>Ga0157363_1000663_pt1 | contig 26748 bp, 14 predicted proteins | sample AttsexASBM1_FD_111477 | JGI IMG/M metagenome (GOLD analysis project Ga0157363, IMG submission 111477) | Fungus gardens microbial communities from leaf cutter ant in Ribeirão Preto, State of São Paulo, Brazil - Atta sexdens ASBM1 | ecosystem: Host-associated > Fungi > Mycelium > Unclassified ... | reverse complement strand
TTCATAATTCGATGAAAAAAATCATAAACGCTCAATAAAAAAATAAATTGAAGATATAAAGAAATAAATTGAAGATTCATTGTTTCAACTTCTGTAAGTCACATTTTTGTAATTTTTACTTCATGTCAGACCTTTGTAAAATTTGTACAAAATTTTTTAATTCGATTTTTTAATTCCACTTGTGCCCGTAAAAGATTGAAATACCAATTACCGATTTCAAAAACAGAAATTTCAAGCTTTCAAATGCTTTTTTTATTTTTTGTCTACGATGATTTTTCACCGAGTTATGATGTTCTGAATGTGTTGCGCAATTTTGAACGTGTTCGAAAGTATTTCCTATTTTTGTTGAGTAGTGTATATAATATTATTTTATTACATTTTTTTAATTATTAATTAAAGATGTTCAACACATAATAATATAATATAATAATATAATATAACGTCAAACTTTGAAGATTGACGTGCAAACTTAAAACTTATTTGTTATTTTAATTAATTAATTAATTATTTAAGATTAATTAAGATGAAATAATTTAATTGTAATATAAAATAAATAACTTTCAAGACTTTAAGTTATTTGTTTCGATTTCTTCATAATCTTTCTTCTTCTTCTTTAGAGTCCTTAGAAGGATTTCTCATTTAAGGGACACATTACCACATATATTCGTTCCGAATTACGCATGAAGCGCATAGACCAGTGCTAGGATTTACTTGCCGATTTTCATTTCCCAAGAATAACAACGTTTATAAAATGTTTAGGAATGGTTATTTTTGTTTTAAAACCATTTAAAGTTATTGTATTTTAAAAACGTTTTTTTAGGAACTGGTAAAATAACTATGTTGTACAAACGTTTTAAAATCGTTGTTTTTTAAGATAAAATATAAATAAAGAATAAATAAGTAAAGAAACGCATTGAATTATATATCATTTTAATGAAACAACATGAATTTGTCAAGTTACAATGTCTAACTATGTAGCAGATTACAAATACATTTCTGGTTTCTCATTCGCGTTCTGTCCGTACTAGCTCTTACTTGAGATACTCTATGGCCTCTATTTCATTTGTGCGTTTTGTCGTACGAAAAATGTGTGCAAGACAGAGAGATCCTCGGATCTCTCTATCCTATAGCCAATCAACAGGCTTAAAAAATTTGTCGACATACGACAGAACGCATAAATAAAATAGTGGTCTTTTAATACATAATAATAGTACCCAATACATAATAATAGTATTTGCAGCTACGCGCTTTAATTATAATATTCTTTGAGAGAGACCAATCAAACTTATGTGAATCTGGCACCTGACTTAAAGAAAATAATTTTTTTTTTAATATTTTTTTTATTTAAGCATTAAACTCGATTTGTACAAGTTTGTATCTTTCTTTTCGTTTGTACCTCAAGAGTTTAAAAAATATAAAGGATTAAAAAAAATGCCACTCTACTTGAGATATTTGAAATCTCTAAACGGGTGCTATTTCGATCATTTGTACCTGTTTGTACCATCATCGATTTTGTTTGTCAGCACACTCTTAAGGGAGTGTCAACATTATTTTAAACCTTTATATTTTTGAAACCCTTGAAGTAGAAATGAAAAGATGATACAAACGAGTTTCCAAAGTATAAGTGAGTTTAATTTAAAAAATATTATTTTAAAAATATTAAAAAATATTATTTTCTTTAAGTCGGATGCCAGGTTCACATAGATCACCAATCAGAGCTTTTCTAATTACCCCTTCAGTTTGACAACCCCTAGTTGTTTATGTGAAATTTTCCAATCATATTTAGATAATTTTCCGGTCATACACATGTAACTTCTATGTAAAATTACGTGCATTTTTTTCAGTGAACAAACGTCCAGGACTTATTATAAAATTGGATATAGATGTTATAAAAAAAACATTAGATAAATTTGTTGGTAAACGTTTTAAAATGGTTCTATTATAGTAAAAAGTAAACGTTTTATAAAAATTTTTATACTGGTTTTATAAACATTTAATTGATCGTTATTTTTAATGTTTCCTACGGACACATATAACGTATTAAAAACGTTTACTTGTTACTATTTTTACTTGTAATTTGTAACTGTTACTATTTTTTCAACAGTTTTTTTAATGATTTTGTTTTACTTGGTTTGGTTCCTGCCTCTTACTTCACTCTCGCACAGCCTAAATGCCGATCGGCCAAGTTAAAAATCGGTCGAAATGTGCAAATAAATTCTAGCACTGACATAAACTGCATGCATGACAGATCTGATTCTTTTTAGCTAAAGTTCTTGCACGGTCCATCTTTCTTCCTTTTCTCTGTTGAAAAGAAAATGAGAAAAGAGGAACCTTATAAGAAGTTTAGTTAAAAAGAACAGACCTTTTGATTTAGGGCACGCGTTTGGCTCATTCAGCGCAAATGAGCGCGACAACAAGATACGTTCGTCCTTCTCGCGCGCTACGACAGCTTTCAGCGCGTCGAGTGTGAGCAAGGCTCTTAATTGTTGTTTCGTTTACGCTCGATGCACCGAAAACTGCCGAACGCGAGAAGGACGTGTCTCGCTGTCGCACTAAGCCGAACTGAGTCGAACGCAACGTGCCCGAATTCAAACTGCTGCATAAACACATCAAATGCATTAACTCCCTCAAGTCAAAACAGTGATTGACCATTTTCATAACTACGGATGTTATTAAACACGATTAAGGGTGCCGTGTAAATGTAGTCAGTGAGAAAGAAAAAACAACTGTTGTGAAATTCTTAAATATGGTTGGTTTATACGTTTAGGACAAAATCCATGGACATTGCTCAAAAGTTGACATAGTCTTAAGCGAGTGTTGACATAGTCTTAAGGGAGATAATAAACCAATCAAAGAGAGAGTCGTATTAGTATCTTAAGACATTGTTTGAGACAGTTTTGAGATAATTAAGAACGTACTGTAGATACTGGCCTTAAATCCAATGAAAAACTAAGAGTAAGATCAATCATATTAAAAAATTTTATAACAGATGCAAAGCTATTTTTTCTGCTAAACGCAGCTAATGTACTAGAAAAAGTGCTAAGAATTCATTTACGGATCTCAGTAAGCAAGAAACATTTTGGAACATTTCAATAAAATCATATATCATCATATGTTAGGAGTATCCTCGCGACTTCAAAATGCACCGAGTTAGATAAGTTAGACAAATAACAGGCAAAATAACAGAATCTCTAGTAAGTCAACACAATGTCGCGTCGCTTAAAGAATCGAAGTCATCCGATCGCGAATCCAAAATTGATCGCCTTGCTGCGAATCTAGCAACTTTCGCGGCGGAAGTCAAGCGATCAAGCAGGTCGAAGACAAAAGGAGGGTCGGACAATAAACGTAAGCGCTCTAACATGTGTTAGAGTCGCAAAGGATTTTTGGGGAAGCAGGCGCTCGCATGTAAAAGCACCAAAAAATACCCGTATTCTTGGCCAAAGTTTAAGACCATCACAGGGGCAAATGCGAGAGAACAGAGACATTTGCCACTGCGGAGGCGAGTGCGGTAGATTGAAACACCTCTGTTCATCTCCACATACGTGATCATGTAATTAGGAAAGTGTTTCTCATACTGGCGCGGAAATCTCATTGCTTGTTGCCTAACACGGCAAATAAAATACCAAGCAGTTTTAAATTGTACTCAGCGAACGACATCCACATTAATATATATGGGGAGGCGTTTCATATTCTTCATCTCGACATATGTTCACTCATGTGAAACTTCTGCATAGCATCTGTTCCGTATGCCATAATACCCAGCGAGTGGATTAGTGAATAGGAGCTGATTTAAGAGGCTAATCCCGTTCTACGGTCTCTTATCGGATCTCAAGAATCGTAGACTTATGGCCGGAACAATTTATTTGCAGCAGGATTCGTCGATGCTGTATAACCACTACTCATTAACGCGGTCAATCCCGCCACAAAATTCACATATTTTAGCCGAATTCCCAGAAGTCATCGCCTCGAACAATCAGCCCTATAATAGTTAATAACGATGTCACATTGTTACTATGGTAGCCGAATGCCTGAGACGATTATGCCCGTATAAACTAAAGACAGTAAAAGTTGAATTTAAACTAATAGAATTAGGTATTTGCAAATAGTCCCTGGTCAAGTCCCATACATGGTGCATAGAAAGGAATCTTGGAGGACCTGCAGCGATTATCGCTAACTAAACGCGATACAGTACCAGACAAATTTTCTGTATTGCATCTGCATGATTGTTCTTTCAATCTGCGCGAAAAAACGGTATTCTCCAAACTCGATTTCTATCAAGCTTACAACTAGATTCCCGTCGTGCAAGAAAACATACTTAAGACGGCGATGATCACACCTTTCGGGTTATTCGAATACAATTATATAATCTACAATCTTAGAAATGCGAATCAAACGTTTCAGCGATATATCTTTCGTGCGCATGATTTAAAATTTGTATTTGCGTTTATTAACGACATACTTATAGCGTCAGCGTCTCGGAAGGAACACGAAGAGCACTTGCGCATAGTTTTGCAACGTTTAAAGAAATTTCACTTGCGTCTTAATACTGAGAAATGCTAGTTCAGTAAACACGAGATGGAATTCCTCGGTTTCGTAATTAACAGCAAAAGTTGCAAGGCAACCCTACGAAAAGCACGCGACTTCCCCAGATCCTACACGGATTGCATCATTTCGTCAGCCTTATAAAATTTTATCGCAAATTTTTACCCACCGTGCAAGCACCGTTGAACGAATATCTCCGTGACTCGTGTAAGAATGATAGATGGGCAATTGCGTGGACGCATACAGCCGAAGAAGCGTTCAACAAATATAAGGATGCCCTGTCGGCACAACTGTCATATCCTTCTGACCCAGCCTCTGACGAAACACACCTAATTTGTGACGTGTCTGACTTTGCGATGGAACGATCTTTGAGCAACATCTGGATAATTCATAGAAATCTCTCGCATTCTTCTCTCGCAAGTTTAGCTCGGCGCAATGAAATTATAATGACCATCTCACGAAAACTCATGGCCATTTTCGAAGCGGTCAAATACTTTCATTACTTCATAGAAGGACGCGTATTCAGAATGGTAACAGACCACAGGTAATCATCTACGCATTTATGCAACGTTTTGACAAGGCATCGCCACGGCGGCAGAGATAACTTTCATTCATTTGCAGTTCACTATGTGTATTGAGCACCTTTCGAGCAGCAATAATCGTCACCGACTTCCTTTCTCGCGTTGAATCCAATCGGTTATTAGTCGAAATCGATCTTAATGAGCTCGCGCGGCAGCAAGAACTCGACGCAAAGCTGCTAACTATGCAGGAAAATCTAGGTTCCACTCACTATGAGACGAATACAATGGGGTGCGGCTCACATTATTTTGCATTGTGAAATGACCGGCAAAGCAATTCATACATTCTTGCGTCCTTACGTAATCGTGTTTCACGATATAGCTCATTCCGGCGCTAAAGTCATATACCGAGTAATGTCAATGTCTGGCCCAACATACATCGTGACATAGCCAAATGATGCAAAAACTACATATACTGTCAGCAAAACTTTCACTACACATAAGAATCAATCCCGATAAGTTCATGGATAACCGTTTCGAACATGTCTATATGAATGTTATAGGCCCGTTGTCGGAGTCGGACAATTATAAATATTGTGTAACAATCATTGACAGATTTTCCCGTTGATCAATGGCAGTACCAATCAAAGGTATCGAGGCTATCATTATGGCACGAGCTTTTTATGACAACTGAATAGCACTTTGGAGCACCTCAAATTTTAACAACTGATCAAGGTAGTTAGTTCGAATCGCAGCTCTTTTCCGCGTTCCTCTGATTAGTCAACGCATTCACACTGCGGCGTATCATCCCGCTGCCAATCAATAGCCTGATCAAACGTTGGCATCGTAATTTCAAAGCTGCAATCATATGTCATATGAGTGCAAAATCAATATGAATGCTGTCAACCATGTTATTAGACCTGCGTACTCACGCTCGTTTAGACACAAACGAATCGCCAGCGGAATTCATCTATAGAATAACTCTATGAGTTCCCAGTGAACTTGTTCTCTCGGACGATTTCACGACTAATCCACAAGTTTTCGTCGAAGAATTTCGCGCGAGCATATGCGTAAGATTAAATCTATTCCAGTGAAACACAAGTATAAAAGACGTGCGTTTGTCTTTAAGAATTTATACTCATATACACCTACATTCCTGCATGAGGCAATCTATGTTAAGAAATCATTAGAGCATCCTTATTCCAATTCTCACCGACTATCAATCCGATCACATCAATCGCCGATTATCAATCGCATTTTCAACATTAATATACATGGCACTAAGCGCAGCGATAGTTCTCTCGCGAGATAGTTCTCTATCGAAAATTTAAAATCGGCATATTTCATTTCTGAGGAAATGGGAAATACGAGAAAAGTAACACCCAGAGGCTCTAGCAATTCACAGACAGTGCTGAGAATCTACACGTGCGCAAAAAGTCACATTCGCGTCATAAAACAACAGCTTTAGGTCAAATTACGACAAATCGCTAGCAAGCAACAACAGCAAGCAGTACATCTTAAATTTAACTCGAGGCAATGCACTTAAAATTCACAACATTAAATAATCTACATAATATATAGTACTATCTACATAATATATAATATTAAGTAATCCATATAGCTCGTAGTATTAAGTAAATCATGTAAAACATAGTAAGTATTAAGTAATCTATGGAGCGCGCGACAGCAATTTATTTAATTAAAACTCGTTATCACTTAGGAGGGCTAGGAGGAGAAGTATGTGGAGACATTACCAACCATCTTTCCCCAGTGAAAGCAGGTTAGGTTTTCTTGGTTCTTTATTTTTGTGATTAGTTGTAGCGAGGACAAGCTCGCCAGAACATTCTCGATTCTCAAGCGAGTCACTTGTATGACAAGAAATTGCAAAATAAAAATCTTAATTTGTAGTGACAAGGTATGAGTTGTTCCTCCCTTCACGTCTATAGTAGCAGGCCATGCGCAGCCTAACTCTAAAACCCAGAATTATTCTGGTACTACAATCACACATGCTTTGGAAGATACCTGTGAAAATTGTACCCATTGTGGATGCTCAGTTGTTATTTGACAGTCATTTATACCAGTTGATGTGTTTTTGTAAAAATGGAAAAAATCGAATATCAACGATCGCCATAACAAAAATTTACAAATTGCGATTCGAATTAATTAACTACCCCGTATTCATCCGATCTGATCCCCAACGACTTTTTCCTATTTCCTAGGCTCAAAGTTAGGCTCGGGGGACACAGATTTTCATTAAACGAAAACACTGACATCGACTGACACAAATGACTCTCAAACAACAACTGAACGTCCAAAATAGCTATAATTTTCACAGGTATCTTGCAAAACATTTACGATTATAGTATCAGAATAGATTTTGATAAATAATATCATTTTCATATTGAGGCTCAGACCTTTTCAAATGACCTTCGTAATGTGGCAAACTAAAAGATAATAAAAGTATTTACGTATATTTATTTTATTTTGTTATTCTAATATGAAAAATGACAAAGGCAATAGAAAATTGTTACAATAGAAAAATTAGTAGATATAGACAATTTTCATTTTTGAAAGTTTCAAATAAAAATTCTCTTTCAAGCAAATGAAATATTAAAAATAGCAACAAAGTGAGAAAGTGATGACATCTTCTTGAATAAAAAAAGATGCGATTGCGAAAAGAATTATAATCTCTTAGATAATCACTCTATATCAACCTGAAACAAGAAGTTTATTTTGTCAGAGACAGCATCCATCATTTATTGCGACACTTCAACGGAAGAAATTAGATGTTCCTAAATCATTGTGAAGTGTATAATATAGTACATCAAATGTTGCACTCCAACGGCAAATTATGCAAATATTCGTTTGGACCTCCATGATTAAAAATATTAACTCTTTGAATCACAGTGAACCATATATGGCTCACTTTTTAGCCTTCTTTTTTTTATCATATCTTTTATTGTATTTTTAGAATAAACTCACGGGATTTTTTTAATTACTATTGTATTGAATCAGTCATTTTTAACACTATAAATTATTGTTGTTAATGTATTTAAGAACAATGAATTTGAATTGACCATTAGATTATTTACATTCAACGTGACGGATTCAATATGACGGTCAGAAGTGAAAATTTATGTGCATCAATAATAGTTATTGATTATTGATTGTTCTTTTTTTTCTAAACGGATCTTTATATTTTTCCGAACAAAATTCTATCAATAATTCCAAATGACTGGGATTCAAAGTGGCAGATTCAATATGATTGACCAAAATTATAAAAAAAATGATTTTTTTGTAATTCGATCCCGGATTCAAATTCAGCGGCCTCCTAAGAAATCATCCTTCTTATAATGATTGTTACATCCCCTGAATTGCATGATTGAAAGGGTTAAGAAATGGACATCGCACATGCCTAGCGTGCTAGCAATCCAAAATTCACCGACACAATTGCATCTCGTTTGATAAGACACCAGTACCAGATTCTCGATTCGAGACATCCATGTAGACATTATTGATTCTCTTCCAGATTCCAAAAATTTCTAATACCTATTAACAATGATCGACAGATTTACCTGTTTGTCGGAAGCTATGCCACTTCAAGATTGTATAGCAGACCCCATTACTAAAACGTTTTTCGAATACGCCTACGTCTAATCATAACCGATCAAGGCTCGCAATTCGAAACACAATTGTTCGATGACCAAGTTAATCGGTTTCTAGTGTTGTCGAACCACTGCATATTATCCCAAGTCTAATGGAATCATCGAATAGTGGCATCATTCTTTGAGCTGCACTAATGTCAGGCGAAACTCAGTGGATAGACACTCTGTCAATATTACTCGGATTAAAAACATGCTTTAAGGAAGACTTAGGCGCTTCTGTAACTGAATTAGTGTATACCACTTTCAAAGTACCTAGAAAATTTTTTCTCATCCGAAAAAATGCCAAGCGATCCACAAATATTCATAGAAGACTTCCACATTATTACGCAAAAATTACAAGGCCAATTCCTCATTACATTAAAGGTAAAATTCCATGGAGCTAGCGTACCGATGTAAAGGAATTAAGCTATTCAGAGGTTTTTCGCCCGTTTTTATTACAACAAAACACAAATATCGAAAGTCTCATGGAGCGTATTACATCGGCGTAATGATCAATAAATCAATCACAAGATTCCTTGAATATCCATTTTGAAAATAAGTTTTGTAAAAAGCATGTAATTGGCTTATTGATTATTATGCCGGCGTAAATACATCCCAATGGGACAATCGATGAAATTTTAAGCGTTATATTGGAAGTACAAATTAGTTCGGTCCCTAAAGATGGCTCCAGTTGTTGTGAATGGTTCATAGTGACAGCTGATTTTGGCTGATTTCAGAAAGGTTAAACATCTGCTAATAATATTCAGTTTATATCACTTTGAATTTCAATACAAAAATCTTGATTTTTACTGTGTTTGAAATGTCGAATTTTCTTAATCAAGCAGCATTTGCGGGAGGTTTTGATTTTCTGCTTTAATTGAAAGAAAAGTGTGGCTGAAGCCCATCGAATGCTTGTCAAAGTTTATGGTGACATTGCTCCAACTGATAAATCATGTAGGAAATGGTTTTGACGTTTCAAGGATGGAGATTTCAGCGTTGAAGACAAGCCTCGCTCTGGACAGCCAAAAAAATTCAAAGACAAAGAATTAGAAGCATTACTTAAAGAAGATCAGAGTCAAACGCAAGAGAAGCTTGCAGAATCATTGGGAGTAACTCAATAAGCCTGTACGATTGAGAGCCATGGGAATGATTCAAAAATAAGGAAATTGAGTACCTTATGAATTGAAACCGAGAAACGTTGAAAGGCGATTTTTCACTTGCGAATAGTTGATTCAAAGACAACAGAGAAAAGGTTTTTTGCATCGGATTGTGATTGGAGATGAGAAGTAGATATTCTATGACAACCCCAAGAAGAAAAAATATTACGCTAAGCCCAGTCAATCGTTGCCATCGACACCACGGCCGAACATTCATGGTTCGAACATTATGCTCTGTATCTGGTGGGATCAAAAGGTTCTTGTTTACTATGAGCTGCTGAAACCTGGCGGTTCCATTATGATCGATATCGACGATCGGTATCGGCTACAATTGATTCGTTTGAGCCGTGCATTGCGAGAAAAATAGCTAGAATACGAGCAAAGACATGATAAAGTTATTCTTCTTCATGACAACGCTCGGTCTCATGTCGCTAAAGTTGTAAAAAAATATTTGGAAACACTCAAATGGGATGTTTTACCGTACTCGTCGTATTCTCCGGACATTGCTCCTTCTGATTACTGGTTGTTCCGAAGGATACAGCAAGTCACTGGTTCACTTCTTTTGCAGAAATCGAAAATTGGCTCCAAAATTGGATCGCCTCCAAAAACGTCATTTTTTCGAGATGGAATTCGAAAATTGCCTGAGATATGGGAAAAAGTAGTAGACAACGATGGACAATACTTTAATTGATCTGTTCATTCATCTTGTTTTGAAATAAATGCATTTTTGAACACAAAAAAACGGATGAACTAATTTGTACTCCCAATAATACATGCATCACATCAAGTAAAAACAAATGTGCATAATCTCAACTAAAATGTTGGACTTTAAAATAATGTTAATCTATTTAATAAAATATTTGAGAATTTATAAATGCTCGGAAAGTTTGTGAAGGAAACTGTTCGACAAAAATTAGTTCAAATGTATATAACATATGAATTAATAAGAGCTAAAGAGAAGAAAAGATATTCTGCAATTAGATGCAATGCTCGAAAATTTTGGATTAGACCAATTTTTATTAAAAAACGAATAGCACAAGGGACTAGCAATAATCTGGTGCAAGAAATGATTTTCGAAGACAGAGAAAAACTTTTCAATTATTTTTGAATAACATCAAAAACATTTGAAAGACTGTGTGCAGATTGTTTCACCATGTATATAGAAACAATTTCTTATTTGTGAACCAATTTCTGCTTCGCCTTGGAATCCGCTTGCGATTTTAACTTGTGCGCGCGCGCATGTGTGAGTGTACGTGTAACGCTAGAGCGCTAAAAAAACCAAAGTGAATTTGGCGTAACGAAAACAGACATAAAACCTGTGTGTTGATTTATGCCGTACACTAGCTTCATGGGATTTCACCTTAAGCCTACTTCTTTCACAAGGACCTATATAGCTCTTCACATGTATTCCTCAGAGGCACCATTGGCGTCCATTGAATCAACCATATATTGGATTACATAAAGTTTTAGAGTGTATCTCAGATAAGATCTTTGCTATCGAAGTCAATTATAGATACGTCAACGTTACTGGTTGCGTTCGAAAATAGATTTGGTTGATATTAGGAAAGAAAATAAAGTTGGCAGTATTGAAAATTACCAATGTTGCGTTTAGTCATGACTATTTACGTAATATTTCAAATCTCCTGTAATATTCCAAATAACTTTCTTCTTTGAAATCGATATATTTTTTTTATGCATCATTACTTTGATCTCCAATCAAGAGAAACGAAACACAGCATTGATAATTTCCAATATTGCCAACTTTATCTTCGCTACAGATTAAAATTTTTGAGCAATAATTTTTATTTCCTAATTTTTATTTTTCCACTGTGCGCTGGTATTTGAGAATGAGTTGATAAGTGAATATTAGTGAAGTATTGTAGTAAAGCAACTTTCTCTATATAAGATTTTATAATTAATATTTGCCTGGTTACCCCCCCATTTTCTTCTGTTACGAGATTTGTATATTTACTTATAGTCCTTTAGTTTTTGAGCAAATTTCTAAATACCGTTTTTGTGCTATAATTAAAAATGTATCGTCGCTCTTTGTTTAGCACATGTTAAAATTACTAACTTCTTCTGAACATACCTGGTTACCTCCTTCCCCGTCCCTTCAAAATAATATGAATGTATAAAGAATATCATTATCTTTAAACAGTAAAAACTTCAAATAAATCTTAAGTAAAGTTATTTTGCGATATAACCACCTTAAACGGGTCGTAAATGTCAATTGCTTTCTATTTACACAAGTAAAACTGAATCTGAAGAACTGAGTATTTCATATTCAGATTAATGAATAATGAACGTCATTATTTACTTACTTTAGTAAAAAATATTATCACATGACAACACAGATTCATAACTTCATTTTTAAAGTTTATGAGACTCATTAAAGTACACGGTCTCGATCTTGTGTAGATTATAGGCAAAAACTCAGTTAAATCTCATTTGTCAGAATACAAAAGGAATGCGCAAATCCAACTGACTTATAATATTACAAGTGAGAATTATCTGAGAATCAGTGTAAATGGAAAGCAGCTATTGTTTCTTTCTTTAACGTTAATATTAGGGAAGGGGGGGGGGAGAGTACTGTGGCGTTGCACTCGCTCATCACAGCGCGCGAATCGTTCTCTTTCCGTTTTTCTTCTCTTTGTGAATATAGCGAGTAGAATTCTATATTCTTTGACACATTATAAATACATGGACTGCTAATCCCTTTTTGCTATAGGAAATGCATACTCTCGGTGTCGCCGAACTGAAGATTGTAAGCCCCGAACAGTAAAGACCGGTAAGGTTCAAATGCGAAAATTGCCATATTTTTTATAGTAAGCACTGTCACCGTCACTGATCGTTCTTATTTTTCTTCTTCTTTTGTTTTCCTTTTAATTTGGTTTTCCGACTCAAGTACAGAGTACCATGCAAATTAATGGATCTAAAATCTTTTGAATAGTCTCCTCGGGGAGCAGAAACCTGATCGTTGCACACCGTAAACGTGCATATATTATAGTTAAAGCTTCCCACTCCCGCAGAAAAATTCTGTCCGGGGCGGAGCTTAATCTTCCAGCTTAGCGACACGTCTGAAGTTGACTACTGATCCATGTTTATAATTAAGTCCATGTTTATAATTAAAGCCTATATTTATCAGAGATGCACAAATGGTATTCGCTTGCTAATTGGCTGAGCGGTCACCAATCAAAACCGGCTCTGCAGCTAATCGATTATCAATACAAAGCAGCTGTACTAAAGATTTTGTGTAAGATTCTAGAGATTAGGTTGAAGTATTACAATATTACATTAAGCAGTAAGGAAATCAACATATTGAATTCGCTACTGCTTACATTATGGTCTGTCTTTATTGATCAATTCGCTTACTAAAATCTTATGTCTTAAGTTTTTTTATGTGCCTTTAACTTTAAGGAGTGATTGCCATCGAGCTTGAGTCGTTTTATGCATAATTTTGTTGCAATTGTCCAATTTTAGCTAGCTTTCCTAGCAATTGTGTGTTAATGAAGTATTGACTTCATATGCACGCGATCATGTCCTTTTGCTAACGGCTTCGGATATCTTATTGATTCACTCAAAATGATCAATCTTTATTAATATTCAGCTAAGATTATTAATAAAGATTGATCATTTCGAGTGAATCAGATAATCTCTATGTAATATTCTTTCTTAAACTTCGCTATGCGCGAAACTTTGCTTGACTCTAATAATTCCTTCGAGAACGGTTGTCCGTAATTGGCACTCTTACACGCACGACACCATTTTATCAACAGAAACATCGCTATAATTTCACTAATATTTATAACGTATTTACTAGAAATGTTTATTTATATTATAATCATTTTATAAAATATTTAATCAATATTTTAATAATATTTCGATAATAAGCAATGTTAGTTTGCAATCTATGAAACAGATGACATTCCTGGCAAATAATTCAGAAATATTTACAAAATATTCAATAGAAATATTTATTTATATTTAACATAAATATTATATAAAATATTTAGTCTATATTTTAATATTTCGAAAATAAAACTTATAAAAAATACATACTAAATATTTATATATTTCAAAGAAATAAATAATTATATTAATTATAGTATATAGGAAAAAAATGTTATATATGTGGACATATTTTATAAACAATTATATATAATATAAACATATATATAAACATTATATATAATTATATATAAAAAGTATGTCAATTTTTTAATATAATTTTATATAATTATATATGAAACATTTTTTTCCCGGAAGTTTAGCTACAACGGCTCAAAAATTAATAAAATTAGGCTTCTTCGACACGGTTTTGCACGACATGAACGAATCTGATAAAAAAAGCTACCTCGCGAACCGAGATAATTGTTAAAATTGACAGATATTCAGGTTAGGAAATCTGTCACATCGGTATATAGAGTTACACGAATTCTCTGTTTTATAAATACAAGTCTTCTACTTTACAAACAAATTTTCTGTTTTAAAAATACAAATTTTCTGTTTCAAAAACAAATTATTTTCTATAATTTTTGTTTTTACAGTAGAGAATTTATTCTTAAAGAGAATGTGTTTTTTAAACAGAGAATTTATTTTTAAAGCAGAGAATTTGTGTAACTTTGAAGCAGAAAATATTCTAGGTTCGGTTATTACATTTTTTGGTAATTTTTACCTAGGTAAGTAGCAAGATTACCCAATCACATGCCAGATTTACCTAAGGGTAAAATTTATCAAAAGATAAAATAATCGGCTCCTAGCCTCACTTACATGGTCTCATGTCCCTCTATGCCATCGATGTGACGGATTTCCTAACATGAATAGTTGTCAATTTTAGTTGTCAATTTAATATCTCGATCCACAGGGCAGACACTTTTTTGCCAAATTCGTTCACTTCATTATGATGGATGTTGTCGAATAAGGATGCAATAGAAGGAATAAGGAATAAAGATTTTAACCTATCAAATATCCGACACACCGGAATAGACTGTTTCTGATAAGTTGAAATCATTATTGCTTATTCCTTCTATTGTGGGTGCACCTTAAGCCTAATTTTATCAACATCATAGATGAAGATTAATGCCCATATTCGTAGTATAGACTTTGTACTTAAGGCTCCCTTAAATTTATTTTTAGATGCTCAGTAGCCACTGAAATAATTCGTAGAAAATCTGAAAATAAATTTAAGGAAGCCTTAAATATAAGACCTGACTATAAATACAGGCATAAACTTAACAATTATCCTAACCTCAATTCAATTGTCATTGTTGTCAACTTTAATACTTAATGTCTTGGTTCGAGTACAGCGGTATTTATTTCCATTAGATTCTTCGTTTTATACAAAAACATGTCGAATAAGCTTAATTACATTGATTTTTTAAATATTGTTGCAAAACTAAATGTATAATTACTATAAATAATTACTATAAATTGTAATAAATATTTATGAATATTTATGAATATTTATGAATATTTATCATAAATATCTGTGCTGTCTAAGATCAGAGAGACAATTGAACTTAATAATTACCCTGTCCGGTATCTAAATATTTTTAGTATGTTGTAGACTTATTCGTTTAGTAAAAAGAAGAAATAATACATAAAATATGTGTGCATATGAATACAAAGCATGCACATATGTATTGCTATATCTAGTCGAGGTTTTCTAATCAAAAAAGTCATCAACTTTAATGTTAAATAATTCGTTTCGAAAAACAATCGCCACGATTTTTGCCAAATTTTTTTGTTTTGAATAAAAACAAAAAAACACATCGAATGAGTAAATTTTTATTAAATTTTGCGATGGCTTGTCTGTATTCTAATAATAACTCTGCATTTTTAGGTCATATTCATGATTAATCTAATTAAAAACACTCACTTGATTCACTGTATTAACTGAACTTTCAAAGGAGATTGTATAATTTCACTTGTTGATTTGTGCAAAATACACTTTTCCAATGTATATATGCGTATCACTTTCAGGCTACGTTCGGATGCGTTACTCGGATGCTCCTGTGTTAGGCCGGGTTCACATTTTGAAAAGCGGAAGCCAATCAGAATTCGCGAAAAGACAGAAGTAGACAAACGAAATGAAAACCGCCTGCTACTATTGCGAGTTCCGATTGACTTCCGCTTTTCCGTCAAGGTGTGAACCCGGCCTTATAATGGCTGCATTCAGCAGAACACAACAGTTTTGCAACCGTTTTATGATTCTCTGCTGAGACTGGATCATTCCTCTTGATCTAAAAGCGTAACCCAATCAGCGCGAAGAAACTTCCAACAGTTGCAAAATAAACGTTCTGCTGAACACAGCCGATGTAAAAAGACAAGATGTACCAATATCACGTAAGCACAATAGTTCATGGTCTTGATCATTAAGAATTGGGTCCAAATGTTCAAAAAGAATATGGTTGTCATAATGCGAACAGGAGTAAACGAAGCGTTTATATTAAGCTCTGCAATTTACTGTAGACTCCACAGTGGCACAAAAATTTGTGGCGTGTTTGTCGCTAACAACTTCGTTTATCCGGTTGTGATGGAAGTGAAACGCCATTCACAATTGTAACATTATTGAAGTAATAATAATGTGAGTTAAAAAACTTAGTAAAAAATAATAAGTAAATATCATGGTAAAAAAGTGCTGTACTGTAGTATACTAATAATAGACAAACAAGTGCAAAGGAAAAAAGAAAAGTTTTTTTCAAAACACCGAAGTTATACAATTGTAACAGTTGTAAGGTATTTAGCCTCTTCAATTGATAAAATTGGGTTCATTCAACACGTTTTTGCACGAAATAAATCCGACAATTCCGACAAAAGAAATGTTGTTCTGTCTCGTAAATCGAGATGAATCGTTAAAGTTGACTATTCAAATTAGGAAATCTGTCACATTGATGCATAGACTGACAAAGGAATGAGAATATATAAGTAAAATTAGAATAAGTATTTTCTGCATCGATTTTTAAGAGAATGAGACTGAAACTGAACAATTATTCTTCTTTAATTCTTTCATTTTTGCAATTTAAATATTTGCGCCACAGAAGACAGCTAGGGCCTCTATTCTTGAAAAAAAAACATACAAATTTCTAGGAAAATATTATAATATATGTAACGTATACTGTAATATTTTTCTAGTTTTCAGCTATAATAGCGCCACTACCGATAGAAATTCGGGACCGTTTTCGGAATGGAATGGCTATGGAGATTTTACTCCTTTCTCTTATTCCATGTATTGGCCGTAATCATATGCCATATATCATAATCTGTAAAAATTTACCAATCACCTTTGAATATTCTCTTTTTTACCATCGAATGAAGGGAAGCTCTGTGACTAGGCAATTCTTATAGATTACGGCATACGGCATATGCTGGATTCATACTGGACATGAATCGTACATTCTGCAAGCAATCAGAAAACAGAATTTTATTTTGTATCGATGATACGAAGCAATATCTTATTTTCTGATTGGTTGCAGAGCATCGTACGACGCACGTTAGATCCAACAGTGAATCCAACAATACGCTTACGATCAATATAAACACTCCTTAATACCATTTTCTCTTAGTTGCTAGTGCACACTAAGTGCATATTAAAGCTGTTGTACACTGATTTAAATTGTATAGAAGTAAAATTCAAATATTTCGAATTATAAATATAGAATTTGAATATTACGATTCCCTAACTTAAAAATAACAATAAAAAATAAATAAAAGAGGACTTAACTTTTATATTGAGAGAATTCTTTGAAAAAATTTGCATACTCTGACAGCGTCTGTTCCCTCGAGCCCTTTTATTTATTTTTTTATTGTTACTATAAAATACAGACTTAACAGCACAATAAAATGTATTGAGGATTTCATAGTTTAATTTGTTTTTATATTTAGATTAAACATACATTTTTTAGATCTGTTTTTTATTGTTGCACTTTCTGAAATAATACACACAGTGCAATAAGTGAAACAAATATATGTTTGTTTTATTCCAACTTATTGCATCAGTTCAGAGTGCAACAATAAAAAATAGATATGTCAATTTATGTACGATGATTTTAACGTACACTCAGTATGCACTAATGCAGCAAAGAAAAAATGCTAGTTTTCATTAGAGAGTTTGAATCGGCCGGGTTATATAACGAATTCGGCAGATCGCACTAGTGCGCAAAGAATGAAAGAACTTTTTCAGTGCCACGCATTCGCTTGTGCGCTGTATACTGCGCTGTGCACTGTATACTGTATCAGTATACAGTGTATCTGTACGTTAAGATTATCGTATTTGACAAATATAAACTGATCTAGTATAGTGCTAAATTTATATTCCGGACAACCAGACGAACTAAATAAATTTAAAAAATATTGCGCAAATATTGACATTTCTGACAGTTTAAGCAATTTAACATAACACTAACGAATATCAAGCATCAATTTTGATCACGTGACTTATTTTGATGCTGAAAATGAGCGTCGTAGCATCAAGTGAAAATCCAGCTTAATGCATAACATGAAGCATAAGAAATTGAACAATCAGAGTTCTTTATTTTATAAAAAGGAAGGAAATGAAGGATTTTGATTGATACATTTTTTTATAGATTAAGCCAGTTCTACATTAGTTACAAGCTGATTGCAAGTTTATTGTACGGCCAATATGAAGCGTTAAATTAAACTTAAAAAATGCAAGAGCTAGAAGCTATAACCTAAAACAATCGTAACGACCATAACCTTCTCAGCTTAGCGGCAGAATGGGAACAGAGCAAGGAGTGGGGAAAGGAATAAAAATGGTGGAATACCTACGTTTCTAGTTCTCTATCAAAACTTGTAACCGCAAAATGCTGCCGCGCTACTGCCCCCACAAAGTAGATCCAAACTACATAGCAAGATCAACTTTTCTGAAAGTGCCTATCCATGCAGCGGAATAGTGCAACGCGGAATGAAAGCGGAACCAATCACAAGCATTTCGTATTACTTAACAATTTTTAGAAGAATAGCTTTTGCACGCAGCTGCGTAATATACGCACACATGTGTGTTAATATGCACATACACGCATTGTATAAAATATACATGTCTACTAATTATCAGGTATGAAATGGTGATTTTTTTCCCAAAAAAAACACGTTAAATTCGGAAAAATGATAAAAAGAGATTTATTCAAAGTATACTCCATTGCTAGTTAGACATTTTTTCCCATCTTTCGGGCAATTTGTGGATACTACGCCAATAAAAATCTTCCCCTTGTGCCGCGAACCATTCATTAACATTTTTTCACATCTTCGTACGAACCAAAGCGCTGCTCAGCAAATGCGTGACCCATTGATGCAAACAAGTGGTAATCGGAAGGAGCCAAGTCTGGTGAGTAAGTCACATGGGATAGAACTTCCCAGCTGAGTGCTTCCAACTGTCCCGAACTGGTTTTGCCGTATGTGATGGAGCATTGTCATGGAGAAAAATGACCTTGTGTTGCCTCTTTTGGTATTTTAGTCGTTTTTTAAGCGAACGGTTCAAATCGATCAATTGTTGTTGATAGCGTTTGGTATTGACCGTTTCGCCAGGCTTCAATAGTTCATAATAGACCATACCTTTCTGGTCCCACTAAATACAGAGCATCGTCTTCCTGCGATTCGGTCTTGCGATCGATGTGGATGATGCGCCTGGGTCTACCCATGATTTTTTGTGCTTGGGATTCTAAAAAAAAATCCACTTTTCATCCCCAGTAATGATGCAAGAATGATTTTCTTCTTTATCGTTCGAGCAAAATTTCACATGTGTTTTTGCGCCTCTCCATCTGTCTCTCGTTCAATTCATGTGGCACCCATCTGCCGACTTTCTGAATATTTCCCATCTCTCGTAGGCGATTGGAAACAGCTTGTTGACTAATGCTCAATTGCTCTGCGAGTTGTTTTTGTGTTTGTGAATCATCTTCATCCAACAATGCTTGCAATTCCACGTCTTCGTACTTTTTGGGCGGTTTTCCATGTTCTTTGTGTGCAACATCGAAATCTCCAATTTTGAAATGCTGAAACCGTCATTCACACGTTTTTTGGATGGAGCATTCACCATAAGCTTCTCCAAATAATCGGTATGATTCCGCAGCAATTTTCTTCAAATGAAAACAAAAAATTAATGCTGTCCGCGAATGCTTCTTATTTGGTACAAATTTCATCATATTAAACACAGCAACACAATATTAAGCAAACTTTTCAAATCACTTTGCGCGTTTGACACTTGTTGATGGTACAATAAAATGGCGTATAATGTTAAATCTTATCTCTCTTGTACTTCACACTGCATTGGTGCACCATCTGTTTCTCAAATCGTCATTTCATACTTGTACATCTGGTATCTATGGCCTAGTTTCCATCAAGAGTTTAAACCGAATCAGAATATAAGAATCAACCAATTACAGTCGAATGACAGGAGAACTCCTCGACTGTAGTTGATTCTTACATTTTGATCCGGTTAAAATCCTTTTAATCCTCGGTAGAAACTAGACCTATATCAGTCTTGTCCAATTTGAACTCCGGAACCAAAATACAAAACCATCTTCGTAAAAAAATTCAATATAAATAAAGAGTATGCGATTTTAGAAATACATAACACTTATGAAATGTTGATAAGCGTTATTTAGATGCGTATCAACACCTTCCAGTCGATTGTCTTACTCACATTGAATTTTTTGGCATCGATGACTTTTCGTTTTGGCTCCAGAGCTCAAATTGGACAGACCTAGTCTATGTGACATTAAATTAGCTATAGATAACGTAATATCACATAGACAATTAGAGACTCAAAAACAAAGAGAAAACTTTGTTTCGAACAGGGAAATATAAATCATCAAGAAAAAGACAATTTCGATGTATCTTTTTCTAGTCGACAGAATACACATATTTTGTCAGTTTTGTTACGTTGAAACATGAATACCCATATAATGTAGCAGCTTTGCGCAACCAATCACAAGTCATTATTTCATTAGGGTTCAAATCGCATTAAAACTAATTTCATAAGATTTTAACATCTTTAATATATATACATGTCCAGATCCATTCTTGGAAAGCCATCTAAGAATGGGTATTCCAAAGATCTGGACATGGAAGAAACCCACGAAACGCATAATCTTTATATAGAAAGCACCCGTGGAAGTCTCAAGAATTATCAAATACCTTTACGGGAAGAATATCCTTGCTAAAGTAAACACTTTCAGTAAACTCAGGTCTTCCCTAGCTAAGAAACTATCAAACTTGGCATTCCTAAAACGCTGCAGGGATAATAACATCATTCCAAAGTTCCTACAACTCAAGGACCATCTAGGAACTTACAACTTCAAAAACATTCTTTATAAAATTAGCTTTATCTTCATCAAAGAACGCATTCATTTCACTAAGTTACAAATAGTTCAGATTTCCCATAAAATTTTTAAACTTCACCTGTTCCTATCCATCACGTTGCAGCATGATATCAGAAACCCTAAATCATATCATAGACGAACAAGCCATGAAAACCCACACACAATTCTCTGAAAAACAAAAATAGAAATACATAAACTGTGTTCCTCACAAAAATCCACAATCCTCTTTACTTAACAATGCACCCCCGAGAAACTGCATTGTTTCCAGTTAAATATCAGCGGATGCCACTGTATTACAAGCAGCGATGCGAGCCTGGTGCGCCCGAATATTTTTTAAAAACCGCAAACTTAATTCGGTATCAGCCGAAGTTCCGCGAGAACGACCAAACGCTGCCGAGTGCTATCTCACGACGGATATCTGTATCGTCATGTGGGAATACCGCTTGGCGAGAATATACGAACCGAATTGAACTTCGCCGAATCTGCCAAAGATCCGAAATATCAAAAATCCGTCATATAAAAGGCCGCGGATTTTCACAAAGATGCTTTTTCTTGCTCTGATTCCTACTAGACTACCAGATCTTACCGACTCGATAGCAATCCTGATCCGCTATGAGCACTTTCCTGCCGCGAGATTCTGGCCGACATCGTGTTCAGGGAGTGAAGCGGCTTCGCCTCCGTGGGCGTTCTCAACACATTGGAAGTTGCTTCTCGCAGTATTCGCCGAGTAAACGAGACAAAGAAGTAGAGTTGTCTCTGCCTATTGGGAGTTCCCGACAGTCGAAAGGCATCATCCGCAACCTTACATACGACGCGATCGGCAAGAGCAAAGGGGGTGGAGTTGTTCTCCGTTTCCGTCGGGTGTTCTTGACCGCCGGTCGTGTCTGCGTCTACACTCAGATAGTGCCATAGATGTGCACATTCGAATCTCGCAATTCGCGTGTCGCGCGGCCGCAATCATTATTGGTGTGTACCTGCGCTAGCATTCGTCCCGCATTATCACGCCATGACACCAGAGCGCACTAGCGCCTGGACCCGCGTTTTCATATTACCGTGTGCAACGAGCGCTCATTATACTGTATCTTATTTTGTTGTATTCTAATTATTTGTTAATATCGTGCCATATATAATAAAACGTATTTGTATTTCGTCTTGTTACATAATTGCATTCGTTTCTCTGTAAGCGCCTTCTTTCTCCGCAACGAATCTTTCGTTCCCTGCCCGATTAATTTGTCCGACTAGCTATTCCGCGATGGAAATTGTTTCAACGTCAAGAACCTACAAGGACCTGTCTCAAGACACTACTATCCGTATTCATAGTCAGACCTTGTACTTAAGGCTTTCTTAAATTTATCTTTAGATGCTCAATAATGAAATAATTTGTAGAGTATCTGCGCTTGCTAAAGACAACTTTGCAGTGGCATCTAGAAAGATTCCAAAGGAAGAGATTATCAGCCAAATAGAATCAACCATCTACCGACTTCCATCAGAACAAGTAGACAGGTAACAAATTCCTTTCCAAAGTCAAATTCCCTTCACCAAACATCACTAGACAAGAGCGATTGTCAAGAGCCCTCCAAGACCTGAACAAGAACATAGACATCATCGTGCTTCCAGCCGACAAAGGCAACACGACAATAGTCATGAACACATCAGACTGTAAGAAAAAGATGAACCTTCTCACAAAGCATATACGGATCAAGATTATACTACCAAAAGTACACAAACATCCCGCTTATCAGCGCTATACACTTCCCGACATACAATTTATCTCGCTTCCTAGCACAAACACTACAATCCCTCACTGGAAAATTCAAATCACACATAACCAACGGACTATACAAAAAATTCAAAAAATCCGACTACGTCCCACAGATCTGCTTGTAAGTTTCGATTAGAATCCCATTTCGTACAAGTCCCAATAAAAGACACATTAAGCATAATAAAGGCCTCACATAAAGTCCCCTCCGACCTCATCTCGCTAATAGAGTACTGCTTAACAATCACTTACTTCTTCTATAACAATCAATTTTATGAACAAACTTCAGAAGCAGTAATGGGCTTTCCTATTTCTTCTGTAATCGCCAACATTTTCATTCTGAGATAGAACCCTTCAGAAAAACACCAGACCACCAAAAAAACCAGAAGAGTTCCGTTATGTAAACGATACATTCGTGATATGGAGACACGGCAGAGCCGAATTCGTAAATTCCTTCTTTTTCTTAACAATCAACATCCATATATCTACTTCGTAGACATAGAGGAAAACGGAAAGTTCCTCTTCCTAAATATTCTTGTCTCTAAGAAAGATGATAATATCTTAGGCCATCAAGTATATAGAAAATCAACACATAGATACATACATGCCGAGTCTATTCAGCATAAACAGTCTGCAATCAACTTACTTATATAGAGCTTTCATTATCTCTGACAAAGAATATCTACGGACAGAACTCAACCACTTAAAACTAGCTTTACAGAAAAACGGACACAACAAAAAAAATATAATCAAAACAATAAACATGCAAACAAAACAACGGTCTCTGACATACAACTAGACGAAAGGATCCTATCCATTTTCCCATATGTAAGAAACAATAGGTCGGATTGGCAAAATATTAAAAAACACAATATCTGAATTATTTTTAAACTACCCAAAAGATAGAACAAATCTTAAGAAAATCCTAAAGATCCTAAAGATCCTAAAGAAATCTTAAAGATCAAAGATCTCCACTCAGCTCCGCAGAAGTATACAAAATATTTTATTTCTGCGGACATGTATACATGGAGAAACCGGGAGGATGATCAATCTACGGATAAAAGAACATCAACGTGATGTCAGACTAAAACATGTCTCTCGCAGTCAGCATTATTAGAACACAACATCGAAACAGAACATCAAATATTGTTTGAAAAAACGATCACAATAGTCAACATTACATTATACTTTCCAAGAAAATATAGAGAAATTATAAAGATACAAAAACACCCTAACAATCTAAATAAAGATAATGGCTACAACGTAAATAAAATATGGAAAACTATTCTCTCAGTTATTGAAGACCGACCAATTTCCTCTCCAAACCTACAATTCTCTTTTTTCTCCCCACCACTCCAACAAGTAGTGTAATATAAAAAGAAAATGGTCCGAAAAAACAGCTCAGAGGCTGCTCCTCGCCCGGATGAAGTGGACTGCAAGGTTCATAAAACGTTGGCATTCCAAAAATGGACACAGAGGAAACCTGCGAAACGCATAATCTTTATAGAGATTCAATTTATTTCTCATCTCTCTTTCTAATGCTAAAATTAGAAAGAGATGAAAAATAAATTGAATTTCGGTTAACCGTGAGTTATAAAATTAGGCCTAAATAAAAAATCCGAAAATATTCAATAAAATATTATAAAATTTATTTATAAAAAGTTCATAATTCTTATGTGTGTTGATATTTTCAATCTACATCCCAAAGGTGTGATTTTTAGATTAATCTGATTGTAAATACAAATTAGCAAATAAACTTCACATTTTTTTCCATTATATATATCTTACATTACATTATTTTCCTACTTTAGTAGGATCGATTTTGACAAGTTGTTCTTAATCTTTTTCATTTTTTAATATTTTAATAAAATTTATTTTTAATAATACAATCAATATAGCGATATTATGAACAGCAAGATATCCAATTTGTAAAGGCAACTACAGCACAGTTTATCGTTCGTTTATGCAGTACTGCGAGCAAAGCATCCTAAGCAGCCTTCGAGATAGCTGCGCAGACGGTATACATCTCTGCGTAAACGAATGACAAACTGCGCTGCAGTCGCCTTCGTAAGTAGAATAAACGAACATACAAAGAGTTGTATCGACAACTCTTTGAGCGTCTGACTTCGTTCTTGAAGTAATGCTTTTAATTCTGCATCTTCAAACTTTTTCGGCTGACCAAGGGCGTTTTTTGTCATTCATATAAAAATTGTTGTTTTTGAATCTTCTAAATCGCAATTTCTGCAAATTATTTCAGATAGAGCATTTATGCTCCCCATAAGCCTCCACTAGCAAACGATGACTTTCAGCAGCAGATTTCTTAAGATTAAAACAAAAGAATAATGCTTCCCGCAAAGACGCTTTTTTGGTACAAACCGACATTTTTAATGCGATAAAAAATTGTGTTCTTTGCATTCGATCAAATGTTGTATATTAATTATTATAATATATAAAGCCTATTGACAGTACTTTTATTATACATCAACGATGGTGACATTGAAATAGTCAAGACAAATACCTCTCCCGGTCAACAGTGAAATAATTTAAGCATCTAATATCTCAATGTGAGCTAAACTAGACTGTAATTATATGTGTTATATGTATATTGCTTGTGTTCCGACAACTGTGTCGAAAATATTCTTTTTAATTACATAGTTTGATAATGCTGCCCAGCAAACGAAAATGGATTGAAATGGATTAAAATGGATTCAGATTTTCAGAAATACGGATTCATGAATGTATTAAAATGAATTTTAATACTGAATACATTTTTATTCATTTATAGGAATTTTAGAAATTGGATAAAGCAAATGTCTATGCCTTTTCAATCCCGAATGCATTTTTATTTGTTTATAGGAATTATATATAGCATATTTCTATGCTTTTCAATTTAAAAATAATGTTAGCATTTTCTGTGTGCATCGTGAATACTATTCAGAATTGTAAATAGGAAGTTTTTTAATTCAGTCAAATTAAAAAATAATATCAGCAATTTCTGTGCAACGTGAATACTGCTTAATTTAATATTCTGAATATTTTATACATGCGCATTTTGATCAACACTAACATCAAAGATGCTGACCACGGAATAATAAGGAGTGCGTTCCGTTTCTTGCATGATGCGCATAGAAACATAGAAGTTCGTTCTGTTTTTCTTCATGTACACTCGTTGCATGATTCAACCTATCGCTAATAACCTATTGCATAACTTCGCCTTTTCTGTGCATGAGATCGCATAAAGTGCCTCATCTCTCGAGCTGAGGCAATTCATGCAGCTTATGCATTCAACATATTTTAGCGCGAAACTGAAATCATAGGTGATTCTGGGGCGAGTTTATTCAAAATCACATAAGGGTTAAAGATACGTAAGTAGGGCTCAGAATACAGTAGGGCCCGAAAATTTTTTTAATTTAACATTTCATATATATATATATATATATACATATATATATATATATAATATATAGAGTATAATACTCTTACCGTATTATCGAAAAATTATGCATGTACTGATATTATGAAAATTTCGATTGAATACCGGTATTTAACGTTCAATACTGGAATTTGGATCTCAATTTTGCATATACCGCTATAGAATATCAGTTTTTAGTTCCTGATTTATATAATACTGAAAAATTATTGGAAGTATAAATAAGTTTCCGCCGTTTGCAAAAGACGGCGCCACTAATAAACTATAATTAAAATTAATTGTTTGATGTAAAACGACATATCGTAAGATTGGACATCCGGCAATACCATAACCTTGAAATATTAGCGATTTTGTATCAGCAT
>Ga0157363_1000662_pt1 | contig 26769 bp, 16 predicted proteins | sample AttsexASBM1_FD_111477 | JGI IMG/M metagenome (GOLD analysis project Ga0157363, IMG submission 111477) | Fungus gardens microbial communities from leaf cutter ant in Ribeirão Preto, State of São Paulo, Brazil - Atta sexdens ASBM1 | ecosystem: Host-associated > Fungi > Mycelium > Unclassified ... | reverse complement strand
TTTAGAAGGCCAAATGTTAACGCTTTAAAACCACAAAAAGGCGGGAAGATATATAAAATTTAAATTGTTATTTCGGTTGTATCAAATCTAAAGCTCAGAACTTTTTTGTACACCTAATAGTTATTTTAATTTTGTACAAATAATTTCTTTATAAAGTTACAAGAACACAATGTTATTCATCATATATATTATATTCGGTTGATTTTCGGTTTTGTTCGGATGCCGAAGCGACAATTTCACTCGTAGTATAAATGAAATTTTCGTAAACTCCGTTCCCTTATAGTAAAGCTCCTAGCTCATTTCTACAAGTATAGTATTGTTCTTTCTTTCTATTGCTATTATAGTTACTTATTTCAAACGTACAAAGTCTGAAATTGTTTATATTGATTGATTCACATTTTACGCGTTACACGCTTCTAATTGTGGAATGAAATTTCCGACAGAAGGATGAAAAATCTCATCTTTTGATCTTTTTTTTATTGAGGCCATGTAGATAAACAACTGATCTTCAGCAGGACAGTCAAATGCATTTTCGAGCTCCAGCAGAATATTGTTTAATAGTTGGCAACCTTAAACCTTAATAGCTGGTTACGAATAAAGTTTTGAATATGCTTCTGATATATACAATAATACAATCCAAATGAATTAGCAATTTATAGTGGCTCTAAATAAGTTGTAATCATTTGCTGTTACTATCCTGTAATGCACTTGTTGATTTAAAAATTAAATGTACGCGTGTAGGAAGAATGAAGATTCGATAGTAGGAAGAATCTGGAAACACGATAATGTCTCGGTGCTAACACATGGCGCGAGACATTGATGTGCTCTTTTACCGGCGTACCGAATCACTTCAATAGATAAATAAAAAAATATTTCTATATGCATAATAAGGACTTTTCAATTTGTAAACTATGTATAAGATTATATTGACATCATCCTTGTAATTGTAATAATTGTAATCCTTGTATTGTAACAGAGATTTTGGCTCTTGTGAAACACAAATCAAATTTATTCTCAAACTTTCAAAAACTAATTATACTGTGTTTTAATGAAGTATATATATCTCACAAAGTCGAAATTGGCAGAAAAGCTGAACAAGCAATAGGTTCTCATAAAACATGTCAGATTAGCTTTGCTCGTGGTTTATTTAGCAAATGAAAACAAATAGTTTATTATGATTAGCTCAGCCTCTTACTTCGTCTATCATTACTGAAATTGTTAAAAATGTATACGATGCAAATTATATTAATAGTTACGGATTTAGGTAACAGTAAAATTTGGAAAGAAATAAATGTGGGAATAGACGAAGGACAAAAATCTTTTTTTACACATCCAAGTGATAATGATTTAAAAGTATTTAAAAGTATATTTGTTTTTGCGGATCTCATTTATTGAAACTTATTAGGAATTATTACTTAGATAGGAGATTTTTAATAAGAGATAAGCATGCAGTAAGACATGCATGAAAAAAATGTTATCAAATAAATAACAGAGATTTAAAAGTTATGTTCAAAATAATTAAAGCTGATTTGATGGTTGCTGGTCAGGCAAGACAAAAAGTCAATGGCTGCGAAACTGTTTTCCCAAACAACAGCTAAAGCTATTAGATAGTGGAGAGAAAGATTTTTTTTACGATGAAAAAACTTGGGAGTGCTGAGATTTTTTAATTTGTCAACGATTGATATACGTGTATTCACGGAATCCTAAAAAGAAACCTTATGAACTCAATTTAGGAGACAGCGCAATAAATCAAATAACGAATTTTATATAGAGAGAGTCAAAGGTCACAAGAACTTGTTACTTTTTCAAAAAGATATAATTTTAAATAATGTCTCTCTTTAGCAAGTACTTTATCTTCAAGAAAAATATACTAATTGCTCCATGTGACATGTACGTTTTGACAAATAGACTTACTCAAGACTGTTTAGAAAACTTGTTTTCTTATTTGATGGCAATGGAAGCAGCAAATAATCAACCCTCTGCATTTAATCTTAAGTATGGATTACGTTGGTATAAATTATAAATAAAATATGCATTTGATGTGCTTTCTAATGCTGTAAATACAGAAATTGATGGAAGCGAAAATAATTTAATTGATTTCAATAATTCTGACGATCCGTTGATAGCAGCAGCTTTTGATTCAAACAAAGAAAATTATATCAATCCAATGGCTGATGAAGAGTTCAACAGATTTGCTAATGAATTTCAAGATGAATTTATAAACAACAATATGAATTAGTTTGGGAACGATACAGGTATGTATGGCTGAAGCAAATAATGTATGATTACTGGTACTTATTAATTAAAAATATTTAATTGTTTCTAATTAAATTAAATAATTATGTATTAATACGTCTAGAAACATTTTACAGTTATTATGACTATAATATAAATATAGTATATACTATATTTATATTATAATATATAATATAATATAAATAGAATATAAATATAATATTTTTACACAATTAAAGCATTCATTTCATACATTAAATTTTTCTTTGAGTATTTTTGTTACCTTTTCATAATTTTTAAATAATTTTTTAAATAACTTTTATATTCAATTTGTAATAGTAAGTAAATAAAGAGATATTAATATACAGATTTTTTTTAGACTTTAATATATAAGTAATAAATATATAAGTAATAACCTTCAATAAGTAAGTTTATTATGTTATTGTAAGCATATTATAATGACTCGTGCACAGAACATTTGCCGCGCAAATTACAAATTAAATTAAAATACAAATTAAATTTGTATCAAAAATATATATTATAATAAAATGTAATTACTTGTCAGTAGATATATTACAACGTTTTTTTAGTCCAAGCAGAAAAAAAGTCATTATGATCAAAATGATGTCAAAATAGCTCTAAAATGATTATTATGTCATTTTTTAATCATTTTCGACTTACCTTAATGTTATTTTGATGTTATTGTAACTTATTATGTTCTGCTTGGAAAGACATTTTTACTTTTTTTCTGAAACATTAATGTCATTTTTCGATTATATTATTTAATAGATATTTCTAAATATGAAGAAAGTATGCAAGAAATTATTGAGGATGAAGATTTGAAGTATACTGCCGATTATGTAGGATTGCCAGTATCATAAAGGTAGGATAAAATATCCATTTCTAAATGATGGAACAAGATTAAAAATGGCAAATGATAATTTGATTGGATTCAATATTTTTCAAATAGTTATCTAATTTATCCATGTGAAGACTTTATTAATGTAGCGTGTATTATAAAAGAGTTAAAAAAGAGTTTATTATTTTTCATGGAACTTTTGGTTTAAGCAAAGAAACAGATATATTTCAAAAAATCATAAAACTAGTCAAAGAAAAAATAAATGATATATTTAATATGCCTGAACATGTGTGATTACTATGCCTAGTTCGCATATGTACTCATAACTAACAAGGGAACCTCTCGAGGTGTCAAATTATGATTTTGATGAAACTTTATGAAAGTAGCTTACATAAAGAGATGAATTTAGAAAATATTAGTTGCTGTTGAAAACAGTTTGAAGGAATGAAATCATCTCTTATGTGTACAGCGATTTTTAATTTTTTCTCGAAAACTATTCAAGATATAAAATAATGTTTTATACAAAAATTTTACAACAAAATTAGCTGTATTCATTCGCGTTTATAGAATAATTATTTATCAATTTTTATCAAAATTTTCGAAAAAAAATTGTTAAATAATTATTCTAAAAAAATATCATTGATATGAATAAATAGAGGTAATTTTATTCTAAAACTTTTGTATAAAACATTTTTTTATACATTGAATAGTTTTCGAGATATAGTGGAGAAAGTTGAAAATCACTTCACACATGAAGCCTGATTTCACCTTTCAAACTCTATGTTGGCAGCAATTTTCAAAACTTTTTAAAAAAATTATTATTTTTAAAAATATTTATGATAGATAGAGGTAATTTTATTATAAAACTACTTGTAAGTAAATGTCTATTCCAAGAAAATGATAAATGCTGTCATTTCAACACCACTTATTATGAGGTAGATAGCATGGTGCGCTTTTTTTATATTGGCTTCCCCAGTAGGTCTATTCCATTCTAATTTTTTTATGCATTCCAAATGTCGTCATTCTTCCCTTGACTACTTTGGAACATTTAAAAAATGTGTTTAAAAAGAAATATTATTATTATTATTACATAAAAATATATTCGCGCGAATAATATTTAAAAAATGCTTATCAAAATATTGTAAAATTACATCCTTCTCATTTTCCTTAATATATCATTAATTTCATAATGCAGTTAAATAATTTTTAAACTCAAAAAGATATTTTAATTTGACTCTAATTTATTTACTTACATACGTTAATATGAACGTTGCTTGTTAAAATTAACTACAGAAATGATTAAAATTTTGATACACATGGAAGTAAAAAGATAATAAAATGTTATTTAACTCAAGAAACAGGTTACTATTGCTTTGACATCTAACATTAATGAGTTACGGTACCATATATTTCCTGTAATGTATAAACACATTTTTTGTTAAAGAGTAATGAATGTATTTATTATAAATTTTAAAATTATTTGTAAAACTATTTGTAATCTCGTTCTTAATACTAACATGATTTATTATATGACAAAGTGTTCGCAATTATGATATTCTTCAAAAAAATACTGCATACAAAAATATTTCTTGCACCAGAAATATCGTATTATAGCAGATACACCACATATGAAGCAGTGAGGTATTTCTTAAATCCTATCCATTGAAACAAAAACTACTGGAATTGTAGCAGCCGTTCTTCGAGTATCCACTCTTACCAGGCATATTTAAAAAGATTATGAAATCGCAGAGAAGATGTATATACATTAAAGATTATAATTTGATGATATTATTTCTCAAATGTAAATTAATATCATAATTTAATAACATAACGCGATCACTAAACATTTTTACAAAGTTTTTTTATAAACAAGAGATTGAATCGTTCCCATTGTTTTCTTTCATATAGTTAACATTCGTATATCTTTATCTTTTTTTTTGGCATAAATTCTTGCAGGCTTGCAGGATAATGTCCGCTCCAAGAGTCTAATAACAGCACACTAAAACTTCCAATAGCGGATACAAATACATTTGTAATAACTAAGATTGAAAGTGTTGTGTAATTAATTTGCTTGACTTTGATGCTGCAATATAAAAATTTGCAGGTCTTTCTTCTACGCAGGGTCCAAAACTTTCTATTCGCTTCTTTCAGTACCAAATAGAGAGGCGATTTCAATTGTTCAATCCGCTTGCAGAAATTATGCACAATCGTGTAACTATGCGTAGTTGATAATGATTGAATTATACTTTCAACTGTTTTAACACCTTGCATGGTCAGTGTTCTGTCTGAATGTAATTCCAAATTGAATCCATTTTCGTCTGCATTATATATATTTTCTAATTTAAAAAGATTTATATTAGATTTTACGATAGCTATGAATTCCTGACAATTTGTAATTGCTCTTTATCTCTTTGTGCAGAACGACTTATTTTGTAAACGACAAATTTTGTTATTTTTCTTGACACAATTCTATGTTTAAGTAAAGAAAGACCGATTTGTGCCTTAACTTCTAGGGCCCATCGTCGTAAATTCATCGTGAATAATTCTTTTTTCATCATCAGCTTCTTTAAAATTTTATATTCGAAAATATATGACATCTTTTCTCTGTACCTCCTTTTTGTAATGTTCCCATCGATATAGTTGTCACAAAGATTTCACCTTTTTAAACAGGTTTTTTTTTACCTGGGTGGTAAAAAATATTCCTTTTTTGCACTTTTCCAAAATTCAACAGCTCTTTTTTTATAGTCATCATTAACAGTTCCTCGTTCTTTTAAAATATAACTATCTTTGCTTGATTATCTCTCTAGTCTTCATCTTCTTCGAGTATTTCTATTTCGTTATCTGAGACAAAATCTGCATCAAGTAAGTTTGAGTTTAATTCCCAATAATTTCCAAATTCTAACATAGTATCAGTATGAATATTACATGACATTTCATTCATTGAAGAGTGTATAATATCTTTTATCACATCGCGCAATTCAATTTCTTTATCGTTTACAGGTGTTTCCGGAATTTTTGAAATTTGAAAAAAATAATTGACATATTGAGAATATTTGCAGGATTCACTTGTACCATTTTAACGATTAGCACTATTGCATTAGCACGTTTAACGATTTAACTTTGCATTTGAATTATTCATTATTCTTGCTAATTATATTTATTGCAAGATCTTTGATTTATATAGTAATATCAAATGATATCACTTTTGAAGTAATATCACTTTTACATATCAGGCATGTATCTTATATCTCATGTACATTATATTTGATATAAAAATGACGTTACTGTCCCGTTAATTAATAATATTAATCAAGTATGTACATCATATGTGATATAAAAATGACGATATTGTCCCGTTAATTATTTATATCAAGCACTATGTCATAAGTATGAGAGAGCGATAAGTATATCAGATGATGAAAGTGTTTCTATATTTCTCACTAAGATTTAATAATATGAATCTTTCTTATTTACAATTTCTTACATCATAAGATCAATATATATCGATATAATACAAATCGATAATCAATAGATAATCAATAGATAAGATTTTTTGTGTATTTCTGTCTGATCGATAAAATATTTTTAACCGAGATTCTTTTTCATAAATGATATATCACGTACATCTCCTAGATAAATCACATACATTTTTACAATACAATAAGCGTCGCTGCAAATATTTTTGTATGCAGCATTTTTTTGAAAAATATAACGAATAATTACGAATATTTTGTCATATGATAATCATGTTAGTATTAATAACGATATTAATATTAATAAAATGATAGCATTTTATCATTTTCTTGGGCATTTACTTACGTAAGTAAGCTTAAGTAGCTTTATAATAAAATTATCTCTATCTATCATAAATATTTTTAAAAATAATAATTTTTTTAAAAAGTTCTGAAAATTGCTGCCAGCATAGAGTTTGAAGGGTGAAATCAGGCCTCATGTGTGAAGCGTCAATGATATTTTTTTAGAATAATTATTTAACAATTTTTTTGAAAATTTTGATAAAAAATTAGTAAATAATTATTTTAAAAACGCGAATGAATACAGTTAATTTTGTTGTAAAACTTTTATATAAAATTTTTTTATATCTCAAAGTTTTCGAGATATAACGAAAAAAGAACTGAAAACCACTGTACACATAACACATGATTTCATTCTTTCAAACCGTTTTTTTAGCAGCAACTGATATTTTCTAAATTCATCTCTTTATGTAAGCTACAAGTTCACAAAGTTCATTAAAATCATTAAATCATATTTGACACCTCAAGAGATTCTCCTGTCAGTAGTTATTTCGTTATACATACGCGTAATGGAATAGTAAAGTATGTTGCGTAGCAAAATACAAGTGCTTTGCTTTCGTATTCTTTGTTTAGTTTGTTGTCCTATATATTCTACCTATTTGGGATATACATTTGGCATTTTTAGTGAGCAGGATTTATGCTCAAATCATACAAAGTGCGCAGATTGAATTCAGTGCGCTAAGTGAAATAAACGCATTATATGAAATATGTACCTCATATCATAACACTTGTAATATATGTAGAAAGATTGTAATTATTATTTCATATACATATTATTACTTCATATACATATATTTACTGTACTTAATAAAGTTTTATAAACATATTTTATAAGTTATTGTATCATTGTACGTCTTATTTATATGCATTATTTGCAAATTTTTCATGAATCGTACATCCCTCCCTCCCCCTATGAGTAGTCATATATCCCTATGGGATATACAAAAATACAAGGGTTTCAAAAATTCATTTTAAATATGAAAAATTAATTTTTCGGATTTCTAATATTTTTTTCATAGTAGTAGGCAGTACAAAGTTTTTATTGCTATAGTTCGTTTACATAAACATAGTAACTGTAAATATAGTAAATAATACTTAATAATACTTAGATGCGGCATATATTACCAGAGTTACCCTCCATATATTGCTTAATCTCGTTTGCGTTTGGTCATATGTAAGCGAACAATGGAATTGATCATTTTTATAAACGATCCAACTTTGTGTCTGTATCATGTAAGTTTAATATTTCATTAATTATTATTTATCATTTAATTATTTATTATATACGTTTGTTTAATTTGATGTTTAATAATGTAATTAATGTGATGTTTAAATTGTCATAGTTAACCTAGTAATTATAATAACAACAAGGCAAATTCAAGGATCTTAATAATCTATGCGGTATGACACATAAATCCAATATTTTAAAAGCTATTAGTTATTACATATGTTTATTTAATGCGATATTTAATATTTTGTTACAGTTAATTCGTCAATTATAATGAAAATGTGCTAGAACAAAAATCTTATCACATCTACAACACAAGATACACACATGTTCGCATAATTTGGTTAATATGTTTGTATGACTTAAGATATCTAAGTTAATTTAAGTTTAATTAGCGATATTGAGAAGGATTGAAACGTTTATCTTTGTACTTTGATAATTATGGAATAAATTTATCACACATGTACATTCAATATTCGGTTCTCATTAGGCATTTGATTACTTGATCTATTCTTTGGAGTCTCTTAAGTTATTTTATTGTATAATTACTAATATATGTCGCGTGATAAAAGTTGTATTAAAGATTAAAATTCTAAGTTCTAGAGAAACTATTGCAAAAATAAAAATTGTACAGTAAATAATAAAAAATAAATGGTATCTAGAAAATTGGTAGTAATCCATCGCAAATTTTCATTTAAAATTTGAATAATGGCGTGTTGGGTTATCTTGCCTACAAGAATTTAGCTCTTTAAGAAAGAGAAATTTATTTTGGTATGAACATTTCAAGCAAGAGAGAACAAGATGCTAGGTAGGGAAAGCGTGAAAGGAGGGAATATACAAAAAGGCATTAGGAAGAGGATAACGACTAGAATATGAGATAATACACGTCGGATAATAACTCCATATTAGTTGATTTATTTAAACCTTGAGATTGTATTTTTGTATAACTATTTTTGATGTTAATCTTTTATTATAAGATGTATAAACACATTTGTATAAATAAATATATAAAATGAGACTCGAAAGAATCAAACAGTGAAAAATATAAAAAAGCCCATCACAGCCTATATCAGTTGATGTATAGAAAACTCTTTATTCTCGTGTATTCTCGTGTAACAAAATGAATCAAATAAACGTTTCGACCCTTCAATTTGGATCCTTATCAATATAAAATATAAATCTAAATTGAATTGAATGCCTACTTGGCATCTAAATTGAATTGAACTGAATGCATAAATTATTGCCTACATGTATTATTGCCAAGTACTTTTGCGGACAATTTAAAATTAAATTTCAGAAATAAAGTCACATTTGCCACATCCATATTTGTCATATCCACATTTGTTATATCCAATTCGGAGATTTTTCACCGAATGGAAATGATGGTAAAGTAGGTTGACTTTAGCATTATTTTAAGCCATAAAAAATGGACGAAGCATAGTCGATTATTCTCTTCATATTCGACTGTAATTGATCAGTTTCCAGTTTAAGGTTTAAAAAACACCTATCCTACGTAGATCCGGACTTAAGGCTAAAGTCGTCTTACTTTATCATCATTTTCATTCGATGAAAAATCTCCGAATTGGATTGACGGATTGCAAAATTATTACAGAATTAAAGTACACACAAACAGGATCTCAGCTGCACTAGATTTTATGAGAAAATCGAAAAAAAGTTACTTAAAAAAATTCACTTACTTAAAAAGTTACTTAAAAAGTTACTTAAAAAAATTCACTTATTTAAAAAATTCATTTACTTTTGGCTCGTATGGCTATTATCACAGATAGATTTTTGCTTGATATAAAAGTTTTATAATCTATATCTTGAAAATAAGCGTGCAGCTGAGGTTACATTATATATCACATATGGAACGAACGATACTGAGTTTGTAGAATTAAGATTGAAAATTTAAAAGAAAAATATTTTCAAAAATACATGTATACGGATGCTTTGTGAAGACACTAGAATGTCACAGAGCCGAAATTCCGTGTAGTAGTAGTTGAGTAATCTTGCGATAGATGGTACTGGTATATTAAATAAGGACAGATGTATATGTTTGAATGAGACAGAACGATATATAATATAATATAAGAAATGACTCAAAGATGTCATTATTCGAATTTGGAATAAAAAAAGTCTGCACTATCAACCTCGATCAAAATCAGCAATCGGTTTAATATCCCCTTAACATCTTAAGACATTACTGTCTTAAAATAAGAACCGACTATATGAACCGATGAATCTCTGATTAGTTTATGACCGATATAATCGATTCTTATTTCAAGATCGTCATAAGTAATGTCTCAAGACATTATGCTAATGTGGCCCTCTGATTGGTTCGTGACATAAGATTGTACTTAAGACGGCCTCAAATATAAGAGCCGACTATGAATACTGGTCTTAGATTGTTTTTTTTTCGTAAAGATAACTGTACGTTTTTCGGAAGAATGGTTTATATCCAGACATTTAATTTATTATGGCAATTAGCATTTGTCGCTTTTAGCAAACTTAATTATTGTGGAGCAGATCCATTCGCTGCTAATATTGGATGATATTAGAAGAATATAACAAAAAGCAGTGAACGCTCAGTGTGCCTACTATGAACAGTTGCAGTTGGTGCTTGTGAATAGCTGCATTCAGCAGAAAAAGCAGCTTTGCAATTGTTGTAAATTTCTTTATATTATAATATAATTGGTCTTGCTCTTAGTTCCTCATTGGATTTAAATGTATAAATCAATCATAGAGAATTTTACAACAGTTGCAAAGCTGCTTTCTCTGCTAAACATAGCCATTGGTCCCCCAGCAAATGAGAATAGATTAAAATTTTTTCTATCTGAATACGTATTTTAAATAGCGAATACATTTTTTTGGATTTAATTGGATTCCATTGGATTCAATTAGATACAATTGAATTGAAAAACTACATTTCCTATTCAAAATTTTGAATTGAACAGTATTGTGTTTGTATGAAAAAGCTAATATTATTTTTAAATTGAAAGGTATAGAGATATGTTCCATGCAATTCCTATAAATGAATAAAAATGCATTTAGAATTGAAAAGCATTCATTTTAACATTCATGAATCAATATTTCTAAAAATCTGAATCCATTTCAATTTATTTCAATTCATTTTCGTTGCTAGGTCTGCTCTCGTTCCACGTTATGGCATAGACTCTTGCATAAGGTCCATTCCACACAAACTTGCATAATCATATGCATAAAGAAAATTATCCAATCACATTTCTATCATAAAGACAAACGTAAAATACGATTCAATGATTTTCTTTATGCGACTATGCAAGCTTGTGTAGAATGATTCTAAGAGCTCTCACACATGAAATAACAGAGCATAAGCATAAGACTGCTGGATCATCCAGCATAATGTCACCATATTGATTTACATAAGATGCTCATTGGTTCAGTGACCTTATGCTATGGTTATGCTCTGTTACTCCCGATCTACAAAATAGAATTTTAAGCCTTAAGCTGTAAAAAATGGATGAATCATAGGACGAATCAATGGATGATTATTCTCCTCGATTCAACTGTAATTGATCAATTTCTTACAACTTAAGGTTTAAAAAACCTATTGTAGATCCGGGGTTATGCATTTCATGTGCAACAGGCTTAACGCATAATGCATAGTGTATAAGGGAATCGAAATTCTTTTATCATATCAAAACAGATTGTATTAATTATATATATTTTCGAAATAACAATGTTTTATCGATATCATTGAACCTATTATCGATATATTCGACGTTTATCGATAATTATCGATATTATCATCATTAAACACATCACTACTTTATACGTATACAATTTTTTAAGCTTGTACAAGCTTGTTCGTTTGAATTGAAACTATTTGCTTTAAGTTTATTTATCGCAGTAATTAAATATTTTTTTTCTAATTTTTTTATTTCTTTGATTTCTGAAGCATCGTTCATTTCACACACACACACACACACACACACACACACACGCGCGCGCGCGCTCATTTAATATTGTAAAAGATTCTAATATAAAAAAAAATCTGTTTATTACTTTAGAACAGGCTTGGCACAATTTGCACTCCTCGACCGATTTTCGACTCGGCTTCGCTACTCTTACTTCATCGCTCCGCGCATGTTCTAATGCGTCTCGATACCTAGGAGTGTGTAAGTGGAGGAGTGTGTGTAGTAGCTCGTTGCATGAGGTCCATTCGCTTTGGGGGCTTCATTCTTTTTTTTTGTTCATTATATAACTTAAGATTTTGCGCTCATGCATTGTTTTATTCTATCTTAGGCATTAGGACACACACGGGGCGATGTAAGCAAATATGACTCCGTTTCTTGAATTTTTAATTATGCGTAAAAGTGCAGGCAATCGATCTGTAGGCATAATAATATATCGACGCCCGTTATGAAGAATAGCATGTTTCATTTGTCCTACGAAAAACTCATGACATCGTTGCGTCGAACATTAAGTTTTCGTTTTCGCCGCGAAATCAATCAATATATTTGAATTTTGACTTTTGAAAAGTAGCACATTTCATTTTATATCACGAATAATAATATGTTTGAGCGTTTTGTGATGAAAAGTAGTATGTTTCTTTTTACACCATGAAAATTAATACATTTCAACTTAATTGCCTTTAATAGCCTTTAGCCGCAAAAAGTAACATATTTCATTTTATATCGCGAAAACTAATATATTTGATGGTTTGATTGCGAAAAGTAATTTGTTTCACTTTATACTGCGAAAAGTAATATGGCTGTGCACTATCTTTCGAAAATTTCGATGACTGTCAAAGTTATTTTTGGTTCTAAATAATAAAATGAATACTCCATTGTTGTTTTTTAGTTGTATAATTTTATTGTTAGTCCATATTTTTATCTTAATTAATTAATCTTATTTTAGTCCATATTTTTATCTTAATTAATTAATCTTATTTTAAAATTAATTAATTAATCTTAATATTACGAACAGATGAGTGAACAAATAACTAAAGGAACGAAGAACTCAGTCAGTGGTAATGTTTCTATAGAATGTGAAATTCATTTGGAATAAGACCTCGGGATATATTCATTAGATCTTCTTTTTTCTTTAAACGCAAAGAAATTTTTTGATTATATGAACGATTATATTATATTTTTAAGCTCATAAGCGCGAACCTTTTGTACCATTACATTTTTCTTTAAAATTTTCATCACCCTCAGTTCATGATCAAAATCATATTTTACACCAATGGATTGTCCGTCGGGTCGGAAGCTTATCTCTCTAATGCTCGCTATTTTGACCGAACGCCAGTTGAAAAGATTTGATAAATCTTGAAAATCCATTATTTCATTTTGAAGTCTTTCTTTTTGACTGTGTACGGATTATTATTAAGCTTTGCTTCTCGCATTAATCGACACCATTCTTGTTAGGTGTAATCAGATTTGCAGTATTTTTCAGTGCGAGTGTGCATTGAATCGTTATCATTTTGCGTGTGACCAACTTCAAGAAATTTATAATGTATTTTTAAAAACACTTTTAACTTAAAAATTTTCAATTATTTAATAATAAATATAAACATTTTTATGTTATTTTTTATTTTTAGAGTTATGTATTAAATATAATTACAATTAAATGTACAATTAAATTACAATTAAATGTAGAATAAAAAAATATTATTATATTTGATAATAAAAACTAACCTGTGAATAATATTGTATTTGTGCCAAAATCGACCGCAGTTATAAAACTAAACACTATTTTGTTTCAGTTTTGCCCGCCCTAGTTGTCGCTGTACAATACAACTCCTTTACATTCTCGGATTTCGTTTTTTCATTTAAATGTTTAAATGAAGCTCATCAAAAATGCAATTTCATTTGCGCCACGATTACCTACTGTTTCGTTCCATATATTGCACCAACCGCGGTGATTGGTCATATTATATTATATATCCAATCACATAATTTGGACATATAATACAATGGCCCAATATCTGCCCGCGGAGTTGTCAAAATTTATTATTATTATACAAATTGAATCGTCTGTGGCTTTTGCTTGTCTGTTCATAAGTTCTCTCGTCTTTCGTTTATTGCTGAGATGTTTTTCTTGCATGTCTTTTTTTGCTCTTTTTCATCATCGGAAAGATTTAAATAAAATTCATACTGCTTACACCTTAAAATAAATATTGATAATCGACATATAAATTACTTGTTGAAAGAAAGAACGAACAAACTAACATATAGAATGAAAGAATGAACGGAAGAACAAATGATAGAATAGACGAATGAATAAATTACGTATGAATAAATGAATGAATGAATAAATACAAAAGCTTTCAAAATTATGGGATCTGTCTTCTCCATTATCCAATTATGTTCAAATATTTTTCATGTTTTTAAAGAATTAATAGTACTTACTTGTATTTTTTTTGAAATGAGATAACCGTAGTTAAATTCTGTATTAAAAATTGATAGATACATTTTGTATGACACATAATTCTTTTCATCCAATTTTCTTCTTCGAACATTCTCTGTATTTTTGATATGCTCAGCCTCTCTTCTAGATATTTCCTATATATGTGCTTTCCCGGCAATAATGTAAGTTAATTACTAGAAAGAACATGATGTGTGCACGTTTTTTTAAACTTTCAGAAATCGTGAAAGGTCGATTTTTGTGCTTGCCACGCTCATCAGATGCGATTACCATAATATCCTTTGAAGACTTTTCTTCATGTTTTTACTCACTGATAAGAGATGTCTATTTTTACGAATTAAAATTATGTAAATTATTTTTAATGGTTTTAATTATTATTATTATATGTATTATTTTATAATTATTTTTGATATTTTATATTATATTATTATTTTATAATTTTATAATACTATTTATGATTTTTATATTAAATTATGATATTTATAAAATATTTACCTAGGCTATTTAGGAACATTCACACTTTGCACACTTTGACTGGTCCATCTGTGGTGAGCAGTGAAAAAGCGTGGCTGTCTTCTTTTTAAATTCGTCGCTATAATTTTCTTCCTCAGAATTATTTTGTTTTGTATGTGTCCAATTATTCAAACATTTCCACTGTTTAGTACCAAATGCCCAGAATTGCGTGAATGCCTTTTTGCAATCATCCGAACTGATTCGGGTGCAATACTTAAATCGACATTTATTATCGCACCCATCCCGCATTTCTCTGGCACGTTTTGGCAACCCCTTCCTGCTAGTACCTTCAGTGTCTGAACTTTTTGCCGCAACCTCAATCCATTTATTTTTATTTTCTTTTGTGCGTAACGTTCTTTAACGATTGGTCAATTCTTTTGTTTTTTCTAATGATAAATTTGTTGGAAAATTCAACTGAAGAGTCAGAATGATTTTCTGAATTTTGTGCAATATGATCACCTGAAGGACCAGCACAGTTTTCAGAATTCCGTATAAAATTATTTTATATGGAAAATTATTATCCGATGTGCTAGAACGAATTTTAAAAATTGGTACAATATTGCCATTATCATCTACAAATATAGATAAAAATCGTTCATTCATTAATTAGCGTGTTCATTCAATTAATAATTTATTATAACAATTCATTAGATGCTTATTTATATGTTATTTAATTCACACATACGTCCGTTCATTCCTTCATTCTCCTCTTGCGAAATATCATTTAATTAAAATTTTCTTTTCGAATCACTTGAGGTGCTATATTCCTTTCCCACCAACAGAAAACTGATTTTTTTTTCAAATTAGATATTCTAATAATTGTATTTAAACTATTAATTAATTAAATATTTATATACTTACAGTCTTTACTACTTTTTTGTCGCTCATTTAAAAAAAAAAGAAAAATTAAAAAAATCTATTTTGAAACCTTGCACGGAAAGAAGACTTCCTCACTAACATAAATAAAAGTAATTTCTATAGAAAACTCGTATAAAAAAAGAAACATGAAGTGTGTCAAACAAGGAAAGATTCAGTACCAATTTCACGATGCGAAACAGGCCGGTATTCATAATCGATCTTGTGTCTAAGACTGTCTTAAGTACAATCTTAAAATGTCATTAGTCAATCCGAGGACTGTATTAGCATCTTAGATATTATTTAAGACAATTTTAAAATAAAAACGGACTATGAATACGCTCCATGTTTAGCGTTTCACAGCCTTGACAGCCTTTATCGCCCAGGTGACATCCGTAGACAGAGAGCGCGGAGATTTAGAGAGACACCGATCAATTGCACATCCTTCCATAATGATAAAACATATTAGGTTCCACGATATATCATACATAAATCGTACTTCTTTTCGTGATTAAATGTTAAAACGAATTAATTTTTGCGACATAAAATGTTATTTTTCGTAGCGAAACCTTAAACATAATAGTTTTCGAGTTTAATAAAGTGAAACCTTTTCGTGGTTAACGCCTTCAAATGAAACGCATTATAGTTTTTGTGATAAAAAGAAACGTGCTATTCTTCATAGCAAACATATTTATTTTCGCGACATAAAATGAAACGAGTTACAAAACATATTTACTTTTCGCGGTTTAATCGCCTTTCAACACTGGAACGTTTTCATGGAACGTATTAATTTAAAGAGAAACGTGTTACTCTTCGTAGTAAAACGTTCAAACATATTAGTTTTCGCGGTATAAAGCAAAATGTTACTTTTTGCGACTAAATACGACTAAACGCTGAAACGTATTAGTTTTTGTAGCGAGGACCGAAACATAATAATATTCGTCAATTAAATTGAACATGCTTCTTTTCGCAGAATCATGTAATATACTGTTTTTCGAGTTTTTTAAGACAAATGAAATATGCTATTCTTCGTAATGAGTGTCGATATATACTGGAAAATGTGACTTTATTTCTGAAATTTTAAATTGTGTGCAAAAATCCTTGTAAGCAATCGAACTGTAAGCAATAACATGTAGACAATCGCGACTTTATTTCTGAAATTTTTAATTGTGCGCAAAAGTAGGCAATTGATTTATAAACAAATAAGATGTAAGCAAATGATGCTATAAGCAATCAATTTGTAGGCAAAAAGAGCTCTCTTCTTGTTCTATGCTTATTAATCTTCGTAAAAAATGTCAAAAGAAAAATGAGATTGCAGACTTCATTCTCACTAATGCATTCCTACTTGCGAGAAACCTGTATAAAATACTGTAAACAGAAAAACGAATATATCAAAACGATTGGCCAATTTTTCTAAGATATTACAAAGGGACATCAAAGTTGAATGGTTGTCGATACAATACCGATTACAAAACAGACAAAGCAAAATATCAAAAATAAGAAGTTCATTATATAAATTTAATTGCTGCTTTCTAAGAAACTAATCATATATTATTTTAAATTTGATATTTGCAATAAAATTATGAAAGATGCACAAATCTATAACAGTAACGTATATTAATTAAATTAGTTATTATGATAATTTTGATATTAAAATATTTCAAAGATTTATTGTTTTTAAATATGACCCGAAAATTATTGTTCATTAAAGCAAAGGTCAATCAACAGTATGCACGTATGCAAAATAGATCTCAGACAGCATACATTCAAAAACGAAAAAAAAAAAAAATATAAGATAAATAAATATAAGATCGATTTTTTTCGATCACAATAGACCGGAGTTTAAAAATCGATTTCGCTAAAAATTGTTAAAAAATCAATTCATCGAAGATTGATTTTCTTATTAAACCTACAAAATATTATTGTAAATATTATTACATATGTATGGATAACTCTTATAGAAGTCTAATAAAGAACTGAATATAAGAACTAAATATATTTAAAAAATCTTTAAAACATTTTTGCAAAATTTTTTTTACAAATGTCTTATATCCAAATTTTAGATTTTATATTATCTGGAATGCTTCAATCTGTTTTTCTAACAACAAAATTTTCATGATTTAAGAAAAAAACTTACGATCCTCTAAAAATTTAATTATATATATATATATATTTAATACTAAATTGATTCTCAAATCATAAATACACATAGATACCTTATTCACAAAATTATTCACAAATAAATTCAAAAATGACCTAAAACATAGAAGTCCAAAAGAACAAAATATATTCACTCACTTCCCCTCCCTCCGCTCTCTTCAGTAAGTAAACACGTTTTTTCAACACGTCTTCGGTAAATACATGGATCTGTCAAGTATAACAATATTTTTCCTGTCTTAAAATATTAAAAAAAAATTTGCAAAAATTCGTAAAACATTTGTTTGCATAACAATTAACGATTTCATAGTTATTTTAATAAGCATTGTTTATTGAGTATTTTATTTTTAATGAATTTCAAAGCCAGTAAACTTTGTCTATCTTCGAAAATTCGAAATTTTTGGAAATAACTATTGTAAATAGAAAAGCTATTTGTTAAAATTTTTTTAAAGAATCATTGTTTTGATCGAAAAAAAAATAAATTTTTCATAAATAATTAGCAAAACTGTTACTTACACAGAAGATTACGTGGGTCTGCATGATTTTACTTGCTTGGCATGCAGTGATATACTGGACTTTCGTAATGGTTCTAAAATCTTGAGTCTCTTCTATTATCTACTTTTTTTTTAGAGAGAAGAGCCAGATAGATTAAGAATGAGTGATTCTTTCAGAACAGTCGATTTTTTCAATCGCAATAGATCGGAGTTTAAAAATCAATTTCACTAAAAATTGACTGTTAAAAAATCAATTTATCGAAGATTGATTTTCTTATTAAGAAACCTACAAAATATTAAATATTATTACATATATATGGATAACTCTTAGAAGTCTAATACTGAATAACTTAATACCAGCAAATTTATTATTGAAAGACAATAATTAATTACTTATTCGAAGTACTAAAAGTATTGAATAATAGTGCTTTTAATACTTAAAATCAGTATTAATTATTGTCTTTCGATATTAGTCAGTATTAGATTTATGCAAGGGAAGAGATCCTTTTTATTATATATAAAAATCTATTATATAAAAGCTATTATATCTATTATATAAAAGGAAAATTTGAAAAATTTGGAAAATTTTGTTATTTTTAGTTAATAAATAATTTATTGAAGCACATCCAGTGTCAGCTTCTTTCGTCATTTATTTCTTCAAAGTCTCATAATAATATTTTATTTTATTAATTTTGATTTCAATTATCCATTTTTTTACAATCCATGTAATCATCGTTTTCAGAAGGATTCTGTTAATAATTAAAATGCAAAATATGGAAAAGCAGAAGGTATTTGTTCTATTTAATCCGTTTCTCTCCATTTTATGAGATCGATCTTTAACCTCGAGAATCGATTCATTAGCTTTTCCGAATCCTGCGATTTTCAATCTAAAATTCAAATCTCAGAGGCAAAAATCGATTCTCTAAGATTCAAAATCATCCCTTAACAAGAAGGGATTTGCTTGTTTTACAAGCAGATGTTACTTTATACACTATTGAAAAAAATGTTTCGAATTTAATATAAATTAAAATGTATCAAACTCTTTTTGGGTTAACTCTTTTTGGGTTAATTTAACAAAATGAATATATTAGAAAGTTATACAAATATTATGTAAATACAAAAAGTATATTGATATAGTTTGTAAACAAATCATGGAAGCTTATTTTTTTCAAGTAAAATTAACCACATTAAAATTACCTTTTTTGCAAAGAGGTAAAAGAAAGACGCCAAGTGCTTGTATATGTGCTCCTTGAAGAAAAAATTTATTTTTTATTCCAAATCTATTTTCCAAACTATTAAAGTAATAATAATGTTTCTAATAATGTTTTAAAAATGTGTGAAATCTTTAAATTGCACCAATTATAAACAGAAAATACACTTCGTTGAAAAACTAATGTTGTCTAACTATTTAAAAAAAATAAAACTCAAGTGATTCTTAATAAATAAAAAAAAATTTTTTTTATGTAAAAAGACTTGGCGCTGCTAGACCAAGCCAAGTTTTTATTAGCGAAACTAAGTTCTTTTCATAAAAATTTTTTGTATGATATCATGCATTTGTTACCCATATTGCGGCACTAAGTTTCTTTACTATAAAAATTTTTTACTTAAAATAAATTTTTTCAGTTATACTTATACTTTTTTATTTCTTCTAATTTACTAACAATGAGTTGGAAAGAAAAAATATATATCTCTCTCACTTGGATAAAAATAGCTGGAAGCTAAGTTTTTTAATAGAATTTAAATGAGAATAAGAAAATATGTATTACTTAAATTTTATTTTAAAAAAATGGTTTGTAATAGATTTAGAACAACAATAATTTAAAGTTAATAATTTAAAGTAATAAGAGTAAACGCAGGATGCGATACGTAATCTTAATATGGAATGATGACTTAACTCTAATATCTTTATGATATCTTCTTTATTCGCAATAAACATTTCGATTCTCTTTTGAGTCTTCTTCAGCATAAAATCGCTTTTTTTCATCAAATATCACATCAACAAATATAACTATAAAGTAGTCCGTCATGGCAAGACACTCTACAGATTTTCAAGTCTGAAGTGGACGCTTAACTCACAAGCATGTTGAGAAACTTTGGATATAAATATCAGATAAACTATTAAAACCGAATATAATTATAGTCTTCATGGTCCAGAATGTCGAGAGAACGTGTCTGATATAATAGATTTAGAATATAATTTTTTGCCTAATTTTATTTTTGAAAGAAGTAGTAAGACAATAATGTTTGAAGAAGATGTGTTTATAGAGATTTCATATATTTTTTTTTATTATACCTATTTGAATTGAATAAAATAATAAAATTTTTTGGTATCATTTTTTAAATAAAAATATAACATATTTATATGAACTTTTTAACATCTAAATTTTTACTTGTATATGTGTATCTATTAATTTTTTAAAATTTTATTTCAAAGTTAAGTCCTTTATGAGAATAAAAATTTCTCTGATCTTACTTTTAATTGTGTCATTTTTTCTTCTCAACCTTATCACATCTGCGCTGCCTGGACTTTCCCTATATAAAATGAATTCAATTAATTCAAGTAATCAATTAATTTTATTTTTATAATAATTACGGTCATTATATTACAATATATATTAAGTAAAAATATATAATATTAATAAACGAAATTAATAATTACATAACAATAGAATCTTTCAAATGTATGCTAGCCTTCTCCAAAAATAGTATGAAGGAATGGAATGTGTATTTTACTAATTATATTTTAATCTATTATATCGAGTTTGAGAGATATTAATTTTATCGTATAAATCTTTAATTTTTCAAACAATTTTCCGGCAATTCAGTTAACATAATTCTAATTTTTAAAACCATTTTCTTATTTTCAATACAATTTTGCAATCAATAGAATTGATAATCGATTCAATGTCGATTCGATATCTATTCCATTATCATTTCTTATTGGGACATATCTAAATATCCATAAAAGTTCATTTTATGTCCTATCGAGACGTCCTAACAACGTTCATTAGACGTATAAAGGTTTTTACATCCAAAAAACATCTGGACGTCGTCTGGATGTCGTCGAATGTCCGAATAGGATATCGTATGAATATCCAAAGGATATTCATGTATTGTGTGGGAAATTATAGAAAATTGATCAATCGTAGTCAATTCTTCTCATATTCAACTGTGATTGATTAATTTTCTACAACTTAAGATCCTATGATCATTATGATTTCTGTTGTAGACCCCACGTTTCTTTTCACAAAAAAGAGAAATTTTAATTTTCTTATGCATTATGCAAAGCGACTATTATGATATATTTCCACGAAGTGATGACATGAATGACAGCGAACTTACTTTCTATATATATATTCGATATAGAGCTAGCAAAATCGTAGGTAATATTATCATGGTGGAAGAAGACAGATGAGACAACGCGCATAACAGCAATCAGCACATTCCTCAAGTTGTCTCACCTGAGCTACGTTCAGAAATACACCGAGTGCCTCTAGGTATCAATTTATCTTTGTTTAACATTTAATGAATAACAAGGATAGAATGATATTTGGAGGCACTTAGCATGTTTCCCGAACGCAGCTTGTCTTTTTTCACCTTCGTTAAAAAATCGCCTGTTGTGACATTCATGGTGAAAAAATAACATTGGTTTTCAATAACAGGTTTTACTTGAGAACTATCAACTTTACAAAAAACAGCGAGAGATAAAATTTTGTCCTTATACAGAGAATCTGAGAATTTTTTCAAAATTTTTTAATATCGTATTTTTTCATGTTGGTAAAAATAGTTATTAATATAAGAAAATGCAGTAGGGTAAGTTGTGTGGATAAATTGTGTTGATTATCAATGTTTACAAAATGTGTTTAAACAGTAAAAAACGTAACATAAAATCGATCGAAGATTAAATATGTACTTCGCATTGAAAAACTATAATTGCTGGTATCAATAAAATTAAGAAGGATCTTCATCTTGTTAGTTGAACAGAACAGTAACGCACATAAAATACATACATTAGACTAGAGAAGTAAAAACTTACATTGTGTACGGTCGATGGCAAATGAATATACTTCGCAATGTCAAGACATCAAATTATTGGTATCAATAATTGAAAAATCTTCATCTTGTTAGAAAATTTGTACAGCAAAAGAACGTTAATGTATGATTATATATTATATATTAGTGCCAGAACGAAAAATAACGCATTATAAGCTATAATAATAATGTAAGATTATAAGAATGACAGAATTTGATAAAAACAATACAAAATTAATATAAGCGAAAGTACAAAATGTACAAATCTATCAGTTCAATTAAAATTAAATAAGAAAAATACCTTTCATAATTATAATTGAGAGTTCAGTCCAAAAAAAAATTAAATAATATGAATAAAGTGCAATAGACAATGCGAGAGAAAGATCAATATCTCTCATCTTCGACGTTAGATAAAATAAATTTTAATGATTTTCAGAGAAGGGAAATAAGGTTGATGTTAGAAAATAGTGGAAAATAAGAATAAAGAGAGGGGAAATAGAAAGAACATAAGAAGGGGATGTATAGAGAGGAAGGAAAGATAATTATGAGGGAAAAAAGGATAATGCCATTGAGTCCATATAATTTTATCATTAGTTCAAATGATTTTACTATTGATCTGAATGATGAATTATGATTATGAACGTGCACTATAACCGAAGGGTAAAAAATTATATATATTTTCCTTTAAATAAAACATTTTATTGAGAAGGGAAGGTATTAAATATCGGAAGGACACTGACTTACTTTTGGCTGGTTGTCCACGAGATCTCGGATAGAAAACGGTTGGTGTGATTGTGCAGGCCCGCTGTGCACGGAAGCGCCAGAAGGACAGTCGCAGTGGTCAGAGATTTATTGGATAGTTCCAATAGTGATGGTTGCCCACAATTTTATGCTCTAATAATACGCGAACTGATGTGAACCTTCCGGAATTCACCGCGTTTCACTGACTGTAGTACTAACTGTTTTGGTACTGAGCGACGTGGACTACGGTAGGCTGATTTCGCACTGACTGATATTCTGCGCTTCCGCGGGGCCTCTGTTTAGATTCCGAAAAAAGGGCGTAAGAAAAAAGGCCGTTTATCTAAATGCAATAATGAGTTGCAATGTCACGCGAGATTTATGATTTTTATAGCGTCTTATCGTTGTTAATCTAAATACACCGTTAGAGGAGTATCGAGAAGAAAAGAAATGATTTACGTTTTTCTTTAAAGAGAGATTGCTCCAGACGGATGATGAATTCTGTTATCCTCGCGGAAAATATAGCTAGGTAAACAGATGGTTACCGTGCACAACTAATTTTGCGTGCAGGGCAATCATTGTCAGTCACGAGTCCGAGCTTACGTTACCATGAGAAGTTATCTCATGCGTTTTATGATTTTCAGGCGCGACATGGCGCCTGTTAAGAAATTGTTGGTCAGTCTGGGACGACAAAGCTTAGATTTTTACTATTGCGTGACTTCGGTGCATTTATAGTGCATTTATCTTTTGCAATCTTGTCACTTTTCAAGCCTGCATTAAGGTTGTTATTCCGGGTTGATTGACGTTTACGAGTTTTCGCGGAGCTTGTCCGATTCTTCTTTTCGATTCTGTCAGATCGTTATCAGAAGATTCCACTCGAGTCTCATAGACGCCACCATCACGACATGGAGTTCTTTCGAAAGAAAAGAATCGTGGCGTCTGTAGGATAATATATAAATATGCGTAATTTTTAAAAAGTACATTTTAATATAAAACAATAAAATTAGAAACGTTTTTAACTTATCTTTGAGTCATCTTCAGCCTGACACTTCTTAATTCTAATATCGTCAATTTATATTGTTACATCGCATTTCAATATCCAACTTCTTTGTACGTATTCGTGGAGCAAACGTGAGACATCGAGCTAGTATTCCAATACCAGAGTTTCAAAGCTGAGTGGTTAAAAACTCAAGTTGAAATTAAAAACTAGTTAAAAACTAGGAAAAGATGTAAAAGTGGAAAATTCAGACTTACCTCACAAAGTCCAGAATAGTCATACACATACATTTGACAATCATTGTGGAAGAATTCACAAATTTTTTGCAATCTCGTCAAATATTGAAATTAAAAAGACTGAATATTACAGATTGTTACAATATATTCTCAGTTTAATGAACAGTTAAGTAATAACTAGGTCATTATCGCGTCAAACATATATCAACACGTCCTATAATTATTCAACGTTTCGATGGAAGCATGATTTAAGGCATCCGTTTGCAAATTTAAACAATTTATCTATCTATTAATATGTATCATTTCCGAAATTATTCTTTTATTATAACATCTCTCAGTATCCAGAACTTCGATGTTTTCCCAATCAAAATCATGGCCGTGATGCAATTTATTCATAACCGAATGAGATGGTTTTTAATTATTAATACGTTTATGATGTTCTAAAATTCTCGTTTTCAATTTCCTATTCATCTGACCGACATAGGATGCATCACAGTCATTGCAATTGATCTTATATAATGCTTCCTTTTGATGTAATTAAATAACGGATTTTTATGTGCTTTGATGAATTTTTTTAAATTGTTCAAACTAAAGAAAGATATTTTTTGACACATCCCATTGATCACGTTTTTAAATTTATTAGAGATACCATTCACAAACGAAACGGAATACCATTTTAATTTCTTTTTCGTTGCATTATTCTGGTGGGATCTTTTTAAATTTCTATTGAATGTGTATATTAAAGTTTTAATTCTCAGATCCATGTTAAAAATGAAATTAATAGGATACTCATTTGCCAATAAGATTTTGCCAATAATAATTTCTAAATTCTTTTGGTGAGAGATAAAACGCCTTGTCCACGAGATTAAAAATTATGCTTTTTTTCTAGATAATTGAAACCAAAAATTTAAAAATCTCCCCAAAAATGTGGATTTGTGATATCAATCGAAAATCAATGTATTCTCCTTCAAATGATCGTCGTATCCAAAATATTGATGAAATCCCTTCCCCCCCCCTACTTTCTCCGTAAACTGTAGTCTTTGAAATGAATTGAACTTATCAAGAATGAATTTAATTTCATCGGTGGACATGCAAAGAACAATATTATCCATTTGTGTAGTAAAACGGTGAATGAAAATCAATAGTTCAACACCCATCTCTCCAAGTTTTTCATAACTAAATCGACAATGATTGATGATAGTGGGGATCTCATAGAGATTCCATATGTCTCTTTATAGAATTAATTATCGAAAGTAAAATAAGTGAATTTTAAAACTAACTTACAGCTTTTGTGAATTCATCTTTAGATAGTTTGCAATTCTCCGCGATATATAATAATTTTACCTGTTGAAGAGACTTTATCGATATGTGAATAATGACACATGAAATGTCTAATGAAATTAAATTATATCCATGGTCAATTTTGATACTTTTAATTTCTGAATTAATTCAAGCTGTTATTAATATTATTGCTAGAAGCCCTAGGTACACTTTCGACAACCAAGTATGTAGGAACAATGCCAAATTATATAGGGAACTATCTATCGAAGAAATGATAATATGAAATGGGCAATTTTATTTATGGACTTTCAGAAGGTACCTTCTGAAAGGCGGTTAGGTAAATTATCGTCCCTATAATATAGTTGCTTGTAAATTGAGTCAGAAATATATTTTGTCTTTTTCCGTCCTGCTAGCAACGACTTCAAATTCTTAATTATTAATTTCATTCGTGGTATCTATTGTTATTTTCGAATGTTTTTTCATCTTATAGCATTGCTTTTACTTTGTCAACATATTCTTATCAAGTGCTACGGTTAAATTGCCTTTGTTCGCTCTCATGAAAATCACGTAGGAATTGTTCTTTAAAAATCGTCTAGTTAATCGTGTTGATTTAAGTAGATTATTATAAACAAAATTTTTTTTATATTTGAAAGAATGAAGACTATTTAAAGATTATGCGTTTCGCGGGTTTCCTCCATGTCCAGATCCATTCTTGGAATACCAACGTTTCGTAAACCTTGCAATCCATTTCAACAGGGCGAGGAACAGTCTGATATTGAGCTGTTCGTCCGGATCATTCTTTTTTATTAGGTGTACAACTTTGCTTCCGCCGTTTTCCTATAGATGGCTTTAGCGGTAAGTGATGGTCGAAATAAATAGATCATAGACGTCATACAATAAACTTGGGCATCTGTCAACATAACC
>Ga0157363_1000661_pt1 | contig 26781 bp, 14 predicted proteins | sample AttsexASBM1_FD_111477 | JGI IMG/M metagenome (GOLD analysis project Ga0157363, IMG submission 111477) | Fungus gardens microbial communities from leaf cutter ant in Ribeirão Preto, State of São Paulo, Brazil - Atta sexdens ASBM1 | ecosystem: Host-associated > Fungi > Mycelium > Unclassified ... | reverse complement strand
GTTTTTATATATATAAATATATAAAACATATATATATTTTATATATAATTATATATATATTTTTATATATATATATATATATATATATATATATATATATATAAAATATGTCCATATATACATATAACATTTTTTCTCGGGATTTTAATAAATACCAAAAAAAAAGATATTCATTGGAAACAAACATTGCTTTATTATTATTTAATTATCAATTATATTATTTTTGATATTTTATAGGATATAATTAACACTTTAGACTTTGTTTTTTTTTAATATACGTTACTATGATTTGGTAAACACAATATTTCTTATGGCCTCTTCTTATAGTCTCTTTTGCCTGTAGAGCATATTGGAAATTTAAGTTTCAGTCAGAATTTCTTTCAGCACATTTTATACCGGGCATTTTTCTGATATTGGTCGGCTATGTCGGATGCGATTTTGTACTAGCAAACATTTTTCTGTTCTTTGCACTGGGTTTCAACGGTGCTGCTCTTATCTCTAATCTGTCAAATAATCAGGATCTCGCGCCAAATTTTGCTGGTTTCCTTTACGGTATCATGAATACAATTGGTACCACTTCCGGCATGATTATTCCACCAATGGTTGAAGAGATAGCCGGCAAATTTGGAGTAAGTCTACTACAAATCAATTATTTTAATGAAAAAAGTGTAACTAATTTTTTTCTTTTTTTTGTAAGAAATTATTATCATAATCTATTGATCTGATTGTTATTTTCAAATTATCATCTCAAATATTTTCCTTCGTAACTCTATTGTCTTAATAATCATTTATGATATTGTCATTCATTGGATTTATTCTATTATTACCCGGTAAAAAATTTTTCATGCATAAATATACAATATAAATATGTATAAACATACATAAACACGCATAATAATAAATATTCATAAATATGTATAATTATATATGTCCATACATTCTTTTTTCTTTTGTAAAATTACTTTTTAGTGCAATAAAAATAATAATAGTAATATGAAAACGTTAAAAATAATTAAAAAGGTAATTTTTGCATTATTTGTTTTAAAAAAAATTAAGTTTGAAGAAATGTAAAAAATTATAATTATAATTAACTTATGTATATTTATACCGGGATCGTGGGACCGGGGAGCGGGGATAGCCTGGCAAGCGCGCCGTCCGAGCTATGAAGGCTGCGACGCGGAGCGTTTGCCAGCCAATCCTCAACTCCCAAGACTCACGCGCCAAGCGATTGGTAAGCATATGGTATACACTTCGCAGTAGTATTCGGCTATCTTTAAGGATATCTCGTTAACTATTGGGGAAATTTACAAAATGATAGAGGACTTTTCGATTCAGTTTAATCCGCTTTACCTGCTCATGAAATATTTGGCGATTATTTTCAGACACCCTGTATATAAAATTATCCATTATTATGAGCAATTTTTTTATATTTTTCCAAACTTATTTTTTTCTAAAACAAACAATGCGAAAATTATTCCTTTAACTATTTTTTATTATGTTTTCACATTACTATTATTATTTCTATTACACTAAAAAGTAATTTTACAAAAGAAAAAAGGATGTAATATATGAACATATTTCATATATAATAATATTACGTTTATAAACATTTATGCGTGTTTATGTATGTTTATACATATTTATACATATTCATGCATGAAAAATGTTTACTGGGTTTTTATTTGTGTAAATGTTGTAAATGCTCATTTACATTGTAACTATATAATTTGCATATTCGCGATTATCGTGATTGTCAAAATCTTCAATATATGAGTTATCATTTCTTGTTTGTGTAACATTACATAATGACAACATGATATAAACGGCCAAGCGCAAGTAGCTCTTATCTACACCTGAAATATCCATTAATGTGTAACTCTCTAACAACCTAATTATACCTTGATTATACGGTTTGAGCGCGATCCTTGACAGGACGAATCTTTGAATTAAAGAGAAAAACGAACAGCGGATGTACGCAACGTTACGCAAGCGGGAACTACACTTACGCGGAAAGTTCCCCGATTGTTGCGACAAAAGAATTGTTCCTTCTTTAATTTTTCGTATATAAATTTGTTTCAATCCATTCGTCCTCTTCCAATTAAATTGCTGCATTCAGCAAAGAAAACTAATCAGTTAGCCTCTTCAATCAGTCAGTTTCAATCACTCTTGTCTTTAATTCTTCAGTGAATCTAAGTGGAGCTAAGGAAATTATATTGAAGAATCATTAAGCGCTAACTAATTAGTTTTTTCTGCTGAACGCAGCTAGTGCTTATTCCTTGCATTTGCAATCCTTTATATGAAAATTTAATATAAATTTATCTTTTTCTTTGTATTAGAATCCGATACACAGATGGCAGATACTTTTTTGGATCGGCGCCGCGGTGAGCATTGGGAGTATGATCGTGTTCCTGTTCGGAGGTAGCGGTAAGATACAGAAATGGAACGAATTTCTACCGCTTGAGAATCCAAAAGAAAACGTAGAAGCTGGACAAACCAAAATGGAGCCTATTGGCAGTACTGCGCGGACTTAATCGATGATTCTTTCAAATTTTTATTTAACAATAACATGTGAACATCCAATAGAAAAGTTTAATTATTGACAAGCATTCAAAAAAGACTGAAAAATTAAAAAGTTCTTAAGAAAGATTTAAAAGAATTGAACAGAAGATTATTTCAGGAATCGAAACTATTAAGACTTTTCAAACACTAGGCTGTTTAAAAAGATACCTGAAATAAAAATATGTATTTAAGAAATGTCTGATAAAGTTAGACTACTAAAGATATACATATAATATTATAATTCATATCGCACATCATTTCTTTGAACAAGGTTTGTTATTTATCTACTTTCACATTTCATATCGCTTCATTGAATTTATTGACATATTTATATCATAATCACTACATAATTGAATAAAGATTTATTATTTTTTTTTTATTTTATTTATCTTGCAATCAACTGATGTGCAAATATTGTGTGTTCCGGAATCATCGAACTAAGATATTTTAAAAATATTAAAATAACAAAAACGTATAATAAATAAATATTTATCTGAACTTTTTTTACGTAATTTAATAATCCATTATTAAATACTATAAATTCAAGGAAAAAAAAGGAGAAGAATAAGGATTTGTGAAAAAAAATAGATTAATTACGCTTTAAGATAATGATTATTACGAAACTAAAATAATTTTTTCTAAACATTCTTCAACAAAGTCGCTCATGGACGGTGAAGAAGTAATGCACATTTATTTTGCGCTTTTTACATTATCTGATTATAGTGTTCAAGCGCTTGCATCACAGATCGTTACGCCACAACACAATCAATAATCTTCTAAGAATAACGAATTCGATCATTTCTTTGTACATGAATATCGGCTAGCAATTAACTTCTGAAGTAGTCACCAAAGTTCCACGATATAATACCGCCCTTCGATATAATAAATCCTTCCTTGAGATATAATATCGTTCGTCAGTTTTAAATAATCACTCTCTAGAATAACGAAAGAATAGCATTCTTCGTGCACATGGCATTCCAACGAATTTGGCATATTCCTCCACCTCACGTTTTTCTTCGTGCGTTACCTGGCACATTTTCCGCAATGTTTTATATTTTTTATATGGCATCGCAATATTTTTGTACAATATCAATACCTAAAAAGAAAATGTTTCAGTATAATAACAAAAAATTTAACATTGTAATGAAACTTAATTACAATTTAAATTTTATTAGAAACTTAATTACAGTTTAAATTTTACTAGAATATACAAGATGTTTATTCAAATTTTGGAAAAAATTCTCTGAAAATTTCTGGATTTTTCAATTCTTTTTGTTAAAAATTCCAAATAAAATTAGAAAATTTTTTAATGCAACTTTTTGAAATAAATTAAAATATAAGCGACACAAATAAATTATATTGAAAATTAGTAGAAAATAAAGATTCCACAATACTATATCTATCATTTACAAATGGAGCTACGAAATTTAGAGGATAGTATAGGGAAGGCTCATTATAATAAAGTATTAATGGCTGCATTTGATAGAGAAAACAGTTTCGCAACTACAATTCTTAGTTCTTGCATTTGATTCCTTATGGATCTAAGTAAATCAATTCTATTGAAGAATTTTACAACAGTTGCAAAACAGCTTTTTCTGCTAAACGCAGTCATTTACTCTATTCTGCTGAGTATTGTTTTTTACTGTCTCATTCCAACTTTTTAAATAAAAATTTGCGAGGCACACGAAAACATACGTGAATATACGCGGATATGTATGCTATACTTGTTGCTAACTAATTATCATTTTGGTTGCGTTCGATTTGAGCTGACCACACATATTCAAGAAAAACTTGTCAAGTGTGACATATGCAAGCCACATATATACAAGTTTATTGGAGCATGTGTGTGACAAAATTGAATAATTATTGCAATAAATTTGTATATATGCGGCTTGCGCATGCCATATTTGACAAGTTTAAGTTGAAGTATGGCCTGCCTCAGGCGCTTTCAGCATCATTATCCTTGTTTAACAAATAAGATTTCTGTTTAAAGACAGAATGATTATAAGCGCTTAAAGAGCATCTAAATCGAATGCAGCCTTTATATATATGTATATTAAAAAAAATTTTTTTAACAAAGTTTTATTTAGAAGAAAACAGAAAAAAATAAAATTTCAAAAATTTTTTTTTAAGTTCCAACAAAATTTCGTAGAAAAAAATCTTTGATTTTCAACGATAAAAAATAAATCCCCTGGAAATTCCACATTTTTCCTAGATAGTGAACATTCTGATATACTAAATGTTGAAAACTATGTATAAAAACGTAATAATCTTTTGCAATAAAGGTAACAATTACTTGTAAAATTATCTTAAAAAGTATACCTCTTCAACGTTGACTACTCCATTTTCATCGATGGCATTGATCTCGTCATTCAAACGACTGTACTTTTCGTTGTCTAATTTGGCTAGGCAAGGTTCGATGTCGCACCACACATATGTCTCAGGACATAGAAGTTTCGATGGCTGCATTCTGGCTTTATATCGCATCTTTTGACACGTATGAATATAATAGCCCATGTAATAATATTTCAGATTGTTTGCCACTTTGTTGAGCTGTCTCGTTAGATAAACCTCTCGAAGAGAACTGAAAACAATTATTCAGAATTGTGGCTGATCCATGAATTTTAATCATATATATCACAATTAAATGTTTATAAAAAAGTGAATTTTAAAAAAAACAAACCTAAAAGTTCCGAGAGACAGTTGACTATATGTAGGATCATAAAAAAAGTATACACTTGAGATGCACGACGGCAGAATGTCTATTACTCCTACTGCTATCAATTTATTATCCAGCCAATATTGTTCGTGAAAAGAGCCGTATCCGTGAGGTGGTCCATTATCTGGTATCCATTGCTTTAAAAAGCAATTGAATTAAAATATTAAATGTTTTTAAATGCTATTTTGCTTTATTATTATGTCTGTTCTTTTTAGCTAAACTACTTGCACAACACTTTTTTCTTTTCCTCTTCAATATGACAAGAAAAAAAGGAAAGCTAAACCGTGCAAAAAGTTTAGCTAAAAAGAATAAGTCTTTAATTATTATTTTAGAGTAGCGATTAATATTAGAAGTCAATGATTTTTATTCGTTTAAAAAACAAACAGACCGAACAAATTATTGTGAAAATAAAGAAAGTGATAAAATCAAATATTTTATCAATATAAAAAGCATAATTATAAAAATAAAAACATTTTCACAATTCTTTTTTATGCAATATAATCTTAATCTAAAAATAGAAAATATAATAATCATTAGAAAATATAATAATCTGGTCAACAATAATTATTCGATACTAGTGTTAAAATTTTGAATGACCAATAATCCCAATACACATATACATTACAAATACATTAGAAGTACAGAATGATTATTATTGATCGTTTTTATTTTTTAGAATAAAAAAACCATTTTTATTTTTTAGAATAAATTATATTTCTTATATAAAAGATAGAATTCTGAAATATTTTTGAATAATCTTTTCAATAATTATGTCCTTTATACTGATGAAATATTTGGTTTCATAATCTTTTTTATTTTCAGCGGTTAAAGATTCTGCCCTTTCATAAAGCACAAGATAATATTTGTGTGACAGTACTATGCATAAACGAATATTTCTGTTCATTCTAATGAAAGGAAAAATTATTTTCCTTTCCTATATCGTTCGTAAATACGAAGAGATTAGATACAAAGTGTACCTGCAAGGGACTCTTCACAAGGAAGTTGTAGAATGCCTTTTGATCGCATTGTTCCGGTGTATCGCCATGAATCGTCATTTGATATTTTTTATAAAGATTCGCGCTCGTTTCGAGAGTATTCAGGAATTCGTCTGACATTACTCTCACCAATTTCATCTAACAAATTTAAAATGTGAAATTTTCCATGTTTAGCCGATAAATAAGATAATATTTGATATAAGAATAACTATTGTCATCAAGCAATGATAATGCAATCATAAGTTTCCTATTTAATTAATTATTTAATTAAGAGGCGAGGTCCACTTTGCTCCAATCATGATAATACAGCTGTCTCCATATAGTATTTATTTGACTATTGTGAAAACGTTAGCGATGTTCTATCAACATATCGCGCGCGTTTCTCAAAATAGTTACTCAGCTGCGACACATTTTATATAACGGCTCATAAATTTTCTGATTCTATCTGCAAAGAAAATTTTTGTCTTAAAGCTATGTGTGCATCATTTCCTAAACTCCAAGATAATTGAAACTTGAGTTTCTCCCATATCTTGTAGTTCTGACTTTCCAGTTCCTATTTGTTTGGATTATTAAAGTCTGTATACCAGTAGCAAAATTCAATTGCCTTTGGTTACCCTTAGCTTTGAGAACAACCAAAAATCTTCTTTGCAAATGGAATTAGAAGACTCGTGAAAAATGTTGTATAAAATGTGTTGCAAAGCTAGGCGACATTGAGAAAAATGTGTATATTTTGCTAACATGTATTGTACATGAAGAATAAATTTATTTAACTTTTTTTATTTCCTCTTATAACTTTCTATGCAATTTATCGCATAATAAATGATTGTCAGATAATTTAAATCTACAAATTACCTGCAGAGGCGACTTCACGAGAAATCTCGTGTAACGTTGCTCTGTGAGCTTCTCAGGCGGTACTCCGTGTATTGTATTCTGATACTTTTTATAAAGCTCATAAGATTCTTTCGAAGTCTTTCGATATTCGGAACTCATCGGTGCAGTTCGAACCAGTCTCAACTTAAAGTGTAAATAACTTAAAATTCTATTTGGACAAGGAAGCGAATAATTATCTCTAAATACAGGTGATAAATAAAATATAGGTGAACTAGTTGTAATTTTATAAACAAATCGGAAAAACGAATGATGAAAAAATAATATAGATTAATTTCGCAATATAATTAAACGTATATGTTGAGCGTTCGACATAGAGGCAGCATTATATATAAAACAGCATTATTTAACAAATATTTATTATTTATTTTTTATTTGTTTTATTATTTTTCTTTTATAAAAATTGGAGAAAAGAGGACCATACCGAGATGCATATAATAAATAAGAAAAAATATTATTCCACACAAGTAATAAAGAATTAGAAAACATCTGACAAAATAAGTAATAACGATTTTAGAGTTTAATCAATGATATCATTTTACCTCCAACTTCTTCAATCCAGTGTACACTTCCTCGAATAATTCCTCCACAGTTTTAATGCAATTCTGTTGCTTTCTTTCTCTCATGATACTTTCAATTTCGCTCTGCGATTTACCTTGAGCCAGCAACTTATTTTTTTTACGCTCCATGCGTAAGAGTTTCGCCTTTTTGCAAGGTACTATATCGACGATTTCATTTCTAACGTGCAAGCTATTTTTGCTATTGGCATTTGTTAGCTGTGCTTGACTGCTATTTGATACAAAAGTAGAATTCTTTTGAGTTTCTGTTTTCATTAGATTGATAGACAATCTTTCGTCGATTTCATTATCAATAGACGAAACATTGATCTGAGATTCGTTTTTCTGCGCTCTCTTCAGATGCTTAGAATAATTTAATGCTTCTTCGTTGCTTATATCTATAAATATTATAAAGTTAGTGAGCTAATCGCGAATGTCACTGGCTCATGTTTAGCAGAAAAAGCAATTATTATAAAATTCCTTAACTGGTTTTTGCCCTTAATTCTTCATTTGTGTATGAACCAATTTAACCCTTATAATCACACTAAAGTTCAAATAATCCCAGAGTGCATTTAATCAGTAATTTTGTTTACCTCATAGAAAAAAATGAATATGGCAATCGGTTAAATGCGCTCTTGAGTCATTTTGATCTCGGTGTGACTATTACAGAACTTTTAAGAAGAATGATCACAAAAAATTAAAAATCTTACAATAATTATAAAGTTGTTTTTTCTATTGAATCATTATTATACACAGATCAAAATATTCTAAAAATTTTACCTATATTATCTTGTTGATCTTCGGCCGTACCTCCTCCAACATTATCCTTCGTTAATTCATTCTTCAAAAATTTAGTCATCCGCTTTAAGATCTTTTTCTGAGACTTTGATATTCTAAAATCTAGAGCTTCGCATCTAAAAATTATTTTATTTATAAAATTATAAACATTATCCATGTTTAATGCGTCAAAATTCTGTTTCATTAATAATTAAGTTTCATTAATAATTAAAATCATATCAAATTTAGAAATATGGTAAATTTGGTCACTTATACTACACTGAATTATTTAGTATATTAAAGACTGCTTTATACAAACTGCATTCCAAAATTTACAGCTATCACTAAAAAAAATGTATAGACATTTCTTTGGAAGTACAATTCCTCTTACAATTGGGTGGAAAAAAAAAATTTGGACTTCTGGTTAACAAAGATAATAAAGAAAAAACTCTGGTCGAATTCATCAAACATACAAAAAATAACATAACTAGCCGACCAAAAAACATTGTTAATTTTGTTTAGAAATAATTCTATTTCAATTCTTAACAAATTCTACAACAATTTTCCTTCTCCAAATTCTATAGAAAAAAAAATTTCTGAATGGTTATACCTGACAAAAAAATTCATTAATGACCATCCTGATATACTCATTACAAATACTGACAAGAGTAATGTTACTTTTACTCTCAACAAGAACATCTATATATCGAAAATGGAGATTCTTTCTGATGTAGATTCTTATCAAAGAATTTAAAAAGATCGGATAAAAAAATTGATTCAAGATTTGCGTGTATTACACACGAGATGAAAGTGCAAGGAATTTATTGAGGATTCCACATATCGAAGACTGCTCACAACGGATGACAATATTCCTAAGACTTATGGATTAATAAAAATTCATAAAGCTGGTAACTCATTGAGAGTGATTGTATCTTCGTTAAATAGTCCACTTTACTATCTCTCACTTTACTTACATAATATTATCAAAAATAGCATATTAAATACTTCAAGCCGCATTAAAGATAGCTTTCATTTATTTGACATATTACATGGCAAACAATTAGAATCTAACTATGTTTTGACTTCTTTTGTTGTGTCTTTCTCTTTATAAAGATATCTATTGATTTAACAATCAATAACATTAGTAAAAGCTGGGACTATATTTCTATGAGAATAAACATTTCTAAAGAATTTATTAGTGCAGTCAATTTTATACTAAATTAACTTTTTTTTCATTTAATCAGAAAATTTATAAACAAGTATTTGGCACTCCAATGGATTCCGTTATCGCCCATAATTGTAGACATGCAAGGAAGAATTGGCGATCACAAAATTACAAATACCGCCACTGTTTTTATTTGCGATATGTTAATGACATCGTTCTTGCACTTCCATCAGATATGATCAATAGTATACAAACAGTACATTGAGCATTTTCAATTCTTTATACACAAGGTTATAGTTTACTATGAAGGTTGGTGTTAACGACAGAATATGTTTTCTTAATACAATAATTATCATTGACAATTAGAGAATCATTTTTGATACATCACAAAGCAACATTTTCTGGCAGACTCCTCAATTTCCATTCTCTTTATCATAAAAGAGGCACAATTATTAGTTATTTGTTCATACAAAATATTCTATCTGTCACATCCTCGTTTTTAATAAAAAAATTTCGACACATTCACATTTTTCTCGAAAATGGTTATCCTCTCTTTTTTATTTTTTCCACAATAGAAAAAAAAACTAAAATTTCATACATTGAATAAAAATACTACACACTAATTTACAAATTAAAAAAAAATATTTTACAATTCTCTATGTACATTCCATCTCAGAAAGTTTTCCTACCTCTTGTTTCAATGTAAACTTTTACTATCACCAATACCTTAAAAAGTTTTATTAAGAGATATAAGGTAGAATTGCTTTCGAATCAAAATATTGTATATAAGATCTCATGTGATTGTGACGCCAATTATGTTAGCAAAACAAAGAGAAAACTAAGTACTAGATTGCATGACACATTTCGGATATCAATAAAAAGATTGATTCTCCATCTGTTATATCCAATCATCGGGTTAATTTCAGATGGAATGATGTGAAGATTTTAGATAGTGAGTCTTCTTATAACAAAAAATTGGTATCTGAAATGATTTACATTAAAAGACAGAGACAAGGTTTAAACAAACAAAATGATACTGAATCATTGCCAGAATCTTACTCAAATCATATAATCCTTTTCTCATAATTATCTTTCTTTTTTCTCTATACATCCCCCTATGTTCCTTCTATTTATCTCCTCCTCTTTAATCTCACTTCCCACTATTTTTTAACATCAATTTTACTTTCCTTCTCTGAAAAACATTTTTAATTTATTTGGTTCTAATAACGTTGAAAATAAGAGACATCGATCTTTCTCTCATCGCATTGTCTATTATATAATTTATTCAATTATTTTTATTTATTATTATTTAATTTTTTTGGACTGAACTCTCAACTACAATTATGAAAGGTATTTTTCTTATTTAATTTTAACGAATATTTAATTATTTTAATTGAATAGATAGATTTACATTGTACATTTTTAACTTTCACTCATATCAATATTGTCTCATCAGATTATATTTTTCTGTCATTCTTATAATTTTGCATTATTATATTTATAGCCATAATGCGTTATATTTTGTTCTAAACACCAATATGTAATCATACACCGATGTTCTTTTGCTGTACAATTTTACTAACAAGACGAAAATTCTTTAATTATTGATACAAACAGATGTCTTGACATTGCAAAGTATATTTTCATTTGCCATCGATAGTCCATAGTATAAGTTTTTATTTTTCTGACAAATTCTAATGTATATATTTTATGTGTATTACTGTTCAGTTTAATTAACAAGATGAAGATCCTTCTTTATTGATATCAACAATTATAATTATTCAATGCGAAGTATATTTTCAATTTTCGATCGATTTTTTGTTATGTTTTTTTACCGTTTAGATATATTTTGTAAACATTGATAATGATCGGATCGTGATCGAAATGGTTGTTGTTGTTAGCCGGCATGTTATTAAATTTCATAATTAATTTATTAAATTAAAGATTTTTTTTACTTATCTTACCAATTTTATAGGTAAAATTTCTGGCTCGTAGCCCTTATTCTTTTAACTTGCTTTTATATTATTGAACCATTATACTATTATATAAAAAATATATAGTTTACACATTATGTGTTTTTAGCATTGGCAGTGAATTTTGGAGCACAGCTAAAGTATTTAAATGCAATGAATTAATATAATCAACTTTGATAATAAAATAATACATATATATTTTGTTAAATAACATGCCAATACCAGTTAAGTATTTGTTTAAAGTATTTATATGCATTTATATTTAATTGTGCTAATTTCATGTATAGTAGCTTTTAGTATGCAACAAATCTAGTTTAATGCAAATGACTGAATTCACTATTATTTATAGGTAAGTAAAATCTCTCTCTTTCTGTCTCAAAACTTAGGATTAAGAAATATTACTCACTTGATGGTATATTGTGGACAGCAGGTCTGATTCATCATAGGTTTATAACAATAACAGCCGCTCCGCCTCCATCCTCTATCTATTAAACTTTGGTAATCATGTACTGTTAACGAGTGCGCCCACATACCTGTACAATAAGCAATGACTTATCAAAATAAAACTCAAACTTATTCTAGTGTTTCAATTTGCTTTTTTAAGATTTTAAAGGAATACAGAACTTAGCTTGTTTGTCAAAATCACGTGAGAAGACAGAGGCACTACGAAACAAAAGTGCAGTGTTTTTGTGCTTACCATGACTGAAGTTCGTATCGGGTTTTTTGCAGTAGCCGCATTGATAGCCCTCGTGTTCCGCATAATATTCCACAATGCTATATGATTGCCTGCCGGCCATCTCGATAATTTCCTTCGAATTGCTTGGATTCTGTTACTATTGCTAAACATAGACGAATGTTCTAGGCGTTCGAGTCGTTCAAGGCCTATCCCTTGTTCGCGTACTAATGTTAGGCAATCAAGCACTTTCGATCGAATGGAACATGGAACGCCGTCGTTATTCGTATATCGCAACTGTAAATTGAAAGTTTATATCTTTATCTATCGATTTAATAACCTCGCTATTACCTTTTAAATTTTCGTCGTTCATACTTGGTTCTCGACTGTAAAATGCAGCTGAAATGTAACTCTAATAAGGCTGCTTACATCATGTCAAAATCCGATTTTTAAGCCGGAAACACAATGGCGAGTTCAAGATGGCAAAGCGGCTAGGCTGCTTACTGAGCGATTGTATATTATTGGTTGGATTTATAAGTAACAACCAATTATGTTTATATGCTTGGCGAGGATAGCCGCTTTGTCAACTTGATCGCGCTCAATGGCTGCGTTCACTTAGCGGATTCAATAGTTGAGTGCAGATAAATTTTCACGAGCTACTCACAGGATTGCCTGGCTGCCGCAGACAGAATTTCTATAACGGTAACTGTAAGATGTGAACTTAATCCGATCAGCTAATCAGGATATTGTTTTAGATCTATTCTAAATAGAAATAGCATAAACTTATCCGTAAGACGAGTTTCAACCGATTGAAATTCATCTTATTGCGAGGTTATAGCATATTGTTGGATTATGGATAAGTTTATTGTTATTTCCATTTTCATTAGATTACATAATCTAAAGCAGTAATCTTGGTTCATCAGTTTATGTCATACCACTGAACTATATATACACTGGAATGGGAATCGAGGAAAATTCGTGGCTGCAATTGATCAGTCGCCATTTTAGTTGGGACAATATTTGAGCGAATTAGAAGCGCGCGCGCGCTGCGATCGATATATCGATCGATGTACTGGAAATCTATATGAATGATATGTAAACAAAAATAGGTGTGGTCGAGTTTCCACTACGAATGCTTCAAAGCATTTTAACCAAGGAAGAAAGAATTTTACTAATTGATCAAATCAAAAAATGCTTCGAAGCATTCATAGTGGCAACTCGATTGCATCCATAATGTCACTTCAATTTTCTTAGTACATTCAATAAAATAACATTAATAATACTTTGCTTATCCTACATCGTTAATATATGCAGGAATTGATATTAATAATATAAAAAATCTTACCTACGAAATAAAATGCCCTTTTTACTTCTCTGTCCAGGCACATTTCATGTTGATGCTTTGCACATTTTATAGTCACGGGATTTTATAATCTTTCAAATACAATCTCACACGATCTTGCTGACACATCGATCATTCCTCGTTAAATCGGGCACTTTTTGATAAAAAAAAAAATCAAAGATTCCGATTCTTTTAAAATTTTTCAAATGTATTCTAGACATAAAAAAAATGAGACACGTGTTTTGGGAAAAAAAATTTTTTAATATTTTAAAACGAAATTATGCTTACCTTTCAAGGATTGACGAAAAATGTGGCTCGTGTGTATATTCAAGTGATTGTACCGCCGAAACGGTAAGTCGAACGAAAAAAATGCATGAGATCAGTTTTAAAAATTATAAATTATTCTATTTTTTAGTTATTTTTAAATATACATTTATTTTGAATATTTTTTTTATTGTTTATAATTTTTAAATGCATTTTTTGTCATCAACTCACCAACTTATAGTTTCTGATAAAAATTGATATTCGTTCTTCAATTCTGAAATAATCCTGAAAATTTTAAAATGGAACTCGAATGGATTGTATACTTAAAAAAATTTTTAAGACCGCGTGGCATATTAACATGCTGCACAAAATATCTGTCGTCGCGCTCGCCACTCCAGCCAATGCGTTGAAATCATAGACTTATAAGATAGACGGAGCATTCATACGAGACAAACTGAAGACTTGATAGAAAGAGAAAGAAATAATCACGGAGTAATTCTCTTCTTTTCTAGTGATTGATTGAGATTGGTCGCCACGGCAAGCTGGGAAGAGGCCGAGGAAACGAAGATAGACATTCGAGAATTGTGCCCTCACCGCTCACTGTGAGAGAAACTATGTCTGAAGTAGAGCTGTCTTTCAATGTTAGCTTCTCTCGTATAAATCTCCATCTATCTTATAAGTCTATGATTAGAACGCATAGTTGATCATATGGCTCCTGCACACTGACGCGGAAATACTTGCCGCATAACAAAATAAGACGCGGTAACCAATAAACATGTTAGGAGCTATAATCTTATTGGCTACCGCCATTTTCACATTTTGCTGCGCGATAAACGCGTCTAGTGCAGGAGCATTAGGTCGGAATCAGACTACGCATTAAAGAATGAGATTGAAGATTGAAAGATTGAAATTTGACCAATCAAAACAAAAAAAACAAAATTTCTTTGTCTTCATTTGTGAAATTTCAATCTTTAATCTTTAATCTCAATCTTCAATGCATAGTCTGATTCCGGCCTTAAAGAATTTATTATCTATATAATCTATTCGAGTTCCATTTTGAAATTTTCAGGATTATTTCAGAATTGAAGAGCGAATATGATGAATTTTTATCAGAAACTATAAATTGGTGAGTTGACAAAAAATGCATTTAAAAATTGTAAACAATGAAAAAAATCTTTATTCAAAATAAATGTATATTTACAAATAACTAAAAAATAGAACAATTTATAATCTTCAAAACTGATCTTTTTTTTGTTCGACTTACCGTTTCGGCGGTATAATCATTTGAATATACACAGCCACGTTTTTCATCAATTCTTGAAATTTAAAGATATTTAACTTCACAAAAACATTAAAAAAATTTTTTTCCCCAAACACGTGTCTCATTTTTTTATATATAGAAGGTATGTGAAAAATTTTCAAAAAAAATTTTAAATGTTGATTTTTTTTGATGCCCGATTTGATATGAAATGACCGATATATCTCATTAAAGAACACTAAGGGTGAAATCACATGATATGGGAATCAGCATGCACAGAGGATGCGTGATTCGAACAGCCAATCGTGAGAAAGACATGGGATAAAGAAAAATGCAGAAGAGTGCTGATTGGCTATTTGAATCACACATCTTCTGACTCGCATGTTGAACGTAAGTGCGCATGAGCACCTAAAAGCTTCTGATTCGCTCTTATTGACCAAATTAAAATGGCGCTGATCATTGGTGCCACAATTTTTTATGTTTCACAGCGGAGATGTCCATTCCAGTGTATATATAGTTCAGTGATTTACATCTTAGGCTGAAATCACACAACACATGCGGAAAAGGGCGAAATAAAGAATGCGTCATCAGAATGTAAAAATCAACCAATTACAGTCGAGTATTCCCCTGTTATAATCGAACGACAGGGGAATGCTCGATTATTTTAGTTAATTCTTACATTCTGATTCGAATTAAATCCTCGATGGAAACAAAGTCATTGAAAGCGCTATTCGGAATAAGAAAAACGCTGATTGGTTGCTTCTATGATACATTCTTTATTCCGCAGTCATTTTCCGCACCGTGTGATTTCATCCTACTGGCATCTAACTGGCAGTAACCTGAACCTATTTTTCGCATTGTAACATATTTCCTAACCTGAATATTCATCATCTTTAATGATTAATATCTCTGTTTACGAGGCAGAGCAACATTTTTTCTGCCAGAAAAAGATTTGTTTTATGAAAACACGTCGAGTAAACTTAATTTTAATTTTTGTAAGCTCGTCTCCTTCATAACTATCAAATTATTTTACGAATGTCAAAGTATAAAATTCAGTTGTATTAACTTGAATAAGTCCAAGATTCTTCTTATTTTTAGCAAAAAACATCAGAATTATTTATCAAATAGGGATTTTAAGGACAAATGCGATAAATATTTTTGAATTCTCCTTAGAAGCTTTTATGTGTGATCTTATGCAATCAATCGGCAATCAAAAAATGGAGAGTTCTGGTGAAAGTTCATCGAGCAATCCAGCACCTACGCGTGGTGAAAGAGTGAGCGCTTCATTTAATCTCACATTACTCGCGTGGTTTGTTTTACGTTTTAACGTAATTACTCTTATGGATTATTTCTGACGTTCCTATCTGATAGATCTATTTTTTTTAGCTGAACTTCTGTTATCCTTCTTTTATTTTTATGTTGGAGAAAGAAAGAAATGATGAATCGTACAAGATTCAGCTGAAAAGGACAGACTACGTAAGCTTTGATTTTGGTGCTTGTGAGCTTCATTCTCTACTTTTTATTATTCATTACTTGTAGAAGGAAGATAAAATGATGCTTACATGATGGTTACATTCAGCATAAAAAGCAGCTCTGTAACTATTGTAAGATTTTTTGAATGTGCAGTTGCCAGCGATTTATTATTTTCAAACATGTTGCTAACAATAAGCAATTATAATTCTTTCCAATATTAAAAATTGTCATTCAGTATAAATCAGTACTAAATATATATTAGGGCAATATAAATTATAATGTAATTAAATATAAATTACTATAACTTTTATCTTTATATAGTTGACATTGTAATAATGGAAAACTAATGTTGTATGATGGATATTTTCAATTGGCTAGAAAAAATGCTAAATGCATAACAAATATGCATGGTTGAAAATTCATAGATGTTTATCAAAAAATTTAAAAGCTACATTTGCTATTTAGCCGTTTGAGTTATGTTGTCAAAATAGATTAGAATGATATGATTAACGATTTTGATTATAATTAGAATTTGAAAATAATTGTCAAAAAAGTAAATATAAACAATGATAATAATTAATACAATGATAAAAATATATATGGTAATCATTTATCGACGCGTATTTGCTTTGACAAGAAGCCTTTTTACTGTTTTGGACATCTCTTTCTACAGATTCTATCTACAGAATTTATATCTTAAAAATTAAATATACCTTAAGACTTTCAACTATGGGATTCTTCTTGACCATTCATTTATCTTATGCCTTAAAAAAAAAATCTTAACCGTTTGATTTCACTTTTTCTCATTTTTGAACGAAAAAAAGTTTTGACAATTTTTATGTAAAGAAGATTTAATTTTATTTGCTTTAGTATATTGTCCAACCTTTGATATTTTTTTTGACTATTTTTTTATGTTCTTTCCAATATTTAATTTTAGTTTTAATAATTTGTTAATAACTTTTTAATCTTATACAACTATTCTTATTATTGTAATAGTTGAGGATGACAAGTCAAAACGTTCCATTTATTAATTATTGTAAAAAAAATTACATCTTATAAATTAATGTCCTAATAAATATTTGTGGTATTTTCTATATTTACAGAATTAGTTTAAGAAACTATTATATATATTTTGTAATTTAATTTTGCAGCATACTATGCTTACTGTAATTTTAAGAGCGTTCAATAATTTTCAAACGGTTGAAAGTATAGCCTGATGTGCTAATATAACGCTAACTTCTGCTGAACATAGTCAATCCTGTATATAAAAATAAATGCAAATTTGTTTCAAAGAAGAATACCAACATTTCGTTGAATGAACATTGCAGTTAACTTTACCAATCTTATTGTAACAGATTAGAATGTTAGAATGTTTCTTGCCCTGATTAAACGTTGGCATTTAACAATATATTAAGACATAGAGATAATGCGCAAATCATGTGACTTGTTTGAAGAAAATATCTGTGAAAGCTCAAAAATATCAATAAAAATATCAATAGATTTTTTTTAATTGTGAAATTTATATGAAATGTAATAATGTGTATAAGCATTTAATAAGTAACGAAGGATTAATTGTTCACATAGAATTGAGTAGTCCATTGGCAAAAGTTATTATATGTATATTTCCACTTGAAATTTTTTTGGCGAGAGCGAAGAAACTTACGTATAATTTTTTTATTCACTATCAATAAAATCTTTTTTTTTTTGAAAGCTATGAAAAATTCATTGTTTTATAATGCATTGTTTAGCAAAATGTGTGGAATACGAAATGAAGAAAAAAATACAATTTATATTTATTAAAATATAATGTATTTGCCTGTAGAAAGAACTTTAACTTTTGGAATAAAATCTGCTATTTTTATTAAATATAAGTAATGGATATAATTGCAACAATAAGGATATGAGGATTTCTCTCCTTTCATCCTACAACAGTAGAGATTTAATTTCTTTTGCAATTAGATCTGTCTTTCTCTTTTAATTGTATGGGATTTATTTTTAGCGCATTTTTAAAGAGTTCAATTTGTAACCAAAAGAAACCGAGGAATCCAGAGATACTAATACATAATACAATACATAATTTTTTTTTATATTTTTGTATATAGCTACTTTTGCATATCGATTACTCAATTGGTTAATCACTGAAGAAAAGGAAGATGATTAATAAAATCGTTCATGTTCTATTCACAGAAGAGTACTCGAGGTTCGAGACAGAGAGCCGTGGATAATTTGAGCAAAAAATTTTTGAGAAACTTCGATCCAGAACACAGCGAACGAGAGAAGCGCAAGCTGTATCGTCGATTATACCAGAGCTACAGGAAGCACCTATACAATGATGAAGGCATTTTTATACGGACATCGGATGATCTCTGCGACTGCTTGAGCTTAGATTGTCCAGGATGTCATTTTCCGTGTTCCAAATGTTCTTCTCCAAAATGTGCTCACGATTGCAGGTAATTTTACGAAATTTTCGATATCTAGCGAAACGTAACCTTTTATTGCAAAATAATTATTCGAGTTATGACTTTATTAGGAATAATCGTAAATGGACCTACGACAGCATTCATTGCGAAGGGACCGGTCCTGTAATAAAAAATCCATTGATGAAAGAAACAAAATGAGAATGTAAAAATATGCAAATGCATATCTGTAAGTATTTGTACATAAAAACCTTCAAGAATTACCAGATGTTTATTATTATTCTTGTATAAATTGTAATTGTAATAAACAAAAGTGAATTTAATAAATTCTTAAAGTATTGTTTGCAAACAAAAAGATAAGTATTTTTGTACAGTCACTACATTTTAGAATGTTTTCTTTGTACAACATACAAATTATCTTCTTTAAGGATGTTTGCTCGTATAACGTATGTTGACAGTAAATGTATGTTGATAAGAGGTTTAAGATCCTGAGTAACATCAAATTGACAATCAATTTAATTTATGAAAATATTATTTCAGTTGAATGTGTTGCAAGTAATCCAAAAGTAATCTCTCGGCGCGCAACCATATATTTGAAATAAATGTATATGTAAAATACATGTAGAAATATTCCAACATCTAACTTTGACATGACTCAACATATAGTTCTCTGGTGCTTATCTTACTTTGTTGATTTATTTATATATATAAATATATGGTTTTGTTCTATCTTATTGATATTTACATGTTTTAATAAAATAAAAAAATTATGTAAAAACTTGAGATTGTATTTGAAAATAACAAAGAAAGGGTTTGATGATTTAAAGCCTAGATTAAAAATTATTTTAATAAATAGACACGCGGTACATTAAAAAAAATAATTAAGGTAAAATAAGAAAATATGTTATTTAAACTATAAAATTATAAGTATTGTTAAAAAAATATTAAATATGTGTGACTTTATTGAACTTTCAAATTCATATATATAACATTAATTTTTATATGGAAGATATAAATTACCAATTCGTTACTTTTTTACAGAAATGCATCTATAATATATTCTTAAGGCTCCTGAGTACTCCTGAGTCAGCGACACAAAATCAGACAGCGGTCTGGCGAAATTGTAACTCCACATACATAAACACGAGCCCATGTACATGTGTTCTCGTGTCGAAAGTGAGCACATGTATGTGATTACATGGGCTCGTGCTTGTGTGTGTGTTTACAGCGCCTCGCCACAATAAATGACTGAATTTATAGGCGTGGAAAAGTGACGAAATTTATGTTGCACGTCTTTTCGTTATTATTTGCCTAATTGTGAAAATGTGTCTCGTACTTATCAAAATTGTAATTATCGAAATTAAAGTATTGGAATTTTATATGTAAAAGAGATTATGTAATTAGTAAAACGTTAGTAACGTTAGTTAGTTTTAACTAGTTAAAACGTTAAAAATTAAAAAAAAAGTTAAAAAGTTAATAACTTTTAACTTAACTAAGTTACTTTTAAACGTTAACTTTTTAACTTTTTTTAAGTTAAAAAATTTTTTTATCTCTTTTAAATACCTTAGAAAAATAATAAGATATAATAAAATTAAGTCCATATATTCGTAATCTGTTCATATTTTAAGATCATTTTAAATAATTTCTTAAGATGCTAATATAGCTCTCTGATTGGTTTATGCAGTTATGCCTTGTGCCATAAGCCTTAAGTCCGGATCTACAATAGATTTAAGCCTTAAGTCATAGAAATTGACCAATTACAGTCAAATATTCTTCTCGCATTCAATTATAATTGGTCAATTTCTTATAGCTTAAGACTTATTAAAAAGTAATCACTGATCTTATATCTTCTCTATGTGCTGGCTGTTTTTTTAAAGTTATATAATTTATATAATTATATCGTTATGTGTTGTATACTTATATCACATATAAATAAAAAAATTAAAAATTTAATTTACTTAATAATTTATATTGTAGTTATTTAATCTCATTAAAAAAAAATTAGGACATTTTGATCTAAAAAATAATTTTTTCAAAATTAACTTTTTTTTAACTTAAGTTAATTCAAGTTGAAGGAATAAAAAATTGACTTACGTTAAGTTAATTTTTTATTCCTTCAACTTTTAACTTTATTAATTTTGTAAAGCCATTAACTTTAACTTTATTCAATTAAAAAAAAATATTAACTTACTCAACCCTGATAAAAACGTATATTTTACTTGTTTCAACAGCTGTTAAATTGTGTGTTTCTGCGCTCACTTTACGTATCTTTTACGATCATTTACTGACTGTCAAGGGAAGAAAGATTTCATCAATTTTTACAAATGTTTTAAAGCGATCTCGTCATTTCGTTTCATCCAAATTGTCTTTATTTACAAATGGCATGCAACATAAATTAACGTGTATTTCTCGCTTCGATGTCACAATTCCAACATGGCCGCCGCGACTACTCAGGAGGCCTTAAGGAAATTCTCTAGTTTAAAAAAAGAGAAGAAGAAGATTTACATGATTTTTACCATACAAGTTTTGGTCATTGCTATTTTTTAAATAATAAATAATAAAAAATGTAAAGCAATAAAATTTTATTTCTTTATTTCAAAATGTTCTTTAAACATTCTCAAATTAAAAAAATAAAATTTCACCCTCTTTATTAATTTTACGATTAAATTACTTAAAATTCTCATAAGACTTTAGCTAGAAAATTATTTAAAGAAAATTATATGGTCCAAAAAAATTCGAAAAAAATTAAGAATGTTTACATATTAATCATAAACTAAACTCTAAATTAAGAATAATGTTTTCATATTATGTGAAAAGACTAGAAAACTTTTTTAATCGAGCGACTCGTAATCCCACGTATAGAATGGAGACCATCGTAACAATATATTAATTTTGCCAAAATTCAAATTGTTGAAATTGTAACCGTTCTCCATGATCCGTAAGGGCTTATTCAGACAAATTTGCATAGCTGCATAAATGTATGCGTAAAGAGAATTATTCAATTGCATTTTATACGCAATCTTGTGATAGAAATGCGATTGAATAATTTTCTCTGTGTATATAGTTTTGCAGCTACGTAAGTTTGTCTGGATAGATCTTAATTTTCATATCCATATCAGGATGGACCTTCACGTCATTGCCGTCTCACACACGCACGCATGAACGCACACATATAAACGCGCGCGCGCTCTTACTCATTCACATATACACGAAAGCGCTATTGATTTTCCGCGTGATGCTTTGAGCGGACGGCGCGCACACTCACATCACATACGCGGAGCGCGCGTACTTGGTTTTTCGTCGGCGCGAGATCATTCAAGTTGACACAATGTAGGAATTGTAGGAAAAGAAAAGAAGGGAAGAGAAAAAGGAAGCGGGTGAAACAGGCCGTATGGATTCACGGGAAAATCGTGAGGCACGACCTCATCGTCGGTCGATGGATTAAAAAAAAAAGAGACGCGACAACGTTTAAATTGTGCGAGTCGCACTCAGTCGCGCGCTCGATCGCCGCTTACGTGCGAAGGCAGTCGCGGCCGCCGCGCGCGGCGAGCGGCGAGCGGGACGAACTTCAGGGGGGTTGACGTTCGAACGGGTGGTCGCGCAGCGCCTAGGCCGCCTAGCCTAGTTCGCCGCGTCGTCGCGTCGCTTCGCCGCGATTCCGTAACGGGCGTAACGTAACGTAAAGAAAGAAGAAAAGCGTCGTCCTGTCCAAGCGCGTGTTAGCGTCATTGGCGAACCCACGCACGTACCGTACGCACTCACGCACGCGTACGCAGCGCGAGTGACGCGACACGACGGTCCGGTGTGGGTTAAAGACTGCGGACTTGGAGCGACAGTCGCGAGGAAAATCATCGAGCGCGACCGAGCGTGGTCCGTCCGCGGAACCGAAGAGAGAAGCCGCGAGAAGATCCTCCGACCGCAACGGCAGGTTTCCCCATCTTCATCACATACATCTCCGATCGCCCTTCGCCCTTCGCCATCCGTGCGTCGTCCGCGACATCCGTGACGTTGTCCGCGAATGCCCCCTTCGAACGCGTTGAACACCATCGTTTATCGTCGAGTCATCGATACTAACGCGACGACGACCACGATCCCCGGGGTTAGTGCTACCTCGCTGCGCTGGCTGGGTCCGTTTCTCCCGTGATCGCGCTTTTTTATTCTTCGCTTTTTTACCTTTCCCTAAAACGATTTGAAAAAGTGCATAAAAGCTGAGAGGTTGAAAGTTGAACACGGTAAAATACTAGCACGCGTTTATCGCGAGTACATACACGAGAAGGACGATATTTGCTCAAGTATAAAATTTGTTAACTAGCTAAATAGATACAGATCTGAAAAAAAATTTTATTCTACCATCAAAAAAATAATTATGTAGGACGTCACTCAAACTACAATATAAGAATTGCTAGAATGTCTAAACTTTTTGCAGCATTGTTCATTCTGTTTCAACACTCCTGTGTATGTAATTATTTTCGTAGTCTATATTAAAATTATTTTCAGATCTGTATCTCTTGTATAGATAAATTTAGATACTTGAATCATTTTTTCCGTTTATATTTAGAAGATATCAAGCTGATATTATTTATCGTGAAAAAATTGACGTTAAAAACATCATTCTAATATCAAAATGACAATAAATAACGTTACAACTTAAATAACGTCACTACTATCTGGAATATTATTGTTCTCCGCGTACACACGCGAGTTCTTCAATTTTCGGAGCTTTGAGAATCCGCGGAATCCGAGAATCATAGGGAGGATGAATCTCAACACGTCGCAAAATGTCGCGCGCTCCACGACCGTCGATCAGGATTCAGAGCAACGGTCCGCGTGCAGATTCGACAATCGGCAATCGTTGTATAATGAGAGAAATTGCCCGACGAGAGTGTGCGGTGAATGGCGGGTCAAAATATCCGACCGACGAAACATATCGTGTATTATTACATATAAACGATCGACGATGTCGCGGATTTGCATGACTCGAACGATGACGAAAACTCCGTAGATGTGGAAATTGTGGAATTCCCGGCCGATCGGGATAATTGTGATATGCATTTGAAGAATGGGGAGGGAATAGAACGGCTGTAATACAATTTCTCTCGAATGGCAGAGATACTCTTTTCCATTTCTATAATTTACGATATTCCATCAGAAATCATTCCATGAGTGATTTGAGAAATATAACGTTACGCCGCGCTGCGCCGTGATCGCAAATTGGATCAGTTATATATTTTTGGCTTGATTGTTCCTGTAATTTCGGTGAATTCGTGTTCTGAATATTCCAATGTCGCACGAGAGTCATCTATTTAATTTTCGCTGATGCAAATACGACAATTTGCGAATAAAGTGATATTAAATACAATACCCGTGCACCCAGCGTCAAAATTGAAATTTGTCGAAATTGCGCAAAAAATCTGATGATTGTCCTGTTCGCAAAATTATTCTGATATGGAGAGAACGCGACTTTTTTTTATTTAAAATGATAAAATTTGAATTTTTTTTATTAACGTGCGTTATAATTTTAGCTATATGCCAGTTTGTTTGTTTTTTTTTTTATTACTATTATGTGTTCGTGTTTCATGTATGGAAACATTACACTGTTAAATCTATGGTGTCAAATTTAATTCAATTTAAATCGCCACTGCTCCTACTCAATATATATTTTTTTTTGTACTAAAAACAGCGGATAAATTTGACACTATACATACAGTGCCTAAGTAATAGTGTTAAATTTATCCGTTATTTTAATAATAAAAAACAATATATTGAGTAAAAGCAGTATCGACTTGAATTAAATTAAATTTGACACTATAAATTTAACAGTATATTAATCAGATAATGCTTTAGTTCTCTTTTTTTCTCATGTTCTTTTTAATAAAATCCTGATTTTTTTTTTATTGAACTTTCGAGAGAGAAAAAATTAGGTCAGCTTTCACGTTTTCTTTTCTTCTCATTGTTTAATCTTAAATATACCAACATAAGTGCTAAATTAAACATGCAGCTAAATGGATCTACTTTCGTTTCTTTGCAGATCTGTTTTTCTTAGTTTTGACAAAAGTATACTTAAAACCTATTCTACAATATGCTCTTTGTTTCCTGTTTCTTGTTTTTTATTTTTTGCTTTTTTCTCCTTTGCAACCGTTTTATCAACAATTGTATTTTTTGCTACATATTTCTTGTTTCTTTCAAAGTTCGTTAACTTTTATCTCGGGCGATATAAAACAAAAAACCGGATAAGAAGCCAAAAGACAAGGTGTAAAAACAAAGACAAGAAACAGGAAACAAAAAACACAGGCTTGTAGAAGACTTAAGATGAAAGAAATACATATATTCGGAGCGGAGAAAAGGAAGAAAAAGAGGACTTGCGAAGAGAGAGACGTACATGTAGATGACAAGTGGAAAGATTTTTCGCGGTCGGTCGCACCGCAGCAGCTAAAAACGATATTTGTCTTGACATGCACAATAATGTAAATAGCAAGATTTAAACAAAATACGTGAATCGATCATTCACATTTGAGAATTTCAAAATTGTAGGCTTACATTCTCAAGAATTCTCGATTTGATTAGTCGACTCTTGCTGTTTATATTTTATCGTTTATATTTCTTCGCATGCCATTCTTCTTGAAATAAAAAAAAGAAGAAGAAGAAAAAATACATTCTCGATCATCTACACAAGAAATATATAAAATTCGGCATCCAATTAGATGTAAGGAGAGATACGAACAGGAACAGACCCGCATAAGACCGTGCGAAAGGGTGGGAAGTGCTTATCTCCGATGACGACACCTACGAAACCGCATCCGACCGGATGCGGTTTCGTAGGTGTCGTCATCGGAGAGGTATACGTCACGAGATATGCGCGGAGGAACGGAATAGATGTAACCTTTCGTAGGTTCAGATTATTCACCGCGTGGGCGAAGCGCGAAGTGGAGGCCGTGGCGTGCGCGTTTATACATGAGGTGTTCCGTTACCCCCAGATATACTCTTTCGCCACGCGGAGGCGAAAGAGTATATGTGGGGGTAACGGAACCCTTGGCTCGACTTGGAGGCGATTCTTCCTTCAGAAAAGACTATTGAGAGGCTCATGATGCCTCTCCATGATGCCTCCATTCTATGCTGAAATTCGAAAGAAAAAATAAACGATGACATTGCCATCATCCAGTTAGTCTCTGGATTTTATTTTCTAAATTAATTTGAAAATTAGAACATGCGATATCAAATCGGAAGATCAATTAATATTCTCTCTTAATATTCGGATAATCGCAAAACCAGACTGCCGATCAATATTTTCCGCCAAGGAGAAGAATCGTTTCCCAGGTCGGGAAACGAATTAGAAGAAATCTCTCTGTAATTGAACTACACGGAAAGAATGGTTTTACCTAAGCATTTAAAAATTTAGCTAGATACAGATCTGAAAATAATTTTGTTGAATTACTAAAATAATTATGTAAAATGTACATTTAAGCTGGTTGCTAGAATGGCAAAATTTTCTGCAGTCTTACTGTCATCATGTTTGAATTTCTTACATTAATTATTTTGATAATCTAACAAAATTATATTTTCAAATTTGTATCTATCTAAATTTTGAATACTTCCGCAAAATCTTTTCCTGTGTATTGTACACTTGTATTTGAAATAAAATATATATAATATATATATATATATATATATATATATATATATATATATATATATTATATATATATATATATATATATATAAAT
>Ga0157363_1000660_pt1 | contig 26787 bp, 20 predicted proteins | sample AttsexASBM1_FD_111477 | JGI IMG/M metagenome (GOLD analysis project Ga0157363, IMG submission 111477) | Fungus gardens microbial communities from leaf cutter ant in Ribeirão Preto, State of São Paulo, Brazil - Atta sexdens ASBM1 | ecosystem: Host-associated > Fungi > Mycelium > Unclassified ... | reverse complement strand
ATGCATTAAGTTATATAATTGGTAAAAATGCGATCTCTGTTTTCTACTTTAATTTTTTAGTATGTATTTTATATATATATATATGTATACATATATATATATATATATATATATATTTATTTATATATATTTATATATATATATATATATATATATATATATATATATATATATATATATATATATATATACATTTGCATATATGTATATTTATACATGTATATTTGATTATGTATAAATGAAAATTTTTTTTAATTATTTTTATTATTTTTATTATTACATATATTTTCAAAATCTCAATCTGTTTTGAAGAAAGCCTGTATTAAAATTGGAAACGCATTTATCATAACAAACTATAACAGAAATAGACATACAGTGCTTAAAATACCGGCTATATCTGAATATTTTAACAGAATATTATATTACGACAAGACTGAAATATATATTTGTAATAAAATATATTCTTTTTATTATTAGAATATATTTCAATTACGTAATTGTAAGTCAAGATTTAAATATTTGACTAATAGGAACAATCCTACTTGTTTGCACGCTACGCGCGCGCGTGCGCGTGTGTTTTATTGAAGAACATTTCAGCAAACAATTGGGAAACGCAACTGGGACGTTATCATACTTATAGTATGAATAAAGTCTTATTATTGGACAAAAATATTGGGGTACACATAATAAATATACATGAGAAAATGTCAAAATAAGCAAAAAATTATTTTAAAAAAAGAGAAAAGAATATTATTAAATGATAATTTAACATGATTGTTACTTTATGGTATACATTTGCACATATATTTTGAACGTTTTAGCAAATAATGATTATTTATCTGCATTCTCGTCACAGTTGCCTTGTTCAGACACAATATATCCGAATAACCCAATATCACTCAAGACATACTATCAGTCATTACAAAATTCGTTGAATAATGCATATCGTATGTATCATTTTCCCCCCTTTCGCTCGTTTACCTTAATTTTACAATATTAAACGTACAATATTTCGTAAAAACGTTTACAAAAAGTACAATCGCGCAGTTATTATTACAGCTTTCTTCTATAAAACTCCTTGTCAAAAAACGCTTATAAAAAAAAAAATACTGACCGTCTTTGCAAAAAATAGAAAATCTAGAAGATGAAAATGTGAGTTAAGTGCAAGGAATGTGTAATACTTGTTCTCATTTGCAAGAAGCTCACATAAATTATTGTCTTCGATTTTCATTTCTTTAAGCCGGAGGGATGTAATATGGTACTTTGGTATTGTATTACAAGATTTCATTTTAATTTACAATATAAAAAATATTAAATGATGAGAAATAAAATCTTCTGTGCCATCAACAAAAACAGATTCAACATCTGTTAATACGGTAGCATAATTATATTACAAGCTTATGATATTAACCGAAAAATTTAGAATTTTAATTTTAAAATTATTACTCATAACATAATTAATTATATTACATTGTAATAATAATTGAAAAATTTAGAATTTTCATCTTAAGATTATCATTCCTAGAATGAGCGCGATATGTTCAATGTACAGATGTCCGGTAAATTATGCCACAACCGATGAGAAGGTGATATCTCGTAAAGAAAGTAATGAAAAAACAAAAAGAAATACATGTGTGTGAAACAATTTTGAAGTACGAAGGAGAATCATCTTTTTCGAAAATTGCACTATTACTTGAAAAAAAATGTCTTTTATTTAATTCACTGGACATCATGTATCTGAGATTCGTTTTACTTTTTCAAGACTAACAAAGTACCGAATGTAAAGGCATATTTCGACATTTCATAATTGATTTAATAGAAATACCAGATAAAGATCACATGATTCGATATTACATCCAAGAGACTGACCTTGATGCTACAGATGGCGTGTCCCGCGTAGATGGATCTGGTGGACTATGTGGCGGAAATACAGTTTGTGGTGTAGCAGGGTAACTTCCGCCTGGGCCACTTTGACCGTTGTTGCTTATACCTGTTACAGACGAATGCGATGGCGTTTGACCACCGATGCTGGGCAGAGCACCCCAACCTGGCACGTGTGTTACTAAATATGGCTTGACGTATCCATTTGACGTTTGAGTTTGGTTATCTACAGAAATTAATTAATTAATTACTATTAATTAATTAATTACAAAATCAGTCCATTGCATTCCAATTACATTTACCAGTGAATGGAGTGTAATATTTGCCGAAGGCAGTATCTTTGCTAATATCTGGATAGAGATACTGCAAATGTTGCATATCGGCAAGGCGATCAGCCAAGCTTCGAATAGCAAAGTCTTTACTAGTAAATGGTTGCAGCATGAAAACATGATCTGTTGCTTGATCTGATAACATTAAGAAAGATACTAGTTATAACATGTATCTTATTACATAAAATTTATCTCACTATTAAATAATATTTATGTTTTAATACTTTACCTCCAACCCAAGCGATAGTGATACCGCCGAGTTCTGAATCAGAATAACGCATCAAGAAAGTGCCAACCGCACAATTTGCTAACATCTCTTCTGCTTGTTTTTTCCGGATGAATCCAAGGATGTATCGGTCGATCCATGGACCTCTCAGATGTTCTCTTGTCAATTTCATGACAGCATAAAACCATTCCCAAAAAGTGAAGTTTCTTTCGGGTAGTGGTTCTTTACAAAATTGTGCCCAGCTCAACAACATGTTCGAATAATCCTGACCGACTGAATTGCCATTACTTCGAAAAGCTTTTTCCGCAAGAAATCGGAGATTGTCATCGGTCAAAGGATGACCAGTCGCTGAACGGAACTTCATGTTCAATGCCTCAGCCACCTGTCCCCATGGCACTTTTTCCGGCACTTGGAACGGTTGTCTACCTGGTTCAGCAAAAGCATTGTCCCAAGTGACCGTAGCCCATGCATGTGGTTCCTGGTTACCATGTACTATCACGACTACCGGCAAACTTAGAGTCCAAACTTGAAATACTAATTCGCCTCCGCCAACGCAAAATTGCGATTGAAACAGTAATGAAAATTTCTCATCCATCACAGATTCTGTACCCTTTTTCTCCGTGCGCTTAATCTTCTTCAGCTGCATATTGCGGAAACTCACCGAGAGTTGCCTTGTTGCCTACAAAATGATATTATATAAGCATATTTTGCAGTTTTGAATTGATATTAAGAGCGATGCTTTGCAAAATGTCTTGTCTACCTTCTTATTACATTAAGTATAAAAAAATCTCGCGCACCTGATGATATTCCATTGTGCCTGTATTATTCAGAATCTCGCCACTGACCTCGCCACATTTTGCCATTTTCTCGCTTTTCAGCAAAGCATTTGCCTGCGTTTCGCTAATTATGCTCACTTTAACTTGTGGCGGTGTCATGTGAACGTTCAATTTGCCCCCAACAAGAAGACGTACCGTACTCGTAAAACGAGTATTGGTCTTCATGACTTGTGGTGGTTGTTTCTCAATAATAAAAGTACTTGTAACAAGTGAACTGAGAAATTGTGTAATCTGTGTGTTTAAACTCGGAAGAGTATCTCGAATGCCCGGTGGTTCACACTGAAACTTTTGTTTTAAACGTTCCGCTTCTTTAATCTGTTGTCGAGTCTGCCAGATTAACTCGGCGAGACTCTCGCACCATTCCTGAATGGAATCTAAATTATTGGACGCGAAATTTGCACCATTACCTGCCAATTGCTGATCTCTCTTCCATCTAAACGAAACAAGCTCGTTAATGATTCAATAAAAGAAAAAAAGTCTGTATCTTATTAATTTTAAATATTTTTAATTTTAAATATTTATCGACATTTTTTACCTTATGAGTTCATCGTCAAGAATTCTTGATTGTAAAATATTTAATTTTTTGATAATATCATCCAATTTTTCCATAAGCATCAAACGTAGACGAACCACACCATTTACTTTTTGACTCAATTGCAAATCCTGCTGCTCTTTTTGTCTAAATCAAACATTGATCATATATCATAAACAGAAATTGTAATATATTGTACATTTTAAATGTAAATTATAAACAACCGTTTTACCTCCTAATCTTTTTTTCTAACTCCATATTTTGCTGATTCTGCACTTGCATAGCGATATGTTGCAAATGGGCATTCAGTTTCGTACACTCGTGATAACTAAGAGCGAAAGACTCCTGCTCCTGTTCTATCTTTCGTAAATCCTCCCCGGTCTCATATGTCTTTCGCCGTAATGTATCGACCTGATGAGCTATTTCCGTTACCGTATCGCCTATCATCAAACTGACCCTGTCACTGCTTATTAAACCTCCTAAATGTTCGGCTTCTGCTACCAATTTCATTTCCGTGCCCAAGCAATGTCTAATTATTTTATACAATGACATTGGATTTTCACTGTATCTTTGCTATAATAAAAGAACAATAGAGATATGTAACATTTTTATAATTCAATTAAAGTAAATAAATTAAGTATGAATGAAATATAAATGCAAAACACAAGAGATAAATATAACTCACTCGGAACATGCTAGCAGCCTCTATCAATTTCATCTTTGTTACAAACATGTCTTCGGTAGTAAGAGTGTTTGCTTTTGATTCTAACTCGAGTATCAGTGATCCAACAAAGCTGTTTACATAGTGCTCAAATTGTGGGTTTTCTGGTTCTATGTTATTCCTACAACATTAACAATGAAGTAACAATATTCTTAGATTACATAATCAGGGTTGCTACAGAAGCAAAAAAATATTCCCTGATGTTTCCCGGTTTTTCTGATCACTTTTTGAAGAATTTCTTGACTGAAAGAAAAACTGAATAAAACATAAAAAATTAAAAAAATTAAAACTTTTTATTTATTAAAAATAAAATTGAAAAAATAAACAAAAAATAAAATAAATTCTTTTAATTATAATTTATGTTAATAGCTTTTGCAAATCACTTACTACAAAATTATTTAAAAAAATCATCAGTGCTTCTTTAAATAATTTTATATATAAATTTTGTTTAATAATTTAAATAGTTAAATAGAATATAAGATAGAATAACAAAATATTTTTTAAAAATTAAAAAAAGTATTACAAAAATTAAAATTTTACGATATTAAAAGGTGATAATAATTTAATATTTTAACAAAGAAAAATCATGAAAAGTGAGGATCACTGATTTTAGTGAAAACTTTTGATTTTTTTTTTTAATGAAAATATTATTCTTACCCATTAAATACATAATGATTTTCGAGAAATTAGGAATTAAAAAATTTTGCGTACTTATATAAGTTTTGCAAAAAATATTGATTTTTGCCGATATATTTGGAACAGCTAAAGGTACATATTACAAATATTATTTTAAAAAATTTAAAAAAAGAAGAAAAAATTATTAAAATTTAAACTCTCTCTGAATCAGTTCTTACAAACCAAAGAATTCATGCAAGTGTGACACTCACTTATTTGCGACTTTTCTTTGATAATAAATTCCTGGACTTTTCCTGAGTTTTCACGATTTTCTAGACTTGTAGCAACCCTGATAATATTTAATTTATTCAAGAATAGATTTAAAACATATTTTCTAGAGATAGAAAAAAGAGAATGTATCAAAGAGTTTGAGATATACTAATAAATATATAATAAATTTAAGGCAGTTTTTACAGCAGTTTTTCAATGAGAATGTCTTATTTATACATTATATAAACGTATGTATAAATAAGAAATTCGAAAAATAACTGTGCTTTATACATTATGCTTACCACATTTTCTCTTCGATCCATGATGACAAGAAATGTCTCACTTCAATCGGGAAGTGTTCTCCATAAATGTTGCGCACCTTTTGCAAAGAATCTTGCGACAGCTGCTGTGCTTTCAACCACAGCGCCATTTTGCGAGATTGTAATCTTTCTAATTTAAAGAAAATGTCTGTTACATTATATATTCAGATATTCATCTCAATGGTCGATACTTAAGTGACTTTGACCAAAAATTTAAATCAATTTAACCGGCGATTTTAATTCAACTCGACAGAATCGCTTACAACAGAAATTCCAATTGCACGATTCATCGTCATTAATCTAATCTTTCTTCTTATGTGCCAGACAAAAAATTTTTCATTTTATAAATTATTACGGATATTATTTGACGGATATTATTTGAAATTAAACCAATCAATTAATAGTATTTTATTAATATGAAATCGCTAATTTTTTATTTATAAAAAGAAGAGACTATTTAAACTGAGGGCAATAAAACAACTAGACACTTATTATTTAAACGATAAAACAGAAATTTTGCAGTAGGCAATTTTGCCGTTTCTATATCATTGATTAATTCTTTGTTCAGACAAAAAAGATTATTTACATTATGGACGACAAAATTTTAAGCTAAAAATTTTTACAGATAATTTTTTTACATAGAAAATTTTTATAGATAGATAATTCTGCAAAATTATTTTATATATTTCGCAGATCTGAAATTTTTTATGTATTTGTTGATTGCTGATTAAGTTAATTGGAATTTGATCGAAATCATTCTTTGATGACCATTTCTACCAATGTAGATTAACTTTAGGACTTTTAATCTCGGTTCAATTTACTCTTTATCTTTTTTTAATTCTTAAAATAAAATAAAAGATGAAGGGTTAATTAACCAAGACTAAACTAAAATACTAAAATTAAACTACATTGGTAGAAACAGACATAAGAATGAGAAAAGAATAAAGAGTAAGTTAAATCGAGATTAAAGTTAATCTCGGTTTAATTTACTGTTTATCATTTCCTAATTCTTAAAATTAGAAAAAGCAGATAAAGAGTAAATTAGAGATTGAAATTAATCTCGAAGGTAATTTTATATGATGGAACCTGGGCTTAATATACAAAATAGAAAGTTCCAAAAACGATCGATAGCATCTCGTCGCTAAATCTCAACGAGTTGTACCGATAAAAGAATATCATTATAAATAGATCTCGCAAATGTTCCCTTCGCATTGCAGTCGCACGGAAAGTTTCAGAATCCCGGTATTCGAATAAATACGTGGTACATTATATAATCCGTTATTACTCAGATCATCGAGGACTATGATCATTGCTAAAGTTCGATCAGAAGATATTGAAAATCCCTGTAATCACCCTGTATAACAATCGACTTCAAGGTATCTCGAAAAACGTCTTTGTCCTCCGTGGCATCGTGATAATTATACGTCTAATTTAAAAAAAGAGGAAAAAAAAAGGGAGCAATTTCGTCGATTTATTTTTATCGTCTGTGACAATTTGTCGCGACTGAGCGAGCTCGTTCGCTGAGGAGAAGACGTCGCACATTGGAACTTCGAAAGAATAAAGAACGCCGCGCGCGCGCGAGATTCGTACGGAAACGAAAGTTTGCTCCAAAGTAAAAAAAAAAGTTGGCGATAAAGTTCCTTGAAAAACATCTCGCGAAAAGCTTTATCGTCGAGGAAAAGGAGAAAAAAAGCGTATCGCGCGACATAACGCGCAAATAGATAAGAACGCAGAAGGAGGGTAGGAGAAAGAGAGACAGAGAAAGGAAGGGGGGAAGGAGAAGAGCAGAGCGAATAGCGGGCAAAGAGCGAACGAAGACCGCTCCGGAATTCGACGAAACTCACTTGGTACTGGTCGGTTCTGCTACTCCCTCGTTTTTGAAAACAGATGTTTTTCGGCGAAGACGTTTATACGACGCAATAGACACGGCGTAATCGTAATCGTCGCCGTCGCCGCCGCCGCCGTCGTCGTCGTCGTCGTCGTCGCCGCCGTCGCCGCCGCCGCCGCCGCCGCCGCCGCCGCCGCCGCCGCCGCCGCCACCGCTGCTATCGCAGCTCGGCTTTCTTCGTTGTTGTTTCGCGCCGGCGACCTTGAACGTATCGCAGACGCGCGATGCGACAACTATAATCCGCACTGGCCGCGCAATAATCGCGGAAAGAAGTAATTATTGCGTGCAATCAGACTCACACCCACGCTGTCATCAATAACGCTCGTTCGGGACCTGCTTGCCTGTCCCTTCTCCCGAAAGTTACACCCCGAAGAAATCCTCCTACCGCCGCTTCCGCTCCAATCCGCTCCCTTGGCCGTCCTCTCGGCCGCGTACATCACAGGCCGTCGGGCACCGTCGGTCGACGCGGTTGACGACGGAATGAACCGATACGGGTGGAAATTCTTGGAATTTCCTACCGTAAACGGCGCCGTCGAATAACGGTGGGGGCGATCGTGGGAGTGGGACTGATCACGTGACCGTCGCCGAACATGCGCACCATGCAAGCGATCGCGCGTCCGCGCCGTGACGTCGCCGTCGCCGTCGGCTGTGTTCTCGTGATTTATCGATAAACCACATCCACACTGACCAACACTGATGACGACTACGACGAGTCTGTTTTTCTTTCTCGATTACCGTTTTCCTCATCCGCACGCTCAATCATTATTTCATCACTGAAATAAATGAGATAACCAGCGAATGCGCTGCAAATTGTATAGATGAACAAATTAGAAAGAGATCACCGTTTTATATTGATAAATCACGATTTATCCGATTTATTTAGCGGTATGTTTATGCAAATCCGTCCCCGGTTTGGCCTTTAGATTTCGGAGAAAGTATAGAAAGTGTAAAAAGAATGCAAATGAGAATTTGAGAATTATAGAATACATTATAGAATACAAGAGGAAGTAACTTTTAATAATAATAATAATATTTATACTATATAAAAAGTTTAATTTATTGAAATATTAACGATTTTAAACTTTTACAATTGTAGATAAGATTATGTACGTATATATAACGCTCAAATGTAAATTTATATATATCTTTCTGTAACAATGTTTGTTACTTGTATCACAAAAATTATATATATATATAACATTATATATACAATATTTTATATATATATATATATATATATATTCAACAAATAATTTTGTATATATAAGTACATATATTTAATCCATAGGCCTTTTAATATATATAATAAGCTAGATATAAATAATAAATGTGATGTCTAGATACTATCTTATAAGAATCTATTAATACATTTGATGGAAATTATTACTTTCTTCATATCACTATTTTTATTTCACTTAAAATATTAAACATATAATATATTAATTTTTTTTTCAATTAATATAAAATTAATAAAAGCTAGAATGTGTAAAAAGATATAAAAATATTATTTATATATAAAGTTTATATTCTTTAAGATTAAAAAAGGCAGCGGATGGCATAACATTTGAGTATATCAAATATTATAAAGTACGCATGCTATGCAAAATCAAGGGTGGTAGCGTGAGGAATAGAGCCCCAGTTAAATACGTTGTGGCACTTCCAATGCACCAAAATGCTGAAATAGAAATATGCGCTCAAAAAAATAAAATTAATAAAACAAAAGCACTTTTGCAAGTTCAATTCATTTGAATTCACCTGAAGAGGCGATGATAGGTCCGCAAGCACGAGCCAGTGCACCCAGGGATCGAAATATACCAGTGATCACACCCTTCTGATGTTCGGGTCCAATACGCGTCACCAAAGTCATCACACACGTCACAACCATCGCAGTGGCTGCAATAGATAATATGAAGCAACTGTTACTGCAACGTATTACTGCATATACTGCATATTTGAATGATAAATTCGAATGTACTAATTTAAATCGGCAATAAGAAATAAATATAATGCTCACAAACTGCGAAAAGAAAAATCCCGATACACAACACCTGTACATTGGAAGCAACACCGATACATATAAATGCGGGAATTATTAACCATAAACCCTAAAAAAAATATCATTAAATAAAAACATTAAATAAACAACTGAGAGATGTGTAGAAGATCGAAATGAATTAGCATTACCAGTTCGCTGATGATTTTAGTTTTATTCGGAGGTATATGTCGTACCCATCCACCCTGTAAAACTGCCATAATCACTCCAATCCCAAGAAACATCCAGCCTTGTTGCATACTCGTAAATCCGAATGTATGATGAGTCAAGAATGTCAGAGTAAACTCCAAACCACTGTATATAAGAAGATATATAAAATATGCTTGGCCCAATATCTTCAAATCTTGTTGATCTAAAAATCAAGTTATAATTATTGATAACATTATAAAATATAATTATAAAATTTATTTCAAGAGAAAACGCTTTTGATATATTTGATATATATATATATATATATATTTTCTAGAATACCTTGCCGACTCAAGTTCAAGACTCCATTAAATTGAAAGAGATCAACAGGATTAATGTAAGAAATTGCCCCAGATAATCCTTTTGCCAAAGTGGTAGCTCTATGTTTTAACGACAAACTCTCCTTTAGGTAGTAAGTAACAAAAAATAAGTCGCTTAAGGCAAGGAAGAATGCAAATAGTGCTGGTATCACGTACCATGTGCCTTCTCTATTATTACTGGAAATCCATGCAAAAAATGCTCCTATCATTGGTCCCACAACAAAACCAATAGAAAAGGCTATTCCTACAAGTGCCTACAAAAATGAGAGAACGTAATTCAGAATTGAATGATATTTATTTTAAATAGATGCTGTTTATGCACTCGATGCTTGCTTATCTTTCTTTACCATCGCTTTTCCTCTCATTTTCGGAGATGTAACATCACTAATAATAGCCATTGCCAGACTGATGTTTCCTTTACTAATGCCACCTACAAATCTGGCCAATACAAATATACCAAAATTTGCAGACAGAGCCCATAAAAGATAAGAGAATGAGATGCCAATCAAACAAAGTAACATCAAAGGTTTTCGTCCATAAATATCTGATAATGCTCCTATGATTGGTGAACCCAAAAATTGTAAGAAGGAATACATAGATCCTAGGAAACCTATGAAACAAAACGAGACAAGTTTACTTTTAAAAATATATAACATAAAATTTTTTTTTCTTTTTTAAATGAAAACATAAATATCAACCTCCAAAAAGAACTGTGCTGACTTTATCTGGTGCGTCAAAGAATATTTGTATGCTCTTCATACGATTCATAATAATGGAGTACAATCCATGTTCTTTTTCTATCTCCTTATAATGGTCCAATAGAGCTGGCAATAGTGGCAGTATCATTGTAAATGCTAGGAGATCCAGCAATAAGGATATAAAGACCACTCGTACCGTATTATCCTTGGTTTCATTCATATTTTCTTCTTTTTTTTTCAAAATATAGTATTATACTATCTTTAACCTTGTATATAAATTTTTGGTGAATTTTATTTCCTCTATCTTTACAGAATGTTTATCTCACTCAGTTGACGATCACAGACTGTTATGCAAGTTGAGGATCTCCTAGTTTCAGAGGAAGTAAATTATTTGCTTTAATTGCTAACATAACAAGTATCCTCGTGAATTTGATTGCTTATTTTCGAATTGCATAATGAAAACATTGTCATTTATTCAAAATTCATTCCTCAGCTCCGTCCCAAAATTATAAGGCACAATCAGGAAGAGCGTCATCGAGATTGTCAAAGAACCTCGTGTCACTCAAAAGTGAAAGGTTCCAATCCCGTTGTATTCTACATGCTTCGCGGTCAGTAGTAAACTTCGTACAACATTCTACCAAATTATTCAAATATGCTGAATAAAGCAAAACGCTTGATATCGATGGATGATCAATAAAATCAATCTTTACATACCTATATCTACATCCGGTTGGTGTCGCTATATCTCTAATTTATAGCTTTCAAGAATTGTAATTCGATAAAACTCACATTCTTATCTCCCGTTGATAAAGTAAAGATCACATCTCTCGTCGGTAAAGTAGAGATATTTGCAAAAATTACATTCGTCTCGTGTTGAATTATGTGAACTGCATATTCTCGAATTTTAATTGATTCACAGAAAACATAGCGGAAAAGGGGAAAACCACGGCCTGCCAAAAACAGGCATGTTTGAATTTGAGATGAAAAAGCGACGGAGGATTTTTGTCAATTTTTGTAACGGCACAATTGTGAATTCAAGGGATCGTTTATATTGTTTTTTATTTGCCAGTGAAGCGAGAAATAGCTGGTGAGTGGAGCGAGCGAGCGGGCGAGGCGCACCCAAAGGCATTATAATGCACGTTCTGACTTCCGGCAGCGCGCGCTCGCGCTCTCACGCACGTAGCCGTACACGCGTGCAGGCACGCACGCGTGTGAACGCGCGCGCGCGTGCACAGACCCACTTCCTCGCGCTCTGACGCTCGAACAAAGATCTTTTCAAACCCGTACCGAACTGTAACATCGCATGGCCGCGCGCGAGTGATCGCTTCTAAATGCTCTCTCCCGTTGCAACTCAATACTCCTGATGCTGTTTTCTCTCTCTGTCTCTCTCTTTCTTTTTCTTTCTCCCTCTTTTTAGCCGTAATACACGTCTCCTTTTGCCGGCGAGATTCACATTCTCTCTCCATCCCTCTTTCCCCCTTATGCATGTGCACGTGGAAATACGAGTTACGCGACACGACGGAAGGGAAAAAAATCAAAGCGTGAGAAACGATCCGCATGCGATCGATTGGACGCGAATATATACAGAATGCATTATGTTGTTTAGAAAAGAAAATTCCATAGCACAAAATAATGCCTTCGAGAAGACGAATAAATCTTGAGGGAATATGATAATCTCTGATCTATAATTCTGTCTTACATTGTATATACAATATTTATTATTGTATTAGGATGATAGGTATATGTCAGGTCGATGTCAGTGTCAATATTGTTTACATCTCAGTAAACGAAATTGGATTGAAATGAATTGAAATAAATTCAGATTTTCAGAAATATTGATTCACGAATGTTAAAATGAATGCTTTTCAATCCTGAATGCATTTTTATTCATTTATAGGAATTGCAGGAGCATATCTCTATTTTATCTCCTTTCAATCTAAAAATAATATTAGCTTTTTCTGTGTGCATTGTAAATAATTCTGTTTAATTCAAAATTTTGAATAGGAAATGCAATTTTTCAATCCAATTGCATCCAATTGAATCTAATTGAATCCAATTCAATCCAAAAAAAAGTATTTGCTATTTAAAATACGCAAAGGAAATTTGGAAAGAAAAAAACTTCAATCCATTCTCATTTACTGAGCAGGTCCACCTACTCGATCTCAATTGTTGGTTTGAATTTCTAAGTGTAATTTCAAGACTATATTATAATTATTTAAATATAATTCTAGAATTTCTACGAATAATTTTAAAACTTATAAATATTTTTCTTGCAACAATTATAATAAGCGAAGAAGGTCATATTTGATCAAAACGGTCATATTTGATCAATTAAATCCAAAAAAAAGTATTCGCTATTTAAAATACGCATTCGGATAGAAAAAAATTTCAATCCATTTTAATCCATTCTCTCGTTTGCTGGGAAGTCTATAAAATGAGCAAAGAGACAAAGCGGTACAAAGTAGAATTCGAGAATTTCGAGACCAAGCGCGGTAGAAGTAAAATTGAAGCAACAGGATTTGTCATTGGAATTGCCAATCCTGTTCGTATCCGTCGAAAATCGTGACGTTTAACGAGCGGGGCTGATTTACGTGTTGCAGCAGGTGGCATGAGGCGACGTGGTCTTGGTACTCGCTGTCAAAAATTTCAGCAAGGGTACACCGGGCGCTTGCCATCTGGGCTCTTGCCTACCGCGCTAAAGCTCCATGTCCATACGGTCTACTGACGTTACCGGTGGTATCGGGTCGCTGTCTACAAGGCTCTCTTACGCACCCCTTGAGATTTCCGAGTGCACTTATAAAGCGATAAGGTCGCGAAATTGCAGGCTTTGCGAGATAATTGTGGCGCCGCGCCGCGCCACGCCGCGCCGCGATATTTTCCAACGCGATTATTCGAATGAGATATAATTGAAGGTCATCATCTATTAACAATCCGCTATAATATTCATTAGATATTATATATTTTATATACAGAGTGAATTACATCGAATTACATCGAATATTTTTTTACAAAGAAAATTTGTTTTATATCTTTTACTCTCTTTTTACAAGAAGTTTACGCTCCTTTTTCCTTTCCTCCTTTCTTTTTTTTTCTTCAATTAAAATTTCTTTAATTTAAATACGATCTATATAACGATGATGTATAATAATTTCATGTTATTTTTACGTTGTATAATTCAACTTTCGCGTTTAATGAGAATTCCGTATGGAATGTCATGAATACTTAGATTGTATTCGAGATGCTTAATTTCATTTGAATTTAAAAATATTTCAACGTCACACACATGATTACGGTAATCGAATGTGCAAACAAAACAGGCACGCGCCAGCAACGTTCGACAGATGTTGACATTGACCAAACTTTGAACTCCCCAAATGTTTTCCATATTTTCCCTCGTATCTCTCGATATTGTCGTTACATGTATTTCAGTTATTCCGAAATCGATCAAACTCTATTTTTCAAAGGGTTTACAATGAGAGCAAAAAGTATTCGTACAAGGAAATTTTTTATAAAAAAAGTTTTATTGTTATTTGTAGAAAATAAACATTAATTAGCAATTTTATATAATGAATACATTATGTTTTTACATTAATAAACGAGCTTCGTGTATATTCTTGATTTTAGAAGCTAAAATTCTCGATTATACGAATACTCTTTGAGTACAAACAATACAATTTTTAATTTTCGTTTATTTTTTAGATGATACATTTTCTATAATTAATACACATTTTTTTGATATATATATATAGTTTTAAGAAACATACAGTCTATTTTATTCTTTATAAATAAATTGTTAATTACACAGCAAGAAATGATCGCTATTAAATTAAATGTCGAATCGACGACAAATTGGTGTTGAAATCATCGTATCGATATTGATTCAACATCAATTCGATAACTCATTTCTCTGGAGAATATTTATTTTTTAAAAATAAAGTTTTTTTAAAAAATATTTTCTCTGTACGAATACTTTTTGCACTCACTGTATACAGGATATAATGCCTTGCGATACTTTTTACATTTATACTTATCTTTGCGACAATCTTAACAAATTCTGAATCAGTCTGCGATATACATTTAATGCACGTGTCACATTATGCATTAAAGATTAAGGATTGCGAAAAGGTTATAAGAATTCAATTAATCAGAACAAATGAATTAAAATTAAAATTATTTAATTGGTCGAATTCTAGTCGATTCTTCAATTCGTAATTTTTTATCTCCAATACGTTATGTAACACCAGTATAATGCTTCTTCAGATTTTCAAATATTTTCTCTCAATATTTCTCAATGTTGTCCATTGCGTTTCAGTAACTCCGAAATCGATACGCAATATTAATTTTCGAAAGTGCATGACCGCTTAAAAATAATTAAAATATCCTCACAATTCTTTGACAAATTCTGATCGTTATCATTATATTTTCTACATTTTTTAATATAATCGAAAATCATCGTTAAAAGAAAATACTCGAAAATCTTTCGAAAATATGCCAACCTACTATTAATAATACTTTACCATCAGGAGTTTGACCGGATATAGGTATTCCCATTGATTCCCAATATTCTAACAAGACTATAGAGAAGAAAAAAATCATTGGGATTTCAAAGGAATAAATATCTATTGAAGAAGTATAAGAAGAAAGTTATAACTTAAATTTAATATTAAAAAATGATAGTTGTAATGATAGTTGTAATGCTATAATGTTGACGCTTTTTATTAGAAAATGTATATCTATGTCAAAATTCAACAATTTTATATTTTCATAGGAAACTACATAAATATTATGATGAATTACTTATTTCTGTTTAGTCAAAATAGTCACGAAGCGCGAATATTTAGGTACACCTATTTATGTATTCGAATATACACATAAACTATAGCAAAAGTATAGTTCTATATTATAGTGCAGAAAATTTAAAGTGCTTCTCCAAAGCCCAATATATCTGCATAATTTGAAAAAAAAAAAATTAAAACTACATATATATTTTAATGAAATAATATGAAATAAAATGATATTTAGTATGCAAAAGTAATGAAATAAAAAGTGGATTTCTTGTACAATTTGTTCTTGTTTCGAGATTTTGCATTTCAACATTAAATATCTTTTTAGAATGAAGGTAAAACGAATAGATAAAATGGATGACTGAACAACGGAAAGAAAAGATCGAATATTTTCGATCTTTGTACATAACATAATACAACATAGTCCATCGCAACATAGTACAAAAAGATGAAGATTCATGCCTGACCATAGTGATCCTTTTGCGAAAAAGGAAATAAGAATTTCTCAATGAGCATGTAAATTTTAGGGCTATTTTTCTACGATTGTCTCTCCATCTCCATTGAAGAAACGGACCGACAAAAAAGAACCATTGCCTTCACTTTTAATTCTTAGATTTCTATTTTACAAACTCTAAGATGTACCTATAGTTTTTCTATTTTTCCTATATTGAGGTGCATTGCTAATCGATTATATTTACATAAGGAAGTAATCATAAATAAATTATAAATAAATTTTTAATTTTTAACAAATAAATTATGATTTTTAAAGGATCGACACTGAAAAAATACTAAATTTTAATAAATATCTGTTTGAACACAGTTTTAAATAAATATTTACTACACATATTTATTTGATATAAAAACATGCATTTATTTGATATAAATATGCGTCAATTTGTAAATTACATATGTATTTCAATATAAAAAGATTTACTATGTACATTTGTCGAATATAAAAATTCTTTCTATACTGAAAAAAATTTACTAATAATAGATCTTAATACATATTTCTTTGAATAGCATTAAAGCAAATTATAATGGTTTTTTTATATATAATATTTGAAGAATAATTAAAGCTGTCTCTTGGTTAGGAGATAAAAAGACTCTTCAATGGAAATAGAAAGATACGTACCTCTTAAGTATTATCGTATAAAAATTAAAGATAATATCACTCAAATTTTAATTTTTCATTTTGATATTATAACAGTTTTTTTTCGAAAAGAGCGAAAGCTTTACTTTTTATTATTGATATTTAATATTCTCGAATATGTTCTAATTGAGGTAATGGAGGAACAGAATAAAGGTACAATTTTACACAGGCCTTTCTTTCAGAGATTAACTTTTTTATATAATATTGATTTTATATAATATTGTATTAGAAAAGTATTGTAACATATAACTTGTTAAAGACATTACATAAATTCATTGAATATATTCATTTGTGTATAATAAAAAAGTAATAAGTTGTTTTAATAAAATCAAGATTTTATAATTAGGCTTTTATTCCGTTCAATTCTCTCAATTGTAAGATTAATGTATAAGAAAAGAGAGAAAATCCGTTTCAAATGATACCGCAATATCAGCTTGAAATAATATTTCGTCATACATTCGCATCCTTGAAATTGAATTCACGAAATTCTCTAGATTTCTCTTCATTCTTGAAAATTGAAGAATCGAGAATTGCTAATATCATATAATTTTTGTAAAAAAAAAAAAAAGTGTCTCTGATTCACCTTAAATTTTAAGAGAAGCAACGGCTTCGGGTCGGCAAAATTCTCATGAGTGGAAAATGCGAGCAAAGTGAGATTTCCAGATGGGAGAGAGAAGCAGACAAGCAGGCAGAAGATATAAAGAACGATAGAGGTGAAATCTGAAATTTTCTCGGCAGAATCGTGAGTGCTGCTCTGATGATGAAAAGTCCACGGACACAAACAAAATAGGGACAAAGGAAATTTTCGGTGGTACCGGTGTTATGTACCGGCTGGCTGGCAAGCTGCAGCTACGTCGCTCGCCACACCATACTACATCGTACCGTCCGTACCGCCGACAGGCGCGATGCACAAAGTCCTACATAAGCCGCGTTGCAGCAGGCCTGTACTATACAGGGTGATTCGCAATCGACGAAACGAACCTTTCGGAATGGAAAAAGGCAACAGTTTTTTGGGAAGAAAAGATAGGTATTTTAAGCTTGAGACCCTAGGTTCCGTCATTTCTGCTCGGATATTCGACCGTTGAAATTTTCAGGTACGGTTAAGTCATACAGTCATCGGATGTCGGATTATTTAAGTTTCTAAATCTGCACATTTAAGACGTTTTCACTTTTAAGCTGAAATTGTAATTTTGAAATTGAATTCACTTAAATATTTATTCTTATTGATGCAATATTATCCTATAATATATTTAATCGTTTAAAATAAAAATGAAATAATTAATCGTTAATACACTAATTGTTAAAAATTATAAAATAACAATATATGCCCAAGCGTTTAATTCTTAAAATCTTCTTTGTAAAATGTTTTCTCGTGTGGATTGTTTTAAAACATCTTAAATATTTCTTTCAAATACCATACAGGTTTTGGAAAGTTCGACAAAATTGTCACGGCGGCATCTTGAACAAATCCTTTAAAGTTTCTTTTAGAAACCCCCTGGAGTACATATGAAATAGTTAGGTAGAAAAGCGGCATGTGTTAACTCGGCTACATCCGCCGGATTCTACTGTTCAAGGATGATGCAGTACTTATGATGCAGTACAACAATGCTACCTTTTAAGATGTACAGTTTTATTGAAACTAAATTGTAGATAAAAGGTAAAATTATAGATTTCTTAAGAAAAAATGTATATCAAATTTATTATTCGTCGTGACCTTTTAATCATAAATATCCCCTAAATATCCCCTCCCCCCTCCTCGTCGGTTAAAAATAGATATAAAATTCTGCCGAAGTAAATTTCGTCAAATTTTCGTACACTATTGGTGGCAGGTCTAAAACTGTCAGCGTTTCGATATCTTTTCATAAAGAGATTCGAATGAGCACCATGCCCTTGAACTTTATAAGCTAGTTACGAATCTCCCTGTATATCGAAGGGTGCTGTACGAATAGGGGAGAGAGAGGAAAAAGATAGTATAGCAACGGTTTATGTACATCATAAACGAGCCCAGGTCTTTCTTCTTTCTAGATGGACGAGGTACCAGTTCCTCCGGTAAGAGGGACGAAAGAACGGGCTTCATCAACCCTCCGAATGCAGAGAGTGATACACATAGTGGAATAGCACACGTGGAGTATAAGAGGTATGTACGGAAACCGCGTTGGAGCGGTCAACCTCCACCGGGCTTAGAAAGAGAGAGAGAGAGAGAGAGAGAGAGAGAGAGAGAGAGAGAGAGAGAGAGAGAGAGAGAGTAAGGGGAGGGGGTAGAAAGCGTGCAGAGGAAGAAGTGAAGACGATTTAGGACGCAGTTTAAAAGCAAAATGGCACCGAATAGAATAGAGAATAGTTTATGTGACATTTAGGGCGTAAGCCACTTCACTTTCATGTAAGGTCGATAGAATGAAATACAATGGTCACAAGCATAATGCGACTCAATATAGTTATATAATTTCAAAATATTCTACGAAAAAAGGTGGACACGTTGATGCAATAAATTCGAAAAGTGATGCACCTCTTGCATATGCGGAATGAAGTGCAAAATTCCTTCAAACGTACAAAAGTATATCGTTCCCTCATATTGAAGATATATAAAATATGAAAAAATAATTATTAATTCTCTGCAATTTAAGTTTTTTCTTGCGTGAGCGAAATTTTTCTCTCAAATTGCACCTTCACTTTTTTGCTCAAATTTCAATTTTTATTAAATAAGGTTTTATTTGAGTGTGTTAAAAAGCCTAGGCTATAATTTAGTAATGTAATTGAAATGTTGAAAACTACCTCTGAATTTGGCCATATTTTTTTGGAAGCCTAGAATCGCAATAAAAAAAAAGTTGGGTTGAGTAAAAGAAATTCAGACAGAGGGAGAAGATATGACTGCAAAAGGATTAATTAACGTGATTAATTATAGATTAAAGATGTTTTAAACAGACAAAAAAGACTTGATAATCTCAGGATATGATGATTGCAATGAAACTCGACGGATTGCAATTCGTGTTAAACCGACTGTTGCAATCCGTCGAAAGACTTTCGAAGAAGAAAACATTAGAAAAAGAGAAAAAGAGAGAGGAAGAAAAGAAGGGAAAAGAGATTGCACGGGCGATCGAAGGAGGAAGAAAAGCAGAAAAAGAGACATAGAAATATGGTGAGAAAAAGAGTAGCGAAAAGAAAGTAAAGGTGAAAATGACCCAGTTTGACAATAATTTATCCGATAAATTACGGTAAATTATTTGGTAATTTTTTAAGGTTGGTAAAATAGTAATTTAAAAAAATTAAAAAAATAAAATAATTTGATGTAAAAGATAGAGTAATTTGATATATTTAGTCATTAACTCTTACGAAAATAAAAATCGGGGCGTAAATCGGATGTAATGGAAGAGTAACAGAAGAACGTGAACAAAACTTCTAGAAAGCAAAAATTGGAACAATGAAATGTAAAAGAAGTATTTACGCTTTTTTCACATTTTAATGTTTCAATTTTCGCCTTCCAGAAGTTTCATTTACGCTTTTGTTAAAAATTCTTTGTTAACTAAAATTTTTATGTTAATGCTATATAGGATGTAACTAAAATAATGCCCATTAATCATACAATGTTATTCCTAATAAAAAATAAATTGAAAAGTCTTCTATTCAATTTTTGTAACAGTTAACGAGATATTAATTTCTATAAATATTGCCGAATAAACGGATAAAATTGATGTATAAAACAGATTTTAAGATATCTTTTCGTGTTCTTTGTGAAATATTTTGAAGATTTTTCTTAAAGAACTCTTAAAGATATCTTAAAGCTGTCTCATACAGACAATTTTATACATATTGCTCATTGGGTAACTAAAAAAAAATTTTGCGAAAATTGCAAAATGGTAGAGGACTTTTTGTCTCAGTTTTTTATTAGGAATAACATTATATGATTAGTAGACGTTATTTCAGTTACATTTTGTATAGTGATGTAATAATTAGACAACCAATAACCGACAACGTTTAAGGCAGGGATGACAAATCAGGAACGATTTATGACTTGTACACAGTTCAATTCCACACACCACTCACATCGGCCTGTTCCTAGTAATTTTTCACTGCTTTACCAATGAGATTATATATTTTTTAATTAACTAATTAATGATGTGGACAATTGACCACACACCCGTTTACGACATCACGATCAACAGCATCAGTCGGCAATTAGCCACATACTTAAGCATGAGTCTATGTGCCATACAGATACGTTTTGTTACAATTAAATTATATATTTAGATCTCGTCAATAGCCCTGTTATTCAATCAGTGAGTCCTATTAGGATTATTAGAAGAATATTGTTTTATTTTTTACGTAAGTACTCTCTAAATCTGAATCAATGGATAGTCACTAATTATCCAGTGGCATACTTTGCACTGATAATCAGTGAAGTTCAGTTAAAAAAAGAAAAAATGTTTGAGCATTATATAACTAAAATATTGATATTTGCACGTTAATTTTAATCTTTCAATACCGTATTCATTGAATTTAAAACAAGGTTAATTAGATCACACTATAAAGATTAGTTAAATTAGGACTCTCACATTTAATTCATTGATTACCAGTGATTCAGATTTAAATACAGCCTATTTAGTACAATATATAACACTATAAAGACAATAAATATAGCAAAATTACCAATAAATTATCATTTTACTGCAATTTTACCGTAAGTAATTGTAAAAATTGAATTTGAATTTGAATTTTTTATTTTTACATCTCTAGGTAGAGGATGAGGTATGCGGAGGAGGAAGAGGTATGCGTTCGTATGCGTTTTCTCATCGCACTCACAGAGCACAACTCGTAAGCGTAAGTATATGTATATGTGAGCGCGTGCCCGCGCAACCGACAGCAGATGCGCTCGCAGAGCGCAGCTGTCCTCCTACAAGTGGTTCTCAATCATCCCTTTCCTCGATTTTTCTTTCTCCCTTTCCCTTCCCCCTCCCTCGCCCTTTGCCTCGCGCGGCTGAACGAGCGCGGGAGTTTGGGATACAAAGGAAATCGCTGTGCGACGATTACACTTCGTGTCGATAAACATTCGCGTCGCAGCTGATCGAGCGATTTCTTTCTCTATCTCATCCCTTGTCTCCTTCTCCTTCACTTCCTCTCTCGTCCGTACTAGAAAAAGGAGAGGAATAAGGAGAGAAATGTATATAGGTACACGTCAAGACTCGTCTGATCGAAGAATAATACCTGCGGGTTATGTATTTCTACAACGATCTTTGCTCTTTTGATGGATTTGATATTTCGCGTCGAAGCCGACTGTGTCGCGTGATAGAAAAAAGAAAAAGAATGAAGCGAGAGAGGAGAGATTTGTAGAAATGCGATAGAAAGATAAAGATTTAAAAAGTATATAGTTTATGAAATTCATCATGGGGGGATGGGAACAGCGCAAAGATGATATGCCAAGAACGAGAAGCGTGCTGCTAATAATATTGAGAGGAGCGTCCAACCTGTTACAAAGTGAAGCTTACGTTCTTAATGACGCGAACACGTGGTGAACGTAAGTTTCAGCTGTTCCAGGTGATACCGCGGGACCGACAAAGCGACCGAACTGTTTGAGATCGGTACAATCGCGTCGTCTCGTAATGCAATGCAAAACCCGATTGAAACGTCATTCTTCCAGATCTTGCTTATTATTTCGTTAATTTACAATCTGACGATCAATCATTTCGGCATTAATGGTCAGATTAAAATTCTCTTGCGATGTAATTCAATTTCTATACAAGGTGTTCCAGATCGAGAAGAATCGATTCCAAGAGTTTTATGACAAAAAACTTTCCGAATGTCAGTACTACATAAATTGACTTTTCCGTCAATGCATAGATATTTATGTATTGAATTTTAAATAGTACAAAATTTTGATTTTTTGTGATGAATTTCGTTATGAACACCTCAAAAATTCTTCGAATAATAAAAAACACTTTTGCATAAATTTTTATTTTTATATTTTTAGTGAAAGTCTTGTAAAATATAGTGGTGAAAAAATAAAAAAAATTAAATGAATATGTAAAATATGTAACTCGAGATTGCTTGAAATAAAAATTAATAACTAGAAAGGTCAAAAAACACGAAACGTTTCAGATTAATTTATAGAATTATATAAAAAACTAATTCTTGTATGTATGTGTAATAAACTAAAATAAAAATAAAAATTGTAATAAACTAGTTTATTTTTAAAGATACAATAAACGTTTTTTCGATCTTTCTAATTACTAATTTTTGAAAAAAATTATACATGTATTAACGGAAGGGTCAAACATCGAAATCACAAATAATTTTAATATAATTAATATGTCAAAAATTTTAACTGAATTTGTTTATAAAGATAAGATTAAAATCTAGAAATTAATATTTTATTATTAATCTAATATAATGCTGTCTACAATGCTGTATTTTGCAACTAATTATTTTGAATTGTCGATCGTAATTGTCGAGTCAATTTATAAATTATAAACGTATCGTACGATGACTTTTAAAAAAGCATGCGCAATTTTCAAGTGGCCATTCTTATTTACATATATTTGTAGGTGCATAATCAAATGTCGCATGGCGAACAAAACGAGCATGTGTACGTTCCATGATGCGTAAAATTACTGAGTAAACAGGGCTAAACACCTTAGCGAGATGACGAGGCAATCGTTGTTGTCCCGCGGATTACAACGCATTATTTATAAAACACTATAACGAAAAGGACAAATCGGTTGAACGATGAAAAGAAAATGAAAAGAAAAACATACATCAAGTATTTTTCGAGGTGATCGACGATATCCGCGATAAATTCAAAAAACAAATTTTTATAACTATTATTAAAAGTATTACCTTCCTTTACATGTAAATGAAGCTCGTGGTATGAACGAAATTAAAAGTAATGAATGATTAACTGAAAATTAAGTTACAGTAATTACTGAAATGTAATGAACGTGTACATTAAATTTCATAAATTTTCATGAAAAATACATTAAATTTTATATGTATACAAATATACTTTTTAGTTATAAATACATTAAATTTGATATAATGTCATGAAATTAAATTCAAATTGTGTAACTTAAAATTTAATGAAATAAGAATATTTAAGAATATTTCTAACAGTGTTAGGCAGACATAATATTTGTTGCCTGATCATTTAGTTGCCCGCTTATATCATTTATATCTATTGAGCGAGATGAAAACACTATACGAATTTTGTATTTTTATTATAAAGTTCGAATTTTTATATATAAATTTATATATATTTTATATATATTTTTAATTATCTATACATATAACATTTATAAAAAATTTGACAGACAATTAATTCATCGGATCAAATATTTCAGATTTATTCTTTTTAGATCCATAAATTCGAATTAGAATTTAAAATAAAATTTAAAATAAAATTCTTTTTATTCTATGTGCCTATATGCCGTGCAATATAATAATTTGAAGAATTTTAGCATGTAAACACCTAAAAATGTATATTAAAATATACACGCTTAAATATAACACTGTAAATAGAATTCCATCCTGAGATTTGAGGCGAATTATGGATTATCTAACAACAAGACGAGCTTTATGTTCGTTAACGTCTTTGTGCGAGTTGAATCTTATAAGAACATAGATACATCGATCATTCGTGCGGTTTTCCAAAGTTTTCGCTCCGATAAATCACGTTTAATCCGGTGCTCCGTTAGGAAGCACGCGAGCGCTTTTCATCGCAATCGATGGGAAGGACTCGATCCGAAGGAACAAGGAAGACAGGAAGGCAGGCAGTTAGCTCAAGCAGGACGAAGTTAGGAAGCAAGAAGCCGATCTTGTTCTATACGGTTCTACCACGCGGCGGATATCTGTCACATCCTCGTAAATCACAAACGGCGAGCGAAGCGCAAACCGTCATCGCGCGCGTGTATAATCGTCAAGCGTTAATTTTAATCGTTCCTCTTTCCCCTCCCCTTCCGCCGAATGGCGGGATTTCTCCCCCGGGTCCCGACGTGCGATCAGACCGTGTCACCCCTGGTCTCCGATTGGTCGCCGGTCGCCGATCGCCTACCTATCTGGACGGAAGAGCAACCTGGACGGAACCTGGACGGTGGACCTGGACGGAAGAAGGACGAGGGGCGTCACATCACTGAAAGGAGTCGTCAGCCGTAGGCAAAATCCGGAGGACAGCTGATACAATTTTGGCGGGTTCCGGACATGTGATTGGAATAATGCTCGGAGAAACTAAAAAAGGGAAAAACGGAGGGAGGGGGGCGGGTAGAGAGAGAGAGAGAGAGAGAGAGAGCGAGAGAGAGAGAGAGAGCGGCAGGGAAAGAGAGCACAAGGGACGTCGAGGACAAGAAAGCGAGGAAAGGAAGAGGTAGGCAGGCTAAGGAAGGGATGGAGGGAGGGAGGGAAGGAAGGAGGGAAAGAGAAGAGGGCCTCGAGAAAAGGGACGAAAGGGAAGCAAGAGGGAGGTTCTCTTCAGCGTTCGGGGCCGTGCCGTTGAATCGCGTTGTGCATTGCCATCGTCGTCGTCGTCGCCGTCGCTGCTGTTGCTGCTGCTGCTACTACTCTCGTGTTGCTGTTAAATAAGAATAAGCCCGGGTCCCCCACTACTTGGGGCCCAAAACGAATAAAGGAGGCGGGACACCTGGCCGTGGCCGCAGTTTGCTCGAGGACCTCGTCGCAGTCGGTCGACTGACTCTTCATTTCCCGAAGAGAAGTCTTCCTTTCCGTTTCGATCCTCGTCGAACCCTTGTTCGTTCCTCTCTTGTAATGCGTGCATTCCTACTCTCCCTAATCGAAATCAGTCAGTGTTGTGCAGTGGATGACGAGGAAGAAAGGATCCTTCCTGAAGAAGATCGCCGTTGAAAAAGATCGAAGAAAAAAAAAGAAAGACTGAAATAATAGAAGAAGAAAGAGAAAAGGAGAGTGATCTATCGCGAGTGATGGACGATCTAACGACTAATGACTAACGACGCGTTCGATTTATTTCCTGCGTGTGACGCATCACGCACCTCGATCGAGCACGCTGCCCGGCCGCCGGCGCGTCACGTGCCGACTGCTGAGGAACATTCGAAGAGGTTGATGATGATGAAGAAGGGGCATTGTGCGAGAATCGAAAGCCGCGTCACGGCGGATTGACACGGCCGACACGGCCGATGATCGACGTCGGCGGGCGTCTACTTCGTCTTGCACGCCGATTGTGACCAGCGCGGGATTTCGTTGGGAAGAGGAAGCACGAGATCGAGAACGCCTTCGTCGCTGCTACCTTTGAATAAGATAAGTACGACGTTAAGGTAAGGTAAGGTTGAGTTTATTTCATTGAAAGACTGTTTGTAGCGGGAAACATTGTAGGAACAAAATGACGAGATATATCGAGATTCTTACTGTCTTTTGTTAATGATGATTGATAAAATATTATATATTGAAAGGTTCTTATTGTCTCGATGATAATAGAAGCGGATTCGTGAAATGGGGTCGCGCGACGAGATTCAAAGTTAACGGTCGAAAGATACAGGTCGCGAGAGGGACATTGTTTCTTGCGATTGTTTTTATTGTTGTTTAGCGGCGCGCGTCGCTTCGTTTTTATTTTCGTTTCTCGCGGCTGTTTTCGACCTTGCGGGATCGAGGATAGATCGATGTCATGCCAAAGAAAATCAGAGAGAGAGAGAGTGTTCTCGAAGGAGCGATCCTTTTTCGCGGGAGATTTTCAATCGTACCGGCGTCCTTCGCCAAAAACCTCGATGGATATATAGCGTGAGGCGCGAGACACTGCGTTACGCACGCACCAGCACGCACCGAGCACCGTGATAGAGCTCGAGTTACGAGTTACGGAGAAACGAGAAACGCGCGGGCGATAAACAATAGCGTATTTACGCGCGAATATCTGCGCGCCGCGCGTCCGTCTCCGCTCACCGTTGCCGAGACCGGTGGCGTCGGAAGTCGAGTTTCGATGATATTGCGTCATTATTACAAGGAGCTTCAAAACAAAAAGAAAGAGAT
>Ga0157363_1000659_pt1 | contig 26822 bp, 12 predicted proteins | sample AttsexASBM1_FD_111477 | JGI IMG/M metagenome (GOLD analysis project Ga0157363, IMG submission 111477) | Fungus gardens microbial communities from leaf cutter ant in Ribeirão Preto, State of São Paulo, Brazil - Atta sexdens ASBM1 | ecosystem: Host-associated > Fungi > Mycelium > Unclassified ... | reverse complement strand
TTTTGTTTTAACAAAATGTTTTGTTTTAATAAACAAATGTTTTGATAGAATAAATAAATTAAATAAATATATCCATCACAGAGAAATGTGTGATTTCGATTACAGATTTCTCAACAAACCCGGAGAGTGAACAGTTATTATCCGTTGAGGCATGTAACAATTCATCAGGTACATGTGTGAGAGTTCAACCAGATGAGCGGTTGTCCATGAACGAGTTATGTATTCAAGATGTTTCGTCATCAAGACCATCGCTTCAGGACAAATCCGCGGCATTAAATCTTAACAGGCATATAGGCGAAAGTTCGAGCGGTTCGACAACCGTGGTAACATCATCCTTGATTACCGCAAGTGGAAATGAAAGTAATGATGATCCGCCGCCTTATGCCGCAATCACGCCACCAAATCATATCGGTTGGCCGTACGGACTTTTTTCATTCAACGATTCGTATTTTACGGACGGAACGACTCATAGGATGGAAATACCGTTAATGCCTTTCCAAACTCATCTGACACCGATCACGGGTTTCCATCCCGAAGGAATTAATGATCGATACGAGTCGTACCCGATGTCTTTAACGACGCCTTACCAGTTTCTCAAGTTTGGTTGCCATAGGAATTCTTTATGGAGGGAAACGATGGATGCCACAGATGATGAAGTAACGGAGAAAATCTACGATAAAAAAACACGAAGTGAGCATCGGTGAAATTTATCATCTTTGTTCCAGACATTTTCTTAATTTTAAAATTACAGGAATATTTTAAAATTAAATATTTTAAAACAGGATTTCCTTGAGAAGTAAACATTATTAATAAGCGATTTATAAAAATTATTATTGAGCTACTGATTAATCGTTATTTCATCTAAATAATTACGATACGAGTAAATTGGCATACGAGTATCAGTGACACTCATACGAGTAATCATACACACACACACATATATATATATATTATATATATATATTTTTTTTTTCTCTTATTTTTTAATTAAAGAGAAGTTGGTTCAGAATTATTTCTTTAATATTCGATGATAGGTGAATAATTGTGAATATTTAATTATATTAATTATATTATCAATAACAGACAAGATCAAATTTAAGACTATTTAATCAAATAGATTTTTTATAATATTGGTTATTATATTAAAAATTATTATGACATACATCTAGAAATCTAAGATAATTCATTTTTAACAGCATGTGGCGCTATTCTCGTGGCAGCAGCGGTCATCATCTTCCTCATGGCCCTGTCCTTGATAGTTCGCTTTATCATGGAAAAAAGCTGGTGGCGAAGATAGATCATCGTTAAAATTGGCCGTTATTTAGGAATCGTTCAGAGTTATTCTAATTTACGAAGCATTATTAATTAATGAATTTGTTATTAGATTTTATTAATCTAATAATAATTTACTCTAACAGGATATATCTTCTGAGATGTGCTGATTATCTTGGAGGGAATTTTCTCTATTCTTTTTGTATACTTTTTTCACCTAAATCTATTATTAACTTAAACAGAAAGGTATATAAAAATTTATTACAGCATTATTGATTAATATTCCTTCTTATGTTTCTAATTTTTTTATAGATTTCCTATGATTGTGTTTTTTGATGAAAATAATGTAACGACTGAATACTTTGTATGTAAATTGTTGAGAATTGTATGTAAATTATGTTATTAGTTTCTATTAATACACTTTTTCTATACCTAGAGGCAATGTTAGTTCTTATAAGTATTTATATGTATTATAACTGGCAATATACATCTTTATATTGATTAAGTATCCACGATTTTTAGAAATCACTCCGATTTATTTTCGGACGGAGAAAAAATTGACCGTTGCATCAATTGGCTGAATTATTCAAATGTAATTTGTTAATTCTTTCTGCGTCTGAGATTCTAATATTGTGGACTTCGGAGCAAACGACATTGTAAATCAAGGCTTTAAAAAAGAAATCATGATGAATCATGATAGTCAATAATAATGACTATCATGATTCAGCAAAATTAGTTGCTCTTTTTTTCTTGTACGATAATACAATTTATTAGGAAACATACAAATGTATTATAAATGATATAATTGGAATTGAACTGAATTTTTTGTAATGTATATCATTTATAGCGTTAACATTTTATTCTATTTATTCTGAAAAAGTGCATTATAATATTGATTATGCATTTGGAATGATTATTTTTTTTAAGTTTATATATATAGAATTATATATATATATAGATGTGATATAGTACAGTTGCAGTAATAGTTATTCAGTAATATTATCTTAAACTGAATAGTTATTTTAAACTGAAGAGAAAATTGCTACATCAAATTTTATAATCGATCATATTAAATACTTTTGTATACTTTTATTATATTATTAAATAATAATATTTTATACGTATTTTTATTAATTTATCAATTTCTTTATATAATTTGTAAATCTCTAACTAATTGAAATGACGTTGGCGACGTTGTACGAAGTTCATAATTATTTGTCAAGCCCGTTATCCACTTAACGTAGAAACTTCGACGCTTATTGGCCCGATGGGACACCGATGACGAAGTAGTGGAAGACCGGAAAGGAGTAGACAACAGCGTGGTGGAAGGCAAGGTAACTGAACAATAAAGTTAAGAAAGGGAAGGGCAAATGGAGGCGCTCATCGTATACTGATTAAAAATACTGCCTCGTATCTCTTGAGAATAGATCAGAAAAGCCTGAATATCTTGGGAGATGTGAAAGTTTGTAGCTGAAGGTAAATTCTCTAGGTGAAAATGGATAAAACTACTAAGATTATAAGTAGACTTATAGTCTAGCTAAGTTCCGTTGTTTTAAAGGTACTCAAATATCTCGGTATATAGCTATGTTTTTACATTTGAACAATAAAATATATAGCTATGTTATTTTATATAAAAGTGTTGGATATATATCTTGCTGAAACCTTTATTAATTTAAGTATTTGCAATTCAAATTACAGTTCTTCTTCTTCTTGTTCTGGCTAGTATTTAAATATGCAAGGGACTAATCTCTGTGTACGTTATGATGAAAAATTGCACGTGCATACAATTTTTATAACGCTTTGAGGTACGAGTTTCTTGTTGAGAATATATGATAATAAAAGGACCTCATAAAATAAAAAGGTGAGGTCGATTTTCCTCGGCCAGTGGTTTGCGCAAAAGCCGAAGAGGATCAAAGATGATAGAAGCTTAATGTAGAAGGAGAAGCCTCAAGAACGAAAAGGAACGCAGACTATAAAGCCAGATAAGTTAGCGACCAGAGCAGCGAGGAAAACGAAAGGTCGGAGGGCTGATGAAAAATACAAAAATTTTCTCTCTTGAAAGGGGATGACGGTGGATTCATGCTAGGAAAACGACGCCAGGACACTCGAGGCCAGAAGGCCCGCGAACGAGGGTAAGGTGTTTGTCAACGGTTGCCGGTAGTTAATTACTTTACATGAAAGGAACTTTCAGCCGTTTCGCCACTCGAGGCAACCTCAGTCCCCGCGTGCCGTCAACCCCTTCGCCTCCTCCCTTTCGCATCTCCTTCACAGACCTGAGTGCCACCCCTTTCCACCCCTCGCGTCCCTCATCTTCCTGTCACCTGTAAGAGTTTACGAGTATCTAATCCGGCAGACGGGCCGTACTTACTCTGTAAACGAGGTACCTCGCCTTTCTTGTAGCGACCTCGATAAAGAGAATGGAAGTATGCATAGGTTTCCATTCAAAAATACTGTAGTGCGTTACACTTCGTTTGATCTTGATTGCTATTGAAATAATCAGAGTAGCGAACCGACACACGACTTTTAATTTAGTTCAAGAATGTTTTAAAAGCACATTCACTATTTTTTTACTTGTTAGATCGTGTTAATTAAATTTTTTAATAGTGTGCAATTATTGACAAAATATTTTTTTTAATCACATTTTATATACTTTCTCTTCTTTATTGAATATTTAAAAATATGTATACACATACATGAAACTTTATTTTTATAATTTAACGATAAATATATTATCTCAATTTGAAAATGAATTTTTAATAAAAATTAAACTAAACATTTTTTATTAAATGCGTTTAATTAAATTACAACTCATGTTTATATTATACTCGTACAAAACATATTTTATCAAATGCCATATTCCTCTATTTTTTGTCGTGTAGCTTGAGTCATTCTGCAAAAGTCTTAATATCTTATGCGAAAAGCAAGACATGAAAAAATAATATACACATTTCTATTTTGAGACGTAAGTCGAAATATCTTTGACTCTAAAAGAAACTGAAGGGACGAAATAAAAAATGAAAGAACGAAAGAGACAAATTCTCGTATAAGCATTATGCTGATTGCACGCGCGATGAAACAACTCGCCTTATAAACTATTACTACACTTTCTTCGAAACCATCTGTCGCATATCGTCTTTAACGTTTTACCCTCTTGGATTTATATAAGCTGGTTGAAAGATAGGAGTGCAAAATTCACACGCAGACATACGATATATATGATAAAATGTACTGATTAATTGCAAATTATAGGATTTTATTTGTCTTACAAAATTCATAATTTTTATATTTTTTATTAATTACAATCATTAAGATGACAAGTTATCGTCACTATTCTTTTTTTTTTTAATTTTTTTACTCTGTCTTTTTTTCCATAAATTCTTGCATAACTCATTTGATAAGCATTATATATATAAAATAGTAACTATGCTGCCGCTTTATTATTTGCGATTTTACTTTCTCATTTTCATGTTACATTCATATAAATTTTTTTTCGTACACAATAAATTAAATGAAAACCATAAACTACATGAAACACTTTTATATTGTGTACGTTGTAATTGAAATTAGAATTAAGTCACAATTTATAATAAATTTTCTTTCTGTGATGTATTCGGCAAGTTTGAGAATGTACATCAATGTACAATGCACATTTCGAATAGAGCGTTTTTGCAGTTTCTTATTTGCGTTCTCGTATAACAACACAGAAATAGTACAGCGCGATACATCATTCATGTACGGCCCGAATCTCATATCGGTTTCTGATCCTCCGGCTATGACGGCTTTTGAAGGGTCACTTCCCTCCCGCGCTTCATCTCTCGTGCCCTTAGCCAGCACCGCTGTGTTTATTGTTACGTCGCATTTATGCATGAACCCTCTCGCGATTCTATTGTCACGTACACATGACGAACTACGCTGGGCGGAAGGGAACGCTTCGTGCTTTCTGAGCGGAAGTCAGCGGTGGCGTGAATGGGAGGTGGGGTTATTGGGCCAAAGCGGAAATCGATGACACGGGTGTCTTCTCGGTAGCGCGCGGCCCTCCCGCCGACTCTTGAAAGCCAAATAACGTTTTTCTCGTGTTTTTAATTACACGCTCAATGCTCAAACGTTTCAGCAGATAATAATTCGTTCGCTTTTACTCGTTACTTGCGCTTTTAACCTTTCGAAGTTGATATAAAAATTTGTAATACAATTATTGATGCTGGATCTGTGAGACTCACTCAATAATCATGTTGACTAAAAGGCATTAATTAATTTGTATAGGAATCAAAATAACTTGTATAAAAAAGAATGAATAATTTATTTTAATAACAATCTTTTAAATATGCAAATGTGATAAAAAGAATATAATTGAGTGAAGAAAATAGATGTACAAATATCAGGTATAACATTCTGTCGATATATATATATATATATAGAGTTGTTCAAACTTTTATGACTAAGTAGAAATTAGTCTCAAATCTTAAAAAATTATATAAATTCATCATTAGAAATTTGCTGCCAATCAGAAATTCAATCAACATTAATTATACGCAATGTTATTCCTTATATTCTTATATTATGAATAAACCCATCGTCAGCTCTGGAGGGATATAATTGAGTCTAATAAATCCACGTCAGTTCTGGAGGATCTAATGTTATGAAACTTCTTTATAAGAGATTGATCAATATGAAAAGAAAAATATGAAAAGAAAAATATAAAAAAGAATTAAGAGGATAAATCACTTTTATTTGTTATATTAATACTTTTATATTAGATAATTAACAGGAATTTATTATTAAGACTTTTTTGTATGAAATTTTATGAATTATCTTACTAGGATAAGTAATTAGAAATTATATCTAATCAATCAAATTGCGAGTCAGCAATATTTGATCGGCCGGAATAACTGGAGAAGTGACATTGGCCAATATCTATATTACATTTCAAGGCCATAATCTTCTCGTGGAGGATGAACCAAAATAGTGCAAGGTCGGAAATGCGAATGTTCGTTGGGAGGCTAAACGGGAGAGGAAGCTCTTGGACGTGGTCGTTTCCGGCTGAAGTCTGATGCGTCTTGACTCGAATCCCGACGTTATCGCGACAATTGAATGGGTCGAACTCTCCTTGCTTTGGTGTTCTCGCTGCACGGCTACGATAAGCCTCAGAAACAGCCCTTAATGGTTTCCCTCGCGATTGCTGGTATCTATATGTATATCCTCGATTCAAGCTTGTCGCGTCCTTGTCGCATCTCTCTTCCCGTTATATCATCAATGTTACCTCTTTTGCAGAAACACTCATCTAGTAGCTCGGCTGAAGAGCCATCGATGGTCCTCTTTGCGATGCGATTTTAGATCGTGCCACGTTATGAACATATTTTCAAATTGCATGATAGCAATTAAGAAAGCCTCAATATATTTTCTTGATGAAATCTCAGTTCTATATATGGATTTCTATTATCTCTTTTTATTTTGTTGAGTCATCTATATTAATCTATAACTTATTTAGATGTAATTGTAAAAATTGTTTTACATCGAACTAATTTCATTTACGCCTGTTTTGCTGCAACACTATTTACATAGTACACAAGAGAAATATCAATATTTGCAAATAGGACAGTTAGATTTTCTTATTCGTGACAGAAGTAATACAAAAATTTATAAATACAGATAAAAAAATAGAGTAAAAAAATGGGCAATTACATAATATACAAAACTGTTTTGTATATTACATAATAGATTAATAGATACAATCGAAATATATGCGTATATGATAATCACCAATTAATTCAGTTTAAATTAACTTTTTACTAATCTTTATATTATTTTTTTATACCCATCCCTATCCCTATATTTACATTTATTATCACTGCCTATATTTATTCCCCTAACACACACATCATTATATATATATATATCGCATATTAATTATATTATATATATATATATATATATATCGCTCTTAATTATTCGTTTTTTACTCTATTTTTTATTTATTTTAATATTTCAAGAGCCCAATTTGAATTATTCGCTTTTGTTTATAAATATAGTTCTCATCAAAATCACTGTTTTAAAAGATCCTAATATTATCTTTATTCATTATCGTTTAATTATATTTCCATTAAAAAGTCATATTTATTGAATATAACTTTATTCAAACACGTTACACTGCGCTTATATCGCCATCCCATATTGCACGTGATCTGCACAATCGGATTAGAATTCGGTGCAGGAGACCTCGATCGGCAAACTAAACTGAGTTAAGCTCAGTATTAGAAGCCAAGCCTCGTTTATTAATTCAAACCGAAGTTAACCGCCTATGTTTCTCTCCTCGCGAACTCGAGGAAAACCGCTGGTGTGCGACGTTACACTAGGAAGGCTACTACATGTTACACCAAAGTTAATCCTTGCAAACACGATGCTACCATCAATATCGATAATGTATATATAATATATTCTCTGAAGATCTTAAGTTATTATCACGTCTCTTTGAGATCATTAATTAGGAAAAGAAAATTAGAAAATTAGAGAATTCATTGAATAAAAAGTTTTAATATGAGATTATTTTAACTGGAAAATTATTATACATAGTTATTAATTTTAATTTCAAGAAAAATATGTGGTATTAAAAAATTATGCACGATAAAGTATTCATTACTGCATAAAACGGTATGTATTTTTTCACATCCGCATATAAATTAAATATATTTAATAGATTTAATTAAATATTTTTCGAAAAGATATTATACCAATATTATTTTTTATTATATGAATAAAAATTCGTGTTTAAAATAAATTTAACAAAAGAAGAATTTTTATATAACATCAAATGTTTTTTTTTAATTTTTTTTTCTTATTACTTGAGCACGTTTGATAATTTTTATTTTTGAAATATTACATGATATATTTCATTTGCTCTTTATTTTTCTCTCCTGCAGAAATAGCTGTCAGAAAGTACTTTTTATAAATATTAGAATTTTCAATCGCAATTAGTTGCAATGGATGCAATTAATTTAATAAAAGTATATCCGGACAAAATCAATAATTTGAAAGAATATTTCAACGCGCGGTGCTGAAGAGAAATATTTTTGAAGTTAAAAGAATCTTTTTAGCAATGTTATTCAAGTATACGTAGTCGATGTATTGAGCAAACTTTGATACGCGCGTGATTCGCGTAGAATTCGCGTCTATTCGACTATGTTTTCATCGCGCGACATTTCTTTCCGTGGCATATGCCAGTGACACTAGTGAAAGAGTTTCCATTCGATCGCACACTTTCTAAACAAGATTCCACGAGATCATGCGCCTAGGGAATACTATCGTAGTCCGGAATCAACCTCGTTACCGGAACTTCCTCGGACGGCGTCCAGTGCCGGACGAAGGACTCACAAGAGTGCAGCCTTAACTCCGGTAGCAGATCGAGAGGAAAAGGGAACTAGATCAAGCCTGCAGGGGGTTAGTTTTCAGAGAAATAGTTCAAGGAGCGGAATGTACACCAGCGTAGCGTTTGCTAGCAGAAAGGGAGTTTGCATAGCGGAAGTGCCCTCGAATCGATTCATCGAAAACATCTAACACCCTCCTGGGTGCCTCCTCGACATCTCATGGGAGAATTTGTAGGGGCTCGAGAACTGTCTCCGCGAGATCGCGATGAAGGCGGGATAGGATGGGGTCGCCAGAATGCTAGACGCATCGCCAATAGAAAATACCGTACGATCATCCTCTCGCTCTTTCCCGGCTGCCTCTCTCGCTCTGTAGGCTGCACCTACCAACGCTTTCTACGAATAACACGCGGAGAAGAAGGAAATAGGAGAAATGAAATTGCTCTCTGTGCACCCGCAACCACCCGTTTCACTCCGTGATCTCGCTCGCCGAGAGGGAGGAGAGGTACGAGTATTGAATATTCAAAACTTTCTTTGCGGAAGAAACTTTCGTATCCTCCTCAGCTGTATGTGCCGGCAGGCAGAAGGGCTGGTATCTTCTACGATTTGTGGCTTGCTGCGGTAGTTTGGTGAAGCGATTTTCCTGCTGAGGATACCTCGATTTTTCAAAGCATCCGCAATCCACCGCGAGATAACACAACCAACGCTCCATTTGTGGAAGTGACATTACCCGGTTGGAAATAAGATATTAAAGTCCTCATCGTGTCTTTTCCTTGAAATGTTTTATATACTGTTTAAACCACAATATTTGTTCCTATTGTCGTTTGTTTTTATTAATAGATGGAGTATTATCATAATACTTTTTGTTCACAAATTATCATTCTACTTTACTGCATTTATACTTCTTATGTACAAAATTTAGCGAACACATAACGTTTCCTCAAACGCAGTTATCTGAAAGCTTCTGTGCATCAACGTCGAACTTTGATCAATTAAACGACGTCATCCGAAGCGACATTCAAGAGATTCTCTGTAATTAGAGCAACGTTAATTTCCAATCATAACTTTGCGCGTCTTTCATCGAAACTTTATGTCACCGTCGTCCAAGGAGAGCCGTGATATTTTTATAATACTTCGCAAATTATTTTCCGGGGCCATCCACCAGCTCTGGGCCGTTATTAGTTAATGGAAAAGGTGGACGCGAAAAAAGGAGGACTTTACTGTGCTGAAATGTGATTAAGTCTTTTTCACGCGGCACAAGAGAGATAATTCTCCCTCTCTCGTTTCTCTCCTGGCCCCTTCTCATTTCACTCCTCTCGCAATATTGACTTCTTCCATCTGCTCCAGGCGTAAGACTGATCTAATTATTGCACGAACAGGCTCGCCCAGGGATATTGAAAAGAAATAGCGCAGGAGTGAGCATTAAAGCGCGATAATGGCTGACCAAAAGACTAAATGACAAGCTGCCGGACATTGGCTGCAAGAATGAAGGGAACAGGGAATGTAGGATCAAACGAGATTAATTCGAGAAATATTATTGCAAAATATATATATATATATATATATCTTTCTTTTGAATTAACTCCTTCTCTTGAATTTAGCCCCTTAAGACGAGAATTTTTTAACAAAGAAAAACTTAAAGATCTTGTTTTCTAAGAATTTTCAGGATTGCTGAATTTGTAGAATTTAAATTTCAATATAATCTGATTCTGACGTGAAACTCGTGAAACGATCTTAAGAGGTTTTTGATATCGCTGAGTTTAAATTTAACCTGAAAATGTCGAATTTCAGAAAAGTAGTAATTTCCAATGAAGGAGGATCTAAGTCACTGGAGTCATAATCAGAGATTGGGAGTCAGTTTAAATCAATATATACCGTTTCCATAGTACTAATCAATTTTAAATAAAGCGAAACTAGAACTTGATGTTATTTCATAATTAAAAAATCTTTTAAACACTGAATTTTATGATAATCAGATTATTTTTTTAAATTTCTATTCGTCATGTTGAATTTACTATTTTTTATTTTTCTATTTTTTTCTATTTTTGACTTCAGATTCGAATAAAAAACCTATTAAATTATTTCGTAGATTATAAGTTTTATAAAATTTGAATGATCCGTTTACAATATAAAAGAAGGATTCAAAATGAAATCCCTTACAAAAAATTATACGAATAATTTTTTTATATATTTTATTTTAAAAAATTTATATGTTAGATGTGCATCTATATTTCACGGTTGAAATTATTTTTTCTACGAATAAACAAGCGACATATTTATATAACTGATGAATTTCTTTACGAATTTCTGACGAATTTATAAACCTTTCACCTGACGAAAGAAGTTTAAGACAAAAGTTTGCGTAATAGAAAACTTGATGTCATCTGGGAAAGTAAAAGTTGCATTTCTCGTGCGACAAGTATATCGCAAGACAATATTACGACGCATATCTGATATATACAACTCTCAATTGATTTGCTTTGCGAATTCGCGACGGAATCGATTAGCAAACAGTCGACGAGCATCGAATGTCGGTAAGCATATATGCAGGTAGTTCTGGTGATAATGTAATTTCAGCGCTGTAATAGTGCCACGGAATATATTCGGTCGTATGTATATGTCAGTAGAACGTCAAATGCGTCGTCCTTACATAGATACAGTTACTCGTATACCGTAGCATATGTACCATAATCAAATTGCACGCGTCTTGTAATAACGCAATGCAAATATTGCACAGACGGTTTTCGATTACGAATTAAAGTATCAATCGTAATATATGTCTCTACATAAATTACATGGTGAAAATTATTTCGTATCTCATGCTTTTGAGTACTTTGTACGTTTATGTTGAAGATAAATTTTCTTTCATGAACGCGTCCATAGGTCACTGTTACAACATGTCGTAAATTCACCACAATCGCGTTACATGTAATTCTAGGCACTCTAGGGTGCGACCATGCATGACATCAAACGATTTTCGAATATCGGGCGCGCAAGCGTTATTAGCCGCGGTTTCGACATCGAACGCGCATTCGGGCGAATAGTGCGGGCTAGCGCGATGTCGCTCGTGTTTCATACCTTCGTTACAGTCACGTTAATATCGGGAAAATCTTGTACCGAGCGGAAAACCGGCCCGAAGCGGCGCATAATTGCGCCGCTATATACTAATGACTTCATCGTTGCGTAATCACGCGTACCGGCAACGTCAGGCATTGCTACAGTCGCAACGCCTATGCAAGACATTGTGCAAAACGATGCCGCGAGCCAGACACTGCCTACGGATGATATTTGCTCGTATCCGGAGCGGTTCGTCACTTAGGAACATATTCCTTGCATCAAAGAGACGTCTGCACGATGCATTATGTTAACAAACGGATACACGTTTACACAGACAGGTATTCGCAGCAATCGGCACGCAATCGCGGAACGACCAAGGCTTTCGTCTCGCCGCCGCCCGAGGTATGTCTGTGTAATTACTCCGAGCGTGTAAGGACACCCCCGTGCTCTCTCGATGTGACTGCGATCTGCAAACTGCTTAATCAATTGTGTTCTGATCGTACGAAATGAATAATGTCGCGATATTACGAATGTTAGCTTTGCGCGATGAATGTTTTCCTTTATTATGCCGATACGCGAAGACGTGGAAGCACATTCTCTAGCTGCCGTTATATATAATGCTTATAATGGAGAGCAAATGGATTTATATTAATTGTTTAATATAATTTGATATTGCGTCAAACTAGTTTTCTCTGATTTTCAAGCATAGGAATTCTTTGTATTTTACGTATTTAAGAAATTCATTTATACATTGTTAAAAATAAAATGTTAATTTTAACTTGAATTAATTTTTGTACAAGAAATATTAATTTTAACATTTTTGCATATCTCAGAAAGTCTTCTATATGTCTTTAAATTAAAATTAATATCTTACTTTTAAGTGTATAAATGCTATTAAATTATAATATTCTATAATAATTCTATTTTCAAAATTAAAATGTGTAGGTTCAGATTATTTTAAGATATAAATAATAAATAATATCTCTTATTAATTCTCTGACAAATAATGTTTAAATTAATTTTAATTTTTATAATATTTTATAGACTTTTTTGTTCACGGTGCTTATTTGACAATTTTCTCGCAGTCTAAATTTTCTTTGAAGCTACAAACTACACGTATTTCAGAGATGCAGTGTCAAATTATCATTTCTTCCTTATCAATTTAGAATCATGATGAACACACTTATCTTGCTCTGAATACTCACGTTACATAGTGCTCGCACTCCCCGGCAGAAACGTCGAGATTATTTAAACTTAACCAGCATGCGGTAGTATGCATATAAGCAGTTGACTCGTAAATTGAGTAGATCGTGACTTCCGACGGCGAAATACGCTTGTCCGGATAAGCGTGCACCCTGGTTACGCGGAACCAACCAACCCCCGGCTCTCGTCTCCCGTCGTGCCTCCATCTATCTGTCGTGCCTTCGCCTCGGCAAGCTTCTTCCCGGGCTCTCACGAGGCAGCTGGGCGCGAAATACGATAAACTCTCTCGCGAATCCCCGCGAGTGACGGCGTCGAAAAATATTTACTCCCCGAACGCGCCCGTCGGGTATCCCACACCTCCTGCCGTAAGCCTTTGCCGTACCCGTCTGTGCCAACCTTCTTCGACTGCCTTGCCCAGCTTTCTCCCGAAAAGATTCCTATCCTTCTATCTTCCTCTTCGGTTCGGCAAGAACCCGTTTATTCGCGGGCCAAAGGTATTTACATAAATCAGCCATGCAATCTCTTTTTATATTTCGTCAAAGTATGGCGCGAGTATACACGACTGCTTATATGTACGTAAATATTCGTTTATGCAGCTCCTCAGCATCCACAGCCTTTTCCTTGTACGCACTGCTGGATACGTCCCGTAATGTCCCTAAAACGCACCAATGTGCCCGTGTATGCGGATTTTGCCGTCATTCTTGGCAAATAAGCGAGTCACTGAAATTTCTTTACTTTTTTTTATGAAAGCTCACCGCTTTAAAGATGAATATAAAAATATGTTTTATTGTTTATTCCTACTTGAGTTTTATATACGAGATATATTTTTGAAAGTCCTCTTGTATATAATGATCTGTTAAAACTACATGAAATAAATTCACGACATGAAATGAATTAAGCGTAACTGAAAGCAGTGGCATATTTTATCTTATATATTTGTACACCGTTGCGATGATAAATATGATGTTATATATTTCTATTACTAATTTTCTGCGAGACTAATTATTTTTATTGATATTAGCACGAGTTTATAAAATTTAAATTAGTAATGATCATATAAAGAGTAATATATGTTTTCTAAAAATCTAAATAAAATCTAAAAAAAATTTTTTAAATATACTTTAAATATTTTTTATTTAGATTTTTAAAAAGCATAACTTATATTTATAGGATCAGAGATAGATAAAAGATTTATTATTTGCGATAACCGTATCAAATAACCTCTCGCTAATATTAAATTATATATTGTATATTCGCGTAAATATCTCATACAGATTGCGGAAGAAACGAGAGGCTTACGGTTAATGAAATTGAGTTTGAGTGTGATAGGATGAATTCGGCTTTGATGTTGCTTCAGCTGGTCGTACTGTTACTGAATGAGGTTCCGAGTTGATGTTGGTTGAAATATTAATTAATCGATGAAAGACAAACGTAGACGCGGATGTCATCCGATTATTTTCAGTCTGGTTGACTGACGAGGGAAGAGTAGGTCGCTGTGAGATATGAAAGAAAATGATAGTGGTAGTACGCGGCAATTAATTAAACGAAATTCACAAGCAGTGTGAAAATGAAACGAATTGCTTTTGTATCTTTTTTTCAGCGCTTCAGGAAATTGAGCATACATCCTTCACTAACGATTAATTACTCTGAAATTTGTTATGTTAACAACTGATTTCATCGAAAATCTAAAATATTTTTTTTTAATGTTTATAAGTTCTTTTATAAAATCCTTCGAATATATAAGTACTTTCGATTTATTCGTATGAATAATTTTAGAATTGCGGACTGAAATAATATGCATGAAGAATTATTTATTTCATTAACAGGAAAATTATGAAAAAATATTTTAAATATTATTTATATTTTAAGGAATAGTTTTAAGAAATAAGTCAATTCTGTGTCAAATCATTTATATTATAACTGATTAAATGTAAAGAATAAAATATTGGAAATAATTTTATTATATAACCCGTTAAATATTTCGTAGCAACAATATCGAACATATAGCTTGACCTCGATACTTTCGTGATATGTTGCATACTATTGTTTACAAAAAACAGCCGGCTTTGCCGCATGTGGAAAGTCGCCACCATTCGTACATTGACATTCGAATGAGCAAATAGTAGCGTGTTCAATTTTGTGTATCTTCACGTTAACACTCGAAACACGATCACAAGTATCACTAGGCATTAAGCGCTGTTCTCTAGAACGAAGAAATAAAAGAAGTACAATATTATTGCGATTAAATCATTCTTAAGGTTAACAATTCGAAAACGTATTAAAACTCTTTACTAAAACGCAATTTATTTGTTTAAATAAAAGTAATAAAAGATGGAAATTATTAATATTAATATTAATATTAATTATTATTAATATTAATTATAATAATTTGTTCAAAATTATTAATTATAATAATTTGTTGTTTTGTTACGACGTTTACAGACAATAATTTCTTTAATGATGTTTGAATTACACGAATATACTTCGCATGAAGTATTAAATTTTTCATTGACTATATGATTTAGTTACAATTGTTTCCGTATTAAAAGAGCATGAATATGAATAACGTACGAATCACAGACGAGATCGAGCAATGGATTGATATGAGCAATGGATTACGCTGCAATTTAACATTGTTTAATACCGGAAGTGCTACGCGATCGTAATTAATCGTATTTTCATGAGTATTAAGTTGTTAGTATCGATCGCTTATCAATAATTAATTTGAGATGGACAGAATAAAATATTTGACATTTATTTTATAATGTTAAATATGAATATGAAATATGAATAATTACTACCAGACATTTATTTTTTGATACAAAGACATTTATTTTTTGGAAAATAAAGATATTGCACGGTTTTTTTTTTTACCAACAAAAATCCGTCTCTAAATACGATTTTGAATAGAAGTTTAAGATTCTAAAAGGCTTGGTAGATACTTTAATGACGAAGAAAGTTAATCTATTCATTGTCATTGATTGAACAGCATAAACAAATCACATTTGTTGTAAATTTCGAAAGTACCATACAAAATATCGTGTGATTGTAGTATGCATTTTCGTAAATGTCATGTTGAGGAAGTCTTACGAAGCTCACAATCTGGACAGTCTAAGAGAAGGAAATGCATCTGGCGAAGCAACATCAAAGTCAATAATTTATCATTCGTGTATTAATCTTATCACATTAATCATGTATTGTTTATTTGGATATTTTGAACAAGAATTAAAAGAAAAGAAATTTTATATATATATATATATATGAAATCTTAAAAAAGATTTTAATTTAGAAAATAAAATCGTTTTGAAAATCTTATAAATTGTTATTATTAAATATTTATTCAAAGAAACAATAAAAATTCAATGTACAATTAAATTTTTTTAATACTTTTTTTAATAATTTGAATATTATACTTACGTGCTATATAATTAACGAAGGCATCATAGTTAATAGTGTTTGCGTTAGTTGATGAGATATATACTTGATACATTATACATAAAGCCCTTCATTAATCTTTACAGGATGGTAAAGCCATTATAGTGACGTTAAAACAGTGTCATATTTAAATCAAGAAATATAATGAAAAATAATAAATTATAACAAGTCTTATTCAGGAAAAACAGTAAAATTTAGAAAATAGACTTCCGTCCTTCAAGGGTTAATTGCGTGTCACGTGAATATAATGGTAAATCGAAATACAAGTAAGAATAAATGCGCGGATAGAAAAGAATAGAAGTAAGTAGAAAAACGGATTTATAAGAACGGATACAGGTAGAAGCATGATAAATATATAAGGATATAGGAACATAATTTGATACTTTAAATTAAATGATATATAATGATGGAAAACTTAATCAAATGTATGCAATAAGAAATCTAGCATATTTGAATAAAAAAAAACTTTATTTCTTAAGAACACTAAAAAATTAAAAAAAGAATTAAATTAAAATATCTTTTATATCAAGAGAAAAAGACAGAGAAATAATTTTCTTATAAATTATTAAAATTTTATAATAAAAAAAAACACGTCTTTGGAATTCTTTAGGTTGTGGTAAAAGACAGATAAATGCATTGATGATTAGGAATGTGCTTTTATGACAAAGCTGCACTTTTAACATTTTTCAGAACATAGGAATTCCTATTTTATTTTTACATTGAACCTATTTATATGCGTGCTTTGCTGCTTACATTTTTTACATTTTCCGCCTGATATCTGCAAAGTGTCCCGCTCTTCTATCGATATTTTTTGCTTTTCATACAAGAGTCAAAGGTCTCAAAGGCAATTTAAGAGAGAAAAGATTTTAAGACGATACACAACACAAAGACACGAATTATTTCGAGAGCTAGTTTCTATAGCAGCTAAGGATGGTAGTTAACAGTCGAATCAATAATCGATTATTGTATTATATCTGTATTAGTTATCTGCAATGAAAATTCTTCAAAGACGTTCAGGTTATCAGCATTATGGATCTTATAAGTTATTGTATTTATATATTCCACATTATCTTTAATTTCACTAATACTATTTTGTATATAATACTAGCAAATCTGAATAATAAATAAATCTTGTGCATAATCTTACAAGCAAACAGTCCTCCTTTTTCAAACTACAATTTCGATAGAAGTCAAGGGATAAGATTGAATCGAGTACTTACAGAAATAATATTGAGCCAAACTAAATTTGAGTGGATCTTCGATTTTGGTCCAGATCTTTGATAGGATGCAGGATCCCGAAATCGTCTCAGATGCTTGATAAGCAGCTAGTTATTATCCGGAATGCGGTTTTCACGTCCGGTATATCCAAATCGTTTTAGCTACGGACCGATCGCACAAAGCCGGATTATCCGCCGTCTGGGTGGATTGCTCTAAGGACGGGGTACTATGTTGACGTTCGGATAAAATTTATATAGACCGTGACGAGTCTCACAGCTAGCTCCGAGAATAATCGTTGAAGCTTGATTTAACTCTCGAATTGCATCGTATTCGAAAGCAATGAAAAATATTGCATTCAAAATATTCTGAATGTGTTTAGATATAATTATATTCTCAATGGAGCTGTTTTATATATATATATATATATATATATATATATATATATATATTTTACTATTTAATTAAATGTTTAATATTTAAATATGAAGATATAGATTTGTTATTTAAATAGATCTCCAGCTAGAAATAGTTGATCGATCAACGAATTAATGTTGATTCAACATCGATCGACTAAATCATTTCTGGTTAGGCATTTTATAATTAAGAGGATCATTATTTCCACGCTCAAAATCTTTCTTAAAGAATTTGAAAATCAAATAATAGTTCAAATAATTTTACAAATAATTTCTATTGTATATAACCGTCAGTCATTCTTATACTAATTAGGAAATGATTATCGTGTAAAAGGAGATTAACGAATTTCGAATCTGAGAAAACCTGGTGGATAATCAGACAAAACGGTATTTAATCGCCTTTCCAACTCAAATGAAGTTAAGTTCTCAAGTGAATCGCAGATGCGTCCCTTCTTCTTCCATGTCTTTAGCCGCGTTGTCTTCTTAAAAGAGAAGAGATCTGTTCGATAGGAAGACGACAAAACTAAATAATCGCGTTACGGCTTCGACGCGAGTTAAGAACGATCCGGGTGTTTATAGGATTTAATAAGACGACGTATATCAATTAAGGTGACTCATATCTTATTCTTATAGTTACAACTTTAATACTACTATATCATAGGATAAAGAGTGCAAAAAAAATAACAATATATACTTCTTATAACGATAATTAATTATTAAGTTAATCACATTATTATTAGTTGAACTTGTGACATCAAAATTTGTACAAAATTTTACATCTAAAAACGAAGAACTTAAATTAATAGGAATATAAGCTCTTCTATTAAACTCAATAGTTATTCAATAATAGTACTCAATAATTATAAATCGGTATTGTAACGTAATTAACATTCTAATCGCGCATGTGGGCAAAAAGGAAAAGAAAACATTTAGTGATAGCATTTTTCTTTCTTGAATAAAATCTGCGATAAAACTTTTTACAACCCCTGAATCTATTGTTGAGCTTTTTAAATTCGTTCGTCTTCATGAAGATTCTCCTTTTATTGCTGCTTCCCGTCTTAACTCCCCATCTCTACCTCGATTTCTAACCCTTCGTTCAAGACTTTCTCATCTGTCTCCGTTTTCACGGTTGCATTGTGGCAAAATGAAGACGCCGATTTGAGCGAGCCGACGCCACGCGAATGCCACAGATTACCATGAAAAATGGCCGACCAAAATTGCCTCGTGTCTTCTTAATGCTTCTCACGCTAATTACTTTGGTGTGGGATCTGCTCTTTCATTGTTCTCGCCGTTTTTACGTCGGCAGGGGTTCAGAAAGAACCCACGGACCTTTTTATGATTTAATTTCAAGCGATACACCATTTCTCGTTGGAGAGAAATTTCCCGGCCATGTATTGTTTCACATCCGCACAATATATAAAAGAAAGCGCAAATATAAGAATCCAATAACAACGAAGAAGATTCTTAAGTGAAATTAGTATAATGCAAAGTTGAGTTAATCTCTTGTCCATTATCGTAAGCTTGACGGACATAAATTAAATATATTCAACGTTTCTTATCTTTTCTTAAATACGCGATTGCTAGCATCGAGTGTATCACATTCGCATTTGAAAGAAAAAAAGCATAATATTAAAACCTAGACATAAAAAAACCTGCATAAAAAGACTTACATTTCTAATAGTTAATTTGATTTTTACATATATGATTTGCATTATTTTTACTAATTTTATTATTTTTATTATAAAATTTCCAAACTTTCCGATTCGCTGGATTATCGCGGAACATTACGTCACTCTCGTCATGTTTCGGTACAATGATTACACCACGGACGTTTGGTTCTTGAAGCTCTCCGAGCAGCAGGATCCATTCCGCTTTCGCATGCACGCACAGCGGGTCTGCATTATTGCGGCTTATCCGGTATTACGCTTATGTGACGCTAGTAACATCGCAGCCTTAAGCGCGCACGATGTATCGAACACGGAATTACCCCATGAATTCGCCCCCATCTCCCATTCCCATGGAAATTCTATACAGTGCTCGAAGGCCTCCTGCTACCTAAACATCCTTGACAGTGACTTCGAGTCATAATCGAGAGATAGATAAATTTTTTTAATTTTTTTATTTTGTCGGCTTATCGATATATGTATATTATCTCTTTAAATATCTCTTATATTTATCAATTTTTATTCTCGCGATCTATCTTCTTTATACAGCATCGATATAAAATAATGCGTTATCTTTCTTATCTTCTACAGAAATATATCTACAATTTTATACACTACTATATTTTTAGCTTGTGTATATAATAATTTAAAATCTCATATATAATCACAATAAATACACTACAAGAATCTGACAATTCTTTTTAACATTTTTGTGCTTTAGTTCTTTTTAAATTATTTAACAAATGCTTACTTTAACTTTATTAGTGCATAATTTTATTACTAAATATTATATATATTTATATTATTATATATTTATTGTTTTACTGGTATTGGGATTTTTCGAGAATTCATTATTAGATAATAAATACTAATAATCGCCTCAGGTCAGAGACGCTTCAGGATGATATCATGATATTCCATTTTCATCGCCGCGTTCCAATGCTTGTTCCAAGAGGCACGCATGAAATTCATTTATTCACTCATAGTTGGGATGGGTCATTCGGAGACGTGATCGAGTTGATGGGTTCATTAGAATCGCCATTGCTTCACGAAAGACGATCGAAGAGGGTCATTGAAATATTGGAGATGCTTAACTTCCTTTTTTATAGCATGTGTACTCCAATATATTTAAAAAGCCCCAAAAAGATTTGATTAATTTTATTAAGATTCTTTTTCATTCAAAAAATCATGTTAATTTATGCAATTTACTCTATTTTTTATATTGTCATTAGAATTTAATTATCTCCTTAATTTATGGTTAATTGAAGATAAATTCTATATAATTTATTAAAAACTTCGCAAACGATTTACAAGCGCTTGCATAAATTATGAAGAATTAACATATTCTTTATATCATAAATCTTATAATAAAATAATATTATGTCTAATATTAGGTGTAGTAAAAAGAAATCCATTATTTTTCCATTCAATTTCATGCAAAAATAATGGATTTCTTGATGATATTTTAAAATAGAATTAGTATAAAGTACTTTCTTATCTCGCATTAAATAAACATTATATTCGATGCTACTTTACATACAACTACAAAATTATTTATATTTTCTGCAACATTGATTTTGGGTTTTTGTGAGATCTGCAATACAGTGACATACTTTTAATTGATAATTTTATTTATCGAGCGTTACACATTTCGAGAGCTTCGCGCATGCGACGTTTATTAATCAGCAAAAATGAAGCTCAACTTTATATCGTTATCGGTAACAATCGTTGCCTGCATCTCGTTGGTTAATGATATAATCTCGTTATATAACAACGTGATATGCCTGCAAATACGACCAAACCGGCGCAGACAATAGCTTTGCTGATTGCGAACGTACTTCTCGCATTTTAACAACACTCGTACTTTCTGCGACGTTTGCTCAGTATCTCACCTTCTCTTTTTTTCTGATGTTTTTGCTCTTTCTTATTTTTTTACCTTACACGACTTCATGCTTGTCAGTCGACACACGCTGCTGGATGGTTGAGCCCACTTCTACAACAGCTTTATTTCTAACATTTAGCTCTTTGAAAAAATTAGTTAATTATTTACTTTCTAAAAATATGTAATGTTTTTTTTTAGTATTGAATATACATCCATATATCATTCAACTACTTCAAAGACATAACTCAAAAACATAATTTTTGAATTATTACCATGAATAAATTACATAAACATATTATCCATTTAATTAGAATTGAACTAATTTCAGATACAGTCGTAGAAATTGTCACAACTCAAAAAGGACGATTTAAAAAATTCATTAAAAGTCATTAAAATCATTACGATTTTTTATTATATAATTAAGAATATATTCTTTTTACTGATATTTAATTAGACAATAATTTTTTATTAAATTAAAAACTAGTTTTCTCTCTTTTTCTACTTATTGTAGACTATAATTTTTTGAGTTATATATTTTTTTAAGTAAAGAAGTACACTATATATACAATATACAATCAAATTATTTAATTCATAGCAATTTTCTTAAGAATTTACTAATCAAAAAGTAGTTTGAAATATTTATTATTTAATAACATGTACTGCGTAAACATAATTAATTTTCGTGAAATTTTTTTACGATTCATATAAAAGAATTTTATTAAATGTTCTATTTATAGAGAATTTTTGAAGCTTTAAAATCCAGTCTTTCCGGTCCCCGTTTTTTTCTACTAATAATTAGCACCAGTGCTAACTGGCGCGTTAATCATTGAAATAAAACGTAAGCGTGATTTAAACTTTACAAAAGATAGACATATATTTTTAGGAAGCATCTAAAACTTTAAGCTTTGTTTTCATCAGATCGTATAACCGTTGACTTTATGAAGGATGGAGTATACAGTACTTTTTTAAGACTTTGAAGAAGCGCTTCCTGCTGTTTGAGTGCGCGTCTTTCGTAAGTTTAACGATTCTCGTCTTATTTCTCGGATGTGCATCCGCGCGGTGAAGGAAACCTCTGTAAAAAAAATTGATTGTCCGCTATCAGACATTTACGATCCTTTAATTTCGATTTCGTGACGCGGGTTCGCAACGATAGTTTATTATCGATTGCGTTATTAATCGCTACAATATAACGTCGTAATCTAGGAAAGACCGGAAACAATTGTTTCGCGGTTGAACGTGTACGCGCAACAAGTCGCGTCCGATAAGTCATAGCCAGAGCGGGGGTATCTATGTCGTTCCCGGTAATAAACATATCTGTATCGAGATGGTGGTCGTACGTGTGAACGGTTACAACCACATCCGCTTGGGACGGTGGTATAGAATTTCCAATATTGGATACACTTGTGCAATATGAAGGCGGATGATATCTATCACGACATCTTCACCATGCGATCGATAATGCAGTAATTGGCGTCTTTCATCTTCCAGAAATTATCGGTTATGCATAAATTTACATAGCGCATTTATAATTAACTTTTTTATATTATAATAATATATTATAATTAACTTTTGAAAGAAGTAAAATTTTTTTTTTTTATTTTATTTATATATTCCCTACTTTTTTTATCCTCATATTAAATTAAAAGTCTTAAACACTACTTATACTTTTGTTAGATTATTTTATAAAGATGTAATAAAATATATACACATAAAAAATATCTTAAGTACTCTGTACTTAAGATCGCGTCTTAAATATTCATACGGCTATTCTCCGGACAAAAACTTGTATGCTCCGCTTAACGAGAGCGGATAATGAGAATAGCAAAATGAAACAGGCCTTGTTGTCGGGCCACGAAAAGGAGCGAGCAGAATATGAAGGTCGGAGTTGAGCAAAAGGAGTTTCAAGCGAGAAAAATGATACTTTTCATACTGGAAAATAAAATGAGTCATTCAATGAAGTGGTCATAGTGTCGGCGGTAATGAGTCAGTGTAAAAGCGGGGTGAGAGGTTGCCATTCTGAACCTTCTTCTGTTGTACGCTCGCTTCATGTACTTGCCGTTTTCTTCTCGTTGAGTCTTTTTCTTTCTTTCTCCTTATCCGACAAATGGATGGGATAAATTGCACTCTTGGCACTCTTGACTTTTAAACCCGCTAGGCGGATCTGTGTCCAACTATACTTACTTTTAAATGTCTTCCCCGACTGGGATTTCAGCGGTGTCGATGACAATTGCCGACGCTCGTCGGCGACGTCGTACTGACGACGCTGATCGTAATGACGCAACGCCTCACGGATTAAGCCATTCAAAGCTTACGAGCCGGTGATTATATGACGCCTGCGCGATCATCGGATGGGCAATTACGTCTCCGTAAACGGCCGCCGTTGCTGTAAACTCGTCGATTTGCCACGGTCATATGATCCGAAATGTTCTCTCATACGGAAGATCAGGGATCAGAACGGAGATCAGGGATTACATAGAAACTCGACGTGAACATGATATAATTCCTTATACTGTCGCGATTAACGATAAAGCGATAAAACAATAAAAATTTTATCGAAAGGATAAACAAATGCTTCCTAAAGTATTTTTATGAAAAAGTTGTTATATTATAATATACATGTTATATATAATTATATTCAACGATGATATTTGTAATTTACGTTCTTTATCATACATTTTTTTATGATTATGAGTAATCTGAAGGAAAGAAACATTTAAGAACAGAATAAATATGACATAAAAAATAAAGAAGGAGTGTATCGCATTGTAAAAAATAAAATTCAAAATTCGAACTTTGTTTAACTTCTCTTGTCTATTTTAGATAATAATAATAAACCATATGCTAAGATGCTCATGTTACAAGGTATATACGAAACAAAGAAATATGCAACGACATATTTCCGTCCAAAGATTATCAATTCGCAACACGTTATTATGACGTGACAACGCTTAAAGAATGCCATTGTCCTGCGCGGTTAGTCCACAAGCAAGATAGTGGATTTAATAATGTTGAGAGCTAGACGTTATGCACACATCGGGATTGGCACACAGCTTTCGGGGGTCTTCAATATCTGAGCAGCTCAGGAGTAGTATTGTCTGAGGCAAGGACGCGATTCTGTTCACTTTGCTTTATGACTGTCTCGACCGATGACGACGATGACAAGCATTATGCTGGGGATAATAGTCTCTACTAACAACTATACACCCGCAAATGAAGTGTATTTTACAGAACAGATGCATTTTGTCAACTCGATTACAAAAATTCACCTTGTCATGGTATTCTTCTGATCTATCTCTTATTTTAATCCGTATAAAATATTCAGAATTAATATATTTTAAGAATTATGTAGAAAGAGAATACGTAAGAAAATAGTATAAAATAGTAGTTTCTTAGTAATTTTCATAGAACATTACTCGATTTTGCCGAATAACTAATTTGAACATAACGATGAAATTTGACGAGGAAAAATGAGAAAGCGCGACGGATGGACGAAGGAATGCTCATGTCCTCGTCACCCTTGATGCCATGATTCCACGAGCCAAGAGTCGGCCGAACGAGTATAAGTCCTATTCCAATTCCAGCAAGTTAATTGGAATTGTTTGCTGCAGACACCGCGAGCCGCGCGCTTGCCCTCGCGCCCTTCTGAATCCTATACCTCAAGCAGCACTTTCCTTTGTCCCTCCCCCATTTCTGTAGCTGCTGCTATCGTAGCTTCAGCATGAAACTCACACCGACATCGCGTTCATATAGTCCCTGACAGTCTAAGAGGAATTAATTTCTACCGTCCACGAATTCAGTGCTGCTCGCTAAAAGCGTCCCGTTAAAATGTTTGCCATTATTTTTTTGAGTTAGCCGAACGATTTTGTCAGAAGAAAACATAAGTCTTTATCGCTTCCGTGATAAACACATTTAACTTAATATGCAGTTGGAAGTTGAAAATCTTCAAATTATAATACAATCGAATTTTTATAATAACCTAGTATATGGATATTGTGAATGTATACATTACAATCTAATTTAATTTTATTGATCGTCATTCAGGATTATAATTGTTAATGTAAATATAAAATTTACACAGTTGATAAGTTTTTATGTAGCATAATATTTTTTTAATCAGGATGGATTATGTATTTAATAAATTTCTATCGGTTATTTTATTATCGCGATTATAATAGGTCTAATTTTTCCAGTTCCTTAGAAAAGTTATTCGCATTTATTCGCTGAAATCTGGCGATGAATTATTCGTTCGTATTAGGCAAATGGTGTGAATTATTTAGATGGCTCTGAGTGTGCGAAAGAGGATAGCTATGAATTCTGCATATTGCCGTTTTTGCACTTTCTATTTTAAAATTTATTCCATTGGTGCAATCAAATTCTTATAATATATATAAATATAAAATTAGCGTAGAATGATAGAAATCGACTACCAGGTTTCTTTAAATATGCTAATAAAATACATATTTTGTTTGTGACAGACGGAAGACTTTTTAAAATAATTTAAACATGTCGCAACAAATATTAGTACTAGTTTTGACCTTCTTAGAAACATATTGAATAATTATATGAATATTATGTCTTAAGATAGATAAAGAGAAGGAGAGAAGAGAAAAGAGAGGAGAGAGAGAGAGAGAGAGAGAGAGAGAGAGAGAGAGAGCATCCACACTTATCTATTTGTAATGATTTTAATATTTTTATTTAGATAAAATACGAGACAAAACTATGCTAATTAATTGTGAAGATAATATTCTCGTTAATATCGCTTACATAAATATATCGATTTTTCTAAGTTTTATTTTTTAATAATTAATGCGATTATGTCGTGTCAGTTACGTAAAAGATATGTGATATTAACACATTTTAATTTCACATTTTAATTTGATTACATGAGAAAACGTAATTAGTAAAGATAAGAATTGTTATATATGTTTGCTTTTTTACCGAAGTTAAAATGTTATTCATGTACACAGTTCATAATACTGAACATATAAGGAAAGATCTTGATTTAGAAGATAATCTTAATTTGAATTTACGTTTAAGGATATATTTGTATATGCGCGCTAAAAATATTTTGTATATTATCTATAAACATTATAAATTAAATAAAAATTCAAACTATTAAAGATATTAAAGTCGAGATAATATGAAAAAACGTTCTCTCTCGCTTTCTCTCTCTCTCTCTCTCTCTTTCTCTCTCTCTCTCTCTCTCTCTCTCTCCCTCTCTCTCTCTCTCTCTCTCTCTCTCTGTCTCTCTGTCTGTCTTCTTTTCTCTCTATCTCTATTTATATATCTATTTTTTTTTTTCTTTTTCTGTTGGTTATATATT
>Ga0157363_1000658_pt1 | contig 26833 bp, 8 predicted proteins | sample AttsexASBM1_FD_111477 | JGI IMG/M metagenome (GOLD analysis project Ga0157363, IMG submission 111477) | Fungus gardens microbial communities from leaf cutter ant in Ribeirão Preto, State of São Paulo, Brazil - Atta sexdens ASBM1 | ecosystem: Host-associated > Fungi > Mycelium > Unclassified ... | reverse complement strand
GATCAACAGGAATTTATGAAACAATTAAATGCGATGTTGGACACCGACGCTATCGTATCCATTACGGATCTACCTACAGAGTTTATACATCATTTGAATGAAGTATTACAATTGGATGTGCAACCAGACATTCATGCTGAGCATTCTGCAGCAGCTTCGAGCAGTCAATATGGTCATTTGGAAGATATAAATCGTACGTTCAATCCCGTAATAACCCAAATCCCAGAATGCACGAATAAAACAACAATGTTGAATGATGTTAGTCAGGAATGTGTAAAAAGCAAAGGTCATGCGGTAAAAACGGGATCTAACAAAAATGTACCGGCACATAGTACTATAAATAATGATCTTAATTTAAAAGATGACACTTGTAATCCTATTGTAACTAACGTTTCTAATGTTAATAATAGCTTGTTGACTCTACAACATGATTTGGATGATATATTTTCAGAAGTAACGAAGAAAATTCAAACACCTGCGGCAGTAAAAGAACGTAAGCGTATGGGGCAACAAAGTGCAAAGAAATTCAATGTTGGCGCGATTTCGAGGAGCATGGAGAAAGAAGCATTCATGGAAGATGACAGAACACACAGACTGGAGAATAGCCCGCACTGGGACGAGAAGTGCGATAGATGGAAAAGGAAGGAACGAGAAGATCCACATGCATATAGAAATCTTACTAAAGAAGAATGGGAAGCAAGATATGGAATGCAAACAGATTTAACAGTCTGTATTCCTTCCAATAATATAGATAGTCCAAAAAGGATTGTTGTTACCAAGAGAGGACGCGGTTTATTAAGTAGAGGACGCGGTAGAAAAGTTTATCCACGACGTCGTTATTCGTCTGAATCTTCAAAACAACAATTAAATACAAGACACAGAAGTTTGGAAAAGGAAAAACACAAAAAATCTAGACGGCATAGTGACGATAGAAAACATACTACAGAATATTTAGAATATGATATCAATCAGGACAGTGACAGTAGTAGCAGCAGCACTAGTAGCAGTAGCAGCAGTAATAGTAGTGATAACACAAATGTTACAAAGTTATTGAGAGCGATAAAAGAAAATGAGAAAGTAGCCAAACAAATGTCATTGAACGAAGCGATAAGAGACGAGGTAAATGCCGAGATTGAACGAGAGCGGAAATCGAGAAAATCGCGGAAGACTTATAGAAGCTCCAAGAGCCGAAAGCAGAAAAAAGCACGTTATAAAAAAAAAAAGAGACAAAACAAGGAAATGACGAGCTCCTCTGATTCCTCCTCAGAAAAAGGCAATGACGATAATGAAATGATTGATAGATTGCTGACGGAAAAGGAAATTAAGAAGGAAGTCATAGAAAATCAGATTATACAAGAAGTTATTGTTAAAGAGGAATTAGACATTAGTCAAGAAGAGAATACCAGAGACGCTGAATTTATAAATGCTTCGAATCATCTTATGACTATAGAAAATAAGACAGCACATTTCTTCTCCACATCACAGAATAGAGTGGAATCTCCTTTAGCACAAGAAATTCCGCTGATATCTATTAATACCACGCAACTACATGCTGAAGAGAGATTGCCGATAGGTTCCCCTACGCAACTAAAAACTAAAGCGCAGCTGAAGCAGATGCCAGAAACATCCGATATGAATGATAATAAAGTTCCCTTGAATGTATTTACTTGCATACCGGAAAATTGGAATGCACCTAATCCGGCAAGTTTATCGGAATGTACGGAAGATTTAAATAAAATCTATGAAACACCTGACGCTGGCTGCAGTCAAGATAAGACTGTTTTGTCGACAAATGACAGTATAATAGAGCAAAGCAGTATTGCACATGTATCGGCATGTAGTAGCGAAGTTAATGAAAATGCGATATTACAACAATCGGACGCAACAGCACATACTCTTATTGAATCGTCTATTAAAATACAAGACAGTAAATCAGTAGCTAAAATCTCAGCTGATAACGATATATCAAAAGCATCAACGGCTACTACGTCAGCATCCTTATCAAGTGTCCCGCCTGCGAGTACTGCGAGTCCAAAGCAAGGTGGCAGCAAAAAGATCAACATAAAGACGTATTACGAGCGCACCGTACAACGTCGTATGAATGAGAAATTGGAATCAAAGAAGTCTGCAGAAAATCCTACATCAACACAAAATTTAATTACACCGAAAAGCATAGAATCAGAAATTGCAATAAATAAATTTACATTAACATCTACATCCAGCAGCTCCATTCAAGATCCACGATTAGCACCGAAACGTTCTGAAGAAAATTCAAATCGTACCGTCAATAATGATAGCGTCGTTCAAAAAAGTAATCAGATTAAATCAAAAGATAAAGTATCGCTTGCTACTAGCAGTGTCAATGTATTGCCCAATGTTGTAATGACATCTAAAATTGTAGCGTCTAAAGCAAAGAAATGCTCAGAAGTTAAGAACACTGCAACAGATAAGACATTACAAAGCAAAGTTGCGTCTGATCCTAAACGATTTAAAAATATTCGATCGGAAGGTAGTAAAGAATTGAAGCTGAAGAAAGAAATGGCAAAAGAACAAAAAGCAAAAAAGAAGTCTGTGACACCATCAAAATCTGATAATTTAGTTTCAACAAAAATATATTTTCCTTTGGAAAAGACAACAAGCACAGAAGAAAAAGAAAAAAAGATCAATAATATTAATGACATAAACAAAGTAAAAATTAAAGGAATACAGTCGATAAGTTCTCAAAATAAGATAAATACTAGCAATGTGAAAACGTCAACAATTTCTTCTGGCAACGCTGATAACGATGGTAACGAATTACCGCATAATACTATTAAGAAAGAACGTTCTTTGAATTTGGAAGTTCGTGAACGAGGAAACGCTGAAAAAGTTGCAAGTAACATTGAAAGCACTGATACGCGCGAACATTCTTCTAAGATGATGCGAGATGAAACTCATAATATAAAGCGTGCAAAGAATACAAGTGTTAAGATTGCAGATAAAAAAAGTCATAAAAAGATTCGTAATATCACTTCTGAATCCGATATATCGACAGCTTCTAAAATTGCCCTGAAAATCTCTGAAAGTAAAATCTCAAATAGTATAGAAAAAATAAACAAGGATATTTCAGCTGAGATTCAACAATCTGATACAATCAAAAACATAAAACTTTCATTGAATAACACGGACGAAAGTCAAATAAAAAAATCAGATCGAGATTTAACGGAGAGCACAATTAATCGCAGCATTTCCGAATTGGATGCGGTATCTCGAGTAGATAGTATCGATAAACAAAGTAAAAAAAACTTGTTAGTAAATATCGAAAGCACTAGCAGCACTAAGGAAAATGATATGAAATTAAATATTCTTGACGCTACAAATAAATCTGCGAGCGCGACTAAGGACAATTCTCTGGGTAAAAAGACCACTGAGTCATCATCAACTTCGAACGAAAATTCTCAAGAACGGCAAAGCATAGAGAACAACGCTATTTCTTCTGACAGCGTAGGTAGTCCGTTTAAAGGCTTTCTTCAGGAAACTGTAATGGACTTCGAGCAGCCTAACTTATTCGACGTGAATTATGTGACGACAAGTGCCAATTGCAAGGATATGAAGATCGAAGGGCGACAGGATTACGAAACGCTGGAATCTGGTACTGATTACACTAACGATACGAATATTAATGCCAATGAGAATTTTAATATCGCTTTTGGTGACAATTTACTTTCTTCAGATAAAGAATGCGTGACGAATGAGAAGAATGATAAATCCGATTTGACAACAGATGAAAACGGAGAAGGGCATGTAAGAAAATCCTCAAGCGAGATAGTCACGACCATGTTACACGATGATGTCAACGATATCAATATCGGTAGAAATAACGAGACGGATAGACAGTTGACCATAAGCAAGGAAGGATACACATCTTGCGCGGGATTAGTGATTAAAGAATCTATGTTATTAGATAACGAGGAAGAAATTCAAAGCGAAGTTCGATCGAAGGATTTGATAAGTAAGCTGAAAACTACAACCGATCCCAGTTTATCTGATGCGTTAGAAGCAACAATCTCGGATGACGCATTGAGATTGCCGGATTGTCAAAGAGATTGCGCGGAACATCTCGATAATCATATTTATTTAGAAACTAATATATCCGCAGAGAAAGCATCCTGCGACAAATTGCCAGGCTTCGATTCCGACGAGCATTTAGATAATGACATATTCTATTTGGATGATCGTTTGCAAAACACTGCTACGTTCGACACCAAGGACGACGAGTGCGTGCATTTCTCTGTTGATCAACAAAGCCCAGAATTCGATATTATGCCCGCGGTGATTCCGGAAACGACAATGATTACATCGTGCGCAGATTTATCGCACAGCGAAGTATCGAAATCGGAGGGATGTAAATTCGACATGAAGCACATTTCACCAACGGAAAACAATTTGCTCGCGGGATCATCACCGATGGATTCGCCGACTGGTTCGCCGAGAATTTTAAATGTCCCGACAAAAGCTGCCTTGAAGGAGGCCGCGAATCTCTTTTTGAAATCTTTAAGCAATGTACCGATGGCAACTAAAGAAGTAGCACTTGAAATATTAGACAAAACACAGCAGAATGAAACGGATATAAATTACCAAACGCCGAGTTGGCGTGTGGAGGAACAAAACAATAGAAAACCGAGCACGCCAGAAATTGATAACAATATGACTACCGCGCAAAATGCTCACAACAATATGACTGCGCAGGTTAGCCTAAACGTAAACAAAATACCGGCGCATAATAGCACACGTAGTGGTGAATCAGTTGAATTGGTCCGTAAAGATGTTGGTGTTAATGCTAACCATGATAAGTCCATAGTATCTCCGACTAACGTCGAGAAACGTCTTCACAGTAATATACAACGTGAACCGGTTGTCGAATTGTTAAAGATGAAAGAATTGGATAAACTGTTGGAAAAGAGGAGCCAGGAAAATTCTGAGAAAATAAAAGAGAAAGTTCATGAAGAAAAGAGAAGCCAAGAAACTTCCGCGAGGATCAGAGAGAAAGATTACGAAGATCAGAAAAAACGTAACGATTCAGTTTTATATAGATTAAAAGATAAACGGCAAATGAAATATCGATCTAAAGAAACGCTGAGGAAGAACAGTTTGGTGAAGAGACTTAAGAAAATGAAACGATCTGGGAAAATCGTTGGTAACACGAAGGAAGCTGTTTTGGCTAGAATGTTGGAAATTGATCTCGAGATTCATAAGCTAGTGACGGAGAAATTAAAGTTGCACGAATTATTACGAAGTAATATTCCGTCGAGTGAAAAATCTATGACAAATGATAGTGTAGTATTAAGAACGGCAGAAAACAATGCTGTTCCAAATCAGTTTGAAATACCGTCAACGTCACAGAATAGTGAAATAAATCATGCTAAACAAGACAGACACATGTCTCCGTCGAAATCGTCGAAGCTAATTAAGAGCAGAAAGAGAACTTTGTCTTCGCAAGATAATGAGAATACGAATTACACGCCTAGGTCGAAAACGCCGGTGATTAGATGGAAAAAGAAGCCACGATTAGAACGAACAGTCAGACAGCAGAAAGACGAAGGAAAAGATGAAGAAGAAAATTTTAATAAACTGACAAAGGAACAGGTTCCGACTTCTGTAAGTAAAAAAATAGAAAATGGTATTATTAACACATCTGAAAATTTTCAGAAATCGAACGCCGTAAAAAATAATAAAATGCGAAAGGACAAAACCGTTAGAAAAAAGACTGACAAGGAGGCTGATATTAGTTCGAAACGCTCGATCGATTCAGATAAAAGTGCAACGGATAAAAGTGCGGATGAGCGTTCAGAATGTCGGGATTCTACCGAAGGCGAGACTGAACGTGCAAAACAGTTTGATACTGATAAGTCAAATGACATTTCGCCACCGAGTGAAGTGATAAAGGTAAATTCTCAGCTGTCAAACAAGCACGTGCACAGCACTCCGGAATCCTTGTCTATATATACTGATGATAGCACGTGGGATTCTCTGGTGCAAAATACTGCGTCGGAGATACATAAGAAAGCATCGGGTCTCGCTTTGCTAAACGAGGCACTTAAGAAAGAGATAGCTATGTCGCAGAAGATGAAATCGATCGTACAAAAGAAAAAGAAAGAGCAGCTGGACAACATCTTGAGGACGGTTAACAATCTAACAGGTGAGGAAGAGAATTTGCCTCTGGACCAGTTATATATCAAGAAACTGCAGCAAAAACGAGATTTGCTCGACACGCTCAGTCAGAGGAAAGAAAATCTTATTGAATCAAATATCTTGAAGAACATAAATGAGACGATAAACACTATAGCGGAAAACAAAGAGGAAAATCTTTTTGAACCTCAATCGGAAGCGCGAGCTTCTGATGATACTCCATTAACGTCCAACGCCTCTCCAGTATTGCAGTTCGATAAGCATCAAATTCTCGTTGATGCTGAAGCGAACGCCAATTCGGATTGGCCTTGTCGAGAGAAAGAAAATACAGAAGAAGTTGCATTGCAACAAGACAGTAATGATGTACCTGATGGATCGAATCATGTTTTTAAAGCCGTGAGTCAGGACAAAGTTCTTTTCTACAGTGAACGTAACGTGGAACCTGACAGTAGCATTACTCCTGAAGAAACTCAAGTGGAAAGTCATTCCTCAGATTGCGAACGTGACCGTGTGAAGAATTCCAATGATGTTGCTTTGCGTAACTTTGATATTAAAGTATCCGTATCCAAAACTTTAATAAAAGATGATTTCAGTCTGGGATTATTGCAAAAAAATAAAGATACGAAAGACAGCACGGAAATCGTAGGCACTGATTTGGTCGATTCTACAACAAATGCATTTTCGGCTCAAACTGAGAAATTGAAAGAGAAGGATAAGAATTCTGCAACAAACGTATTTTTGGCTCAAACTGAGAGATTGGAAGAGAAGGATAAGCATTCTACAACAAACGCATTTTCGGCTCACACTGAGAGGTTGGAAAAAAAGGATAAGGATTCTATAACAAACGCATCTTCGGCTCACACTGAGAGATTGGAAGAGAAAGATAAGGATTTTACAACAAACGTATTTTCGGCTCACACTGAGAGATTGGAAGAAAAGGATAAGGATTCTACAACAAATGCATCTTCGGCTCACATTGAGAGATTAGAAGAGAAAGATAAGGATTCTACAACAAACGAATTTTCAGTTCACACCGAGAGATTGGAAGAAAAGGATGAAAATTCACAAAGAATCTTGCAAGCTGATAATTCGACTGTGGAGAAAGACAAGAAGGATGAAAAAGATAAAACGAAAGATAAACGTACAGTGAACGCAAATGAAAAGGAAGAGGCGATTGATAGTGCAAGTAATACACCATCTGTGCCGCAATTAGTCACTGCGAACTCCGATGTCACTGAGAATGAGCGATCTAATAACAGCGTTGAATCTAACGACAAGATAGCAATAATAGATACAGAGCGTGACTCAAACATCTTGGAGAAAATAGATATAGATACGAAACAGAAAAAATCAGATGCTGAATCCGAGCAGTTCTCGAATGACATGATTGCTGTGAAACAAGATTGTCAAAACGTCGAGAATACCACTACAGCCATCAAAGAAGAAGAGAAAAATAATCCTGAAAATAAATCCGGCATATTTGAGAAAATCCTAAATAATGATCAAGGCAGTTTCGTTCCAGTTGATCTAATGAACGAAAGATCAGAAGACGAAGTTGAACAAATGTCCGGTTTGGAACACATGTCGACTTCTACCTTCTCGTCCAATAAAGCAAAGGGCAAAGATATGAGCAAAAAGTTTCGTCGCAAACACGACACTTCAACACCGATCCGAAGAAGTACCAGAAACTCCAATGAAAACAAATCTAGTAAGATGAATGAAACCGATACTAATTCAAGCAGCAGCGGACCTTCTTCACGAGAGACGAGCGTTTTTCACGAGAATGATTTAACAGCGCGTAGCAGAAGCAAATCCCCAACGTGGACAAAGCGTGATGAAAGAATTGTAAATAATGTTAGGAAGAATCGTGTTTCACAGAAAGTGCAAAATACGAATACCCGAAAAGTTAGTACTGAATCTGAAACGAAGATCGAAAATCAGGCTAGTCATCTCGATACGATTACAGAATCTGCAGTTTTGAAGAACAGGACTGTGGCGAAGAAGAGGAAACAGCGCACAGATTGGCAAATGAAATACTGCAAAGTGAGATTGATCGACTGTAAATCCATTCTTTATAAGTATATTAATCCCAAAGTTCTGGACAGACTTGGAATAATTGTCATCAATCCTTCCGCACCGAGTGATTCGTCGTATATGCAGCACACCACATGCAATCACAATGCGGCAATAATTCCTACTGCAGCTTCGAGTAAAAGTTTCTTTGACCCAATCAAATCCTGTGATAAAGAAAAATCCGAGATTGAAATCTTAGAAGAGAAATCAACCACGGAAAATAGCGAGAAGGATTTTGTTCAGGAACTTGTTTCACATACAGTAGAGAACAATGAGGATGAATCTGCGAGAATGCAATACACAGTCCATAAAGGCCCTATTTTGGACCTAAAGGTATTAATTTAATAAACGATTATTTTCTATCAAGATAGGCTAAATATAATCTTTTTTTTTATTTTAGATTTTTGAGAATTCTTTCCTAGCAGCAAGCGAAGATGGCAAAATATATAGATATAGTCAAAAGTCTAATGGAATATTGAATATATATAAAGGTCACAAATCTGCGGTTACGTGTCTGTATATCTACAAGTCGGATGACGCAGGAATTGAGAAAAATCTTATGTATTCTGGTTCCTTAGATGGCACATTGCGTTGTTACAAAATAATGGTAAGCTTTAGTAGTTTAAATATTAAACAATTTTATTGGAAAAAAAACCTAATAAAACATTACTTCTTTGCAGACTGGCGCATTAATAGGAAATCCGGCGCAAACAAAGAGTCCGATTCAGTGCATGGATCAAGCATGGGGTATGATCTTTATTGGAACAAAATCTGGACATGTCTCGCGTTTCTATATCGAGGTGAATTATTTTTTTAAACTACATTCTCTTTTGTATATTTCTGAATATGTAGATATAGTAATTTACATTACTTCAAAAAAAGAAAGAAAAAAAGAATATCTATGTATGAAAAAAAATTGTATATAATGTATAGTTAATATTTATATGTTAAATTATATATACGAATTTGTTTGTAGGCTGGTGCTATTAAAGAAGACAGTATTCCGTTTTCGGAGAAATCTGTACTTGCGCTTAAAGCGACGAACGAAGGTCCGAGAAGAATTCTCATTATAGCATCTCGAAATCAACCGATAAATATACGCGATGCATTGACCGGTTTACTTCTTCGTATGATTAGTGGTCAGAATAATTCTACTGTTTACAGTTTATTGCGACATGATAATTTGATCTATTGTGGTACAAGCAGCACATCTATAAACGTTTTTGATTTCACGGCAAGTGACAATATCGTTTTTTTTAATTCTTTCAAACAGAAATTGAATTGTATCATTATTTTTTAAATATAATTGCAGACGGGTGAACAAGTAACTCAATACGAGGCTGGTGTTGGTATTGTATGTATGCGGCTTTATAAGCAATTACTCTTCGCGGGCTGTTACGACGGCAATATTTATGTTTTTGACATAAATGTAAGTGTTGCATTCTTATATTTTAAATCATCAGTTTATAATCAGTTCATTACAGCATATTTGCGTTATATGTATTCAATTCAATATAAATCTCTTTACAGAGTCACAAATTAATACATAGCATACGCGGTCCAGGGAATATGTTATTGAGTGTAGAAGTTGTAAATAATAAGGTATGTATTCAATGTGCAAGTTTATATTTTTTTAACAATTTTTTGATAACTTTCCTTATATTTTTGTATTATCTTTGAACATTTTTTATTAAGTATCAATAATTATTTTCTCTATTTTTATATAAGTTTTTAATTAAACATATAAATTAAGATATTGATACTAATAGTAAAAATTTTTCAATTTCATTATCTTTCAGATTATAGCGGGAAGTAAAGACAAGCGTTTGCATATGTGGCAAATGCCAACTCAAGTGCGTGCCTTACTTTGAACAATGTCGTAGCATGCTCAGGAATTCTCTACTTTAAACATAATTAATTAAATGATCAGTTAATATCATGATCAGTTAACGACTCACAATTGATCGGATAATATTATATAAATATGTAGAGTGAGAAACTTGTGACATTGAAGTTACGACTTAATAATATACATCCATATATTTTCTAACTTTTTCACTATAAATAGTATTATATTATTACATTTCCCGTAAATCGCTTTTATTTATATCATATATTTGATAAGTACATGCTAGATAAAGCACAAGATGCTAAATAAAATAATTATTTATAGTTATTACAGTACTATATGACAGTATGTAAAAGCTATTTATAGTGAAAAAGTATTGGCGCCAAAATTATTCGTTATCAACTATATATAAAAAAATTACATATCTGTAATATGTAAAGTGTACAGACTTGTAAAGAATTAGATTTAAATAATGCAATAATGGAAATTATTTTACGTATGCTTTGTACACACTTAAAAGTTTGGAAAGATTTCTTAACTTTGTAATCATTTGAAAATATGACATTTTAATACACGCGTTTAAAACAAATTTTGTGTTAACACATGTCAATGTTTTAATGGGCTGTTGCAAAAAAATACATGTAGTTGAGAATGCATACAAAATACATAGACATTCACGACGATTTGTATAAGCTTTTTTTTGTTAAAAAAAATGATCTTGTTTGTTGATGTTTTGCGAAGATTTGTTGTTCTGTTCCTAGAAGCTATGTCCTTATAAGATTTTGTTTATATTGATGAGAATGTCATTTCATTCAATATTTTGTCATGTGTTTTTAATGAAAACAAATACACTCTGCCATCCTTTAACTTCTATTTTATTACATTAGACATTAGCGAATGTAAATAAGGAATTGTACCAAACAAAATATGTAACAAACCATTTATAATCTAATTAGAAAATCAATATAAAATTAATTAATGAATGAATAATGTGTGTGTTTATGTTCATATTTATATAAAAAGAGAACATTATATTTACTACATTTTAAACTTATGATAGGCTGTAATATTTTTAATTCATTATTCTACACATACAATTACTGTATTTATTGTTATACACTCTTTAACAAAAAAAAGTTACGCGCAAATCTAAACGTTGGAATCATTTTTGTTTAGATTTATACGTTTTATACTTTTTTTTTTTATCAAAGAGTGCATATGTAATTCTCATTGTATGTAAATTTATTGTACACAATATTTATTATATTGCTCATTTGCTACACGATGAAAAAACAGTTTTCCAGAAAATGAATTTCAATATTTTGAATCATTAAAATTTTGTAATATTAATTTTAAAATGCAACTTTGATGTAATAATAACTGATTGTGGAAGAATAAAATACATTTTTTTTAAGTTTCCTTTCTTTTATTTATAAGTAATTAAAAAATTACAATTTTTATGTCGTTTTTGTAGCAAACGAGTGATACAGAATTATAACAATACATGTGTTACTTGTCTACAAAACTAATGAATGCATGTTAGGAAATTACTGCCAATATTTAAATGATGATGAGACATCAATTCTTTTGTGTAAAGTTCTCAAATAGAATAATATAGAGAAATTTTATAGATTTTTTTCTTTTTTAGGTAATTGTCATAGAAAAAGCAAATTTTTAATTTTGTTAAAACTCTTGCAATAAAAGCATAAAATCGTAAGAGTAATTGTTATATATTTTTTATATTTAGAAAAGTGGTATATATGTGTGTGTGTATGTGTACACACACACACACACACACACACACACACACACACACACACACACACATTCACATTGTAAAAGTATAAATATAATTAATTTATAATAAATTTACACATCTATACCTATCTATTTACTCGTCTGTGCGCGCGCGATGTGTGTGATATATATATATATATATATATATATATATATATCACACATACAGAAAATTTTTTATGCTGTACTATTTTCGTAAAGCCATAAACTGATAAGAATTGTATCTTCAATTGAAATGTTTGATTATAATATTGATTATTGCAATCATAAAATAGAAATATCTGAATTTAAAAATATATATAGTTAATGTATAAATAGAATGATTGACTTGACATTCGAGATATGTCTCTTGATTATTAGAAATTTTACTATGTTTGACAGTTTAGATAGAAAATTTGAATAGAATATCGTAATTGAAACATTTTTAATTATCTTTAAACAAGTTTTGCAACTACACATCTTAATTCGTTGGTAGAGATATGACGTTCTGGCAGCGAATCTGTTAAATCAATATTAGTCTATTGTCCCTAGTAAATTTTAGAGAACTGCAAACAACTTTTAATTGGACGACAAATTCATAAACGCGTATTAATATAAAATTAACATATACTTGAAATGAACTGATTCAATAATTCAAAAATTAAAATTGCCGAAAAGAAAAACTACAAGTCAATGCTAGTTGGTAGGTGCTTGTTATTTTAATATTTATCGAAAGGATATACATAAAAAATAATACAACATAAAGTTAACAATAATTTTAAAATAGAACTTTAAATACAAAAGGAAATGTGTCTCTGTCTTGGATCATTCAAATCTGGCAAAACTCTTTTAATGAAAAGTCTCCAAGGAGACGAAATCGACGATGCGACTCATACTGTGCCTACCAACGGAATAAATATATATACTGTAAAAAATGATACTGGTGAATTCGATATGGTGATTAAAGAAATTGGCGGTAATATGGCACCGATCTGGAAGCATTATTTTGATAAGGTACTATATTATATAAAACAAAAAAAAACAATCGCATCTTAATAAACATATGATATATTTAAAGTATTGCATTTTTTTATCGTTATTAGATTCATAAAATCATCTATGTAGTGGATACCAGTAATCTTTGTCAAATAAGTGCTGCAGGCGTACTACTTTACTCTTTTCTCGTGGAACCGAGATTACGGAATGTGAAAGTAGCACTCATCTTGAACAAGATGGATGTTTCGTATCGTCAGATGAGAAACGAAGCTTTGTTGATGTTACAATATGCGCGTCTGCAAAAGGAGGTGACACAGAAGATCACCGTGCTGGAAACCAGTGGTATGACGGGTCAGGGAATAGAGAGTTTACGCAGCTGGCTATTTGATCCGGAAACGCTGCGAATTACGCTCAAGGCTAATAAATAGGCTAATAAATTGTCGCATGACGAGAGAGAACGTTACCTTAAAATGCATTTATTTTATTTACACTCGATCTTACAAAGATACAAAGATATTACTCTACAAGAATCTTCGAGCATTCTTTGAAAATAATTCATTAACGAATGTTAAACGTATATTACTTCTATGTTATACGATCAATTCTAAAAATAAATACTGCAACGGGTGTTGACGCGCATTGACAAATGCTGATTGTCAAAATAAATTCTCACGCAATTGTTACAAGTACTAAAAAAAAAAAACAATTTTATACATAGAAAAAAGGGGCCGGAAGATAAGAGAAAATTTATGTCGTTCTTTTCATGCATCAGCGATAATAAAAGTAATCGTATAAACATTCGCTCCCGCTTAAATCATCGATTGAAAATCTTTTCTATGTATATCTTCTAATATTTCTTATAGATACATTCAATAAATTTAAAATATTGTTTACTTATACGACATTTAATGTATCCTTGTAAGATCTTCCACTATTTTTACAAGATCGTCTACCGTCGCCTCTTTCTTCATGCCGCTGCCATCGTCGATCTACGGAAAAATAGCGTATTAAAAGATTTAGGAAAATTAATTCAATATGCTCATATACATGAGTCATACATCATTAATTCGGGAATAGTTTACCTAATTTTTTTTGCACAAACGATTACCTACAGTGGTTTTTACATCCCAATTAAAAGTCACTATCATTAATTACATACTATATATTATTGATTGTTCTATGATTTATATTAGTATTTAAGATTATTATATAGATTAATATATAGATTTACTTTTAATAAATAGATAATAAATATATATTTGTTAATAAAAAACTAAAAATAATTGAATTATTTATTAGTAAAATACTATAACTAACTCCATTTTCTTTCTGTCGATGTAAAAATCACCTGAGGTCATTATTCCCAATAAAAGAATACATGATTGAATTACCATAAGACCCATTGCGACTTCTGCCATTTTATCATGGTTCAAATCGAGGAAACTTTCTATTAAGTCGCCATCTATAAATCCTTCACACTGCTCAATCTTCAATTCCGTATTAAAACTTCTCCAGAAGTTGTGTTCTATCTTGCCCACACTTTTTATCACGCTGTTTAATCTGTCCTCCATATTACGCAGGAATTCATAAAATGTAACTGGTATTTGTGTCACCAGACCGATCGCACCGCTTACAGTGCCGAATAACACACAACCTAGAGTCGGCGTACTTGATTCTCCCAAATTTTGCATCACCAACGAACCATGCCGAAAAACATTGACCATATCACCCAGATGAAATTGACCTATTTCCTGCATCTGTTGTCTTTCATCTTCAGACGTTGCAGCGCTAGAGAGAAAGAACAATTGTCCATATTTAAAATTATTTTATTAAAATCATACTAATAGGGATGGCTCTATATAAAAGCGGTTGACTCATAATCGATAGATTTTTATCATATATATATTTCGGTTTTTAAAAAAGACATTGATGAAAAAGAAAATTAAAGATTGCGAATATAAGAACTGATAACGAAACTCGTTTCGAGCAAACTATATTTCCAAATAAAAACATACACACAAATCTATAATGTTATTGCAAACATACCTGTCCTTTTGACATACAAAGAGATTGAAGCAATTTTCAGCGCCCAGAAAAGTATCGTCGTCTAATATTTCGATAGAAGTCATCCAATTGGGATTATAGTCTCTAGCTATTTCCTCAAAGCTGCCTTCCATAGTCTTATATTGAAGCAACGTGAGAGATCTCATAAGATCTCCCACAAGGACAAAGTCGCCTTTGGTTTTCAAATATAGCGCTATGATATTATTAAAGTGACTGCATTCCAATCTAAGCTCCTTTTCCGCAGTCCATTCAAACAATCTCACAGTACTGTTGATGCTCGCCAAGAGTTTTCCATTAAATTCAACCAAGGAATAGCACGAACCCTTGATCTCCTTTTCCGCAACTTGCGTGAACTTGCCCTCGCTCCAATGATACAGCAGTATCCTGCCCATCTTGGGCTCAGTCTCATCGGGATTTATAAACGCGGTCCCAACCACGAAATAAGAAGTCGGATCCTCACCCAATTTTGTTGAGATCAACGATAGCGCATATTCAGTAGCCATCAGCGTGTGTGCATGTAGAACTTCGAATGTATGCTGATCAATAATGAGAAGATTGTGAACCTCAATCTCTTGACCAATCTCACTGGCTGTGTGTCCACTGGGTTTGTTGTGCGAGACAACGTGGCTGCTACTGGATGTGGATGCTGCCTGAGTAGACGCGGAATGCCTGACGATGCTCACACCACTGCTCTCCTGTACGTCGACGCGCATGGTAATCACGCCAAAGGTCTGCGAACTTTCTTGATAAGCGATTCTTCGTGGAGATTCCCCAAGCGGAACCGTTCTTATGTGCAGTTTTTGGATTTCGTCGATTGTACCAATAGTAACGGTGCTGTCAGTTGCCAATGCAAGACTATCAGGGTAAGATTCTGCATTCAGGGAGCACATGTGATTCACTTCTTTGAGATTGACATTGCTGAAAACAAGCTTGTGATTTGAAGAATAAATAACAGTGGGCCTATCCGAGCACGCAAATACATTTGTTGTGGAGAGTGATCGGAAAGTCCTGAGAACAGTAGGTTGAGTGCCTAAGGTAACCTTCTTTTTATCCGAAAGCATACCGCTTTGTCGATGTAGAATAAAATAGTACATGCTGCCATCACCTAGTGCGCAAAGTAAGTATGTGTTACCCTCGAAACAAGTCATTAAGATGGACCTGGGTATAATCTCGCCCCCAAGAAGCTCTTTATTGATCTCTTCTAGATTGGGCAGAGTTAAGATTCGAACTGATATATCTGTCCAAAGTCCAACAGCAACAATCTTGGCCTCATTAACGCCATCCAAGGGAGAGATGTCCAGACATGCCACTTCATGTTGCAAGGTAACGAATCCTTTGGATACAATCTGATTGCATATAATCTCGATGTAGAACAGATCATTTCCTGTTGCACAAAGGACTTGGGTGCCATTACAGGCTACCACACTGATAGTTCTTTTGTTTTGTGGCTCCCATTCAGAAACGACTATTTTATTCTCATGCGAGATTAGTCTAACAGAGGTCGAAGTTATTTGGATAAATAAATCATCGGTAACATTACCCGTATGGAACGTTTGTTCATCCGCAACAAAACCTGGGATATCCGTTTCTTCGACTTCTTCGCCATTTAAAGTTAAGATTCTAGTCTGCCCAACGAATGACAATACCAACGTGTTATCGAAATGTGAACCTCCAACCTTTAAAGCCCACATACCTTTAATTCCCGGCAGATCCATACTCGCATGTTCTTGTATGCCTATGCCGTTCCTAATAATCCTAAGAGAACCTTCTTTAAAGGCACCCGAGCATGTAACCATCTGCCCTTGGCCTTGTCTCTCCAAGTCTACTACAGCCATATCGACAATAGGCGCCAAATTAGTGAATGTCTCCATAGGTACACAATAGGATCCATTTTCATCTGCCTTTGTAATTAATTTAATCAATTGAGAATCACCTAAGCGACTACCAACATATATTACTCCATTGTCCAAATAAGTTATACATTCTGGTATACTGATTTCCCCTAACAGCTCAACTTTCAAGTCTTTCACCACTTGCGATCCATCGGGCTTCTTTTCTTGTTCCAAAAATAACATAAATAAATGACCAGCCATATCCCCTAATAAATACCTCAGTCCCTGATTATCTACCTTGGCATAGCAAGTGATAGTGCTCTGCTTTATAATTGGTGGCACCACTGCAACATATGTGGTACCATCGTGATACAGAATACTTTCCTGTCCTATTATAATTGCTCCACAAATAGGAGAAGGTACAGGAATGACCATCATAGCCTCTCGCTCTACATTATCCTGCCTCCATGGTATCTTGGCAAATTCTTTATCTCTCAAGTTAATCTCATGTGTTTTTACATGTCTACCATTGATATCTTGATGAATGAGAATTAAGGTAGGATTAGCACATCCATGGAGAAAATTGACATCTTGTACTTGCTGTTCATCCATACGGATTGAAGATGCTTTCAATTCCGGATTATCTTTATCCAAAGGTATAATTTTAAAGAGGCCATCGTACAATCTAAGACCGATAACTCGTGCTTTTGGATCAATAACAGCTTTAATTCCAGTTTCGGATGCCTTTCCGATACGATCTGCTACATTTCCATGAGCTTTCGTTATAATTTCTATATCTTCTCCTTCACCGATACATTCCAAGATCATGGCATTATAACGTGTTGTTAACAGAAATAGAAGATCTTTTTTTTCATGCTATCAAAAAATAAAAATTTAATAAGTTTTACTGTACAATTTAATCTCAGTTAAATCTATATTCAACATAATCCTTAATATAATATCTCAGCCCCTCCCCCTGCAATATTTATACAAATTTTCATATCTTTACTAATGACACTATAGCAACAATTTCTCTTAAGAAAATATTTATTTATGAAGCATGTATTATATACATAGTGTATTTTCTAATAAGAACATAGTGTAATAACGCAATGAATAATATTCTTGTGTAATAATGCAATGAATTATATTCTTGTTTTTTGCCGATATTAAACAAGGATGAAATAATTTACTGAAATATGTTACACTATGTTCTTGCTGAAAAACATCCATATATTATAATGTATTAAAATATATAAATTGATACATATACACACAAATATATATATAAAAAATAATTCACGCAAATTACTAGACTCCTAAAAATAAAAAGAGCCTAAGTCAAACATAATGGGAGAGTAATAAAAGTGTAAACGAAACTTCTAGGAAGCAAAAATTGAAACATTAAAATGTAAAAGAAGCGTAAATGCTTCCTTTACATTTCATTATTCCAATTTTCACCTTTTAGAAGTTTTGTTCACTTCTGTTATTCTTCCATTCTTTCCATCTGATTTATGCTTGGATTTTTATTTTCATTGTGTGTGTATATATATATGTATATATAATATACATACAAAATAATACTTTTCTTTGTAATTTATTAGCAAAAGGTAAACATAACTGCCAGTCATACACGTGTAAACATGGCTTTCTGAAAACTGCTGGAAACAGATTTTATCATGGAGATAACCTTACCGGTGGTCTGAAGAATTTTATGACGCTTATCTTGCCATAGATCCCGACTTCCTTCAAAGGCCGTAGGCCCTCCGGTGTCACGAGATATATCTCCAAACGTACATTTTTGGCTAATATTAGATTCAAATCCGTAGGTGAAGTGAAATTACCTTGGGAAAGCACATAGCAATTATATAGCGATACAGCTTTCACCGTGCGAATTCAAGAATTTAATCACTTACCGGTCACGCAAGCAGTGACAGCCGTTGGTTTATGTGCCGTCACTACGTAATGATGGGACATTGCTTTCATAATATATTGCCTGAAAGCTGCTAAACACTTTTCAATAACTACAGATAGCAACACCAAGCGCTCCGCGCTCCGCAGTCCGTTTCACCAACATGCGTTGCTCTGAGTTTTTCAATTTATCGCGCCATGAAGTTGGTCACACTTCAGACACTTCAGATTCCTTTACAATGCATGGAGAATGGATAAAACATCATTAAGGTGTTTTTTCATGATGATATTAAAAGCCTGTTCTTTTTGGCTGAACTTTGGCACAGTTCTTTCTTCCTCTTCTTTCCTACTGGAGAAAAAAAGAAGAAAATGAATTGGTGCAAAAGTTTAGTCAAAAACATCCAAAAACAACAAACCTAATATGTGTCTTTTTATATTAACGCTCGACACTCATTTTGGCGTTAAAGGATCCATTTAACCACACTATAAATGCTTCAAAACTTTTAATTGATCAATAGGAAAAAAGAATTTTACTAACTGACCAATCAAAAAATGACTGCGTTCAGCGAACTCAACTGTTTGAGTCCGCTGAACACAACCAATGGGTGCCAATTCAGTACTGCTCACTAAGCGCTCAGTGAACGATCATCGTACTGAATGCACCCAATGACATTATATTTTAAGAGGCATTGGCTGCATTCAGCGAACTCAACAGTTGAGTGAGCGCTCGCTGTTATTGGTGTATTCTTTTAGATCATTCAATCAGCATTTTAGATCTAAAAGAATACATCAATAGCAACGAGCGCTCACTCAACTGTTGAGTCCGCTGAACGCAGCCAATGCTTCGAAGCATTCATAGCATCAAGTGGACCGTAGCCTTAGATCCAGCCTCACCAATTCTTGATTAAGGTAATCGGTCGATTAAATTTCAATATTGTCAACTACTTGAAAATATCCTTTTCTAATGAAGCACCGAACACTCATGTGTGTATAACTTTTTCGCGATTGAAGAAATTTGCGACTAATAAGAACTCGTGCTGTTATTATCACATCGTTCTTCACAGCTGCCAGATAATTAGGTTATAATTTTCTTGTAGTTGGCAATACTAAAATTCAGAGTTGAAAGTTAACTTTTTTTTTTTTTAACTAAAAGCCGGTTGTTCTCTCCATTTTTTGGTAAATTTTACTTGTGAGGTAAATCTGATAATTCGCGTGATTGGGCAATTTTGCCACTTATCCAACAGGTAAAATTTACCAAAAGATGGAACAACTAGCCCTAAGATAAATTAAGGTTAACAGCCTTGAAAATTTAATTTAAGTATAAGTTAATCTATAATAAATTAATCCATAATAAAATTAATTGAATTAAAAATTAATAATAAAAAATAATTAAAAAATTAAGTTAAATTTGGTTTAAACGAACAACCAAAAAAAAAAAAAAAGAAAAAATTTGACTATTTTACATAATTTTTCGAATTTTTCCTTTCTTACAGCTTATTTATTAAAGAATCTGGTTATTTTTTTCATTCACAAGTAATGATTATGCAATATAAAATTACTAAATTATATACTCATTAACCTCTCACATTGTATCTAAGAATTAACTAAAAAAATCAAATTAAAAGTTAATAGTTACTGATAAAATGTAACTAAATTAAATTAAAATTAAAGGAAATATTTAAGAAAGGCTACGAGTCAATGAAGCAATATTCAATATATGTTTATTGTAACAATGCAAACGTTTCGACCTCTATATCGGCTTAAGGGGCTCCGCACAATAAAAGGAACAGGAACAGAGAATAAGAATTTCAACCTATCAGAAATCATGTATTGTGGAATACATAGTTTCTGATACGTTGAAATTCTTATTTTCTGTTCCCTGTTCCTTCTATTGTGCAGAGCCCCAGTATTGTCAATTTATTATATAAATCGCCAATAATTAAGTAAATAGGTCGTTGGATACATATTTAGAAATTTGTGTAATGTGTTCTTTCTTTGTGTTATTTATTTAATCCTTGTGCAACATTTTATATGAACATAATATATATTCTTATTATATAAATTGAGAAATGAATATAGATAGAAAACACACTCCGTTAATCTAATAATTAATATAACAATTATTAATTATTGATTGATGAATAATTGAAAATTCTATTCACTTTAAATATCCAATTATATCAAATAATTAGAAATACTTATAAATAATTATATAAGATAAATAATTATATAAGATAAAGAAAGTGCATATCTACCTAGAGTGTGATATGAGTATATATTAGGTGTAGTAAAAAGAAATCCATTATTTTTCTATTCAATTTCATGCAAAAATAATGGATTTCTTTTTACTACATCTAATATGAGTCGGTGGTTAAAGATAAAAATAACCGATGGTTAAAAGGCTATTTTTTACAATAAGTAATACAGTCAATATAGCAATATGCGATATTAAGTGAAACGTTGCTTATACGCAGAATTAAACATTATTATATGTGTTACTAATGAACTTTCAAACTTAATTGACAATAAGACCTGTACTATGTATCCTGTTTGGTAAGGAATAGATTAGGAAGATGGGAATAAAAGTAAGTGGAAGAAGAAAATGGGAAACAAACAAAGAGAAATTGTGAAGGAAAAAGAGACTGTAAAATGTTTAAATAAGAATTTCATAGAGACTCCGTCTTATTTTGTCTATTTAAACTTATTTTTTGTTTCTTTATATAGATCATCTCAGAAATCAGTCTTTTATTGTAAGAAGGCTCTTTGTCTAAAATTTTAGATGAAGAGCTTTCTTACAATAAAAAACTGATTTCCGAGATGATCCATATAAAGAAAAATAAGTTTAAATAGACAAAATGAGACGGAGTCTCTATCGGATTCTTATTTAGGATACGGTCAACACGATGCTATAAATGTTTTGAAGCGTTTTTTAATTGAGCAATTTGCAAAATTCTTTCTTCTAATTGGTCCATTAAACGCTTCAAAGCGTTTGTAGCAAGACTTTGACCACAGCCTTAAATATTCTACAGTCTCTTTCTTCTTCATAGTTTCTCTTTGTTTGTTTTCCATTTCCTATCTCTTTCTCCCTCTTCTATTCCCACCTTTCTAAAATTTTAGACAAAGAGCCTTCTCTTACAATAAAAGACTTATTTCCGAGATGATCCATATAAAGAGACAAAAAATAAGTTTAAACAGACAATGAGACGGAGTCTTTACCGGATTTTTATTTAAACATTCTACAATCTCTTTCTTATTCATAATTTCTCTTTGTTTTCCACTTCCTATCTTCTTCTCCTTCTTACTTCTATTTCTATCTTCCTAGTCTATTCCTACCAAACAGGACACATGGGTACAATCTTATTGTCATTTAAGTTTGAAAATTCATTAGTGACACATATAATAATGTCTAATTCTGCTTATAAGCAATTTCACTTAATATCGCCTATTGCTATATTAACTGTATTACTTATTGTAAAAAATAGTTTTAACCGCTGAACTCTTATATATATCACACTTTAGATAAATATGCACTTTCTTTATCTTTTATAATTATTATCAGTATCTTTAATTATTTGATATAACTTGAATATTTAAAGTGGAATGGAATTTTCAATTATTCAGCAATCATAACTAATTGTTATATTAATTATTAGATTAATGGAGTGTTATCTATCTATATTCATTTCTCAATTCATATAACAAGAATATAATTTGTTGCACAAAGATTAAGTAAATAACACAAAGAAGGAACATGTTAAATTTCTAAATCTGAATCCAACAGCCTAGTTACTTAATTATTGGCGGTTTATATAATAAATTAACAACACTGAGATTTATCCGATATGGAGGTCGAAACGTTTGCATTGTTGCACAATAAACGTATATTGAATATTGTTTCATTGACTCGTAGCCCTTCCTTTAATTTAAATTTATTAAGCCGTAGTATCCAATTTAATTTTAATTTTAAATTAAAAATTTAAGAATTTAAAATGTAACTAAGTTAAGTTAAAATTAATTAATTTTTTAACTTAATTTAATTTTTATCTTTTTAACTTAGCACTATCAACCCTGCTGAAATTTAATCGACCGATTAGTTAATCGGAGTTGTGAGGTCGGGTCTAAGAGTTGCCGCACATAAAATTTCGTAATGTATGGGTGAGGTGTAAACTTAAGTCGATGAACTAATCAGGATACTGCTTTAGATTAAGTATTTAATGTAATCTAATAGAAATGGAAATAATAATAAACTTATCCATAACTTCAAGCAATAAGGTTTCAACCGGTTGAAACTCGCCTTATGGATAAGTTTACTACTGTGATTGGTTAATTTTTTATATTTTTAAGACTTTACGATTGCTACGACTTCTATTGTAGACTCTGCATAAAGCCTGAATCAAATTACCGATTCTGCAAGTCGACCCAACTGCCAATTCCGATCAATAATGGATCAATCATTGTATCATTGTATCAATCTTATTGTAATTGGTCCATTGATCGACAGTCGGGTCGGCTTACAAAGTCGGCAATCTGATATGAACTTAAAGGCCATTTTGACCAATTCCGATTAATCTTAATCGACGATTAGTCCTTTAGAATTGGTCAATCGCATCTGTCGTTAAGTGAAATGACAAATGCGATTGGTCAATTCCAATGGACCAATCATTAATCAAAGTTAATCGGAGTTGATCGAAGTATCAATCGTAATTAATCAATTCTATTGAACAGCAAATGTGAATAGTCAGTTCCAATGTAACAATCGATTAAATTAATTGGAGTTGATGAGACTGGTCTTATCTATAAATCAGTCTCATGATTGGCTATTGCGATTATAACATTCGAATGTTCGCAGTTTGATGAGTTTGATTAATCAATTAAAGATGCGAGGCAGCGCGAATCGAATGGAGATCCAAAACCGTAATTGTAAATGTAAGTAAAAAGAATCAACGATTAGCAAATATATATCACTTGCAAGTAATCAATATCTTAAAATTTACCAATCATTAATAATTTTATACATGTGCATTATCAAATAAAAGTAAAATCAAATAAAAGTAAAGGTGTGCTAAACGAAGATTTTAAATTATAGTATGTATTTCCATTTCAGTGAGATTTTTTTAAATTATATATGAAAATCTATAAAGAAAGAAAAATCAAAGATCTCAGTTCTGATGATAACTAGAACAATTAGTTTTTATAATCCGTACAATTTAAAAAGTTTATTCTTTTTTTATTAAGAAAATATTTCAAATATTTAAAGAATCTGTTTTAAAGAAAAATTTTAGGAATATAAGGGAAAATAGCGTAAGTCTTCAAAAAGACTAATCCCAAACATCATTGTTTATAATTAAAACATACATGTCGGAGCAAAACATAAAATTTATTAAAAATTGGAAATGCGAAAAACACTTTTGCGTATCTTACAATTTCAGACCATAAACTAACATTTCGTCTTACTGTCTAAAAACTATACAATTGTACAAAGATTTTTAACCTCCTACAATATAGGTCATCACATTTGATAATATTACATTTTATACATATAATACTTCTGATGAATCTAAAAGAATCCGCTTCTCACTTTACCCATGCATATATGTACATAGGTCTGCGTTAGTTGATGGTCTGTAGACCTTTATTTGCAAACTGCAAACATAACTCTTGTAATTGGCAGTACGCGAAAAAGAAAAAAAAATCAGGCTGAAAAATACAAATTCCATGTGTACGATACTAGAGTAAAGTACAGAAGATAGAAGCAAATATATGATAGATATGGTAAATATTTTGCCAAGCAGATAACAAAATAGCACAAACAGATACGAATAGTTTTCCTATAGAATATTAATCCTATATTTATATTGTTACATATATATGTATCCACTTGACTGTACATACATACAGTCTCAAGAGAAAGAAGATTGGACCAGGAAATCGTAAATGGGATATGAAGAAACATAGCTTAACAAGATTTAGCAGATAATAGAAGAAAGATCAAATATTGTTTGACAAAATTGACCAAAGAATCTGCTTCTTTTAAATCTGTAGATATATCGAATGGATGCAGCCTGCTTTATCCTGGTAATTTTAATATCGAACGTAATATCAATACATACCAAGGAACAATTTTGAAATTTATGTGGGTAAACTACCGGTTTCATTCAGAATTACGTGACCGTTAGAGAAATTAGTAGGTGTTATAGATGTTGTGGGACTTCCACTTTGGCTAGTATCGCAGCTATCGCTTTTGTTATCTGTTCTTATATTATCTAATCTAGATTTATAAGTATGCTTAGGAGATGTTACTGAACTCGAAAGAGAGCAACTACATCCACTTTGATTACTATTACTAGAACTGTCGCTGTCGCTTTCACTGTCGATACTAGATTCAGAGCTGCTCGCGTGAAATCTCTTTTCAGTACGTAACATTTCGTTCTCTCGTCTTAGCTGCTCATTTTGTTGTAGTAAATCGTCGATCCGTTGTTGACACAATTTCAATTTCTTCGCTATTTCGGAATCTGTAGTAGACACATTTTTATTTTCCGAATCCCTTTCTTCTATTTGATGAATGCTCTTATTACGTAATCGTTTTGTTAACGAATCCATTTTGGCTTCTAAGTGCCTATATTCCTGTATCAATTCCGTTTTTGTCAATGTGCTCAATCGTTCCTCATGAACAGCTTCGTACGCAGTTGAAAATTCTTTCGTTAAAAATTCCTCTTCATCCTCCGGAGATGAATAAAAATAATCCTCATCGGAATCTACGCTAAAACTCGAATCGCGAGTACGCGACGGCGCCCATGGCTTTGGAAACAAAGCAGGTACTTCCAGTGATGCAGCTTCCGATAATTTTTGCTCGAGATCAGGCAAATCACTGTGATCGGCCATAAGGAATTGTGTGGTATTATACAAGGCTGGTGGTTGCCTACTGGTTTTAGCAATCCTACCAATACACTTGCTCCGCAATTGTTGCTGATAAGATAACTGCTTCGAATATGGCTTTAATTTTTTATGTTTGGGTTTACCCCTTCGAGTTTTTCTCTTCTTCGCTGCAATGTCTGTTCCGTCCTCGTGCTGGCCACCGTCTTGATCACCGCTGCCACTACCGCTTTCCAATCTTCCACAGGTGTTTACAAGTGATTTTGGATACTGCAAAATAACAAAATCATAATATTAATAATATTAATAATTGTATATAATAATTTTACATAATATTAATATTATGTAAATAATTGTGTATAATAATTTTACATTTATATCTAATTATCTCTTTTACGTAAAATAAGTCCGAATATTAACAAGCGAAATATTAATAAAGATCAACCGCGCGCGCGCGTGTGTTTTGTGTGTGTGTGTGTGTGTGTGCGTGTGTGCGCGTGTGTGTGTGTGTGTGTGTGTGTGTGTGTGTGGATAGGTTTTTGTGATTATAAATCTATTCTTTTTAACTGAATTTCTTGCACAATTCATTTTTTCTCTTTTTTTTTCAATATGGAAAGAAAAGGAAGAAAAATGAATCATGCAAGAAATTTAACTTACAAGTTCGTCAAAGAACTCGAAGATAATTGAAGAGTATCGATATTATCAACTGTCGGTAAATTCTTTTATCTAGATAGAACTAATATCTGAATAATTATCAGCTTATAATGCAGCATCAAATTCAATTTTTTTTTTGTTATTATATCAATATTTCATAAATAAAAAAAATATTTACAACGTAATAATATTATATTACCATTTTTTAATTGCATAATTATTATTTGAATAATTAAACATTAATAATAATAAAAGAGAAATTTTAAATTGAATATTAAATCAAAATAAAAATGATAAAATCAAATATTATTAAGATGTAAGTATACACGTACATATAAACATATAGAAAGTTTTAATATTGCAGTATCATTATAACATTTTACAATATTGTATACAAAGTGAATAGAGTTGTTGAATCAGCTTTACCCATGAGAAAATAATTGACTGCACACGTCATAATTTAATTACGAAGTCGATAATTTTCTCATAGGATAAAAAGTTGATTCAACGCTTTGATTCATCGTGTGTGTGTGTGTGTGTGTGTGTGTGTGTGTGTGTGTGTGTGTGTGTGTGTGTGTGTGTGTGTGTGTGTGTGTGTGTGTGTGTGTGTGGGTGTGTGTGTGTGTGTGTGTGTGTG
>Ga0157363_1000656_pt1 | contig 26913 bp, 25 predicted proteins | sample AttsexASBM1_FD_111477 | JGI IMG/M metagenome (GOLD analysis project Ga0157363, IMG submission 111477) | Fungus gardens microbial communities from leaf cutter ant in Ribeirão Preto, State of São Paulo, Brazil - Atta sexdens ASBM1 | ecosystem: Host-associated > Fungi > Mycelium > Unclassified ... | reverse complement strand
TTGGCGTGGTTCTGGACACCAGCAGAATTTCCGCGACTTTTACCCGAAATGCCGTTGAAGATGGCTCACAGAGATAAACTGACTAATTGTATGAATTTAGAGCAGATAACAGAACTTACCGCCTTGGATATGGCTGCGGTAAATAAAAATATTCTCAAGCAACTTGATTCAGATGTCGTACTCATCAGTCAGCTAGGCCATTATATCGTTAGCGGTGGCGGTAAACGAATTCGACCCATGATTGCGGTACTTGCTGCACGCGCAATGAATTATGAGGGAGAGAAACATATCCTCAATGCCGCCCTGATCGAATTTATCCACACCGCAACCCTACTTCACGATGATGTGGTTGATGAATCTGACATGCGTCGAGGTAAAGCCACCGCCAACGCCGCTTTTGGTAATGCAGCAAGCGTATTGGTTGGCGATTTTATTTATACCCGCGCTTTTCAGATGATGACCCAGTTAGGATCCTTGAAGATCCTCGAGTTAATGTCGGAAGCCGTTAATGTGATCTCTGAAGGCGAGGTCTTGCAGTTGATGAACTGTAACGATCCAGACATTACAGAAGAAAGTTACCTACGGGTTATCTATAGTAAGACGGCACGCTTATTTGAAGCCGCTGCGCAAACGTCGGCCATTCTCGCCGATGCCACGCCCGCACAAGAGCAAGCATTGAAAGATTACGGCCGTTACATTGGAACTGCTTTCCAATTAATTGACGATTTGCTTGACTATAGCGCGGACAATGAAGCACTCGGTAAAAATGTCGGTGATGATCTGAGTGAAGGTAAGCCAACCCTTCCTCTGCTCCATGCAATGCGTAATGGCACGCCAGAACAAGCAGCAATGATCCGCCGAGCAATCGAGGAAGGAAATGGACGTCATTTACTCAAGGAGGTCCTTGAAACCATGCAGCAATGTGGTTCCTTAGATTGGACCCAGAAAAGAGCCGAAGAGGAAGCGAACAAAGCAATACAGGCTTTAGCAATACTTCCGGCCACTCCTTGGCGTGAAGCACTTGAAGCCCTTGCGCGAATGTCAGTACAGCGCGATCGCTAAGCCACTATGAGCTACAAGCTTACTCCACTTGTAGCTCAGCCATCACCTCAGCTTCCAACGTCAACCTCAGTTTATCCCCCGTGAATAGCTTTCCCACACCCTTAGGGGTTCCGGTAAAAATAATATCACCTGGCTGTAACGCGATATAACGACTGATAAACGCAATAATATGTGGAATAGTAAAGACCATTTCGCTGCTAACGCCCTGCTGAACGTTCTGTCCATTGATATCTAACCTAAAGTGGATAGGTTCTGGAAGAGTCCCTTTCTCTACAAAATCACTCACATAGCAGGAACCATTGAACCCCTTAGCCAGTAACCAAGGTAACTTTTTACTTTTTAAGTCAGCTTGTAGATCACGCGCGGTAAGATCTAACCCGACGGCAATAGCATCGTAATAGGCTTCAGCTTGATCGTATTCGATCTGAAAAGCAGGCGCAGAGATCCTCACCACTAGCTCAGTTTCGTAATGCACATCTTGGGAGAAAGCGGGCAATACAATAGTGTTATCCATGATCAATGAGCTATTCGGTTTACTGAACACGACAGGGTCTTCTTCTACACGATTGCCTAGCTCTTGGGCATGTTCAATATAATTACGGCCTATACAGTAGATGTTATTAATCATTATCAACTCCAGTTGAGGTTAACCAATAAGTTACCGTTAATTTCATTCTCTCGACGTTTGAACATATCAGGAGAGTGCTTTTTTTTCCTCATAAATCCTTCTACTACGGCGAGACAATCGCCTAATTTTTGGAATTAATTGAATTATTAACAATTTGCATTAGTTACAATAATTATGCGATATGCCCTGCATATAAAGGAAACTAATCATATTTATATGGAAACTTTAGGTAATTTTCTGCTATAAATTTCTATAGCATAAGAATTAAATGGATAATGTAAACCGTATGGAGAATGACATGGAAAAGTTAAAGAATGATTGGCACAGCGCAGATATTATTGCAGCTTTACGTAAAAAAGGAACTTCATTGGCAGCAGTTTCAAGGAATGCTGGCTTAAGCTCTTCAACCCTTGCCAACGCCCTTTCACGTCCTTGGCCTAAGGGTGAGTTATTGATCGCGCAAGCGGTAAATGTCCATCCGTCAGAAATCTGGCCAAGCAGATACTTTGATCCTGTGACAGAAGAGTTAATGGATAGATCACAATTAATTAGAACCAAAAGAAAGAAAAAGAATAACGATCCCAATATGAGTTCATCATCAGCATCGTAATAAAGATAAAAAAATAGCCCCGATACGACGCCGTATTCGGGGCTTACTATTAGATAACTAGGCTATTCACTATTCGTTGTCGCCAGGGACTCGGTCAATAGTTGCCCCCAATCCACGCAGCTTATCTTCAATATGTTCGTAACCGCGATCGATATGATAGATACGTTCTACGTAGGTAGTGCCTTCCGCAATGCAGCCCGCTAGAACTAGACTTGCCGAAGCGCGTAAATCCGTCGCCATGACTTGAGCGGCTGACAGTTTTTCTACTCCATAGCAAATCGCTGTGTTGCTCTCAATCTCGGCGTGAGCACCCATACGAATTAACTCTGGAATATGCATGAAACGATTTTCGAAAATCGTTTCAGTAATAATTCCGGTTCCTTCTGCAACGAGATTCAACAGTGTGAACTGCGCTTGCATATCGGTTGGAAAACCTGGGTGAGGAGCGGTACGTATATTCACCGCCTTTGGTCTGCGCCCATGCATATCCAATTTGATCCAATCTTCGCCAGTCTCTACCGTTGCACCAGCATCACGAAGTTTTGCCAGTACCGCATCCATAGTATCAGGACGAGCTTTTTTACAAAGGATGTTTCCACCAGAAATCGCCGCCGCAATGAGGAAAGTACCCGCCTCAATACGGTCAGCCACTACGGTATAAGTACCACCACCGAGGCGCTCGACACCTTCGATGGTAATTTTATCGGTACCCGCTCCGGTAATTTTCGCGCCTAGTGTTTTCAAAAACTCGGCCGTATCGACAATTTCAGGTTCACGCGCAGCATTTTCGATAACCGTTATACCTTCAGCAACTGTTGCAGCGCTCATTATCGTAACGGTCGCACCGACACTCACCTTATCCATCACGATATGTGCACCCTTCAAGCGCCCATCGACCGTAGCTTTCACGTAGCCTTCTTCAAGCTTGATTTTCGCACCCAGCTGCTCAAGACCCGTAATGTGTAAGTCAACAGGACGTGCACCGATCGCACAACCACCAGGAAGTGAAACTTGTCCATGACCGAAACGTGCAACTAAAGGGCCAAGCGCCCAAATCGATGCACGCATCGTTTTGACTAATTCGTATGGCGCGCAAAAGATATTAACTTCACTCGCATCAACCAGAACCGCACCATTTTTACGCTCAACTTTTGCCCCTAATTGGGTTAACAACTTCATCGTTGTATCGATATCACGCAGTTCAGGAACATTTTGGAGTGTTACAGGTTCCTCAGCGAGCAAAGCGGAAAATAAAATAGGTAGCGCCGCATTTTTTGCGCCAGAAATGGTGACTTCACCGCTTAAACGGGAAGGCCCCTGTACTCGAAATTTATCCATTGATACGGTTCTCAATTAACACTTAATATGCAGGATAGTGACCGCAGATAATCCGCCATCACTATGATTTAGAAGCCATTTAATTTGCGATCACGCGCCCACTCATCGGGAGTATAGGCTTTGATGGATACAGCGTGAATACGATTATCCGCAATAAATTGCATCAGGGGTGCATAGACAGCCTGTTGCTTCTTAACACGGCTAAGGTCGGTAAACATCTCGCCTACTGCTATCACTTGGAAGTGACTGCCGTCACCCGTGACATGAACTTCATCTAGCGTCAGTGCTTTTTCTAGCACTGATTGGATTTCATTAGTTTCCATTGCGCTTTCCTACTCCTCAATTTAGGGCCGTTATTTTAGTCCAATTTGCCCTCATCATAAACAAGGAAAGCTCTTGAATCCATCAGCCAAATTTATTTGTTCAGGCACTGTCCTCATAAGGCAACACGCTTTGAAGATTATAGAGCACAATCAATGAACGCAATGCGGGCTGCACACCTTGTAACAAAAGTGGGCTTTCCGCTTGGGAGTACGCTGCAAAATGCACCAATAAGGCGAGTCCTGCGGAATCGACACGGGAAAGCTGTGAAAGATCGATAGTGCGAATCCCGGTCAAAACATGATGTCGTTGCTGCCATAGGTCTGCTAATGAGTTATGCACTAATTCGCCCTGTAAGGAGAGCTTACTCCCCTTACATTGCCAATGGAGCGTCTGGCTCATTTAGCACCTTGCCCTAAAGTAATAGGTTGATTAGCGTAAACTTTTAAGTTTTGAGTTAGCCCATCAATACCCTTGGTACGGAGGAGATCCGCCCACTCATTCTGCTTAGTGGTGATCATACTAATCCCTTCCGCAACCATATCGTAGGCTTGCCATTTGCCGCTTTGGGTATTCTTACGCCATTGGAAATCTAAACGAACTGGCGGACGTCCATCTGGGTCAATTATAGAGACACGGATCGCTAGCATTTTCGCATCACCCAAAGGTTGAGCCGGTGCAATCTGATAAGTTTGCCCATGGTATAGCGCTAACGCTTGACCATAGGCTTGTGCTAGATAGTCGCCAAAGGCGTTAAAGTAAGCTTCTTTTTGTGCAGGCGTCGCTTGACTGTAATAACGGCCAAGTACCAATGCTCCCGCATATTTTATTTGAACGTAAGGCAGTAACTCTTGGCGTACAATATCGCGTAGATAATTGGGGTTTTGCTTAATTTTAGGTTGTTCGTTTTTCAAACGGTCAAATGTTTTTGCCGCAGCTTGGTTCATCAAGGTATAAGGGTTAGTTTGATCAACTTGCCCTTCTGTGGGCGCCGCGGCATAGACCGAACCAATGGTCATTGGCATTACAGCCAGTACGCCTGCAAGAAGTAGTGATTTAGACATCTTATTTCCTCTTAGTGAGCGACTGAAGTCGCTTGCGAAGCAGCATTATCCGACGAGTTATTGTCAGAAGATTTACTATCTTTACTGTTATACAAGAATTGGCCGATCAGATCTTCCAGCACCATTGCCGATTTAGTATCGGTGATCTTCCCGCCATTTTGTAGCATGCTGGTTCCTAATTCGGGATCGCTAAAACCTAAGTTTAGCGCAAGATATTGCTCCCCTAATAACCCTTGGGTGCGAATAGCCAAACTACTACTATCAGGGATCTTATTCAGGTAGTGGTCGTCGATAGCGAGGGAAACGGTAGGGGTCAAGGTATCGTTGGCGAGAGAGATATGGGTAACTCGGCCAATAACCACACCACCAATTTTTACTGGTGAGCCGGCTTTTAACCCGCCAATGTTGTCAAACTGGGCACTCAATGACCATGTCGGAGCACTACGCCAAGCCGTGACATTCGCGACGCGTAAGCAAAGAAATAATCCTGCAAGAATGGCCAATAATAGAAATAAGCCTACCCAGATTTCACTTTTTTTATTTTGCATAACCTTAATTCCCAAACATTAGTGCAGTCAGCACAAAATCTAATCCAAGGATCGCTAATGAAGCATGGACTACCGTACGCGTCGTGGCACGGCTAATCCCTTCAGACGTTGGTGTCGCATCGTAGCCATTAAAGAGGGCTATCCAAGTCACCGTAATGGCGAAAACAATACTTTTAATGACGCAGTTAACGAGGTCAGTCTGGAAATCGATACTACTTTGCATCGCACTCCAGAAGAAACCTGCATCAATGCCCTTCCAAAGAACCCCGACCAGCGCCCCACCGAGTATCCCTACCGCAGTAAACATAATAGAGAGGAGAGGCATACTGATTACGCCTGCCCAAAAGCGGGGGGCTACGACCCTACGTAGCGGGTCCACTGCCATCATTTCCATACTGGATAGTTGTTCGGTGGCCTTCATTAACCCTACCTCAGCAGTTAATGCAGACCCAGCACGGCCAGCAAAGAGTAGCGCAGTGACCACAGGTCCTAGCTCTCTAAGCAGCGAGAGAGCGACTACCATTCCTAGGCTGGTTTCAGCGCCGTAAGTTTTTAGTACCATATAACCTTGCAGGCCAAGTACCATGCCTATAAAAACGCCGGAAACTACAACTATCAGCAAAGATAAAACGCCAAGGCTGTAGAGTTGACTCAAGAGTAGACGGCCTTGTTGTAAAGGTTCGGGTTTTCCTATAATGGCGTGAAATAACATCAACCCGGCGCGTCCTAACGCTTGGCAACGAGCAATTCCCCAGCGCCCAAGCTTCGCAAATACAGTTAATACCATGTTTTAGACACTCCTCGTCCCAACTAAATCGGCCAGATAATCGCCGGCAGGATAACGAAAAGGTACAGGCCCATCTGCTTCGCCATCGATAAATTGCCGGACTTGCGGATTATCATTCACTCGCAAATCATTAGGCGTTCCTTGGGCTACAATCCGTTCCCCTGCCACAATGTAAGCATAATCGGCAATACTTAACACTTCAGGGACATCGTGCGAAACCACGATACAAGTTACCCCTAAAGCTTGGTTGAGCTCGTCAATTAACTTCACTAACACACTCATAGTAATGGGATCCTGTCCAACGAAGGGTTCATCAAACATGATTAAATCAGGCTCTAATGCAATAGCCCGCGCAAGTGCGACACGCCGAGCCATCCCTCCGGATAATTCGGCAGGCATCAGTTTTTCTGCTCCCCGTAAGCCGACAGCCTCTAGTTTCATCATGACAGTGGTATGCAATAAGGCTGGCGGTAATTGCGTATGTTCCCGCAAAGGCCATGCCACATTGTCGTAGACGTTTAAATCCGTAAACAGCGCTCCTGATTGAAAAAGCATGCTCATTTTCTTGCGAGCTTGATAAAGCTTACTTCTCGATAAAGTCGGGATATTTTGGTTTTGAAACAATATCTCTCCCGAATTGGGAGTCAATTGCCCACCAATTAAGCGCAGTAATGTGGTTTTACCAATACCAGATGGCCCCATGATTGCTGTGACTTTACCTTTGGGAACCGTTAACGAAATATTGTCGAAAATAGTCCGGTTTCCCCGTTTAAACGACATATTGCGAATATCCACAATAGGAGTTTGTGACTGCACCATAACGACCTCAGTTCATGGATAGTGTTAATTAAGGCTAGCGTAAGTTTAGCTAGATAAACGGATTCTACCGAAAGGAGAAAATTTTTTTTAATTAATTACGGCTTAAAATTTACTTTTAGGCAAAGTACCTTCAAAATTCCCAAAAATTAAGCGACTCATCGCCCATAACCCTCTTATTCGTTTGCGCTTACCAAGGAATATTGATGTTAATTTCAGCCATGCTATTTATCGTAGGCTTATTTTTGCTCGCCTATGGCAGTGATCGGCTGGTCTTCAGTGCAGCGGTATTGAGTCGCATGCTAGGAATTTCGCCACTAATCATTGGCGGAGTTATTGTCGGGCTAGGCACTTCACTTCCGGAGATTATTCTCTCTTTTTCAGCCTCCCAACAAGGGTTGAGGGAGCTTGCTGTCGGACTCGCTTTAGGCTCGAATATCACTAATGTTTTACTTATTCTTGGTATTGCGCTAGTACTGCGCCCTATCTCCTTACACTCAGCATTACTCCGCCATGAACTCCCGTTGATGTTGCTGGTTACCCTGCTTGCAGGTTTAGTACTCGTTAATCAGCAGTTAACCCTTTGGGATGGTGTTGCGCTCTTATTTGTCGCACTAGTATACCTTTATGGCATGTTGCGCCTGATTAGGCGTACTTCTAGCGTCATACCCGATAAGCTCACTCAAGAACAGTTATCGGTTTTACCCGATCAGCAAATCTCTTTTACGGTGGCACTGTTATGGTTAGGTGTTGCACTCATACTATTACCCATTGCTACCCGTATGATCCTTGATAATGCTTTAGTTGTCGCTGAGTTTTTGGGATTAAATCAACGTATTGTTGGCCTTCTTTTCTTATCCGTGGGGACCAGCCTTCCCGAATTAGCCACCGTTATTGCAGGGATAACACGTGGGCAACAACACTTAGCCATTGGGAATTTAGTGGGCGCACATATTTATAACCTTGCTATCGCGCTAGGAATACCTGCACTCATTGACCCTGGAAAAATCTCCGAAAAAACAGTTAATCACGATTTTTGGCTAGTATTTGTCGCCAGTTCACTATTAACTTTACTTTGTCTTAAACAAAATAAAGTTAATGGGCGTATTATAGGGATACTATTGCTAACTGGATTTGTAGTTTGGGCATTTTGGCTATGTTGCCCTTTTAGATCAGTTACGACATCTTAAGGATGATACTATGGGTTTTCAGCCTGAACCAAAAAATATCGATTTTATTGATGCGGGCAAGAAAGTGCTACGTATTGAACGCGAGTGCTTGGAACAACTAGAAGAATTTATTAATCAAGAGTTCGCCATCGCTTGTGAAATGATGCTCCACTGCTCTGGAAAAATCGTTGTGATGGGAATGGGAAAATCGGGTCACATTGGCCGTAAAATTGCGGCAACACTTGCCAGTACCGGTACACCGGCTTTTTTTGTACATCCTGGCGAGGCAAGTCATGGTGATTTAGGGATGATTAGCCCAAATGATATCGTCTTAGCGATTTCGAACAGTGGAGAGTCTCAAGAAATTCTTTCCTTAATCCCCGTGATAAAGCGTTTAGCCATCCCATTACTCTGTATGACCGGAAGACCCGAAAGTACTATGGCCCGGGCTGCACAAGTCCATCTTTGTATTAAGGTTCCCATTGAAGCTTGCCCTCTTGGGCTAGCGCCAACCAGTAGTACGACAGCCACCCTAGTTATGGGAGATGCCCTTGCCGTCGCGCTATTGGAGGCGAAAGGATTTACACAAGAAGACTTTGCCTTGTCACATCCTGGTGGCGCATTAGGTAGGAAACTACTGATTCATGTCAGTGATATCATGCATTCCGGTGAAGAAATTCCTACCGTATCGGAGCAAGCCACTCTGCGCGATGCGCTGTTTGAAATTACGCGTAAAAAAATGGGAATGACCGTTATTACCCAATCCGAAGGTAAAATAGCCGGCATTTTTACAGATGGTGACCTACGCAGGGTAATCGATATGAATATCGACCTACAATCGACGCCTATCGCCAGGGTGATGACTCATGGTGGGATACGTGTTTCCCCACAAATTTTGGCAGTTGATGCGCTAAATATCATGCAACAAAAAAATATAACCTCTCTCCTCGTCGAGGAACAGGGAAAACTGATAGGTGTTGTACACTTGCACGATATGTTACGTGCGGGCGTCGTATAAACAGGACTGATTATTCAATGAATGCAGAAAGCCACGTTGACACATGCTACGGCCCGATTCCACGAGAAATTATGGAACGTGCTGCACAAATAACGCTCCTGATTTGCGATGTGGATGGTGTGATGTCGGATGGTAACGTTTATCAAGGGAATTCTGGTGAAGAGCTCAAGGCCTTTAATGTCAGAGATGGTTATGGAATCCGCTGTCTATTGACCAGTGATATTGATGTAGCGATTATTACTGGTCGAAAAGCAAAACTACTTGAAGATCGCTGTACAACCCTCGGTATTCAACATTTATACCAAGGACAATCCAATAAAGTTATCGCTTATCAACAGCTTCTTGAAAATCTTCAATGCTCCCCACATCAAGTCGCCTATATTGGCGATGATCTGATCGATTGGCCGGTAATGAAGCAAATTGGACTGAGTGTTGCGGTCGCAGATGCCCATCCATTGATTCAGCAAAGAGCACACTATAAAACAGGTATTGCTGGCGGACGGGGGGCAGTAAGGGAACTTTGTGATATCATCCTTATGGCACAAGACAAATTTGAACAAGCCGAAGGGTTATCTATATGAGTAACGCGCGTAAATGGATCATTGGGCTTCTCGCGGTAATCGCACTGGTTCTCATTGGCTGGAATATTACCTCATCAGATGATTACAATGCTTCTTCTGCGGTTAACGATCAATCCCCCACTTATACCAGTGAAACGTCTAAAACCACTGTTTACAATCCCCAAGGATCTTTGGCGTACCGATTAATCTCTAAACAAGTCGAATATTACGAGGCACCACAGCTGACTTGGTTTACCCAACCGGTATTAACGACATACGATGATACAAAGCGTGCGGCTTGGGTATTAACCGCCGACAAGGCAAAACTTACGCAGGACAGGATGCTCTACCTCTACGGGCATATTGTCATACAATCCCAACTTGCAGATTCGCGCTTACAACGTCTTACCACGGATTCCGCCCAAATTAATTTAGTGACACAAGATGTTACCTCTAATGATAAAGTAAATCTTCGAGGCATTGGATTTGAGTCTAACGGAATGAAATTACGTGGTAATTTACGCGCGAAAACAGCCGAGTTGCTTGAAAAGGTAAATACTTCTTATGAAATTCAAAAATAAATCTTCATTAAATCTGCTGCTAGCTAGCGGATTGCTCGCGCTGAGTCTCCCTGCATTAGCCGTTACTGGCGACTCAGATCAACCTGTTCACATCAATTCCATTAATCAATCTTTGGATATGGATGGCAATATTGCGACGTTTACAGGTAACGTTGTCATCACGCAAGGAACGATTAAAATCCAAGCGGATAAAGTTGTGGTAACCCGTCCAGGTGGCGATAGTAAGAAAACTTTAGTCGATGCTTATGGTAATCCAGCGACTTTTTACCAAATGCAAGATAATGGCAAACCTGTAAAAGGTAGCGCCAGCAAACTGCATTATAACTTGGCTGCAGATTCAGTCGAATTGACCGGTAAGGCGCATGTCCAACAACTCGATAGTAATATCAACGGTGATCGCATCACTTACTTGGTAAAAGCACAGAAAATGCAAGCTTACAGCCAAGGCCAGTCAAAGCGTGTTACAACAGTGTTGATGCCGTCTCAGCTACAAGATGACAAAAAATCCTCTTCCCCTAAAACCAGAGGTCAATAAGCCCTATGGCAACGTTAACGGCAAAAAATTTAGCGAAGTCCTACAAAGGCAGACAAGTGGTAGGCGATGTCAGCCTGGACGTTAAATCGGGTGAGATCGTTGGCTTATTAGGGCCAAACGGTGCAGGTAAGACCACGACCTTCTACATGGTAGTGGGCATCGTTCAGCGTGATGCTGGGCGAATCATTATTGATGACGAAGACATTAGCTTACTGCCCTTACATGCACGTGCGCGTCGTGGTATAGGCTATCTTCCACAAGAAGCTTCTATCTTCAGACGCTTAAGCGTATATGATAACTTAATGGCGGTATTACAGATCCGCGATGACCTGAATAATGAACAACGTAAAGCGCGTGCCGACGAGCTACTTAAAGAGTTTCATATTGAACACCTAAGAAAAAGTTTAGGTCAGTCATTGTCTGGTGGTGAGCGTCGACGCGTCGAGATTGCTCGCGCTTTAGCGGCTAACCCTAAATTTATTTTATTGGACGAGCCCTTTGCAGGTGTTGACCCGATCTCGGTGATTGATATAAAAAAGATTATCGAACATTTACGCGACAGTGGCCTAGGTGTGTTGATTACCGACCATAATGTGCGGGAAACCCTCGCAGTGTGTGAACGTGCCTATATAGTAAGCCAAGGACAACTGATTGCTCATGGGACTCCAGAAGAGATCCTCGAAGATGAGCAAGTAAAACGGGTTTATTTAGGAGAGGAATTCCGACTGTAGTCTCAGGCTGTTTTTTTAATTTCTGGCAATTGGGTCTATGATGATGAAACAAAGTCTGCAATTCAGACTCAGCCAGCAGCTGGCAATGACTCCCCAGTTGCAGCAGGCGATTCGCCTACTGCAACTCTCTACTCTCGAGCTGCAGCAAGAACTTCAACTCGCCTTGGAGAGCAATCCATTACTGGAGCAAACCGACACACTCTCTGAGGTTGATGCGGTGGAAGATGCAGAAAGCGCCTCGCTCGATACGCGTGAAGCGCTAGAGCAGCACGACATGCCCTCTGAACTCCCTCTTGATACCGAATGGGACTCTATCTATACCGCAGGTACCCCTTCTGGCACCGGTAGCGATTACTATCAAGATGAACTCCCCGTCTATCAAGGTGAAACCACACAATCTCTGCAAGATTACCTGACGTGGCAAGCAGAACTCACACCATTTTCGGAAACGGATCGGGCAATCGCAACCTCGATCATTGACGCGATTGACCCTACTGGATACCTCACTATCCCCCTTAACGATATATTGGAAAGCGTGGGTATTGATGACTGTGACATTGCAGAGGTCGAAGCTGTTCTTAAACGTATCCAACATTTTGACCCGATTGGTGTGGGGGCTCGAGATTTACAAGAAACGCTACTGATACAGCTATCTCAATTTTCCACTGATACCCCATACTTATCCGAAGCAAGGAGTATTCTTCAACAGCATCTCGATCTCCTTGCTAACCACGATTTTAGAAGCTTAATGCGAGTGACTCGTTTAAAAGAAGAGGTATTGAAGGCGGCTATACAGCTGATACAAACACTCGACCCTCGACCTGGTCAATCCATTAATACGGGTGAGTCTGACTATGTAATTCCTGATGTCTTGGTCAAGAAAATCGGTAAAAAGTGGGAAGTCGAACTCAATTCCGATAGTTTACCCCGTTTAGGTATCAACCAACATTACGCTGCAATGAGTGGGGGATCGGCTAACGATAGTGATACTCAATTTATCCGTAGTCATCTTCAAGAGGCTCGTTGGTTAATTAAAAGCGTCGAGAGCCGAAATGAGACGCTACTTAAAGTTTCTCGGTGTATTGTCGAACAGCAACAAGCTTTCTTCGAACTCGGGGAAGAACACATGCGCCCCATGGTTTTGGCGGATATTGCCGACGTGATAGAAATGCATGAATCGACAATCTCACGAGTGACCACACAGAAGTTTTTACACAGTCCGCGCGGGATCTTCGAACTTAAATATTTCTTCTCAAGCCACGTCAACACGGATAATGGTGGCGAGGCCTCATCAACGGCGATTCGAGCGCTGGTCAAACGCTTTATTGCCGACGAAAATCCTGCTAAGCCATTTAGTGATAGTCGCTTGACCACACTGCTGTCTGAGCAAGGCATTATTGTTGCCCGTCGGACTGTTGCCAAATATCGCGAGTCCCTAGCGATTCCTCCCTCTAACCAACGCAAACGGCTTGTGTGAGAGGTTATTGCGCGTTAGTCATAAAAAGCGCATAGTGATTTCAGCTATGTAAATTACTTGCCTGCATTAGGTGTTCTGTTACCATGCAGGCCAATCAATGATTGTCATTAACCACGGTGTATGTGTCTGACTCATCGTCAAACCGTCAGCAAGTGAATACTATGAATAGCGACCTTCCTTTAGAATTAGGTAATGTACTAACGCTTGATTGCACACGCAATAATGTGAACTGCCAAAGCAAAAAACGGGCGTTAGAGATAATTAGCGAAATTGCGGCGGGCCAGCTTAATGTGCCTCATCAACTTATATTTGAAACGATACTCAACCGTGAAAAAATGGGGAGTACAGGTATAGGGGGTGGGATAGCCATTCCTCATGGGAAACTTGAGCAAGATACATTACGCTCCGTGGGTGTTTTTATTAAGCTTGAACACCCTATTGCTTTCGATGCGGTAGACAACCAACCGGTCGATCTGCTGTTTGCACTGTTGGTACCTGCTGGACAATGCAAAATACATCGTCACACACTCGCATTAATCGCCAAACGCTTAGCAAATAAAGCTATCTGCCGGCAACTTCGCCAAGCTGATAGTGATGAAATGCTCTATCAAATATTGATGGGTGATATCGATGACGAAGAGTAATAGCCCTTAACCAAGATTGACTTGTAAGGTTCGCAGGAGAAACAATGTCATGGCACTGATGATCGTCAGCGGTCGTTCTGGCTCCGGTAAATCGGTCGCACTCCGTGCGCTTGAGGATATGGGATTTTATTGTGTCGATAACCTCCCCGTTGAACTTTTACCTGAGCTGGCAGCGACGTTAGCAAAAAGAGAAATCTCCGCCGCTGTAAGTATAGATATTAGAAATATTCCAGAATCACCTCTGCTTTTTGAAGCCATTTTGGATAGACTCGACGCAGAATTTGCTCCGCAACTCCTATTCTTCGATGCTAATACCAATACATTGATTCGTCGCTATAGTGATACTCGCCGACTCCATCCGCTGACAGTTCGAAATCTTTCGCTTGAAGACGCAATTTTACACGAGTCGGAGTTGCTTGAACCTCTACGCTCACGTGCCGATCTGGTCATCGATACGTCAGAGATGTCGGTACATGAACTAGCAGAAATGTTACGTACCCGCCTATCAGGTAAGCCAGAGCGAGAGCTCACTATTGTCTTCGAATCCTTTGGTTTTAAGTATGGCTTACCCGTCGATGCAGACTATGTTTTTGATGTAAGATTCCTACCCAATCCACACTGGGATGCAAAACTTCGTCCGATGACTGGGTTAGATCAACCTGTTTGTCAGTTTTTAGAGCGCCACACCGATGTTCATCAATTTATCTATCAAACGCGTAGCTATCTGGAATTATGGTTACCGATGCTGGAACGGAACAATCGTAGCTACCTAACCGTAGCAATCGGATGTACAGGTGGGAAGCATCGTTCAGTCTATATTGCGGAACAGTTAGCGGATTACTTTGCCTCTCGTGGTAAAAATGTTCAACGCAGACATCGGACCTTGGAAAAGAAGAATCATGACCGTTAAACAAACTGTGTCTATCCAGAATAAATTGGGAATGCATGCCCGCCCTGCAATGAAGTTATTTGAATTAGTGCAAAGTTTCGATGCGGAAGTCTTATTGAGAAATGAAGCAGGGACTGAAGCCGAAGCGAACAGTGTTATTGCTTTATTGATGTTAGATTCAGCTCAAGGTGGCAAGATTGAAGTTGAAGCCAGCGGCCGGCAAGAGGTTGAAGCCTTGCAAGCCGTCGTTGAACTTTTTGCCTCGCGGTTTGACGAAGAGTAATCCTCTAATAGAGGTGGTGTTGTGTTAAAAAAGGCTGCCCACCCAATTGGCGCATTTGACGTATAATCCATTGCTGCCTCATCTGTATATAACGTGAAGGTGCTTGGGCTTTATAGCGTAATGGTGAGGGTAATACCGCCGCAAGTAAGGCCGCCTGACTTTCTGTTAACTGTTTAGCCGGCTTGTGAAAATAGGCTTGCGAAGCGGCCTCCACCCCAAAGATCCCTGGTCCAAATTCCGCGACGTTAAGATAGACGGTGAGGATACGCTTTTTACGCCAAATCGCTTCTATTCCAAGGGTCATTCCCGCTTCGATGGCCTTACGCACCCAGCTACGCCCATCCCACAAAAACATATTTTTGGCAGTTTGCTGGGATAATGTTGAAGCACCACGTAGATGATCTTCACCTCGCTGCGTCAAAGCTGTGTTTACCGCACTAAAGTCAATTCCCCAATGCTCAGGAAAACGTTGGTCTTCCGAGGCAATCACCGCAAGAGGCATCCAAGGGGAGATATTATCCATGCTGACCCAATCAGAATGTGCACGGTATACAAAGTTACCGGACGACCAAGCGCTAATTTGTCGTTCAGCCATAACTGCAGAGAAAGGTACAGGCAGTACAGTCCATAGTAGGACTGCAAGAAACCATAAGCCGATACAAAATAAAAAACCTTTTAAAAGCGTCTTTTTTACCTTTCTCAACCATGATGTATGCTTTGGCTTCATTGATTACCTTTGTCCAGACAAGATATTGGATTATCTATTATAAATGTTTAATGATGATAAGCGGTAACCCGCTCAAAAACTTTCATTACTAGCGCCAAAGGGAACGGTTCCAATTACCATCCTTCAGGGTTGCCTATCTACGATCCCTGGCATCAATCATGTATAAATTTCAATCACATTCAATTAGCGTTAGCCAATAAGCCACTCATTTGGTAAACTAATATTTAACATAGTCGCAACTTAAAGAGTTGGTAGCTGAAGTAGCTACTTTTAAGCGGGTCATTACTCGTTGTACCCGATCAGAAGATTAAGCTGTAATTTATGCATTCATTATTTTAATCTTTCAAACGATTAGCATAACCTATCTTTTTCTGTCGATTAAAAGGCATAACCTTGCAACTAAAGGGCATTCTTATGGGAAAATAGTTGCCTACTGGATATAACCATTGATAATATAAGGTTATTAGCTATTAGGTAGCCTTGAGTATCAGTTTGGATGGGTTGTTGGCTTCTTTTTAACCACCCCGCTCATAAATGCATTACTTATATTAATGTTTTATAGAAATCGGTACCATTTGTTTGATACAGTAGTCCCAGTACCCAATACCACTGAATAGCAACACGATTACTCTCAAAAAAGAACGTTTTTCGTGCTATTTGGTTCAATTTCCCTGGTGTTGGCGCAATCTTCGCGCACCCCGGTTCTACCGGGGTAATTTTTCTCTACGATTTCCTACCTACCCACTCTCTTAATACCTCTACGTCGCTTTGCCAAGTGCTGTGCAACTCATCAACCCAATCTTGAACATTGTCCCACCAAGCAGGCAGCTCCGGTGATTGTATTTGTTGAGCAACCTTCTGTAGATGCTTAAGCCCTACAGCGCCAGCGGCCCCCTTAATTTTATGTCCTTGTTCAGCGATCTCGTTTTGATCCCTTGCCAGCATATTCGAATCGAGTGCTTCGAGATAGTCTGGCATCATTTTCTCGAACATAGTAAGGCCATCGGAAATGAGTGTGGGTCCTACTAGGCTTAAGTATTGCTCTAACATTTCGGTATCCAATCTATCCGAAGGTTCAGACGTCTGAGATTCGACCCGATCAGTCGCCTCTAGGGAATGGTTATCCCAAAACTGTCTGATGGTTGCCGTCAAGGCTGGAACAGAAAGTGGCTTACTTAAGACACCATCAAGTCCCGCGTTGAGATATTCGCTTTTGTTCTTTAATACATTAGCGGTCAAGGCGACCAAAGGAGGGAGCTGTTGTGCAGTAAAACGCTGTTGTAATGCTCTTGCGACATCTAACCCCGTCATATCCGGTAATTGAATATCAAGGAGTACCATATCAAACTCATCGGGTTCAAAAATAGCTAACGCTTCTTGTCCCGTCATTGCCACCTCTATGGAACAGCCTAAATTTTCGAGTACTGATCGGGCGACAATGACATTTAACTCAATATCTTCAACCAATAATATGTGCAGAGCCGGTAGCAGCCACTCTTCTTCTTCTTGTGCTTCAGAAGCTTCACTGACCACCTCAGGAGCACTCACATCGAGGGTGAAGCACGCTCCGTGGTGCGGCTCGCTCTCAACACTGAGGTTCCCTCCCATGGCTTCGGCGATACGAGCCGATACCGCTAGCCCTATTCCAGTTCCGGTCGCCGGTTTACCACCGTGCTCATCTTCAACTTGATAATACATAGCAAAGATCTTGCTCTGTTCAGACTGAGGAATACCTATACCCGAGTCCTGTACCGCAAACTTTAAGTGCTGAGACTGAAAACTAACATGAATAGAAATTTGCCCTTCTTTCGTAAATTTGACGGCATTACTGAGCAGGTTCCATAAAATCTGACGCAAACGTGTCCCATCAGTTAGGACAGTTTGGGGTAACGGGGCATCAGCCTGCATCGTGAAGGTTAAACCTTTGGGTTGAACTAACAGCCCTGCTAAGTTTTCTAAATCAGCGATAAAATCCGTAAAATTAATTGGCTGACAATCTAGTTTAATATTTTGCCGCTCGATTTTATCCATCTCAATGACGTCGTTAAAAATATTCCCTAAAGTAATGGCAGAAACATGGATAGTTTTTAAGTAGTTCAGCTGCTCTTGATCTAATTGAGTATCTAAAAGAATACGACTCAATCCGACGATACCATTTAAAGGGGTACGTAACTCATGGCTGATGGTAGAAATAAAGGTCGTTTTATCCCGGCTGGCATTTTCTAATGCTTCTTGATAACGCTTACGTTCAGTGATGTCTCGGCCAAATCCCATCAAGCCATTACGCTTACCTATACGGTCGTAATAAGGGACTTTACGTACTTCAAAGCAGGCTTTCTTACCGTCGGGATACTGTAACCATTGTTCATAGGTCAGGGCGATATTATGGCGAAAAACTTTTTCATCGGTGGAAAGAATTTTCTCTGCGGCTTCCGGCTCATAAACATCTTGTGGTGTTAACCCAACGAGCTGCTGTTCACTTTTTCCAGTTAACAGCTCTAATGCGCGGTTGCATCCTGAGAATTGACGATCAATATTGCGATAGAAAACTAAATCCGGTGACGCATCGAGAAAAGAACGTAAGAAAGAGGATTGCTGTTCCAATTCGGTTTGCGCTTTGATACGCCCTTCCATCTCTTCTTCTAATTTGAGGATCGCTCGTTCACGAGCTTGTTCAGCATTACGGCGCTCAGCAATTTCTTGATTGAGCTGCGTGATGGTTTGTTGCATCTGTTGATTGAGCTGTAAGTCACGGTCACGCATCTCTTCTAATTTATCGACCAATCTCGCTAAGCGCTGACGTGACTCTTCAAGTTGGTCAACCACGACGGAGAGGAAATAGACGGCCCAGGGGGTGATCAACAATCCAAAGAATATGGAACGCACGACATCAATTGATTCGACATGCCCATGCAACAACAGTGTTACCGCCATTTGCACAATCATCGCTAAGACTACTAACGCAGAAGCGAGAAGAAGGGAAAAGCGAACAAGGCCAAGTTTAACCATTAAATCAACGTAATACTGCGCAAGTAGGCGGATATGTTTCATAATCACTCCATCGTCGAGAAGTGAACATGATAGCGTAAAAATAACGCGGTACGCAGTAGATTCACAACCGAATATTAATGCGAATCATTTGCATCAATATTCATTTATTTTTCTGATTTCGCACAATTCGTTCAGGTACGAGAATAAAAAAAATCGCACCCCTTAAAATAGTTAAAAAAAACGGTTAATACCACCATGGCGATATATATCACTATTTTTAGTCCTATTAAAAGAATGCAGCATGGGAATTCAGGCTGCACCATAGTGATACAGTTCACATAAAAACACTGCACCATAACAATGCAAACCGTCAAAAAATTCCATAAAAACTTTTTAAATCATAGTGATACATAAAAATCACCAATGAAACATTTGTTACCTTATCAATTTGACCTTGCTCATAATTCCCGATAAGTTGGAATTCAACTGGTAGCTATCTGTGCGGAAAGTAGTACTCCCGCCTAATTTTAAGTAATTAAACGTTCTCTGTGGCATCACCATTTTGGTCGATCAACGCCGTAAGGGTTAACGCGAACTTACTCTCCTAACCATTATCCTAGCCCATGCAGCATTACGTGTAGCAAAGTGCTGGAAGAAAAGGGCCGCAGAGCCCGCGGAGGTTGACTCAATGTTGTATGATAAATCCTTTGAAAAGGATAACTGTGGCTTCGGACTTATTGCCCATATAGAAGGCGAACCCAGCCACAAGGTTGTCAGAACAGCGATCCATGGTCTCGCTCGTATGCAACACCGCGGTGCAATTCTTGCGGATGGTAAAACGGGTGATGGTTGTGGGCTGCTGCTACAAAAACCAGACCGCTTCTTTAGATATATCGCCGAAACACAAGGGTGGAGCCTGGCGCGTAACTATAGCGTTGGGATGCTATTCCTGAATAACGACCCAGAAAAAGCGGCAATTTCACGTAAAATCATTGAAGAAGAAGTGCTACGTGAAACGCTTTCGGTTGTCGGATGGCGTGAAGTGCCCATTAACCGTGATGTGCTCGGCGAAGTCGCCCTCTCTTCTCTTCCCGTTATTGAGCAAATATTCATTAATGCTCCTGCGGGATGGCGTCCACGCGATATGGAACGCCGTCTATATATGGCTCGCCGTCGTATCGAAAAACGTGTTGAAGCGCTAGAGGATTCTGAATTCTATATTTGTAGCTTCTCTAACCAAGTAAATATTTATAAAGGCTTATGCATGCCTGCCGATTTACCGAGATTTTATCTCGATTTGGCTGACTTGCGTTTAGAATCGTCTATCTGCCTTTTCCACCAACGCTTCTCGACCAATACGGTTCCACGCTGGCCGCTGGCCCAGCCTTTCCGTTATATGGCGCACAACGGTGAAATCAATACCATTGCGGGTAACCGTCAGTGGGCAAGGGCCCGTGCTTACAAATTTAATACGCCGCTGATCCCTGATTTACAGACGATTGCCCCATTTGTGAATGAAACAGGCTCTGATTCAAGCTCGATGGATAACATGCTGGAGCTATTCTTAAACGGCGGGATGGACTTGGTCCGTGCCATGCGTTTACTGGTTCCGCCAGCTTGGCAAAATAATCCTGATATGGATCCCGATTTACGCGCTTTCTTCGATTTCAACTCTATGCATATGGAGCCTTGGGATGGTCCGGCGGGGATTGTCATGTCCGATGGCCGTTATGCTGCCTGTAATCTAGACCGCAATGGTTTACGTCCCGCGCGCTACGTTATCACTAAAGATAAGTTAATCACCTGTGCCTCTGAAGTAGGTATTTGGGACTATCAACCCGATGAAGTGGTTGAGAAAGGTCGTGTCGGCCCAGGCGAGTTAATGGTTATTGATACCCGTAATGGGCGTATCCTTCATTCGGCAGAAACCGATAATGACCTAAAAAGTCGCCATCCTTACAAAACGTGGATGGAGAAAAATGTTAAACGCTTGGTGCCTTTTGAGGAACTTCCTGAAGACCAAGTGGGTAAACGTCAGCTCGACGATACTCAGCTCGCGACATGCCACAAACAGTTCGGCTACAGCAGTGAAGAGCTGGACACCGTCATTCGTGTACTGGGAGAGAACGGTCAAGAGGCCGTCGGCTCAATGGGTGACGATACGCCCTTTGCCGTACTCAGTAGCCGCCCACGTATTATCTATGACTATTTCCGCCAGCAATTTGCTCAGGTGACTAACCCACCTATCGATCCTTTACGTGAAAATCATGTAATGTCGTTAGCGACCTGTATCGGTCAAGAGATGAATGTTTTCTGTGAGGCAGAAGGTCAAGCACACCGTGTGAGTTTTAAATCACCTATTTTGCTTTATTCAGATTTCTCACAGCTGACACACTTAGATACTCAGTACTACCGTGCGGATACAATCGATTGTACTTTTAATCCTGCTGAAGAGACGTTGGAAGCCGCTATCCATCGTTTGAACGACCAAGCAGAGCAGATGGTTCGCGACGGTACCGTGTTACTTGTCTTATCAGACCGACATATTACCGCAGAAAGACTTCCCGTCCCGGCTCCGATGATCGTCGGTGCGGTGCAAGCTCGTTTGGTGGAAAAAAGCCTGCGTTGTGATGCCAACATTATTGTGGAAACGGCTTCGGCCCGCGACCCCCATCATTTTGCTGTGCTCTTAGGTTTTGGCGCAACCGCGATCTACCCATGGTTAGCCTATGAAACCTTAGCGAAAATGGCAGACAGTGGCGTCATCGATCACGATTATCGTAAAGCCATGTTGAACTACCGTAATGGTATCAACAAAGGCTTGTACAAAATCATGTCGAAAATGGGGATTTCTACTGTGGCCTCTTACCGTTGTTCGAAACTCTTCGAAGCGGTCGGACTGCATACTGATATTACTACGCTCTGCTTCCAAAACGTGACTAGCCGTATTGGCGGTGCGAATTTTAGCGACTTTGAACAAGACCTTGTAAACCTTTCTAAACGTGCATGGTTAGCCCGTAAGCCTCTCGACCAAGGTGGATTACTGAAATATGTCCACGGCGGCGAGTACCACGCTTATAACCCAGATATTGTTAATAGCTTGCAGCGTGCGGTAGAAAGTGGTGATTACGCTGATTACCTCAACTATGCCCAGCATGTGAATAACCGTCCTGCTGCGACGCTACGCGATTTACTGGCACTGAAGCCGAGCGAACAAGTTATCAAGATTGATGAGGTTGAACCGGCAACTGAACTTTTCAAACGCTTCGATACGGCCGCAATGTCGATTGGTGCCCTAAGTCCAGAGGCCCATGAAGCGCTAGCTGAAGCCATGAACAGTATCGGTGGTTTCTCGAACTCCGGTGAAGGTGGCGAAGACCCTGCTCGCTACGGAACGAATAAAGTATCGCGCATTAAGCAAGTTGCTTCCGGACGTTTCGGTGTGACGCCTGCTTATCTGGTTAATGCTGATGTCATCCAAATTAAGGTTGCACAAGGGGCTAAGCCTGGTGAAGGGGGACAACTACCGGGCGATAAAGTAACGCCTTATATTGCAAGATTACGTTATTCCGTTCCGGGGGTTACCTTAATTTCACCTCCGCCACACCACGATATCTATTCGATTGAGGATTTAGCGCAGCTTATTTTTGACCTCAAACAGGTCAATCCTAAAGCGATGATTTCCGTTAAACTGGTATCCGAGCCAGGCGTAGGAACTATCGCGACCGGGGTTGCAAAAGCCTACGCTGATTTAATCACCGTTGCAGGCTACGATGGCGGTACAGGGGCAAGTCCACTTACCTCAGTAAAATATGCCGGTTGCCCTTGGGAACTGGGCTTAGTCGAAACGCAACAAGCACTAGTTGCTAACGGTTTGCGTCATAAAATTCGCCTTCAAATTGATGGGGGGCTAAAAACCGGTCTCGATATCATTAAGGCGGCGATTCTCGGTGCGGAGAGCTTTGGATTTGGTACTGGCCCAATGGTGGCCTTAGGCTGTAAATACCTGCGTATTTGCCACCTTAATAACTGTGCGACAGGCGTTGCAACGCAAGACGAGAAATTACGCAAGAATCATTACCACGGCCTTCCTTTTAAAGTAACGAATTACTTTGAATTTATTGCCCGTGAGACACGTGAAATCATGGCTTCTTTAGGGGTAAGTCGCCTAACGGACTTGATAGGGCGAACAGACCTATTGACCGCTTTAGAAGGTTTCACGGCAAAACAGCAAAAACTGAATCTAGGCTCGTTACTGGAAACTGCTACGCCAGTTGCCGGAAAAGCCTTGTATTGCACAGAATCTAACCCGCCATTCGATAAAGGAACGCTGAATAAAGCGCTGTTGGAACAAGCGTTACCTTATATTGAAACAAAGCAAAGTAAGCATTTTTACTTCGATGTAAAAAATACTGACCGCTCTGTGGGCGCAACCTTGTCTGGTGCAATCGCTCAACGCTACGGCGACCAAGGACTTGCAAGCGACCCGGTTCAGGTTCACTTGTCCGGTACAGCAGGCCAAAGCTTTGGCGTCTGGAATGCCGGAGGACTTGAAATGATCCTGACCGGTGATGCAAACGACTATGTTGGAAAAGGAATGGCGGGGGGTCTCTTGGCAATTCGCCCACCTATTGGTTCAGCCTTCCGTAGCCATGAAGCGACTATTGCGGGTAATACCTGTTTATATGGTGCAACAGGCGGCAAACTCTTCGCAGCGGGTCGTGCGGGGGAACGTTTTGCCGTGCGTAACTCTGGAGCCATTACTGTTGTAGAAGGGATTGGCGATAATGGCTGTGAATATATGACCGGAGGGGTTGTCTGCGTGATTGGTCGTACTGGCGTCAATTTTGGTGCGGGAATGACCGGAGGCTTTGCCTACGTCTTGGATGAAGACGGTGAGTTCCGTAAACGTGTTAACAGCGAATTGGTCGAGGTATTGGACGTCGCTAGCTTACCTATTCACGAAGAGCATCTGCGAGGCTTAATCACCGAGCACGTACAATATACCCAATCGAGTCGTGGTGAAGAGATCCTCGCACAATGGTCAAACTGGTCAGAGAAATTCATGCTGATCAAACCTAAGTCGAGTGATGTGAAAGCACTGTTGGGACATCGCAGCCGGTCAGCGGCAGAATTACGAGTACAGGCGCAGTAAGGAGCGACAATGAGCCAAAATGTGTATCAATTTATTGACTTACAGCGCGTCGATCCTCCGAAGAAACCGCTGCAACTCCGTAAAATAGAATTTGTAGAAATCTACGAGCCCTTCTCTGAAGGGCAAGTCAAGGCGCAAGCCGATCGCTGTTTAGATTGTGGTAACCCTTATTGCGAATGGAAATGTCCGGTACACAATTATATTCCTAACTGGCTAAAGTTAGCGAATGAAGGGCGAATTATTGAGGCAGCAGAACTCTCTCACCAGACTAATAGCTTACCAGAGGTCTGTGGTCGTGTTTGCCCTCAAGATCGGCTCTGTGAAGGGTCTTGTACGCTCAATAACGATTTCGGTGCGGTGACCATTGGGAATATCGAACGCTATATTAACGATAAAGCGATGGAAATGGGCTGGCGCCCGGATATGTCGCAGGTTAAGTCGGTGAATAAGCGTGTAGCCGTCATCGGCGCCGGTCCTGCTGGGCTTGCTTGTGCCGACGTACTGACACGAAATGGTGTAAGCGTCACTGTCTTTGATCGCCATCCAGAAATTGGCGGGCTGCTAACCTTTGGGATCCCTTCTTTTAAACTTGAAAAAGACGTAATGATCAAACGTCGGGAACTGTTCGAAGGGATGGGTATTGAGTTTCGCCTAAACGTTGAAGTCGGCCAAGACATTACAATGCAAAGCCTAATTGATGAGTATGACTCGGTTTTCTTAGGGGTTGGGACTTATCAGTCAATGCGGGGTGGACTGAGTAATGAAGATGCCGAAGGTGTGTACGACGCCTTACCCTTCCTCATCGCCAATACTCGTAAAACCATGGGCTTCGAAGCGCTGGCTGAGCAGCCTTATTTAGATATGAGCGGTAAGCGCGTTGTCGTGCTGGGTGGGGGTGATACTGCGATGGACTGTGTCAGAACCTCAATTCGCCAAGGTGCAACCAACGTTATTTGTGCGTACCGCCGTGATGAGGCCAATATGCCAGGTTCACGCCGCGAAGTGAAAAATGCACGAGAAGAAGGCGTTGATTTCCAATTTAACTTACAACCTTTAGGCGTCGAGATTGACGGCAGCGGAAGAGTGATTGGGGTGAAAATGGTTCGTACCGAAATGGGCCCTGCTGATGCTGCTGGCCGCCAACAGGCGCAACCTGTTGTAGGCTCAGAACATGTGATTGCAGCCGATGCCGTCATTCTGGCATTTGGATTCCGCCCACACAGCATGCCTTGGCTCGACGAGTTTAACGTTGAGTTCGATGCGACCGGACGAATTGTGGCGCCTGAGACGGCTGAAATTGCATTCCAAACCAGCCATCCCAAAATTTTTGCAGGAGGCGACGCGGTAAGGGGCTCTGATTTAGTCGTGACCGCTATTGCAGAGGGCAGAAAAGCCGCAGAAGGTATTCTTGATTACCTTGAAGTGTAGAGAAAGAAAAAGAGCGCGAAAAGCGCTCTTTTTTTAGTCGATATTATTTAACGACGCGTAGTGCGGGGCGCCCACCTTTCGGCGGAGGAGTCTCATCATCATCACTATCAGTATGATCAGTCTCACCGTCACCATCAATGACTGACATTTTGGGCTCATGCGTCACATCAAGATCAACGTTAGCCTCAACATCATCATATTGCGGCTCTGGCTCGAACATAGTCCCAGCACCATTTTCCCGAGCATAAAGTGCCATCACTGCTGCCAGCGGAACGAACACTTGACGTGGAACTCCGCCAAAGCGAGCATTGAAACTGACAAATTCATTACCAAGTTCCAAGTTCCCCACTGCACGCGGTGCAATGTTAAGGACAATTTGCCCATCACGAGCAAACTCCAGTGGTACTTCCACACCGGGAAGATTGATATCAACCACCAAATGTGGCGTTAGCTCGTTATCTAACAACCAATCGTAGAATGCCCGCAGTAAATACGGGCGACGTGCCGTTAAATTTGTCATATCCATAGTATTCAGCCTCGATTAGAGACGCATTTCCCGCTCAGCTTCTGTCAAAGAAGCGAGGAACGAATCACGCTCAAAGACACGATTCATATAGCCTTTAAGATCTTTAGAACCGGCTCCAGATAAATCAACGCCTAACGAAGGTAAACGCCATAACAATGGAGCAAGATAACAATCGACTAGGCTGAACTCTTCACTTAAGAAATAAGGGGTACGTCCAAACAGAGGAGCGATCGCTAATAACTGCTCGCGTAATTGTTTACGTGCCGCATCGGCCTCTTCTGGGGTGCCTTGTTCAATCTGAAACAGTAAGGTATACCAATCTTGTTCAATACGATGCATCATCAAACGACTTTCACCGCGCGCAACAGGATAAACTGGCATTAATGGCGGGTGCGGGAAGCGCTCGTCCAAATATTCCATAATGATTTGTGATTGATATAACGTCAGCTCACGGTCCACTAAAGTTGGAACAGTGCAATACGGGTTTAAATCAATCAGATCTTGTGGAAGATTTGACTTATCCACCTGTTCAATTTCTACACTCACACCTTTCTCAGCCAGTACAATTCGCACTTGATGACTGTAGATATCAGTGGGTCCAGAAAACAGTGTCATTACCGAACGTTTGTTGGCAGCGACAGCCATGAAAACCTCCACATATACTTATAAGAGCTGCGATTAACCATCTCAATGACCGATGGCAGATGATAGACCATAAACTGCGCGATAGTTTACCAGAAATTGAAGCCTTTGTGGGCAACCTTTCAATTAAGCTGCGAATTTGAGGGATTTGAGGGGGTTCGGGTAAGAAAAAGTAACAATTATCGTTTAATAGGTATAGAGAATATGCTTTCTCGCGGACGGTAGTGCAATAAAAAACCCGCCGAAGCGGGTTTTTTCGTAAACACATCGCTGCAGAGCAGCCATGAATTAACGCTTAGAGAACTGTGGACGACGACGTGCTTTACGCAGACCGACTTTCTTACGTTCAACTTCACGCGCATCACGAGTAACAAAGCCCGCTT
>Ga0157363_1000655_pt1 | contig 26914 bp, 15 predicted proteins | sample AttsexASBM1_FD_111477 | JGI IMG/M metagenome (GOLD analysis project Ga0157363, IMG submission 111477) | Fungus gardens microbial communities from leaf cutter ant in Ribeirão Preto, State of São Paulo, Brazil - Atta sexdens ASBM1 | ecosystem: Host-associated > Fungi > Mycelium > Unclassified ... | reverse complement strand
AAACGTTAAAATATCATAAATATTATAAATATATTAGAGAGATATTCTATTTATTGATACTAATATTTTAAAAAATTAAATTGTGTAATGTAGTTGCACTAAAAAAATAAAATTTTTTAACATCATCTAAAAAATAAATAATATCTTGAAATAAAAATTAAAAAAATTAATTCAATAAATTATCGACGTTTAAATATAAACCGGCTTTTTTAAATAGTAGCAGTATAATATAGCCGTAGTTTTTATACTTTCCCAGACTTTGCCTATAATAATCTAAAATTAAAACTATGCATTGAAAATAGATTATGATTTTTATTATTTATCATATTGTAAAATAAAAAAAGATTCAATAAAAACGGAAAAACTTTTCCAAGTTGAACATTTCACCACAAACTCTATGTTGCATTCGAAATTCTAGTATCTTTGCAGTGCAAAATTTATATGCGCTACGTGTTCTCTATTTGCACGGAACGATGGCACGTGTGTCGTCCTCGTTGAAACTTAATTCTTTTTTTTTTGCGAAAAGCTTTTTTGTGTTAATGATTTACACGAAAATTCACACGTATATTGTAAAAATAAGATAGATGAGTCAAATGATGGTGCCTGGTATGACCGGATTATTGATTGGTAAACACGGTCTGCATTACATTTCGTATCATTAAAACGTCATCATTATGCTGCACGACATTCAAAATTGACAAGCCTACAATCAATAACAGCGACGATAATGACACGTGTCTCCGTTCGACGAAATGCGCAGGAAATCTGATGAATAGATATCAAATCATCGAGAAATGTGTCGCCGATAATCAGTTGATTTTAGTTTCGGTTTATACATTATCAGTATATCATGAACATAACACGCGTGAAAACTAAGCACATGTAGACGTTCAACATTCTAATGTAGACACGTTGACAGATATGCCACGCGTGAATATTATTGTAATTCAAAGTGTAGCTACCGTAACATATCAATATATTTTACATAATAATATAATGACAATACCACACTTAATCTACTTGCTTTCTATATATGACGTAATTAATAATAGTTGGTTTGTTTCAAAAATTCTAGAATATAAATACCTAAATATAGATTTAGAATGTAATTAAAGAAAAAATAAATTGGAAAAAGAAAAATGTAACAAAATTTTGGAAATTTCAAATAATTATTATTATACTTTTAATATATAAAATTTATATATTCCAAGTTTTACTATAAATTTAAGATTTTTAATAATAATCAAAAAAATTATATAAATAATAAAAATCAAAGAAATTATCGAGAATCAAATTTTATTACCTATAAATTTGAAGAGATTCAAATAAATGTAATTTTTATTTCACATTAGTTTCTAGGAGTAATTTATAATAATAAGATTTGGAAAAGAATCGCGCTTTTATTTCTTCCTTAATTCGATATAACCAGATAATAGGTTATATTTAAAATAGATTAAAATAATATATATGTATGCAAGGATTATTGGGGAGCGATTTCGCGTAAAACGACATTTTTCTTTCTATTCGAGATTAAATCTCTCTGACGGAGCGCGGCGTGTCAACTGTTGAAATCCCTTTTGGAATGGAAACTCTGACGATGAGGAAGGAGGGTGGTGCCATTAAGTGGAACGTCAGTGGATTTTCCTCCGCGGGGCATTGTTCCTTCTGTCGGATAGAAAAGTCAATTTCCTAAAAACAATTCTGTCGACCACGGCCCAGGGAGTAATACGTACGAATCAAGCGACCAGCCGCCCGCGGAAAACCGGGTGTGAACAAAATGAAATTACTACGGGTGCAGAAGAGAACGAATTTCTGTAACGGCGGCAACGTTGGTGCGCGGTGGGCGGTAAAGTGGAATATAGCCTCGACAGGTTTGAAAATTGAGAAGAGTCAAAATCCTTTGGTCGCTTATCAATCGTCGAGGTTTACGGTATATTCCTCCAGTCTACTCCTATTACATTTATCTCAAAATGTATGAGAGTTTTGCCAACGATGGTGAAATCGCGAACGCTCCGGATCCCAGGTAGCGATCGTTGATATTACTTTTGAAATATTTCACTCGAACATAAAAAAAAAACATAATCTGATCATCTCTGACGGTTGATATCGCATGCAATGCCATACGCAATACTTTTTTATGCATATTTAAATATCCTACGAAATACTGATATACCAGAATATTCCGTGGACACGAAATGTTCCTCTCAACTGCAGGCTGTTTGACCATTTTAAAGTTGATTTTCCATTCCGTTCCAAGTTTACTAAAGAATTTATAATCGGGAAAATCTGATGTGAAGACGTAATATACACTTTCTCTTTATATTAATTTTGCGCGAATATGATTGCATGAAATAAATGAATAGAATAGAAACTTATACAGAACTGCTCCAGATACATATAATATTTATACAGAATATGCGTGCAAGATAAACTGTCTGACGGCGAGGGAAACTGAGAGGAAAACTTTCACAAAAACCTCGGAGTCAGATTTTTCAGATGCATGCATGTATAAATGCGACATGTGCGTAAGAACAGCTTATGAGGTATCATTCATGGATTTTCGGTAAGAGCCTTTTGAGGGATTGAAAGATTCGTTCACCACGATCTGAAAAGTCTAGGCCGAGATGAAATTCAAAAGATTCTTGATGTAAAAACCCTTCATGAGTTGGTGCTCGTAAGTTCGTGACACGAGTCTTCAGAAAGTTTTGGGGAAACGATTTACTTAGAGTACAACTGAGGTGCGTTTCAGTTGTATACATACTTTATCACTCGTATACATGAAAATCTCGACGCAATGCAGCGGCAAAATTGTCAAAAGTTATTCTTGTAAGATACATACGGTAACGAGCGAAATTTCTTCTCGTTATACTGTGAGCTCGTAATAACATATCGCTTGTCCAATTATGAGATGTATTAGTATAATAATAATAAACATACGCGTTAAAATATATCCTTAAAATTTGTTTTTCAAGATAATGAATAATGTACTTAATTAAATTAAATCCTTTTATATTATTTATTCTATTAATACAAATATAAGTAAACTTTTAATCCTACTTTAATTCATATCAAAAAATAAAAATACAAAGAACATCGTGCAGTAGAATAAAGAATAATATAATCATATTACATGTATATAGAAAATACAAAATTATTACATTATTTATATAGAAAACATTTTGATACTTGCGCAACGCACATATTTCAAATAAATTATTTTCGTAAAGAATAAGCTCTAATCGAAAAGTTCTCATTTTCCATGTCTTATGGCAATCCATTTATTTTCTGGCATTCGAAACTAATCGGATATTCACAAGTAATCAGAAACTCAGTAAAGTTCGACATAAACCAATAAATTTCAGACACCTGAAGATGGGTTTGCGTACAACTTGAGAACAGAATCCCGCAGATTTAAGGAAGCTAAGGAAAATTTCCTACATCTTCTATACTGTTTTGATTTGGGTGTATCTGTTTCGCAGACTTTCTCTTTGATGCAATATCGCCTATTAATTAAAGCTGAACTGTTGAGAGTGAAAATTTGTGACAATTCAAATAAATCATTTGTCTTGAACGATCTCTTTAGAAAATATTTTGAGTATTATATTTTTTCCTATGAACTTTTTCCAGAATATTGCCACCTAGATGACATTATTTGAATTAAAATATCGCAAAAAGATTGCTTAAGGTGAAAAAATTTATCCTCGGTCTTGAAACGATCACATACATGACATTTTCAATAATAATAATAATAATACAGAGTATCAGTGATCAATCAATCACCTGGACTTTCGCGCAGGTGCTGTCTGCGCACAGCGATATTTTCCTATCTATTTGACGAGAGGTAGCTGCGACTACTCTGCACGAGAAGCCGAGAAGCTGATAAGCGTCATCTTCCAGGATGTTAGTCGATCGGAGAACGGCGCGTGTTCTTTTCCTCCCGGCAGTTTACATGGGAACAAGAAGGGCCGGATAATCGGGTATGCAAAGCCTTGATAACACCTACCCTTAAAGCTCAGGATACCTGCGTTACCACGATCCACGCTTCCGGGCTCGGCTGCCGCGAAATTATACATGTGACGTGTATAGAGGGTGTCTCAGAAGCACTTGACCTAAATATCAAGCTAGAAGCTAAAATAGCAAGAATAGCTTTATGACAATGTCAAGAAATATGATCGAAGCTTAAAAAATCTTAATTGTATTCGTAGATAAAAAATTTTTATAAACTGCAAAAAATATTCATCAAAATACAATTGTTAAAAAGATTTTGTAGGACATCAGCATTGAATTATGAAACGGATTATTCAAATGAAAATTTAATAAGAATTTAATTACACGCGAATTAAATATTCAATAGCAATTTGTGAAAAGTAATTTATGAAAAAATGTTGAGGAATTATTTTTAATTCCAGTCTGCTTCAAATCATTCTATATATTTCTGTGTGTGTGTGTGTGTGTGTGTGTGTGTGTACTCAAAATATAATACATATGGATTTACTGTGTACTGTACTTAAAATACATATGAATATTTACTGTGGCGCAATCTTTGACTGTAGACGAGATTACATCTTTGAGAAGATTTTCAAAATCCTTTTCTTCTTGCTTCGTTCATACACGTGAGATTAGCGTCTTGGATAATTCGCGAAGATTCGGTAGATGGAGAATAGAGAAGGGTACAGGGAAGAAAGGTGTCGAGAAGAGGATACAGAGCGAAGAAGCGAGAGGGCAACGAGACAGAAGAGCTGAAGTTTCGCTGCGAGGCGCGACGTCTTGTCCTGAGTAAGTTTCTTCAACGAGGTACCGAATCTTTCGTACCTCATACCATTGGCGCATATGGGAAGCGAAAAAGGGGAAGTTGGACCGACATATATATCGAAATCCACGGTACTTTCGCAACAGTTCGCCGTTGAACTTCCGCATGCACGATGTGAGTTTTTTTACACGAGAACGAATTCTCCAGGGAAGAGACAATCTCGCACAATGCATGCGGGGATATTATGACATCATGTCGGGGGATGAGTGCATTTCCTGTTTAAAAGATTTAACTTTATATGCAGATTTTGTAACTCAAAAGCGAAATAAGTAGCAACAAATATTAATCGTAGAATGTAAGTGAATCGATTCTTATTGTATTATTATACATTGATTATTTCAAGTGCATTTGCGGATTCCATTTTTAACATGTGTTTCTTCAATTAAAAAATATACTAAGCAAGTATAAAATCAGCATTATTAGGTTTGATAAATTAAATTTTCAGCGTATATAGATATGATAAAACAAACTTTACATTAAATATTGATTATATTTAATTCTAAATATTATTAAGAGGATCCTAAAGTGACGGAATTACAGCTCAGAATATTCTCCGAATTAGCTGTACAGATTGTAAAATCCTTTTATACAATTGAAATACGTATAAAAAAGATAAGAGACGATTGATTTAACGAGAAAATGGAATAAAAGTTAAAAAATTACATTTAGTGTAACTAATTTTTTAACTTTTTTCTCATTAAATCAACCGTTTCGCATCCTTTATATCTTAGTATTTTGTCGCATTAATATAATTGTTACTGTTACAAAATGTATTTGGACACGGAAAAAAATTTTACTAAAGAATCTAAAAATTTGGTTAGATACAGATCTGAAAATAATTGTTGGACTATCAAAATAATTATGTAGGATTCTCAAACTAGTTGTTGGAATATCAAAATTTTTTGCAGTATTGTTCATCATAAGATTTCTACGTAATTATTTTGATGATCCAACAAAATTGTTTTCAAGTTTGTCTACCCAATTAAATTCTTAAATATTTCAGCAAAATTGTTTTTTCTGTATAAAGAATTAAAGAAAAACATGAAAAACATGTAATTTTACATTATTAATGTAACTAGCTAATTTTCTATTATAAAATAACTGAAACAAAATATATACTGAAATGACGTGACATTGTGCAGGCTATAATGCTATTCTACCATTGTATTGTGTTATATCGATGCTACATACATATATAAATCGGATATTCTATACAAATGCGAGCTATTCAGATGAAAAAAAACGAACGTAGCGGAAAATACCATTTTTGTGGTCGCTTTTATTTTCTGTAAATGTCACAGTCTTTTATAGAATGCTGCATGCGACCGGCGCTTATTAAATGTTATCGGGCAAACGTCATTGAAAATAAAATGAACGTACCGCTTCCGCGCGGGAATATATACCACCGGCCTTTTCAAAATAAACGAATATGAGGTGAACCGAGCTCCGGTAGCTTAACAATACAGAGAGTCGACAGATGCGAATAACATTTAACGAAAAATGTCAAGGGGCTAATACACAGCCTAACAAAAGTGATTACGATATCGTCATATCTAACACGCGCGTACAAGCTTTGATAAATGCCGCTGTGCTAAAATCGAAATTTTTATATGTTCCGCAATCCACATTTCCCCGCGCGCGCGTTCCTCTGCGATTTATTAAATTCACGCTGCTGGCAACCGGTCAAACCGTATACGGAATTGAATGCGCGCGCGTTAATTTTGTTTCGCGTACAAATGGCTTTCCTTTATTTTCACAAATTGCGAATGTACGTATGTACGTACGTATACTTCGACAGATGGAAAAGGGATTACCTCACATTGTGTGTCAAAATGTTTTATCGATGTCGACAACGGAATTTTTATCAGCATGACTAATGGATTTCGTCTGAAATTTAAGTTTAGTTACGAGAAACATTTTCGGGAGAAGGATTGCGGAGAAGGATTCCGATAGATATTACGTCGTTAACAATGGATGCTGTAATATTGTGTGTACTTCAGCTTCGTATTACGTGTGATATTTCGGTTTACCGCAGCATAGTTGATTACCTATCTCGGAATAACTCTGGTTTACCACTGCATAGTTGATTGGCTATATCGAAATAACGCGAGTTTATCAATTCAATGCATTAAAGCAGCACACGCGTTACATGTCACGTTCGCTATCATTGTCTAATGTTATGATAAGAAGTTTTCCGAGGCCATCACTATGTCGGCGAATTCATGAACATTCTTCGCACCGGTCCACGACAACATCTGCCAACCATTTCTTTAAGTCATCTATCTACTTTGCACCGCGTTTCACATATTAAACTTCAGTTCACTTCAGCAGAAGAAAATCACTAAAAAATCTATGGGCAGCATTCCTCTTTCATATTACACCGAGCGCAAATATTTTATATCTCTTCGCGTACGAAAGCTTACATCCGCAATATGGAAACGAGATCTCTGAAATTTCTATCGAATGCTCCAAATTTCCCGCGCTACGTTTCATAAACGAATTTTTTGATCACTTTAGTGTGTTCAATTGATTTTAATACTTTGAGTGATAGTGTTTTTTTTCTATCGACAGTTTCGATAATTTAATAAATTTTTCAAATCTTTTTTCTTAAGAAATTGGTAATTTAATTTCTATCTTTCAACATGAAGTGCAGAAATACATATTACATTTTAAAATAACATAAAATGTTCAACAAAAAGATCCGAACGTTTTAGATGTATATAATTAAAAACGTAACATTCAGAAAGAAAAAAGATGCTCGCAATATAAAATAAAAGCTTAGACTTTGGTAGATCGTATCAATTTATTGTAAATACTATCTGATCGTGCAATAGTGAAAAATGAAATATGTCATTTATTAGCCAATAAACTACATACAATATGGTACATAATAGCAAACAATAGGATTCACATACAGCGCCGTTTGTTTTTTCTAAAAGCAGGGAATATCGTATCATAAGCAAGATATACAATGGACAAAAAATGGCGTACAATGGGGCTTACGTACTCGTCCTGTTTTCCCAGGACGAATTGCACAATACGCAAAAATCCACTAGGTATTTTCCCGACCGTCGGGCGAACGAAAGTATCCAATCACCCGTATTTTGAGCAGAATCCATTGAAGAGCCAGATTCAAAACACCAGGATATAGATTATCGGTGGACGATACTTTTCGATTCCGCGAGGTACGAATGTGATCATAAAATTGGGGTTGCCAATGGGGACACTGGTAACGTGCATTGCATCAATGCAATCTATTGTATGTACTGCTGCAGATTCAAAGCTAGGCTTTAACTAGTTCTTGGCGCATAATACAGAATTGTAAAATATGATAGTAATTAACAAAATTTATTAAAATTATACTTATAAAATAACTATGTGTATTTTTAAAAGATACGTTATATACGCGCGCTGTTACAATTCCATAATTTATTGAGTTTTTTATAGAGATTATTTGTTATGAAGATATTATTTTAATGACCGAACAAAACTTGCAACTGGATTATATATAATAGAGCCCATCTTCTATAATTCTTTTATTCTATGAAAAAGAATATTTAAACCAAAAATTTTACTTAGTTATATCCCTGAAAAATAAATGCTCTTTATAAAGAATCAATAAATAATTGACAAATTAAAGAATAAAAGAGTTATTATAGAAGATGGGCTCTATATACGTAGTACACATAATCCAGTTGGGAGTTTTATTCGGTCATTAAAATAATATCTTCATAAGAAATAATCTCTAAAAAAAACTCAATAAATTATGGAATTGTATGGCACGCATATAAATCGTTAATTAAATAAATAAAAAATTAAAAAATTTAAACTTTTTAAGTATTATTGACATTTTCAGAAATATGCGATAAGCGCGACTTTTTCTTTTTTTAATTCGAAGCACTATTTTGTAAATCTGTATGTCCGATTTATTCAGACTATTGTGAATTATTTTGCATCCACGTAAGATCCACAGGGAAAACGGTGAAATCGTCGGAATTGCACTAGCGACTCGGCACGTATACTTGGCGACGAAAGTTAGAGCGCCGGCGGGTAGACCGGGCAAAGGGTGAAAGGACGGGTCAGCCGGCCGGAAGGTAATGGGAGCGTAGGTTATACCCGTGGCCGCTCAATTAAATCTCGTCGACGTCGCGTGCAGGAAAGCGAGCGCAGCATGCACCGGAGGCTTCCTTACCGATTTCGAGTGGGTGGACCCTGCTCTCAGAATTTATTAGTCCGTGCGACCGACCGACTAATTTCGACTCGGTTAGCTCGAGCGTGTTGGTTGATCATAGAATCATCAAGATCAAGTCATGAATTATGAAAAGCATGAAAAAGCAATCATTCTGTCATTATCTTCCCGTCCAATAATTTTTTTTATTAAATCGCCCCAACCAAGTTTGGTATATATAATTATCAACACGTTACAAAGGATATTCTAGACACTTGGTAACGAGGTTGTCTATAGAGATATTGTATATCGAGAAACCTGATCTAATTCTAATCAAATATAATCTAACTTGAACTAAACGGATTTGATCCAATGTGCGCTCTTGAATATTCGCTGCGTTCGAAGTTTAATTCGAATTATCATTCAAGTTAGTTAGATAAATTGAATACAGTGTATATATAAGTATTGAGTATTAAACTCAAAAAAGTTCAGAGAAATATTAAAGTTATATGCAAAATTTTCAACACTTTTCCCATTTTAACATAATGACATTTATGTCATTCATGTCACACATTTATGACATTTATGTCACTCGACTTGATTGGACTAAATATAATGATATGTATTCGTTATCGAGAAATTCTCTCAAGTTATAAAGCCGAATCCAAGATGGAAAAAGGAATTTATAGAACTTATAAGAACAAAAGTTTTTAGATTTCAATATGAAACAAATAGAAACAAAATTTTTATAGTTACCTCTTTCAGGCACGGGTTCGCGCATACCCGAAAGAAGCTGGAGTTCGCTTTGTTTTGAGTAGACGCCAGGTATCTCCGCGGTGCAACGTAGATTCAAACGACCGTTCGTGTAATGGAATGGCTGAAGAGTGAGACTGATCTCGCTCCACTGCATTCCCTCGTCTTCCTTCGTCCGCTGTTGCCTCGTGGTCGCTTTCAACTGCAACAAATCAAGCGTGAGTTGGAGAACGTGTGAACGTCACGAGGAAAGGAATTCGCGAACGTTAAAGGGTAGGCAAGATGGTTACGGTAAGGGTCCCGTAGAAGGAGAGAGCGAGCGAGCGAGAGAGAGAGAGAGAGAGAGAGAGAGAGAGAGAGAAAAGAGGAAATGTAAATCTGCTTTCAACGAAATGCGTTCATCCGGAATCGGAAGGAGGTGAATTCTGCCCTGTCCCTTCCACCCCGCCTTTTCGTCATCCCGCACGTTCAACGGCGTACCACGCTAAAGACGAGGGTTTCCACTTCGATGGAAAGTTGGAGAACCCGCTAACGTTCCTGCCATCGTGTTCTCCCGATTAATGTCCCTCCATTCCCTTTTTTTTTCTTCTTTCGTGAAATCGCTTCTCAAGCCGCGGCGGCAAAGAGCGAGCCCGTCGAAAGTATTGGCCGGAATGGCCGAGTTCCGGCTTTCTTAATGGATCATTATCGTCGCGGAAGTCGTGATAGCGTCGAAAGTAAGTTATTCGAGTGAATCGTACGGTAGAGTGATTTGTAAGCGAATTGTAAGAAGTTTGTCTAAACTTTCATCAATGTAGACGACGACGGACTGATGTAAATTGAAGTGTAGATGTATAGATCGTCTCTGATATTACATATAATGTTTTACAAAATATAATCTTTATAAAGTATTTCATATTAATAAATCGTAATTGATATATTGAAATAGAAAAAATAAATATCCTTCACATTAGTCACAACTTATAAAATAATTCAGCAATAAAAGCTGAAATAACAATTCTGATAAAATTATTTACTCTCTTATTTAATTATTTTTTAAATTATACTTATTTATTTTCTATTCAAATGTCAGTTGAATCATAATAATCTTGTGCTTAATAGTTTCTTAAGTGATAATAATCTCAGTAATAACATAATTCTCGATTCAAAGCGTTATATGCGCACCTGATGCTAACATGCTTCTAGAAGATAGTTGTTGCGAAGTTTAACAGCATTCGCGTCGAACCAACGGTAAATTACACAGAACATCTCGTATTATATAGATTATTAAGCCAACAGACTGTAGAATACGTATTAACATTTCAATCTCGAACATTATGTATGTTCGGAATTGCTTGGACAGTCGAAATAAAACAATAAATATTTCTGTACGCTTATTCATTTCTGACAACAAATAGAAAAAAGAATACTTAGAAATGCAAAGACATTTGATTTGACGTAATTACGAGAGTAGTACAGTAGAGAGTTTCCAATTTATCTTCTCAAATAACGATCAGTACTAGGCAGTAATGAATTGGATAGAAGATGACTTCTAATCGCGGCCAATCAAGCGAAACCTAACAAAATTAATTGAGTGAACTTCGTAATAGAGCAAGTACAATGTATGAATGATATCATAAAAATATAATAATCCACGATAAAAATATAATAATCCTCCTTAAACTTTAAATTAATTTAACTTTGTTAAAAAGTTTCTTTTTCAAAGGCGAACTAAGTATAAAAGAAGAGACTTCCCACTGTTTCATCATCATGTCATAAAGTTCACTTTTCAATTAAATATGCATGGCATGTATAATTTTTTATTACAGTCTGTGTATTATTACAGTCATAAGTAAAAAAGTGAAAATCGACGCAAATATTTATGTGTATATTGTTTATACGTTTGACATGTCAAGTTTAATGCTAGTTGCAACAAAGAATATCGGTGAAAACATGCGAATATTATAGGAGCGCTTGCTGACTTCACATTTTCTCAACTGAGGAATTATGCAATTCGCGCGATCCAGTGTGATATATGGCGGAATGCACAAAAAAGAATCTCGACCAATGATTAATGGCCAAGTAGCATTGATACTTATCCTCCGACGCGCTAAGAGTGCGTCCAGCCGAATATAAATTCCGCTTTTTAAACAGCTACCCGTGAAATTCAATCTCAGTGGGGAGCGAAAGTGATTACAGCGGTTGAATACAGATTATGAGAAGGCGGTCGCTACGTCATATTTAAGCGCTCCGGATTTTCTTTGTAAGCATCCAAAGGAAGGCTATATTCTCTTTTCCCACCGGCACACTTTCGTGTCCTGTGCGATGAAAAAATTAAAAAATAAAAAAGAAGACGTTTGAGTATACCTAACGGATCGTGAAATTTTCTATTATGAGATTAAATGTGCTAGTCTTATCGAAGAAAAGATCCACTCTAATATTATCGTCGCTGTAATCAAAGCTTTGATACGACGCCATCTTTTCAATATAAGATCTAATAATATTCTGACGCGAGTTTGAAAGAAAATTTGACTGATCTTGCACAAGGTTGCAAAAAGTCGACGATGTTCCAATTTGTTCTTAAATCAAACTGCATGATTCGACGAATCAATGATTTGTAAGTTCGTAAAATCTCGCTAAAAACTTTCCTCTCAATCTTTTAATTGCTTACTCTCGTCAAAAGTTTCATGGATGCACTTTTTTTAAGCCGCGTACTTTTTTATTTCAAGATTCTTTAGCAAATTTCAAGTTAATTCTTTAACGATCAAGATTTTTTCAGAAGAAAGAAGAATTTTTCTTTTAATTTTCGATACTAAATTTTTTTGATATAGCTAAGTCTCAAATTAATATAAATTAACAAAGATATATTCATAAAATTATATAATTACAAGTTTAAAATTACATTAGAGTTAAGTTTACTTAAAAAATTAAACAGACGTTGTCAATACATTTGCTTTTTTCGAAGTTTAATTAAAAGAAAAATTCTTTAAGTTCATTAAAACCATAATTTAAGCTAAAATAGATTTTATATATTTATATTTTTTATAAAATTACAGTTTAATAAACACATTCATCATAATTAGATAATTATAATAATCTTCAAAGATACATTTCATGAAAATAATTTGCTTAAGTATTTAATAAACAAAAATATTTGTAGTAAATAAATGTTGCAAATATTATCTAGAGGAATTTAGAAAATAGATATATAAAATTTATCTTATATCAAGAATGCGGAGATAGAAACGCTAACGATATTTATTTCGCATGCTCAACTGCATTCTTTAGAATTTCCGCAGTCCCGCAAAGCCTACATAGGTTAAGATACATGTAACTAATACATGTAACACCACATGTAATCTAAGTTAAGTAATCAAGTGAGAAATTTGAAACTAAAGTGAATGTATATAGAATACTTTTGATAAGATCACGGGAAAGTTTATAGTTTACAGTTTACAGCAAACAATTAAGTGAAAATATATCATCATGACATAAATCATTTTTATTTCAATTCTCTTAAAATAGAATATTTGAAGACATATAATACTTAAGACATATAAACTTTAAATATATTTTGTCACAATGATATCTCTTTCGGAAATCTTACAACATATAAAATGTTACATCTTAGTTATTTTTTAGATTATAAATGAATCATGACGAAAGCAAAATTCTCAGCAAGATTACAGTTTTATTTAAGAGAGATTTACTTAAAATTGACTAAGAAATACGTTTATTTATTTTTATTCTTGCAGAAGCTTAATTTTATCCCGATCTTTTAATCTTTAATATTAATCTCTAAATTAGATCGCACTTTTTAATCTCAAAAGAAAAATTATTTTCACATTCATCAGAGAGAGAGAGAGAGAGAGAGAGAAATACTATTAAACCGTTGATTCAAAGAAAGCTTTTTCTGCAGAACAGCTTGCATTTTCTAATTTCATTATTCGTCATCTGAAAATGGAATTCTTTCTTTTCTTGCTATTCAAGGCGCAGATTACCAGAAATACAGGAGGAAACCCGCTGTGCAGTAGGCCATTACAGAGCTCTGCATGGTGCGAACACGACCGAGATATGAAATCTCAGTAATGCACATTTAATTGCATGTGTAGTACTTGTTGAATCGATGCGCGCATGTATCTGAAAACCAATATATTCGATTGATATCACGAACATGAAATCCGATTGATATCGAGAAAATACGACTATCTCCGTGGGGACTGAAGTAATGTGAAAATAGATAAAAAACATCTTCGATGTACAGGTTAAATGAAATTTTTATAAAAAATTATCTGAAAGATATATTTTAGATATATTTTATCTACAAAAAAAGCCTGTTTTTATAGTACTCTTCGTATTTTAATCACAAATAAATGTGCGAGAGACTTCATAAGAATATAAATGGCAAAAAAAAATTACTTTTTGCATAACACTCTATTGGACGAGATCATGAACAAGATAAAAAGCATACGGATTAAATTCTCATACAGTTTAATTAATTAAAAAAAATTGTGGAAACATTTGGAATTTTACGCGGCGATCGAAAAGAATTGATGAAAAGTTAGAGAATGGATGGCTCACAGAACGACAGACGCGACGTTGATAACGACGACAACTGCAATGTAATTACATGAATGACTGTTGACGAATGACATGGTTTTACGATGCACCGTGATAAGGCAGTAAGTGTGTGTGTGTGTGTACTTATCATAACCATAGGGTGTTATACACCCTATGGCGCACTGCGCCGTGTGTGCGTCGCGTGTCGGGCGGCTTACCCTAAACACCCTGCGCAATGCCCAACAATACACAATACCGCGTCGCGCGTGCTTAAATGCGCCTCGAAATCCACTGCAGTTCTAGGCGCATGCATCGTATTTAAGGGCGTAGCCATGCTAAACCTCTGCGACGAGACGCGGGTTTATGCGCGCGAATATGTCGGCGCGATGTGACACGAGAACGGGATACTTTTGACCTCGGTTATTCTGTGTGAACCTCACAAGTCTCTCCCAGGCACCTTTGAAGTGTCGCGCGGTTTTCGGTGTAACCGCCCGCTTATGAAATATAACCCTCAACCGCGCTCGCGTAGGTTGACTCATTTACCCGGGGACTCGAAATGAGGTATTACGAGAAGTCTCTTGTCCGTTACGCCAGCTGCGTACTACTTCCCCTTTCTTTTCCGGAACAATAGTTCCATGATCTTTTGTATCTCGTATATATTCGTTTTAATTAGCGGCAATTCCCTGAATGGCATACCTTCGAAATAATTCCGCATCCTATCGAGATAACAACGTATGCTCTTATTATTAAATCTGAATTCCGAATGCATAAAACCTCGTAATATTTTCGCGTGGATAAGAATACGTTACACGATATATTAATAATAATATTATTATACCAAGCATTGCCTCTCTCCAATAACTAAAAAATAATGTGAGAGCCTAATAGAATCAGAATATAAAAAAATTTTTTAAATATTATATTACATTTTTTCACTTGTATTACATTCGATATTTTATGAGAACATTACTTGTTATTTTAATCGTGTATTATGTTATTTATAATTTGTTATTTGTTAATTTGTACGCTACATAATAATCGTTTTAAATTATAATAAAGGCTGACATAATAAAAATTAACTGCGAGATTTCTGTCTAAAAAAAGTAAGTGACGAGCATCCGTTCGATGAATATGTTGAAGCGTGACAATGCGAAACTTTTGCAGAATTTCAAAGTGATCTCCAGTTTTGCCGCTAAGCAACAAATTTTCATATACGCGGCTATCTCCTTTCTTCCGTAAGAGACGGTATTAGATACGCAATGGGCCGAGTTTCCCTGGAAAGATCTTGGCGCAGCCTGCATGCAAATCCTGACCGCGATAGTAGTGCAGATAGCACACGAATCTAGATGCGGAAATATACGTGTATATGTGTATATTCGTGTATATATGTACGTAGCCATGGATACCATGAGCAGTCCAATTTCTCCCTAGTTGCATTCGACCGCTTTCTTGTGTTCCTCGAGCGATTTCTACGTTGCACTGAGATTCGACTGGTATTTAAACGGCGTTTATCACCAGCGAGGGAACTCTCGAGGGCTGCAGGGGGATGGCAATGGTATCGAATGAACCAAACAGAGGAGAGAAGGAAGAGCTAGTTCGGCTAGTTGGATCGAATGGGACCGGTGCTCGTGGCGAAATGTGCGGCGGGAGAAAGAAGCTAAAAGGCAATGCCTCGAAAGTCGAACCGATCTTATAGAGGATTCCACTGGTATCCTTTTACAAGCTTCTCTGTCTACAGGATAGTCGGACGTGTCTGAACTGTAGCCTATCTGTAATGAGCGGGCTTCACAAATACGGCGTTTGTTCCATGATCTCCAACGAGCATTTATCCTTCTTGAACATGAATACGCAATTGAATTAGTTGTATGTAGATATCGCAGAGGACATCGCGTATACATGACACGAAAAGAAACCGGGAAAGAGATACTGCTATCGACCTTGTTTCCATCCGCGTTCGTTATTGCTATCGAAAGCGACGCGAACTCGAGGAGGATGTTGGGCGATATCGAGAAAGGAAAGGAACCGTTTTCACAAGCAGACAAAAAAACGACATCATAGTTTTCCGGCAGAGAGGAGAAATCAAAAGGTACAACTCGAACATCAATGATCGTTTCGAGAGAGAAATCTTCTTTTCGTGCGGAATTTATTCAAGCATACTTTGCGAATCAATCGACTGTCCACGAATGCTGCGACATGGATTTTCTTGTGATTCAACAATTTCGTGAATGGTACACGCTTTTATGTTCTCTGATGCATCTTTAATCTACTGTGAAAGATAGAGTGAACGTTACGTTCATATTATCGTTTGTGTTTATTATTTCATTGTAACTAGTCTCGGTAATTGATAATTTAATTCGATTGATATCAAAGAGGTGTGATTAAAACAGCACATAAATGGGAGTTTGCAATAATGATTAATAATAGAGCGTAATTGACACTGTCGCTCACGCATATCTAGTGACGCATAATGAGGGTGAAATTCTACCTGTATACAGTTGATATCGATGTTTGTCACCTAACACGTAAAGCAAATTCGCGTGTTTATATGTAATATATGTTTACATATATACGTATTGTATATCTTTTTGCTGCATATTATATTTTTCGTTCCATGTTTTGCATTCAATTTTGCTTTTCATCCAATTCTGAAAGTTTACGTAACATTTTTGCACTCCACGGAGTTCACATTGCACACAGATATGTCGAAAGTTTTCGAAAACGCGTCCTTTTTGTTGACTATGTAAATATTTTGCCTTCCGTAAAGTTTTAAAATACTTAATTAAACGTCATCCTTTCGATAATATCGGCAATTTTTTTACCCCGAATATTTTTTTGCTCAAGCTGAAAATTAAAATTTTGTTGAGGTAAAATTCATTTCAAAGATCACAAATTACATTGTATGATTGTGTTGTTTATTATTTACAGTATCGAGACTTAATTAAAGTTTTTAATATATTTTTTATATACTATACTTCGTTGTAGCAAACAAAAACGTTACTATTTCAATATTGAAAAAAGCCGCCGTTTCGCTTTGGTTGTACCTGCGAAGAAAAATTTCCGCCTTCTGTAACGATTTTGTACTACCTTTTACAAACTTAATGTGTTCTCGGTTCAGCTGAGTGTTATAAAACTTGCCATTACGTCACGCTCAATTAGGAGAAACAGTTTCTTAAAATCGAAATACACGAAAGGAAACTGCAACTGGAAGATAAAAGAATCGAGAGTATCATGGCGCATTAACTTCAACAACGTTCGGCGCGTTTTTAGCCATACACGTCAACTGATCAGAATGAATCTTCGTTTTCCTCCGATCACTCTTCTTTTTTTTTTAGTCATTCAGCGAGCTAGTGAGCCTCTCTGTTTTATTTCACTTCCGTGTTATTCGGCGCGCATACGTTCGGTCGATGATCTATGGGACAGGTCTGATCCACCGACTGTGCGGAGTGACGCGCCTACATGCGGTTGCACACGCGAATACGATAAATCACGGCGAATATGAGCTCGGAACGCGTACAGGGTGCCATTCGAAACAGGCCGAACGTCCAGGGCAAACGTTTGCAGTTTCTCTCGGACATCGAGTCTCTCTTGTATACGCTGATCGATGATTCTGCAATGACAGTCGCTGCTTGCTGTTAACAGATGCAATGTCGTGCTTCAATTGGAGAGTGAAGAATCGATCTGATGAGCACGATCGACATCTTACGTTAGTTCCATCTCGAAAGCACAACACCCAGCTAAACGCGATTACATTTCCGTGATGTATTGATAGTAACAAATTTTTGTGCAATAACGACTAGCGTGTTTATTTCACATTGTAGAATAAACCGGATTTTAATTACGAAATTCTCATGCATATATTTTCTTACTTTCACACAAATTTATTTTACTAATTAATTAACTGAGTTTCCAAGGAAAACTGTCATGGTTAAGCATAATATTTTAGAATCATGAGTTCTTAACTTTAATCCGAATTATCTTTTAAGAGAAGTAATAAATGTAGTATATAATGACATAATAGGAGATATTTCACTTGGCATTTCTAAACACAATGGAAAATGCGCAGAATAAAAAGATAGCAATGGTAGCTGCGACACGTCGCTGAGAATCTACGATCTTAAGTGTGATACTGTGGTATATTCGTAGTAATATCCGTCCTTCGGACTTCTCTTGTTCATGCAATTTAATAGAGTATACAGAGTGTCCCAGACTCGCCGGATGTCCTTTCAACAACAGATACCACAGATCAAACAAGAAAACAGCGGTTCCGGCAATTTCGAGAAATCAGTATCGAGTGATGAAATTACGTGAAATTGGAAATTGGAAAGATTGGAAAGATTTACGATAAAATTTTTTTGAGAGTCGCTAAAATAAAAATAAATAGGCAAATAAAATATGGATATTTATTATTTATTAATTATTAATTATTAAGATAAAAATTAACTCTTTCAAAAATATATTTACTTAAAATTTTGACGTTAAATTTATAAAAATATGTAATAAATGCTTCATTACTGAAATTTGATATTGGAAATAAAAGTACGATAAATAATCGTCTGCCAATAATTTCACAAAGAATGAAAAAGATAGCGTTCCACGTCAATCTATAATTTATTAGTGTCCCACATTAGTTTAAAATTTATTTCGTTTTCGTGAGAAATTTAAGTAAATACATTTAAATGCGAAGAAAAGATCATGTCTGGAATATTTTACGCATCAGTTGTACGACTACTTAACAGAGAGAAGACTTAACAGAGACTCGTTAACAGAATGGGCACAATATACACTACATAAGTGCTTACCAGATATGTAAAGAGATGTGATATACCGTCGGATTGTGGGGTCACTCGATTTTATACAAGAATACTAACGGTGATTGTGTTAACGAAAGCTACGGGAATTACATACGCGAGCGCGCAGAAAGCAATCGTAAAGAATTGGGTATGTAGCAGACGAAAGGATAGAAGGAAGGGAAAGTATGTGCTTTCAGGCGGCTGTCGGAGTGCTAGTACTCTACATTTCCGAGTTGTGAGCCACTCGAGAGCTCTCCTCCTTGCATCCTCTTCTCACGAAAATTGCGTTGCGTGAGAGTACCATACAAGTGCGGAAGACTAACGGAATTTAAGTAGGTATATTGCATCCTGGCGTCTTGTTCGAAGAACATTTACAGCACTTCCTAATTATTCTTTCGCTGATGCGCGCTGTCTGTCATTCACACCGGGAAAATTTATTGAAACCACGACTCAGCTGAATTACAGAATCACGAATCTGTCATTTTCGTTATACAGCATATTCTTTCCTTCCATCAGATCGATCGTCAAACTAAAAATTATCGTTTGACGATCGATCTGATAGTGATCGAGAGAAAGAATATGCTGTATAATGAAAATGAAAGATTTTGTAATTCAGCTGAGTCGTGATTTCAATAAATTTTGTCAATAAATTTTAATGAATTCTTATATAAATTTTATTGTAACACTTCGGAATAGTATTATTGTTTTCACAACACAGCGAGAAATGTTTAATTAATTAACTCTTCATCTCTGCAATCTGGATCTTTTTTGACACAAGCAAAATTTTATCAAATTTCTCTGAAATAAAGGAGTCCAATTCTCCTTCTTAAAATATCTTATAAATATCTTGTATTTATTTAATAATGTAATAGAAATATTGACAAGTAACTCTAAATTTTTTTTTCATATTTTTTAAAGCCTAAACCAATAAAAAAATTCGAGCTGGACAGAAAAGACTCAGATTGCAAAAGGAAAGAATAAAAATATGATTGACGAATCAACATAAATTGATTTCCAAATACGCATAGAACAACGGTGCACAAGTTTCAATGAAAAAATTGAAATGCTTTTTTTATTAATTAATGATATTGTATTTAGGTAACAAGCGCAATTTTCATCAATGCAAATCCTATTTACCGAAGCGAATACTACTGTTCAAATGGTCACTTGCGTTCGTGAAAGCCATATACACAGTGCTATCGGGCATACTAATCCATAACAAGAGGGCATTATATGCGTCGTTGTTGATTACTTACGCGACGTGGAAGTTACTGACACCGTATCCAATAGGAGGGGCATATTGTGTCACAAAGGTCAACAACTTCGATAGAAGGTCCTTCTAATCCTTCAAAGGATTTAGCTTGCGGTTAGCGGTGATCCCAATATACGATTTCGAGACTTAGTAATAGCTGCTTCTATACCAATATAACCAAAAAAAAACAGAGAAAGAGAGAGAGAGAGAGAGAGAGAGAGAGAGAGAATTCACACTAACAGAATTTGATTAAAATAAAACATAATCATTAATTTTTTCACGATTTCCTGCTAATTTTTGTTTTTCCTAAATCATCGTACAAGCTTCATTTATCTTGCACGATTCATGAAATACGATAATCGAATGATCACCCTTTCGGAATTAACAAATAAAGAACTTTATAAAGACGATGTAAAGCTTTTTTCGTGCCATTTTAAAGAATCTCACAAGAAGTTTAGCTTAATTGAATCGCAATGTAATCGATATTCGCGATTTTTTTCTTTCTTACTTTATAAAAAATGTTTCATCCGGTTTAAAACTGTTTTATTATTATAAACAAAATCTTTTAGAGTTTCATATAAAACAAAAGTGCGAAAGAGTCTCAATATTCTTTTTAAGAATATTAATATCATTTTAAGATCTACATATTTAATCCGAGAATTATAGTCATCTGAGGTATTTTTATATCCCAGGAGAGAGAAAATGTAAACTGTTATAAAATGTTGTTTTATATAAATTACTCTACTTTTTCTTTTTAAATAATTATTTTTTATTTGAATCTTTAAATATGCAATTGTATTGAAAACTCACAATAAAAAAGCGTTACATTAATTAAAATCTTTATTCTTCAGATACAGTCGCAATAATCTACATACTCTCTAATTTCTTTGGAATGAAATCATCACTCATTCTGAAGTAAAAAAATGAAGCCAGTCTTGAAAAGCAGTGTTTCAAAATTTAAGAGTGAGATTCATTTTAAAAGTTTTAGGGAATATCATACTTATTCGGTTTAATATTTGTTTGATTTCTATTTATCTTATTCAGAAATTTATTGTGATTAAGTTTCTACTCATAATGTTCTCAAATAATAATAAATCGAAAAACAATCAAATAATGGATATGCAATATATTGTTAATAACAATGACTTTAATTAGGATGTAAAAACATTCTAGATGATCGTTAATATAAAAAAAGTCAGATGATTATTCCCAGATTAAATCTAAATTGTGCTCTTCAAGCATATAAAAAATTTAAGTTTTTGTGTTTACTTTCGGCCAATTCCGAAATAATTCATAATAAGTCAAAGGAAAATGTAACTTCCTCGCAGTAATGATCAAATGATCTCTCTTGACACATAGCGAAACATGCGTTTCAATATTGAAGCAGCATCCATTATGAAGCGTTAATCTTCTTTTTACAATCCTGAAGCTGTAGTGTGCATATTTTATGGTCGGCCAATAAAACATGATTTTCGGGGAGGACGTGAAAGTATAATCGGTCGGTACGCGCAGTGCGTCGCGCTTTAAATCGCACAGCAGGCGGCAGTAAAGAGAATACGCGAACGTCGACATGCATAATTGCGTTAGTCGCGGCAGCGGGGTTCCAGGATCTTCCAACCTGTTTTGAATTCATGGGCGTCATTCAGTCGTACCCCCGCAACGTATTCGGAGAGTGAAGCTTTGCCCCTATTACGCGTGTACTTGTCACGAAAGGAAGAGCCTCTCTCGGCGTTCCGCCGAATCCCACGTGGGTTACCAGAGATTTATACGAATCAAGATACTCCAGCGTGATTGCGAAAGCCCTGGAATCTGTGAAGATATATCTTAGGTGCGAAGAAGAAGTACGTTAGAATACATAGGAGGAGAGACCAAAAGGGATTCTTACTCGTAGTAGAGGTCGGAAAACGAACTCTTCGCCTTGATCCCCTGTCGGGTTACAGCTTCTCCGAGCAATTCGTAAGATTCGCAATTCGCATTTTCTGACAGGATTCCAGCGGGCGCGCGTAAAAACCCTTAAGTGCATCCCGACAAGTGGCCTCACTCGATATGTCCAAATACGGGCACTCAAAATCTGCGAGAGGCGTATCTACGAAAATCCTAATCGGGAAATCAGTTTCTTAATGCTGAAGATTACAGCGATATGCGGGATATACGGTACACTAATCTACGGTCGCATTAATACTTAACGAAGTTTCGAAGTGGTGTTTACAGCGTAATGTCTTCAGCACACTTTGATCAAGCTGCTCGCTCACATTGTACGCGCAAGGCTTTAGATCTTTCGTTTTCTTGTCTTTTTACTGTTCAAATTAAAAGCAAAAGATGTAAGGAACAGATTAATTATAACTAAAACAAAATAATTCATTAGAGATATTTGCATCCTTTCAAGTCATAAGCTATAAACTTAACTTTATATTATTAAAGAATTTCTCTTTTAATAAAATGTCAAAAATAAAAGTTTTGGAAAAATTTAATTTTTTATAAATATTATTTCTTATTTGTTTAAATATAAAAAAAACTTTATATTTGTATTATGCGATAAATGTTCTCACAAATGTTTATAAAAAATAATGTTTATAAAAAATTATTTTGTGCACGTATAATCTTCTTTAGCAAAAGATTAATTTCTTGGAAAGTTTTCTAGAAATAATGTTTATAATCTTTATAAATGGAAATTTTAAATAGTTAAATTATTAAAAATAATATCCTAGATTTTGCTCGCATTAGGTACTTTCCAATTTAATGTCAGAAAAAATTAGAACTTTAATGGTAATTGTTTTATAAAATCCTCGGAATCGTTTAAACTTTTTGTCACGAGCAAAAAATTAAGAAGTTTACACAACTCACATTTCGGACATTAATATTTTATTTTTCAATTAATTTAAAGCAAGCTTTATTTTGTATTTAAGAAGAAATTTTATTCAGAGTTTAATTGCTAAGATAATTAATGTTGAAATTTGACAAATTGCCAGTCTTTCCATCAAATTTTATCTAGAGTAGATTGACTGAAAATCCATCAAAGAATCCGCGGTTGAGAGATGGAACGGTTAGTCTAAGTACATATTTTAACGATGGTTTCTTCAGATCTTTCAAAGTCGAATTTCCCTTTAACGCAAATTTAATGAGAAATCATTACTGCTTGTCATAGTTTCAGAATTTTCAATATCAAATATTTTAACAAGAGTCTGAAACTAAAAACCTTATTAGATCTAATTCAAATCAACTAAAAAAGATTTATCATAAAATTTATGTTTATTGATTCGTATTAATATGTAGTAATAATAAAATAAAATGGAGATCAATAAAAAGAGACAGTTTCTTTAAAAATATAATTTCTTTATTTTATTATATATGATGCAACGGCATATATAGTTTATATTTAAATCGGCATTGCTTTATAACTTTAACTTCAAAGAATTAACTCTTTGATGTCACTTTAGATGGCATAGTCGACTGTTTTTTTTATTTTATATGTTATAACTTTTTTAATAAAGATTTATCAATATTTTTATAAAGACTAATAGACATTTTTAAAATAAAAATATATTTTGCTTGTTACTGTTATATTTCTTAATTTCTTTTGGCGTTTATTGAACAAAATTTATTCTATGTTTACTTTTATGCGATATTTTTGCACAACATTCAGTATTATGTTATATTGGGTTGTCCGGAAAGTTCGTGTCGACTAATCTATATAATTTAATAAATGTATATTAAAATTTAAATTTTCCTTCAACATCGGCACGAACTTTCCGGACAACCCAATATATGTGACAAAATGTATAGCGTAGCGCCGAAGGATTAATTTTTCAACGTTAGTTGTTCTTAATTATAAGTAGTTGCGTTTAAAAAAAGTAATGTGTGCATATAATTTATATCTTTATATAAAACGCGTTCAAACATTTGTAAGAACAACCTTAGTTCGCCAGTAGCTTTTGTCGAGAGTCGTCGAGTAAATAGCCCGAATGGGACTCGTCTCAGTAAATATGTCTCCCGATACGTCACGGGGCTTTCGCGTTATACGGCATCATTTATAAGATGAAGAAGACGGTTATGGAACAGGAGTAGTGATAAATATGTCTGAAGCGTCTAGTTGTACGAGTTTCAGCTCGAAGGAGTAAAATCAAGCCGATGCATGCAACGAATACTTGCGCATTCACGCTACACATGCCAACGTTATTTATACTATCAAAATAGCCTGCAAACGCCGGAATTGAAAGAAAACTGTTCTATATGCAGTAATAAACACGTCGATGTGATGAACGCATCCATCGTTCTTCGATAAACCACTGGTTATCAAAGAACGTTGAGTGCACGAAATTTTTTATCGTCGTTACAGAAAGAGTTCTTACGAACTATAATACAGTGAGATAATATAAAGGCAATAAAAACGGAGACGTCACGCCAACGAACAAACGATAGTCGTTATTATCATTGGCTCCTCTCCGTAAATGCGCGAGGCGGACGCGCGTCCGCAGTATATTAATGCATTCTGCCGCTCTATTTATGATCCACTTCCACCCCAGGAGTCGTTTACTTTCAATTCTCGGGTGTTCGATTAATTTTCGTATCGATGGCGCCCGAGAGCTCGCCACCGCCGTCACACGCCACCGTGAAATTTATGGCCCACGGATTTCGCGAACTTCGCCTCGGGCTATGACTATCGCGATCACGGAAAAATCGGAAATCCGGCGCGTTGTGCCGAGCGAACGGGATATTTAAAAGCGTCTAGCTCACGAGCTATTTGCACTGGAGCCGCTGTACGTACGCGAATGCCCAGAGGCGAGATACGTATTCCCGCGAAATAACAGCGATTAAACTTTATGGGTCCCGGACAGTGCCGAGGGCATCTCTCTCTTTTGACTTGATCGGTGGACACGGAAACCTGAAGCTGATTGCGGAATGTGACACTGCGCGAGTCCGATCGTTATTAATACCATTGACCGTTCCGTTTCTGAAATATGGTTTGCACCGTCGTTCGCGTACAGTGACAGCGAAATGGTGCAACGGATGGATTCGAAATGGAGTAAGGAGCGAGCAGATACATATGATCGATACATCGTACGTCGATATTTTATCCGTGAAATATTCGTACACGACGTACAGATAAAGTTAAATTTGCATTTATATTCTACAAAAGTGCTACCTTTACTGGATTTGCCGTGATTAAATGGACGAAGTTAAATAGGAAATGTGTAGACGAGATTTCTAACGATAATGGAAACGATCTCAATTTTCGATAAAGAATACCGTTCGGTTTTTAGCAATAAAGTTTTACGTAATTCTTGCGATATACCAAACGAATTCGCGTATATACGTCAGAGATCTTCACGAGACTTGATTCACCGATGCAGGCGGTTATCCACTCCGGTTTCCGTGTGCGTCCATCGATCCGGATGTCGTCATCGTTCCGGGCAGATACATTCCCCGCCGTGGATATTATTCCCTCCATCATATAGATATGTGGATACGCGTGTCACAGTGTGCGAGCGTATTCCCGTACATCATCTCCGGGATATAGCCCAACTGTCGCCCGCGAATCATACGACGGTGCTGTCATCGCGACCCATCCGGTGTAACCCACTTTTCTAGCCAAAATTCTTTCCTCCTCAAATGCAGTAGGCTTAAAGTATTAACCAATCACAAGAATGGCGACGGCGACAGAGCAAAGTATAGGTTTGAAGATCGAATACATATTGAGGTAATAATCAAGAACGATTATTGCCAGAAGAAAGTAGTTAAAATAGCTCAAAGACACGTCCATATAAAATAAGTAGAAATAAGTATAAGATGATAATAAGCACTAGGTGTATATTTTATCATGTATATTTGAGAGGACTGTTTAATGATCTGTTAAAAGTTAAGTAAAAAAAATGTATCGTTATGATAGAAAAATGACATATCTCAAAATTAACAATTTTTTAGAGAAGTAATTAAAATTTTGAATTGTGGAATAACTTTTAAAGAATCTTTTTTAAAAGAATAGTATAACTGCAAATAGGATATTTTCTTTCATTATTTTAGCATCGACAATACTCTTTCATCTGACAAAAAATGTTTTTTTTTCCTATAAAGAATTATTGTGAACTAAATCAAAGGATAATTTATTTTTATCTTCTAGCGATAAACTGGGGGAGTTACAAATGTACGTTTTTTTTTTCAATAAAAAATATACGTCTTTAGAGTTTTTTCCCCTGTATTTCGAAAGCATTAATTTTTTAATTGTCATTTTTCTATTAAAATGATATATAATCACATGATGTATCTTCTAATAATTCTGTTACTCGAGTGCACCATCCTGGAATTACGTAAGAAGGCGTACGCTATATTGGGAACAAGTCGGAGTTCCAAACTTATATTAAAACAATAAAAACGGAGGACACGTTGCGTCATCGGAACTCGGTGCCGAAGATATTCTTATACGTGATCACGTTGCGATTTAGCGTGTGACCTAGTACGATCGCAGATGTTACGTACCGATATACGTTTGTGACATTCTGATGCGCAGAAGAACAATGAGATCGATTTGATCGATACAGTGTGTCATATCGATATCTATACAGAAGAAAAGAACAACAATACGCGGTCTTCCTGTTTCTTCTTTT
>Ga0157363_1000654_pt1 | contig 26980 bp, 28 predicted proteins | sample AttsexASBM1_FD_111477 | JGI IMG/M metagenome (GOLD analysis project Ga0157363, IMG submission 111477) | Fungus gardens microbial communities from leaf cutter ant in Ribeirão Preto, State of São Paulo, Brazil - Atta sexdens ASBM1 | ecosystem: Host-associated > Fungi > Mycelium > Unclassified ... | reverse complement strand
TGGTGAGTATGGCGATTTTTACTCCCCGCCGCTTAAGCGCCAACAGTTGGGCTACGCCAGCGCGCGTCGGTACAAAATAGGCTGAGATGATATCGAACTGCTGTTGCGGTGTGCCAATCACCTCCAGCATGCGTTGCGGCAACAGGCTGGAACGTTTCGCTTTGCCAAGTCCCTTGCGTGGATCATCACTCAACAGGCGCGATTCTGCCCACGTCATCTGCATTGATCCCTGTTCCATTTGGCTGACAAAAGAAGAGTGCTCCAGCCGCGCCAGATAACGCTGAACGGCTTCACTCTGCTGCCACTCTGCCGGTAAACGCACAGCCTGATGGGCATCGCCCGAGACATCTACTACCGCGCGCAAGGGTGAAACCGCTTTGCTCTGCCAGTAGCGCTCGAAATCGTGCGCGACTTGATGTACCACCGGGCCAATCGCCAGCACGTCCAAATCGGTAAACAGCGGCTCATCGCCAGTCCCGAAATATTCGTCGCCGATATTGCGCCCACCGACCAGTGTCACGGCCCCATCCACCGTCAGGCTCTTATTGTGCATACGTCGATTAAGTCGGGCGAAATCAGTCAGGTAACCGAGCGCGCGCAGGGTGCGAAAGGAAAAGGGATTGAATAAGCGCACCGCAATATTGGGATGGCGATCGAGTTCGGCCAGCGTGTCATCCAGGCCCGGCGTATTATTGTCATCTAATAGCAAGCGAACGTTGACGCCACGTTCGGCGGCATCCAGCAACGCGCTAAACAACAGACGGCCAGACATGTCGTTGTGCCAGATGTAGTACTGCACATCAATAGTGTGTTGCGCCATGCCCATCAGCAGATAGCGCGCGGCAAAAGCGTCCAAACCATCGTTAAGGGGATGAATGCCACTCATCCCAGGATGCAGCGCACAACGTGCATCAACAATCTCTCGTAACCCTTCGCCCGCTGGCGGTTGCTGAACGGATGCTGCTTCACTCATACCGAATCCCTGAATTCACTGGATCTATTATTGTTGCTCTTACCGCATCGGATGGCCATCAGAGATATCTGCTACCGCTCGCTGACGCGTCTTTAGTTTACAGTCTAGACTTAGGCGTGCGTTCTGCATCCGACGTTTACCGTGAGGAGAGGATGATGACTCAGCAATCCCCGCGCCATCACCCGCAGCTTTTCCGCAGTTTCTTCCAGGGTAGCTTCCCCTGCTCCACCGCCTGCCGCAGCGGGGGCCGTCGTATGGATATGGTGATCAGTAGTGGTCACGATATGTTACTGGAGAAAGATTACGCTGCGCTGGCGCAGGAAGGATTACACACTGCCCGCGACGGTGCACGCTGGCATTTAATCGAAGCCACGCCTGGTGAATATGACTGGCGCAGCTTTTTACCGATGGTCCATGCCGCCGCACGTCACGATATGCAGATCATCTGGGAATTAGCCCATTTTGGCTACCCGGAACACCTTGATATCTGGCGTAGCGCCTTTGTCGATCATTTTGAGCGTTTAGCACGTGCCATGGCGCAGTTGATGCGTGATGAAGGCGTTGAACACCCTTTTTTCACCCCAATCAACCAAATCTCGTTCTGGTCGTGGGCCGGGGCAGATGTTTCCTGGCTTGATCCCTATGCCAGCGAGCGCGGCCGCGAGCTAAAACGTCAGCTGGTACGCGCCTCGCTGGCGGCGATGCATGCGGTTCGCGAGGTTTATCCTGATGCGCGCTTTGTACTCACCGATCCGCTGGTGCAAATCGCTGCCGACCCCGACAACCCCGACAGTAAGCCCTATGCAGATGCCCAGCATCAGTCCCAGTTTGAAGCCTGGGACTGGATTGCCGGGCGCGATGCGCCGGAGCTGGGCGGACGTGAAGACTTCCTCGATATTCTCGGCCTGAATTACTATCCCGATAATCACTGGTTCTTTTCCGGCGACACCATCCCCGCTGAACACGCGACTTATCAACCGCTGCATCGCCTGATGCTGCAATGCTGGCAACGCTATCAACGTCCATTATTGCTGGCAGAAACCGGTGCGGAAGGCGACGCGCGCGCGCCCTGGCTGCGGCATGTCACGGAAGAGGCGCTGTTAGCCCTGGACGAAGGGGTGGCGCTGGAAGGCATTTCGCTCTATCCGGTAGTCGAATATCCGGCCTGGGCAGACGATCGACGTTCACCTGGCGCGCTGTTTGGCCTGGGCGATCCCAATGGCAATCGCACGCTACACGAAGCCCTGGCGTTAGAGCTACGCAGTCAGCAAATTAAGTGGCACAACCGGGAAAAGCAGGATTAAGAGTGTTGTGTCGGATGAACTTTTGGCGGACAGGTTTGTACATCAAGCGTGGGATCGGCGGGATGGCGCACATCGGTCAGCCATGTCATGGTGAACAGGAACACCACGCCGATTAAACAGGCGGAGAGCAGGCCAATTATGGCGATCAGTTTGTCATCTCGGGCTTCCATCGACATCTCCTTGCAGGCTTCCATGAACTGTTGCTGACCTTAGCTCATCCATAACGTCACCATCAGGACGAAGATTATAAGGGTAACAGAGGTCACTGCAAGTACCACAATAGCGAAGTGCGCATCATCCAGAGATTGTCGTAAAGGCTCGTCGTGATCGTCAGGTGGCGCGGGTGAACTCATGTCGACTCAATAACAAAAGACTTTTGTGCGCGGGATTGCCGCACTGAGTGTAATGGAATGCGTGGCAAGGTACAGAATTATTTCAGTATGAAATGACAACAGGGACGCAATGGCGTCCCTGTTAAGAGCCGGATTAGAAATCGTAGCTCATGGAGACTTTCAAGGTGCGAGGGTCGCCCTGAACCAAATAGGTGCCGGTACCATCGACGTTGGCCCAGTATTTCTCATTAGTCACGTTATCCACACCCACGCGCCAGACCAGATCGTTCTGGCTGACCTTCATGCGGTAACGCACACCCAGATCGAGCGTGGTGTAGCTATCCAGCTTCAACGTATTGGCTGAGTTTGCATACTGTGAACCGGAGTGATTCAGCATGGCTGTCGCAGTCAAACCATCAACAGGCTTGATGTCGTACTCAGCACCCAGCACATAGTTGTAACGAGGCACACCGATAGCCTGTTTGCCATCATAGGTGCCGCCGGAGGTTTTGGTCATCACTGGATCGATCCAGGTCGCACTGGCATTCAAGCGCAGACCCAGAACCGGCTCACCAAAGATGTTGGCTTCCAGCCCACGGTGACGCTGCTCGCCATCCATCACATAAGCGCCGTCGCTGTTTAACAGACCTGATGGTTTCTTGATTTCAAACAGACCTAACGATCCGCCCATACGACCGAAGTCGGTTTTCACCCCGATTTCGTTTTGCTTGGAGTGTGCAACACCCGTTACGCTGCCATAGTTAGTCGCGGTGTTAGGTGCCACGCTGCCTGGCTGTAACGCTTCGGTGTGGTTCGCGTAGAAGGACACCTGTTTCCACGGCTTATAAACCACGCCGTAAGTTGGCATCCAGCGATCATTGGTATAACGAGAACTGACATCTTCCGCACCTGTGCCGTAAGCGTAATTACGCACTACCACTTTCTGATGGCGCGCACCCACGGTGAACAGCAGCGTATCGTCAAACACGCCTAAGGTGTCACTCAGCAGATAACCTTGCGTACGTGTGCGGGCTGTCGTCAGCGGGTCTGAGAATTTACCACCGGCGAAGGTCGCTGCCGGCTCTGCAACATCGCCGCTGTTGTAAATGTTGAACGGCGTGCCGACCAGCGACATGTTGTAGGCGTTTTTGGCATTGGTGGTTAATGCTGAATAGCCCACATTGACTTTATGACTGACGAAACCGGTGTGGAAATCACCGCGCAGACCCACCATACCGCTCATGTTGTCCTGAATGCGGTTGGAGTAGAAACTGCTGATAGTGCCATCACCATTAGTGTCGGTAACCGTTGGCGAACCATAGTTACCGGTTTCGTGGGCGTGCTGTGCACCCAGTCCGGCATAGGCCGTCCAGCTATCGGTGATATCGTATTCCGCTTTCGCCATTCCGAATTCGGATTCCATATCGCTATACACCCATTTCTGGCTGTAGTTGTGCGAATTGGAGGGAACCTCTGGGATGAAGTCGCCGAATTTCACGCCCTGCAGCGCATCATGATAGGTCTTTTTCTGATAGCCCACGTCCAGCGAGGTGCGCAGACGATCGCCACGATAATCCAGGCCCAATGATGCTGCCGTGGTGCGTTTCTTTACACCATCGACGCCAGTCTCACCTTCGCGATGAACTGCATTGAAACGTACGCCAAACTGGTTGTTATCACCGAAACGACGACCCACGTCCAGCGTTCCGCCGACCTGAGAAGAAGAGGTGTAATCCACGCCAACGCGGGTAATCGGCGTATCTTCCGCGTGCTTCGGCTCCAGGTTGATCATGCCACCGACGCCAGATGACGCCGCGCCGTTGACCAGGCTGTTAGCGCCTTTGAAAATTTCGACGCGATCAATCAGGGAAGCGTCCATCACCTGACGCGGCACCACGCCTGCCAGGCCACCAAAGGTCATGTCATCGCCATCCAATTCAAAGCCACGGATGCGATAAGCCTCGGCAAAGTTACCGTAGCCTTTAACATTCTGAACGCCTGCATCATTACGCACCACGTCAGCGATGGTTTTTGCCTGCTGATCCTGAATCATCTTCGAGGTGAAGCCGATGACGTTAAACGGCACGTCCATCGCATTCTGCTCACCCAGCATGCCGAGGCGGCCGCCGTGGGCGATTTGCCCGTCGAGATACGCGGGAACTAAATCGTTACCGCCGGATTTGAAATCAGCTTGTGGCGTCGCGGTCACGGTCAGCGTCTGCTGTTCGTTTTTGGCCGCGGTTGAAGATGTAGTGGTGTTGGTGGTAGCAGCCATCACTGGCAAACAACCGGCACTGACCAGAACGGCGAGCAGCGTCGGTTTCAGTCCGGGATTGAAAGGCGAAGTACGCATGGATATCCCCTGATACGAAATATATTGATAATCATTTTTATTACGGTTTGCGATTATGCGGAGTGCTAATACGAAAGCAAGTAAAATCGCTGAACTTCCTCAACTCAGCGTGGTCAGAAGCGCTTAATTGTTAAGAAAGCGAAAACGCCCTGCGATAATTGCACTTACCACCGTGATTTCACTCAGAAATTGTGGGGATTTAAGGCCGGTAAAAATAAGAGTACAGCGGCTTCGGTTATTGAAACCGCCGTCAGTCTGGGGGATTTAGGCGTTGTGACTTCGTTGATTGAAACCGCTGACAGTGTGAGAATTTAGGCGTCACGGCTTCATTTATTGAAGCCGCTGACAGTCGGGAATTCAGGCGTCGCGCCAGCGTTTAAACACCAGCGAGGTGTTGATACCCCCGAAGGCAAAGTTGTTGGATTGAATATAATCGGTATCGATCGAGCGTGATTCGCCGATGATATAGTCCAGATCGCCACACTCTGCGGCGGGCTGCGTCAGATTCAGCGTGGGCGCAAACCACCCTTCTCGCATCATCTCAATGCTCATCCAGGCTTCCAGTGCACCACAGGCACCGAGCGTGTGACCAAAGTAACTTTTCAGCGATGAAATCGGCGTGTCATTGCCAAAAATCGCCGCGGTGGCCTGACTTTCAGCGATATCGCCGCGATCAGTGGCCGTGCCATGGGCATTGATATAGCCAATCTGCTCCGGCGTCACGCCCGCCGTTTTCAGCGCGCGTTCGATGCAGATCTGCATGGTTTCACGCTGCGGCTGGGTAATATGCGCCGCATCACAGTTGGTGTGGAAACCCACCAGTTCGGCGTAAATGGTGGCGCCGCGTGCCTGGGCATGCTCCAGTGATTCGAGGATCAAGGTTCCCGCGCCTTCGCCAATCACCAACCCATCGCGCTGCTGATCAAAAGGTGACGGTGAAGAATGCGGTGCATCGTTGCGTTGGCTGGTGGCAAACAACGTGTCAAACACCGCCGCTTCGGAAGGACACAGCTCTTCCGCACCGCCCGCCACCATCACGGTTTGATAACCATGGCGGATCGCTTCCCACGCATAGCCAATCGCCTGGCTGCCCGAGGTGCAGGCGCTGGAAGTCGGGATCACCCGGCCGCGCAGGCCAAAGAACAGCCCGGCGTTCACCGCCGTGGTATGCGGCATCATCTGCACATAGGTGGTGCCAGTAATGTTATTGGTGTGTTTTTCTGTCAGCATGGTGGCAAATTCACTGACCGGGCCGGTGCTGCCAGTAGATGAACCATAGGCAATGCCGGTTTCGCCGCTGGTCAGCACCGGGTGATCGATCAAGCCGGCCTGTTCCAGCGCCAGCTCGGTGGCGCGCGTTGCCATTAACGCCACACGCCCCATTGAACGAATGCGTTTACGCGTGTAGTGCGCGGGCAGTTCGAAGTTATCGACCGGGGCACCGAGCAAGGTGTGTAAGCCGTCGTAAATCTGCCATTCCGGCATTTTCCGCACCGCGTTTTGCCCTTGCTTGATGCGCGCGGCCACCGCTGGCCAGTTTTCGCCAAAGGCGGTGACGCCCCCCATGCCCGTAACCACAACTCGCTGCATCACAGCATACCTCCGTTGATAGAAATCACCTGACGCGTCACGTAGCCCGCAATATCCGACATTAGATAGCTGGCGAGTCCGGCAACTTCCTCAGCCGCCCCCATGCGCTTCATAGGAATGATCTTCAGCGCTTCGTCGATCACCATCGGCTCCAGATCCGTCATGCCGGTGTCAATCAAACCTGGCGCGATACAGTTCACGGTGATTTTGCGTTTTGCTAATTCGATGGCCAGCGCTTTGGTGGCACCAATAATCCCCGCCTTGGCCGCGCTGTAATTCACCTGGCCGCGATTGCCCATGATACCGGACACCGAGGACAAGGTGACGATTCGGCCGCCTTTACGCAGACCAATCATCGGCATCACACAGGGATGAATCACGTTGTAGAAGCTGTCGAGGTTGGTGTGGATCACGCTGTCCCACTCATCTTCGGTCAGGGCCGGGAAAGCGCCATCGCGCGTGATACCGGCATTGTTCACTACGCCGTAATAGGCGCCGTGTTCGGCGATATCGTTTTCAATTGCAGTGCGCGTGGCTTCGCGATCGGCCACGTCAAACTGCAGAGTGCGCCCCACTCCGCCCGCATTCGTGATGTCCGCCAGCGTCTGTTGTGCACCCGCTGCATCACGGTGGTAATGCACCACCACGTTGAAACCATCCTGCGCCAGGCGAAGCGCAATGGCGCGGCCAATCCCTTTACTGGCGCCGGTCACTAATACGCTGCGCGTCATGGCTGCATCCCTTGTTGTAATTGAATAAGTTCTTGTTCATCCGGCTGATAGGTATTCAGCCGACCGCTGGCAAGGACCGCATCCTGACTGCGGATCTCGCCTTCAAAGCTACCGAGCTTGTCGTCACGCATCAGCAGATGCATCTCCACCCGCAGCGTGCTGTCTGCGGCAAAGGTGGCAGCAGCGGCACGATAGCCGCGTCCCCCCAGTAACATGCCGGGGCGGATATTCCGATCGCCGCGCTGTCGGGCATGAAAGCCAGACCAGACGCCAACGGTCTGCGCCATGATCTCGACGCCAAACCACGCGGGCAACTCGCCCTGCGCATTAAGAAACGGCGCGAGTACGCCCTGGTGGTTGATGGTCACTTCACACACCACGCGCTCGTCGCTGACCTGAATCACGCGATCCAGCAGCAGCATCGGTGCACGGTGCGGCAGATAGTCGCCCACCGGCAGAAAATCAGTCATGAGGCTTTCCTACAATCAGGCAGGTGTTGTTCCCGCCAAAAGCAAAAGAGTTTGAGGCGATGATGGGACGCGCCAGCGGCTGTGGCAAAGTCAGCAGTCCGCAAACCGGCAGTGTGCTATCCAGGGTAGTGGCGCTAAAATCCTGCGCCGGTAACGCCAGATTTTGCTGCACGATGAGTGCCGCCAGCGCCGCCTCGGTCGCACCTGCCGCGCCGAGCGTGTGGCCCGTCAGGTGCTTAGTGGAACTACAGGGCACGTTATCGCCAAACAGGCGATGAATCACGTCCGACTCGACCTGATCGTTGAGCGGTGTCGCGGTGCCATGCAGATTAATGTAACCGATATCCTGCGGCTCTAATTCGGCCTGCTTTAGCGCCATCTTCAACGCCTGCTCAGCACCAATGCCTTGCGGATGCGGAGCCGACATATGCCAGGCGTCTGATGACTCACCCGCACCAAGCAGCGCCAGCGACTGCGGCTCACGCGTCAGCAGCAGCAGCGCCCCCGCTTCACCGATAGAAATACCGTCACGCTCGGCGCTGAACGGTGCACACTGGCGTTCGGATAACGAATCCAGGCTGGCAAAACCGTTTATTGGCATGCGGCTCAATGAATCCGCACCGCCCACCAGCGCCACATCCACCAGACCGGCCTCAATCAAGCGCTGTCCACTGATCAACGCGCGTGCACTGGAGGAACAGGCAGTAGAAATCGTGTACGCCGGGCCGTCCAGCTCAAGGTAGTGCGCCAGGAAACGCGACGGATCGCCCAACTCCTGCATGCGGTAATCGTAACCCGGTAAGCCTCTGTCAACCTGACGATCGCCTTCGTCCACGCCCGAGGTACTGGTGCCCAGCACCACCGCGACACGTTCACGACCAAAGCGGGCAATCGCCGCATCCACGGCCGGACGGATCTGCGCCAGCGCCGCCAGCAGCAGCTGATTATTGCGCGTGTTATGCGCGGCAAGTGCGGCGGGCACAGCTGGCAGTTCGCCCGGCACCTCGCCCAGCCAGCAGGTTTTACCTTGCTGCAACCAGCCTTCGCGCGGCTGCATGCCGGGTGCGTGGCCTGAGGTTAACTGCGCGGCAATCTGCTCCAGTGAGTTGCCAAGCGCATTCACCATGCCAAACGCCGAAATGTAGATCATGAAGATGCGTCCAGATGCTGAATTTGAATTTGATAACCGAAGGCGCGCTGATCGATGCTGATCGGTTCACGTACGGTTCCCCGTTGCAGGTAGCGAATCAACGTCACTACGTTACCGGCAGGGTCGCGCAACTCACGACGATCGCCCTTGTCGATCAACTGCCAGCCTGGCGGCAACTGCGGCTGCCACGCACTCAGCGGCCAGTGGCTCAGCATGACATCTGCCAGCACCTGGCTGGCTGGCGGCATTTCGGGCAGCGCCATCATCTGCTGCGTATGAATCCCGTTTTTATCATAGGTCACACGGAACAAGCGAATGCCCAGCGAGGACAAACCCGCCAGGCTGATTTGCTGTGAATCGGCGCTTAACAGCACCAGCAGTGACTGGGTTTTACCTTTGGCGTGACCGGTCAGCAGTTGCTGCTGCTGAAACGCGGGTGAAATGCCCGGCGCAGGCAACGTGACGCGCACGCCCGGTTTCAGCCACGCGGTGGGCCGATCGGATGGGCTGTCATGCTGCGCACAACCGCTTAACAGCAGGCTCAGCATCAACAACAAAGCACCTGTTTTCATCTTTGCTTCCTTTTCCCTGGTGCCAGCGCCAGCGGCGCTAACAAGAATGCACAAAAGATCCCACTGCACAGCACGGTGCCAAAACCACTGATCGCCGCTGTGCTGCTGAACACCAGCATGCCCAGCGTCAGCAGTGTGGTCATCATCGCCAGCGTGACGGCCAGCATAGAGGTCAGCGGCGTACCGCGCGGATTACTGAAGAACAGCGTGTAATTGATGCCAATACCGAGTACCAGAATCAGCGCCAGCAAGGCAAATAAGTTCAGGCTGGCGCCAATCCAGCCTAATGTTGCCAGCGCTGCCGCCAGCGACAACCAGGAAGGCAAGGCGCTGCGTAAACCCGCTTGCAGGCCAAGGCGCACGATGTAACTTGCGGTGATCAGCAACAACGCCAGCGCCAACAGGCCACTCAGCAGCGTACGCCAAAAGCGGAACAGCTCATCGTAACTGGCTTTGCGATCGACCCAGCTCACCCCCGCCTGCTGCGTAGCTAAATCCAATAACGCCGCACTGTTTTTCACGCCATTGACCGGCACCAGCACGCTGCTGCGTCCATCCGGCAGCGACAACCACAGCAAACGCCAGCCCTCGCTAAGCGGACTTGCCAGCCAGTCATCGGCATTGACTGGCATCGCCGCAAGATCGGCATTGGCTAACGTGATGCCCGCCTGTTTTAACCGCGTCAGGATATTCGGCGCAGCCTGCTGCAACAGCTGCAGATCCTGCTGTTGCTGATCCAGCGAATTAAGCGGCAATACGCGATAACCCGCCATCCAGCCCTGCTGCTGCGCCAGTTGTAGCTTGGGTGTCAGTGCGCTGAGACGTTGCAATGCCTGCTGCTCGTTATCCCCCCACACCACGAACCAGGTTTGGTCGGCCTGTTGTCCCGTCAGCTGTGCCAGTTGCCGATCCTGTGCCAGTAATTTAGCCGGAGCGCTCTGCAGATGAGCAATATCGTCATCGACGCGCAGCTGAATCATGCCGCTCAATGCATAGATCGCCACCAGTAGCGGCAATCCAACTTTTAACAACGTGTTGCGACGCCATGCCGCTAACCAGCGCGCCAGCCACACCATACCGGGAATCGGTCGCACCGGCAGGCCGCGCACCAGCCATGGATAAAAACAGATCACCGTCAGGCAAGATGCACTTAACCCGCTGGCGGCGAACACCGCCAGCTGGCGCAAACCGGGGAACGGCGCCAGCAACATCAGCAGCCAGGCAATCGCCGTGGTGCCCAGTGCCAGCAGTAACGTGGCGCGCACTTTATGCAGGCTTTGCCACGGCGTGTTTTGTTCGCCGTGTACCATGCGTTCCGTCAGATAGTACAAGGTATAATCGGCAGAGATGCCGACAATGCTGAGGCTCATCACTAAAGTCGTGAGATGCAGCTCACCAAAACAGATCAAGGTGAGCACCGTACCCGCCATCGCGCCTATCGCCACCGAGAGCGCACACAGCGCCAGGGGCCGCAGCGAGCGGAACACCAGCCACACCAGCAGCAGCAAGCCGGCCAGTGTGACGCTGCCGAGCGTCTCGACATCATGCTGCGCGCGCTGGCTGGCATCATCGCTAAACAGCACTGTGCCACGCGTTAACAGCTGCGCATCTGGCCAGCGCGTTTTTAACTGCTGTTCAAGCTGGTTGAGGGCGGTCACCAACTGATGACTTTGCTGAATGCTAAAGGCATTGCTCGCCAGTTCACCGTGCAGGAAATACCAGCGGCGCTGCTGGGCGTCATTCACGGTTAACCAGCCGTTATGCAGTACCATTTTGCTGGCATTCTGCTGCAGTGCCAGCTGCGCGCCACGCACCAGCATCAGCGGGTCGTTTTGAATTTCTTTACTGCTCACACCGGCAAACGCTGAGAACAGTTGCGCCAGAATCCAGTCGGCTTGTGCCGTACCGCCGTTTTGCAGACGGGCGCGCGTCAACGGATCGATCAGGCCGTTACGATGCTGGAAGGCGTAGGTGCCCCAACGCTGCATCTGGTCATCATCCAGCGCACCGCTCACCTGTTTCAGCATCGGCAGCGCCTGCAGCTGCGCTTGCCACCACTCTGCCGCTTCATCGCCGTGATCGTTATCGGCGCTCACCAGCCACACCAGCTGACGATCCAGCCGCTGCATAAACCCTTGCTGAATCTCTGCCGGCGCTTGCCCCAGATTTTGTTGCGGCAGTAAAGCCAGCACGCTGCTGTTCAGCTGGCTACGCGGCAACAGGATGGCCAGTGCCACCGCCAATGCCAGGCAAACCGCCAGCCACAGCAGCGCAGCGGTTTTCTCACTGCGCTGGGGCAAAACGCGCTCGCTCTTCATCAGTCAATTGTTTCGGCTCGGTGCGGGTATCACTTAAGGTGATGGCGGTTTTATCGCCCTGCTTATCATCCAGCGTAATGCTGTTAAGGAAGGCTGCTCCTTGCAGATCGATGCGGTTGAAAATTTTGTTCAGCGGTGCCGCCTTAGGCGTCAGGCTGAGCTGCCACTGGTCATTCCCTTTATCATGGAAATCGAGTTCGAAATTCTCACGCAGCACCTTTTCGTCGGCCTGGAACAAGGCGCGCAGCAGATGGTTGAACTGAAACATCTGCGGATTACTGTCGGCGGTGATCACCTGCGGCGGCTGACCGCTCATGCTCTGCACCATACGCTTATCATCGAGAATCAAGGTCATCACAAACGGCGTGGCCTGATGCCACCATAAACCTTGTTGCTGGGCGATTAATAACTGGCCACGCGACACCAGCGGCTGCGACATACCAGAAATGGTACGCACTTGCTCGAAGTTGGCGCGGATCACCGGCTGGCTGGCAAAACGCTGCTGCAGCTGATCCAACGTGATGGCCTGTGCGCTGGCACACAGCAACGTCAGCATCAGACAAAGAGTTCTGATCACGGTTTGACTCCCAGGCGTTCAAATAAAATATCGGGTGAAACGAAATTCATTTCCTGACTTGCCGCATCGACCGCCACCTGCAGCGTGTGTGCTTTGGTGGTGATCTGGCCCGCGGCATTGAGGATCACATAATCGATACGCAGGCGGTTTTCGTATTCGGTAATGCGGGCTTCCACGCAGATCACCTCTTCACAGCGTAACGGCTGGCGATATTTGACACGCGTATCTACCACTGGCCAGACAAAACCGCTGGCGGTCATCTCACCGTAGCTGTAGTTGATGCTGCGCAGCAGCGCTTCACGCGCCACTTCAAAAAAGCGGAAATAGTTGCCGTGCCACACCACGCCCATCGGGTCGCAGTCGTGGAACGACACGGTTAATTCAACCTCAGCGCGCCAGATATGTTCACTCATCGCGGCTCTTCTCCTCTGGTAACGTCCAGAAATCGTAAAAGTTAAACCAGTCCAGCGGCGCCATCAGCGCATGCTGCTGCAGTCGTTCGGCATAGCGATCTACCGTGGCCTGCAGCGCCGCCTGTCGTTGGGCTCGCGGCAGCAGGATCGGATCGGCAAAGGGTTCACAATGCACGCGCAGTCTGCCCTGTTCCCGTAAGGCAAACATCAACAGCACCGGACAGCGTAAGGCGGCGGCCAGGACAAAAGGTCCCTGCGGAAACGGTGCCGGACGGCCCATAAATGCACTCCACACCACGCGGCGTTCGCCCCCGCGCTGACGATGCACGGCGGTACGATCGCCGACAATCGCCACCCATTCCCCGGCATCCAGTTTTTGCTGCAGCAGGATGGCGGTATCCGGGCCGATGTCGGTGACCGGCATCAGATTCACCCCAGCCTGCGGTGCGATGCTTTCCAGCACTTCGCGAAAGCGCTGGGCGTTGTCGGTAAACACCAGCGCGTTGATCACCAGCCCGCTGACCTGCTTTGCCATCGCGCGGCAGGCCTCGATATCCCCCAGATGCGACGCGAGGATCAAATGTCCTTTGCCATCTGCAGCACGGATAACCGCTTCGGCACCCGGCGCAAAATCAATATCGCGTCCCCATTGCACCTCTCCGCGCCAGCTGGCGACTTTGTCCAGCATGCTGTAACCAAAGCGCAGAAAGTGGCGATAGCTATTGATTGGCGTTGGCAACGCAATCTGCTGTTTGCTGGCTTCTGCCTGCACCCGCGTCAGCCATTGCTGAGAGGCGTTACGCGCCTCACGTCCGCTCAACCAGTAAACCGCCACCACCGGCCATAGCAACAGCACAAACGGCAGCCGCCCGGCGCGACGATACAACCACAGCATAAAACGCAACCCGCTCTGACCCCGACGTTCTGGCGTGGCGGCCCAGTGCTGCGCCGTTTTACCCCGGCTCAGTAACTGTGGGATGCGCGGCACCATGCCGAAGAACAGGCGCGTGTGCATCCATGAAATACGCAGGTTGTCGTGCAAGGCATCAAAATGTGACAGGCCACTTTCCGGATAGGTGACGCGCGTGCTGATAAAGCGGCTCGGCGTGCCCTGCCAGTAGAGTCGCACCATGATTTCGGTGTCGAAATCCATGCGCTGGCCAATCGGGTGGCGATCACAGAGTGCCAATGAAGGTTGCAGCGGGTAGACGCGGAAACCGCACATGCTGTCTTTTAGCGAGAAGGAGAGCGTTTCAATCCACACCCAAAAATGGGTGATGTAACGGCCATACAAGCGGGATTTCGGAATGGAATCATCGTAAACAGGCTGGCCGGAGATCAGGCAATCGGGATGGCTTTCCGCTTCCGCCAGCATGCGCGGTGTGTCTTCCACCTGATGCTGACCATCCGCGTCGAGTTGTAGCGCGTGGCTGTATCCTGCTGCGGCGGCCCGGCGCATCCCGGCGATCACCGCCGCACCTTTGCCCTTATTAACCGGTAGGGTGAGGATATCCAGCTGTGGAGCCTCAAGGTCAGCGATCTGCTGCTGAGTCTGCGTATCACTGCCGTCATCGACGATAATCACCGGCAGATTAAAGGGAGCCAGCCGCGCCAGCACCGAGGCCAGCATGGCGCCGTGGTTGTAACAGGGAATCAGAACACAGGGTTTGAAAGGCGCATTCAGCACAGGCGAATCTTCCCGCTGCTGGCAATCTCAGTGCTGTCCGCGTAAATCAGGCTGTAGCTGAAGCTCAGCAGTGATTTGTCTTCCTGCCAGCTCAGCTGCAGCTCTAGCTCCGCATCAGGCGGCACCGGCTGCTGAAACTTGATGTTCTCAATTGAACGGAAGTGTTTACCGATGGCCAGGCGTGACAGGCCGTAATATAAAGCCCAGTCGAGCTGCGCCACGCCGGGTAATATCGGTAAGGTCGGGAAGTGGCCGCGGAACCAAAACAGATCCGCGGCAGCATGCAGGCGCAGCGTCAGTGTTGCGCCCTGCTGCAGGGCGTTGAGTTCAACCGGCAACATCAAACAGTTCCTCAATTTGGGGCCAGGCGCGTTTACTCTGCGCCGTAACCGGAATCGCGTTGACCACGCGCCAGTAACGCGGCATGGCGACTGGCTCCAGCCAGGGTTGTAGCGCGATTTTCCATTGTTTCTTGCGTTGGGTCAGCGTTGCGGCATCCAGCGTGTCCGGCAAAGCCAGCACCACGCCAATCGCCTGGCGTCCGTGACGTTGAATCGCCAGAGCGGCCGCGTCTTCTACGCCGGGTAAGGCCAGCAGTCTTCGCTCGATCTCACTGAGTGAAACGCGCTTATCTTCTATCTTCACCACCCGATCCTGACGCCCCGCCAGCTGAAATACGCCGGAGGGCTGTTGCACGATGCGATCGTCGAGCGGCCAACCTTCAGGGGTTTCCAGCAGCGCTGAAAACACCCGCCAGCCGGCTTCCTGCTGTACCAGCTTAACTTGGGGGAAACAGTGCCACGGGGCGTTTTCTTCCTGCGCACAGCGCCAGCCGATCACGCCGGTTTCGGTGCTGCCGTAAATCTCATCCACCGCACACTCAAAGGCGCGCTGAGCGTGCTGTGCATCAGCCCAGGGCAAAGCCCCACCAGCCGAAACAATCAGCGCACATGAAGGTGCATCGAGGGCAGGATCCAGGCGACGCAAAAAAGCCGGGCTACTGATAAAGGCGTAGCGACGATCGCGACGCTGATCGGCGAGCTGTTCACCGTAAAAAATTTGCTGAGCGGCAAGTGGCAAGCTCAGCGCCATCGGCAACACAATGCGAAACGTCAGGCCATACAGATGTTGATGGCTCACTGACGCAATCACGTGGCATTGCTGCAGACGGTCGGCCCATAACGCTGCCAGCCACTGCGCTTCAAGATCGAGTGCACGCAGTGATTTCACCACGCGACGCGGCGTGCCGGTGGAACCGGAGGTGAATAGCACCAGTTCGGCATCTTCGGCGATGGCAGGCAGTTCGCCCAGCGCCAGTGCACCGTCCCAGCGCAACTGTGGCAGGGACACCGCCAGCGGCATATCGCTGATCACGCCATCCAATTGTTCTGCCATCTCTTCCAGCTGCGCGGCCCGACAATGTCCGGGGATCACCGGTGTTTTACCGGCGTGCCATAACGCCAGCAGCGCAGCCGTAAAGTGATAACTGTTATCGAAGCATAACGCCCAATGCTGGCCCGGCAGGCTTTGGAGTTTTTCCACTAACGCCAGCACCTGCTGACGCATCTCCGATAACCAATGCTGTTGCTGCCCTTGCCAGGCCACGACACGATCCGGCGCTTCGAGCCAGTCGCGGATACTCACCACCTTCATGCCTTGTTCCTCATACACTGACGCAGCAACCATTCGCCGCCCATCAGCGTGCCCATCAGCAGATAGCTGATGCACCCATTCCAGAGTGTCCACAGCGAGAGATCATTGAGCAGGCAAGTGGCCAACGCCACGCTGCCGTTAAAAATGAAAAAACCACACCATACCTGTGTCACGCGCCGCGTATAGCGCACGGCCCGCGCGGGCAAATCCGGTTCACGCAGCCGCGCTAAACGCTCGACCAGCGGCATCGGGCTCCACAAAGATGTGCCAAACAGCAGCAGCATCAGCCCATTCACGACTACCGGATACCACAGCAACAAATGCTGACTGCGCAACAGCATGCTGGAAAGGCACAGTAAGGTCCCCACCAGCGCCAGCGACAGCATCACCCGCCCCATCGCGCCCTGCGCGTGACGTAATTGCCAGATACGCCAGCCAAACAGCAAGGCTAACAGAGCAATCACACCACGCCATTGCGGATGGGTGACGGCTAGCCACACCAGAAACGGCCAGGCCAGCAGGGCCAGACCATTTATCAGGCGCAGAAAGGCTGGCATGCCGGAAATCAGGCTTCGTCGCGCATCAGTTGATCGACGGCATCCACCACATCCTGCACGGTGCGAACCGCACGGAAGGCTTCAGGTTTGATTTTACGGCCGGTGCGCTTTTGCAGGTGCACCACCATGTCCACCGCATCAATGCTGTCGAGTTCGAGGTCTTCATACAGACGGGCATCCGGGCGGATATCATCGGCATCAATTTCAAACAGCGAGGTGAGCAGCGAGGCCACTTCCTGGTAAATTTCGTCTTTATTCATCATTTTGACTGTTCTCAGGCTTGCTGTTGTTCAACAAACGCGGCCAGCGTGGCCACGGAAAAAAAGTGCGCGCGTAAGGTTTCGCTTTCTGCCGAAAGCTGTACGCCGAAGCGATTTTTCACCGCCAGTCCCAGCTCAAGGGCATCGATTGAATCGAGTCCCAACCCTTCGCCAAACAAGGGGGCGTCGGTTTCTATATCGTCCGGGCTGATATCTTCCAGATTCAGCGTGTCGATAATCATCAGTTTGATGTCGTCAATCAGTGCTTGCATAACTTACTTTGTCTCTTCAGGGACCAGTGCCTGTTGCAGGTGACGCGTCAGGCGACGCGCGGCGAGCGGCTGCGCATCTTCTTCGGCTTCACTGAAAGCCTGGCTATCAATACGCGATTGTACGCGTACAGTAAAAACGGGTTTAACCAGCGGAATCTGATACCAGCGACTTTGCTTATCGAGCATACGCTGGGTGCAGCTAATATGTACCACGCGCAGATCGCATCCGGCACGCACCGCGATATTGGCGGCACCGCGTTGCAGCTTCAGCGGTTCACCGTAACGGGTACGCGTACCTTCAGGAAAAATCAGGATGGTATCGCCGCGTGCTAAACGTTGCTGGCTATCCGGCAGCAAGGTATCGGCTTCGCTGTTAATCAGATAATCGGCAGATTTGATGACGCCATTAAAAAAAATGTTGTGCTGCAGTTCGGCTTTGACCAGACAATCCATTTCCGGCAGTACCGAAGCAATCATCACATAATCAATTAACGAAGGATGATTGGCGACGATCAGACAGCCGCGATCCTGGCGCAGTAGCTCGGCACCAATGATCTGATAATCGTAAACACCGACAAAGCGACAAAAGCGCAGGAAACAGCGGAAGCTCCAGGCAATGCTGCTGCGTGCAATCTGACGACGACGCAGGCCATCGCGCTGAATCAGCAACAGCAGGTTAAACCAGGTCACAGACAGCAGCAGACCGCCCACGCTGAACAGCGTAAAACTCACGGCAGTCATCACCAGTCGCCAGTAAAAGTTGCAGCCAGCACGCCAGCGCAGGGCTAACGAATTATCCGCCATGATGACGCTCCCAGTGCCACAGGTGACGTTCACCGGCAATCGTCATTCGTTCGTCACCTTGCAACATCGCCTGCAGGAATTGCAGACTTTGCGGCAAAGTCTCGGCTGCGGGGCGCGCGGGCACTGCTGTGCAGCGCCACTCATTACCAGATTGCAGCAACAAAGCCACCGCGTAAGGGGCGTTTAAGCGGTCAATTTCGGGTAGCCACGGCTGATAATAGGCAGGTACTACGCCGTCAAAATCCACCAGCAGCACCTGCGCGTAGCCCGCCTGATGCAAAGCCGCGACCTCAAGCAAACCCTGTTGAAAACTGTCCATGCCCGCTGAAATTGACGAAGAAACCAGCGGCTGTCGCGCCGCAATGGTTAAGCTACCCACCGCAGAGTTGTGTACGGACATGGCAAAATCGGTCGGGGAGAGCGCCTGCTGATCTTTTAACGCCGTGAGTATGCGCAGATTACGTTCCAGCTCACCGTGGCGGCTGGTAAACACAATGGCATCCACCGTTTGACGTGCCAGTAGCGCCAGCCCGCTTTCCACAGCCGCACGGCTGCCCGCACTCAGGCGGCGTGCTGTCATCATCGGCAAAAATTGGGGTTTGGCGATCGGTAGGGCGGCGTCCAACGCGGTTTGCTGTCCGGCCCAGTGCTGCCACTCATCGGCAGTGCTGTGACCAGGTGCAATCGCGTGCCAGTCAACCAGGGTGTAAGCGAGTTTCATACCTGTATTCTTTCTTCAGCCTCAGGGATGGTCAGATTTTCGCTGTGCGGCATCCCTTCCCTGCTTGCGTTCGAGTCCGTCATCCGTCTCATGCGAATGTCGCCGATTAAGAAGGCGGGCACGTGGCCCGCCTGTTTTCTCTTTCGGCAGCGTTAGCGCTTTCTTTAAAACATTATGTCAGCGATCACGCATGGCGCTTATTTTACGGCCTGAACCGCAAGACGCGTCTGAATACCCTGGTTCAGATTCTGAATCCAGCGGTTGTAGTTACGATGGATCTGGCCACTGCCCGCTTTCAGATTGGTACTGCTCACGTAATCAATGCGGTAGCTGTTTGCAGCATAAGTGATGCGAATGTCGGCCGTATGACCGCGCTCGGACAGCTTACCGTTCATCACGCCCGGGCCTGCCGGGGAAATCACCCAGTGGTTGGCCGCACCGGCTTCAACAATGGCGCGCTGCATTTGACTATCCGTGTAGCTCTGCCCAACGGTCTGGCTCACGTTCTGAATGGGCGCGGTGCGCGGTGCGCAACCCGTCATTAATGCCGCTGTCACGATTAAGGCAAGCGCCGCTTTTTTATTCATCATTTCCTTTGTTTCCCCTGTCGTAGCCAATCACCACAAATGGCGACCGTGTGCGTAATTGAACTTGCACTGATCCGTTCAGACTTTGTAAAGCGCGCGAATAATACCACTATATGTAAAGACAAGTAAAAAAAAGCACGAATGACTTAAGCAGCGCCTCATTTCATGGCAAAAGCAGAAATTGCCGGGTTTACAGCGTAAAATCTGCCGCAAAACCGGCTTGTGGCATGATGTTTAGCCCTGCCAGCCGCCGCCGAGCGATCGGTAAAGATCGATTTGTGCGAGCAACAGAGTGTTTTTCACTGAGACAATATTGAGCTGAGTGTTAAACAAGGTGCGCTGCGCGTCCAGTTCATCCAGATAAGAGGCATAACCGTTCTGATAACGATTACGTGCGATGCGGTATGCTTCTGTCACATAGCCTTCTTGCTTCTGCAATTCCGTCAGCTGTTCCTCACTGCGGCGAATGGCATCCAACGCGTTATCCACATCCGAAAAGGCACCGCGTACTACTTTCTCATAGCCATAAAGCGCCTGGTTACGTGCGGCCATCGCCACATCCACCTGCGCCGTCAGTGCTTCGCGGTTTAATAGCGGTGCGAGAATGCTGCCGCCAATGCTCCACAGGCGGAAGGGATTGTCGAGTAACTGATGCAGTTGAAAACTTTGCAGCGTGCCGGTCGCCGTCAGATTAAGTGAAGGCAATAAATCGGCCTGCGCCGAAGCCAGCGAGGCATCCGCGGCAATCAACTGACGCTGTGCCTGCACGATATCCGGGCGGCGGTTGAGCAGCTGAGACGGCAACAACGCCGGCAGCGTCTGCGGTTTGATATGGTCGAAGTTGCGGGTACGGGCAATCTCGCGCGGATTCATGCCCACCAGCACGCTGAGTGCATTCTCTTGTTGTTCGATTTGATGCCGTAACTGCGGCACCTGCGCTTTGGCGGTCTGATATTCCGAAGCCGCCTGCATCCACTCCAGTCGTGAGGTATAGCCGGTTTCAAACTGGCGCTGCGCCAGATTTAACGAGTTTTCACGCGTGGCCAGCGTCGCTTCGGTGACACGCAATTGTTCGTCCAGCGCGCACAAACTGAGGTAACCGGAGGCCACCGAACTGGCAACCGTTAATTCAGCCGCTGAAGCTGCAGCACGCTGGGCATCCAGAGACGCTTGCGAAGCAAGAATGCTGTTGCTGCGACTGCCCCAGAGGTCCACGTCATAGTTTGCCTGCAGCAGTCCCTGGAAGACGGCATTCTCATACGGTTGCCCGGTTACTGCCGACAAAGCGCGCTGATGTGTGGCAGCAACCCCGGCGGATAGCGTGGGGAAATTATCCCCCTGCGCAGCACGCAATTGCGCGCGGTACTGATCGACCCGTGAACGGGCAATCAGGATATCGCTGTTATGTTGCAACGCCTGGTTGACTAAGCGGTTAAGGTCATCGTCGCCAAAACGTTGCCACCACTGTGCTTCGGGAGCTGCCGACGGGCCAACCTGCTGGCGCCAACTGTCTGGGATCGGTAAGGATGATGGGGCCTTTTCCACTTCTGTCGCGCAGCCGCTGACCATCAACGTCATCAGCGAGGCGAGGATTAACCGCTTCATGGCACATCCTTGTGCGGCTCTGCTGCAGTATCAATATTGACTTCAACCGACATGCCGGGACGCAATTCTTCAGTATCGCCGAGGATTTGAATACGTACCGGAATACGCTGTGCGATCTTCACAAAGTTACCGGTGGCATTGTCCGGTGAAATTGCACTGAATTCCGAACCGGCGGCGGGGGAAATAAATTCAACCCGGCCGTCAAAACGCTTGCCGTCCAGTGCATCAACCCGAATCGTCACGGGTAATCCTGGACGCACACGTGCCAGCTGTGTTTCTTTCAGATTGGCGATCACCCATTTGTTATCCGGCACCACTGATGTCAGGCGCGTGCCCGCCGTGACATAGGTCCCTTTACGCACCGACAATTGTCCCAGCTGTCCGCTGTCGGGCGCGATAATACGTGTATTGGCCAGATCGATATTGGCCAGTTCCAGCGCGGCTTTGGCACTGGCTACATCGCCTTCCAGGGAACCGCGATTCACGATGACCGTTTGTAAACTCTGCTGCGATACCGCAACCTGCGCATCTGCCTGGCGAAGTTGCGCTTGCGCCTGCGCGTTAGCGGCACGCGCTGCGTCACGTTCACGCACGGAGAGCGACCCATCGGCCGCCAGATTTTCTACACGCTTCAGGTCAAGGCTGCTTTTCAGCGCCTGGGCTTTGGCATTCTCCAGCGCAGCTTTATTGCTGAGAATATTGGCTTCCGCACTGCGGCGTTGCTGTTGGTTATTGTTTTGCGCAGCGATTTTCATATCCAGCTGCGCTTGCGCCTGATGCACGCGCTGGCGATAGATACGATCGTCAATGGTCATCAGTAACTGCCCTTTGGTGACCGGTTGTAAATCCACCACATTCACGTCGGTCAGATAGCCGCTGACCTGCGGGCTGATAAAGGTGACCTGCCCGCGCACATAGGCGTTCTCCGTTGACTGAATCGTGCTGGTAAACGGCCACAGCTGCCAGGCGTATAAAATCACCAATACGCCAACGATCACGATGCCGCTGCCGAAAGCAATGGAAAGAATGCGTCGGCGGTTGGCGCGTTCGCGCTCCGCAGCCTGAATATCGTCCTGTTGGCTCATGAATTCTCCGTCGGGTTTGAAGCTTGCTGACGCTGTTCCGTCAAATTATGGCGTGCCTGACGCCAGTTGATATAACGCAGCCGCGTCAATCGCCACAGCACCCACATCAGGGTGATCAGCGCCATCGCGGCAGTCAATAAATAGGTGTCGTTGTAGGCCAGCACGTTAGCCTGGAGTGTGGCCACAGCTTGTAGCTGGCTGCTGCTCTGCGCGCTGAGCAGAACGTTGTCGGGCAACTGGCTGCTAAACAGTGAACTGTATTGGCTGAGGCGCTCGATGACATTGGGATCAAGCTGTGACAGCTGATCGCCCAGCAGGCTGGAGTGGTACTTCTCCCGCCACGTCTGGAAAGTGCCGAGTATAGCCGAGCCAATCAGCCCGCCCAGATTTTGGCTCATGCCAAACAGCACCACAAAACTCACCAGATTCTTCGGCTGCGTCACCACACCGCCAATCCCTAACAGCATCGCGGGCGCGAGGAAGAACGCGCTGCTAAAGCCGAGTAAAAACTGACTGACATACAAATTGTTGCCGCGTGTCACTGGGCTGGATTGTGCATCCATGTACGAGGCGATGATCATCACCACCAGCGAGGTGACGATCGGCCAACTGAGATGCGTCGGTTTGATGGTCAATGCACTGGCGATCATGCCAAAAATCACCCCAGCGATAATCGCTAAAGCCAACCCACGCATCTGGTCATTCAGCAACCCAAGCTGTTGCAGGAAGCCCACCGCGCCGGTGTTTTGCTCGGCCAACACAATACGCATCATGATCATCACAATGCCCAGTCGTACAATCATGCCGTTGCTTAGCCATCGGGTGTTAATCAGCGGATTCGCGCGGTTATGTTCCACCACCACTGCCGCAACAATCAGCACCAACGAAAGGGCTAATGAAATACCCAACCACGGCGTGGTAAACCACCACTCGATGCGGCCCAGCGATAGCACGCCGCACAGCAGTGCCATGCCGGGTGCCAGCAGGGTAAAGGTGACAAAATCCATCTTTTCAAAGGCCTTGATACGATCGCCCGGCGGCAACTTCACCACCAAAACACAACCGAGCGCTATCATCGCCAGCCCTAACTCAAACAGATAAAGACCGCGCCACTCTTCCAGCTGGAGCAATTCGGTAGAGAACAAACGGGCGAGCGGGATCGCCAACTGCGATGCGGTAATGCCGATCACCAGGGCTTTGAGTCGGTGTTTCGCCGGCCAGGCCTGAATTTGGTAATAGATACCAAGGGAGCTTAGCGCCGCGCCCACCATCCCGTGAGCGGTGCGCACAATAATGGCGGAACTGAGATCGTTGGCCAGGATATGGAAGAACGCCACGATGACGTAAAGCACGAGAAAAGCTTCGGTAAACAGCCGCAGGCCAAACTGCTGACGAAACTTAACCAGCAGCAGGTTGATGGAAATGTTGCCCATCACGTAGACAGCCGGCAGCCAGGCAATCTCATTGCTGTAAGCGCCAAAGGTGCCCTGAAGATTGGTAAGATTGGCCGTCACCAGCGCATTACTGAGCGCGCCGGTGATGGAGATCAGCAGTCCAATAATGCCAAACGCCACGCGCTTTGAGGGCGAGTGGATTGGGGTGGAAGGTGAACCCGGCAGCATCGGTTTTTCATGAGGCAGCCATTCACGTTGTGCATAAGGATTGCGTTTTGCCACGATTAGATACTTCCCAGTCGAGCCAGCAGCTGTTGCAAAACCTTCTCGGTCACTGCCAGCGCTTCAGGATCGATGTCTGCAAGCAACTGTGCGCGCAAGCTGTCTGCCTGGGTTTTCACTTCAGCAAATGCGACGCCGCCCTGCTCGGTCAACACCAGCAGGCGTTTACGGCGATCCTCTTTCGGCTGCACGCGCGCCAGTAACTGCTGTTTTACCAGTCGATCTACCAGTGGCACCACGCTCGCTTCTTCTAATCCCAACAGTTGGGCCAGCGCTTTCTGGGTCGGCGGCTCCGTGGCCGTGGCCACTGTGGCGATGGCCATCCAGCTGCTCATACTTAAGCCACTCTCTTTAAGGCGACGATCGACTGCCAGCCGCCATGCATGTGCCGTAAGATGTAATAAACGCGAAAAAGGTTGCGGATAGTCACTCAAAACGTAGTAGCCTAATGATTAGAGACCTAACTAAACAAGTGCGTTATTATAAACAAAGTGTCAGCCTGATGAAAAGTTTGCTTACATTAGCACTGTAGTTCGCGCGCCTCAGCCCTTCCACTCTGTTCTCAAATAGATGCGGCTTGCCACAAAGCCTATCCCTGTACAGCTATTTTGTATAAGTTTCGTGTAAATCAAATCATTTAAATCGCTGATAAATAACAATAAGCACAAATTCCTCAAAAATATCATTGTACAAGTTAGAGTTCATTGTATAAGTTTACTTCCCGTGAGCCAGCGACTGGCTCCGTAACGAATGATGCACTTTGCGTCGCCTCTGAAGGTGTTTTTGGATTTCCACCTTCAGAGGTGTCTTTTTTGCGTTGGTTGATGAGTTTGGGTCTTACGCGCCTGTCCGCGCGTAAGTTTTTCATCATGGAACTGAAGGCCAGGTTGCCATCAGACCGATCTGAAGGGCTTCATACATGCAAAACGCCGCCACCAGCAGTGACGCTATCGCTGACTACTTTAAACTCGCCGGTAACAGCGACAGCACCGAGATGGAAGTTTTCGGGCAGATCATCGCTGAAATCCTGCAAGCCGGAATGCCGGTCACCAATAAAGCCATCATCGCTTCGCTGATTAATCGCCTTGAGATGGAAAGTGATGTGATCCAACTGGATATTTATCGTCATCTTCTCGAACTGGTGGTTAACAAAACGCCTGACGATCTCTCGGTGTAATACCGGATTCCAGGGACGGAATCACTCTATTCTTCGCTCTCCCGCTAGCTTCATCCCTCAATGCCCGCTAACATCACCCGCGTTTAGTGTCCAACTGGTTGCTGCCATGCCGTGACGGTATGCGCAAAATAATTAAAGAGCCTGCACATTTATGAGCCCATCTACAGAACACGCCCCTGCGGCGAACGATATTACCGTGGGCAGCGTTTTACGCTCGCCTGCGCTGCTTACCCGTGAGTGTCTGGCTGGGGTGATTACCGCTCTGGCACTGATCCCCGAAGTGATCTCCTTCTCTGTTATTGCGGGTGTCGATCCCAAAGTGAGTCTGGTTGCCTCGGTGGTGCTGTGTCTGACCTTGTCGATTTTAGGTGGCCGCCCAGCCATGGTCACGGCAGCAGCGGGATCGGTGGCACTGGTGATTGGACCGATGGTCCACGCGCATGGGGTTGAATACATTCTTCCTGCGGTCATTCTCGGCGGTATCATTCAGATTATTTTTGGTCTTGCCGGGCTGTCCCGCATGATGCGCTATATTCCGCGTTCAGTGATGCTGGGCTTTGTGAATGCGTTGGGCATTCTGATTTTCTTCGCGCAGGTTCCCCACGTCTGGGGGCAATCGGGATTGGTATGGGTGCTGTTTGCCGTGACCCTGGCGATTGTGCTGCTGTTACCCAAAATTCTGAAAAGCGTCCCGTCACCGCTGGTCGCCATTGTCGTCGTCACCGGGGTGGCGTTGTTGCTGGGTTATCGCGTGCCTAACGTTGGCGATGAAGGGCCAATGAGTTCAGGCTTGCCCGGATTTACCACGCTGCTGGTGCCGTTTAATTTACAGACGTTACAGATTGTCTGGCCTACCGCGCTGAGTATCGCCTTCGTGGGTTTGATGGAATCTCTGCTCACCGCCAAACTGGTGGACGATATTACCGATACGCCTTCAGGTAAGCGCCGCGAGTCCTGGGCACTCGGCGTCGGTAATATTTTGGCCGGTTTTTATGGCGGTATCGCTGGCTGTGCCATGATCGGTCAGACCATTGTTAACGTTGAGCTGGGCAAAGCACGCACGCGCATCTCAACCATTGCTGCAGGTATTGTGCTGTTGCTGCTGGTCACCGGACTGAGCCAGATCATGGCGCAGATTCCTATGGTGGTCCTCGCGGCCATCATGATGGTGGTCGCGGTGAAAACTGTTAACTGGCACAGCCTGCAACCCGCCACGCTAAAACGTATGCCGTGGTCAGAAACCTCGGTGATGGCCCTGACGGTTGTGGTCACCGTTTGGACTGGCAACCTGGCGCTGGGCGTTTTGATTGGCGTGATCCTCGCCATGATGCTGTTTGCACGCCGTATTGCCCATGTTATCCATGCTGAACGCCAGTTAAGCGATAACGGTGAACAGGTCTATTACACGGTGCGTGGCCCGCTGTTCTTTGGCAGCAGCAATGATTTATTCGAACATTTCGATTACGGACACGATCCAAAAGTTGTCACCATTGACCTGACGCATGCACAAATCTGGGATGCATCCAGCGTCGCGGCACTGGATGCCATTGAATACCGCTATCAACGTCACGGTGCGACAGTCACCGTCATCGGGCTGGATAACCGCAGTAGCGATTTCCGCGATCGCCTGAGCGGTAATTTGGGGTGATGATTTCAATGAAGTGAGTTTGAGTCACTTCGTCCAGATTGATTTTTCTCTAAGCTGTCATCTCCAACGAGATGGCAGCTTTTTTATGGGCTTTCGTCAGCGATATATCGACTACGCTTAGGAAGCAACGCTCGGTTGCCCAAATAAAGGACGTGATTAATGAAGAGTTTATTCGGTGGAATGCTGATTATTACTTGTCTGGTCTCGCTGATGGGTTGCCAGCAATCCGACAGGCCAATTGGGCCTGATGGTCGTCCGAATGTGCCCACAGAGCAACCTGTTCCGGGCGGCCCGATGAGTAAAGGCCCCGTAGGGCAACCGCAAGCTTGAGACTTATCGCGCCCAAAGCAGATGAGCAGATGAGCAGATGAGCAGATGAGCAGATGAGCAGATGAGCAGATGAGCAGATGAGCAGATGAGCAGATGAGCAGATGAGCAGATGAGCAGATGAACAGATGAGCAGAT
>Ga0157363_1000653_pt1 | contig 26993 bp, 8 predicted proteins | sample AttsexASBM1_FD_111477 | JGI IMG/M metagenome (GOLD analysis project Ga0157363, IMG submission 111477) | Fungus gardens microbial communities from leaf cutter ant in Ribeirão Preto, State of São Paulo, Brazil - Atta sexdens ASBM1 | ecosystem: Host-associated > Fungi > Mycelium > Unclassified ... | reverse complement strand
GTGTGTGTGTGTGTGTGTGTGTGTGTGTAATAATGAATGTGGAAAATATTGCGATAAACGATCTTTCTTGAAATATCTTTGACCAATCGATTAAAAATCTTTTAGAAGATTTAAATTGCTGACTCAAAGAACTGTAAAAAAACTAAAAAAAAAACCTTTTTAATCTTTTTACAATCGCTCTTTAAATAGCTGTCAATGAACGTAAAAATCTACAGCTCTTATCATGCTCTTCAAGAGGATAAATCATCAGGGGGGTAATTCAAGGATTAATGTTAAAATAACACGAGGCCCTAATAAAGAATACACGACCTATCAGGCACATACACAAGTATACGAAGAATCGTGGCACATCATCGAGCACGAGCTGTTGCTCTGAAATGACCCAATTTAACGCATTTACAGTACACGAACGTATGTTGCGCGTGCGTCAGCGAGTTAATGCATTTTCTGGAGCTAACGGCGTATGTCCTAAATACCTGTTCGCCCTCATGCTCGTGGATACATTGAACGTGCCTGATGGAAAAAGGAGGACGGATATCTAAGCGAAAGCCAGGTCCTCTGAATTTTCTCTCTTTTACAAGAAAAATTTTCCTTTCTAATTTCACCCCCTCTCTCTCTCTCCTCTTTCTCTCCGTTCGTGTTTCATACGTCATCAACGTGTGTCGTTAACACTTTTGACTAATATCGATATGATTGTTCACGCTGATTATTGTCCAAGGATGAGATTATCGCTACTTATCTGTTCTCCATCAATATCGCTTAAACAGGAAGGCAATGAACGAAATAAATTGAAAAGTCGGAATACTCTCTGGTTGATGGAATTACAATATTATCGAAATGTAAATGACACAATATTTTTAACAATACGTGATAAGAGTATCCCAAGAGGTATTTAATTGACAGACTACGTCTGTCGCTTTCGTTTGTACATTCATTTTCATTTACAATCCATTTACAATCCTCTATGTACATTCAGAAACATAATGATAGCAATTATACAAGTTCCGAAGTTTTGACAAAGCGCTCCTGTATAGATAGAGCGGATTAAACTGAGTCGAAAAGTCTTGTACCATTTTGCAATTTTCGCAATAGTTTACAAGATATTACTAAAAATTGCCAAATATTGGTTTTCAATAATTTTTTACTCAAATACTATCAACTTTACAGAAAAACAGCAAGATACAAAAATTGTTTATTTTCTTCTCATAGAATTCTAAGAATTTTTTCAAAATTTTTTATCAACTTTTTAGTACTGCATTTTCTTATTGGTGACTATTTTTACCGACATGAGGAAAATACGTTATTAAAAAATTCTGAAAAAATTTTCAGAACTTTATGAAAAGAAAATAAACAATTTTTGTCTTTTGCTATTTTTCTGTAAATTTGATAGTATTTGAATAAAAAATTATTGAAAATCAATATTCGGCAATTTTTAATAATTAATATCTTATTCAGCGATTTTTAGTAATTAATATCTGGTTAATTATTGCGAAAATTGTAAAATGATAGAAGATTCGATTGAGTTTAATTCATTCTATATACACACGAGCGCTTGTCAAAACTTATCGGATATCCAGTATAAATAACTATACAAGCTTTATATGTAGAATTAATGTACATAGTTGAATAAACTTATAAATGCAACTATAAATTAATTTATAGTTGCAAAAACTATATATTAATGTGATTCATTCAATTATGAGAATTAATTTTACATAATATGAAATTTGTATAATTGTTACCACTATGTCTTTTTTTCTGCGAGACTCTCAACAAAGCAAAATTTCTGCGAAAATTTATCGATTGTCCTTTGTGAGAACTTTGAGCTGTCCTAAATAAGTCATCTATTTTACTGACTAAACACAATAATTTTTGTGTCGCAACTTCTTTTTTTTACAGATTTAAAAATCCTTTCCCAAAATTAAAGTATTTATATTACGCATTAATAATATAATTAACGCATTAATAATATAATTACGTGTCTGTGAGATAAAAATTATAGTGAGAAAAACGGAAAGCTTTTAAAGTTGAAATCTTTTGTATCATTTCTTCGTCCAATATATATGGCATCTAGAGCTATTAATGTCGTGACAACATTTGCTTGATATAAAAGCTCTACAATCTGTACTTACGAAATTGTAATTCATAGATTAGTAGTTTATACGAACAAACAATGTCAAAATTTTATTATTAGACATCTGATTTGATACGAAATTGCCTTATGAAGGTACATGCATACATGTGTACGTGCGATATCAATATAACAATACGTAGTGATGTCAATGACACGTAAATCATATGTGTAAAGCCCTATTGAGTCGATAAAACAAATGACTCTGAGATCTAGGCTGCGTAAAAAAATCCTCTTCAAAGATAGAAACAGTTAGGTATTTTACCGCTTAATATCTCAAACAACTAACCCACATAATTTGCAAATTAAATCATCTTCGCGAGAAGATTCTAAGAGATGCTAGCTAGAGATGTATAATGGACACAAGTTATATCCGTTCGAATGATTAGAGTGATTAGAAGAGACTTTCTAAGCGTCACACCGAGCCTTTGCTAATAATGCAACAGTCGAGCTAGGTAACGGTAAATAAAAACGGTTGTTCATATATCTAAAACGAATCAATATTACCATTTTATTTTTTCATCTTATTATATATACGATTACTTATACGAGATAAGTCTTTATCATTATTTGCAAATCATTTCGAAAAACTAGAAACAAGTTTGTTCAATATACGACGCGACATTAATAACTGAATCATCGTAATACATTATACTTTGTATATTAAGGATTAATTTTAGTAATCATCTTCATGTTCATTTTTGAGATATTTCATTTTATAACGGATATCTAATCTTACGACACCTCAAATTTTTTTTAGGTAAATGACTGTTCTAATTATAATGTCGCTTGATCGCAGGAAAACGTGCGTTATCCTTTCTCTGCGCGAAACTCTGCGTCAAACGAAAGCGGCACTTTTACTTTTCCGCAGCGTTCCGCTGTCTAACTCCGCCACCGGGGAGCACACAAACGGGCGATGTAAATATAAAAAGATTTCAGGCAAGATTTCGCAATGTTCAAGGCGCCGAATGTTCAGCGATTTCGCCGCGTAAAATCATTCGAGGAGGGCTTCGGCCCCTTGCATGTACCTATAATATATACGAGCGAACCATGAATCCATAAGCACCCCGATCCTCCCACGCGTTGCGCTAATGTGACAACCAATCATCTCATCAGCGACCAAGTGCCGATAATTACGTTTCTCGTTCTCCTGCCTGTAACGTTACTGTACCCATGTCGCGTATTACACATCGGTCCGTCGATTCTCGCTTTTTCTTCAAGAAAAAAATATCTACATTTGCATCTGTATATCTACATAACTTACATATTAATAACTTACATATAAATAACTTACATATTAATATATTAATATATGATTGACTTGTATGTATACAATGATTTCCAAAAATTTCCGACCAATATATAATTTTACAATAACTGTTATCAAATTGTTTTTCAGTTTAAATTAGATGTCAATATTAAGTTTCAATCAAGTATTATACTAGATATTTATTTGTAAAGATTTTTTATCTAAGCAACTTAAGAAAATTACTTAAAAATGCCGAAAATTTTTCATAGTTACTGTATACATTAATATATGTATCAATGCGTACGAAAAGAATGATTTTGCTGAAACAAACATCTGTAAATGCTAAATACAGATCTGAAATTAATTTTATTGGACCATCAAAATAATTACGTAGGAATCTCAAGCGTAATGAGCAATGTTGCAAAAAGTCTCAACAGGCCAATAATCAGTTTGAGTGTCTTACATAATTATTTTGATAATCTAACAAAACAATTTTCAGATCTGTATCTAACTAAATTTTGAAATTTAAATTTACTTGCGCAGAATCATCCTTCATATGTATGTCGTGTGTGTGTTGTGTGTGTGCGTGTGCGTGTGTGTGTGTGTGTGTAAACACGTGTCATGATGTTGTCGACAAAAGGCAACCAAAGGCATGAAGGAAGGAAATAGCTTTGCAGTAGCAATTATTTGAAGGAAGCAGCAACTTCCATTCTCTATTGTTCTCATTAACTGCGGCCTTTAAGGTAAATCACTCTTTTTGTGTCCCTTCTGTCTCGTGTAGTTTACAGAATCAAGCACCTTGTTAAACCGTAGATTATCCGGTACCATTAAGCGGTTCGTAGTTAAAGAAAGCCTATAATGTATGTGTCACTACGTGCTGAAAGTAATTTCTTGTGAATTTTTTTAAAACAATCTGTACAAATAAAGTGTCACTTACTTAAAAAAAACTTACAATTAGTTCCTCAAAATGATAAAACATTTTAAAAACTCTAACGAGTATATATGTAGAATTTAAGTAAATCATTTACACTTATTAAATTATTTAATTAAAATTATAAAATCTATATATAAAATTAAAAAATATAAATTAGTAATTAAACCAAACAAAATCATCTAAAACATGTCATATCCTTCGCAAGCTATCTCTATTAAATCTTCTATCGTACGTTTGGCATCTTTCCAAAAGAAATAGACGTTTATCTTTAAGCTGATCTAGTTCCTGCATTTCACTTATTAGATTTCAAAGCTTTATCGAAGCTTTTGGAGGATCGAACGTTTATTCGGTAAATTTCAATGAATTTATACATTACTATTTATAAATACTCAGACAGCCTTAAAAACAAAACATTTTTGTTAAATAATTCTTTTATTTTAGCGATAATTTTATCGTTTTAAACTATAAAATAATAAAAACATCTTTCACGGTATGTTACTAAGAAAATTTACTTTTCATCAAATTTATTTTTTTCATCAAAAAAATCTCCGTGAATAATAGAAAAAGTTCATAAAGAAAAATATTATTAAATACGCTTGAAAAATTAAATAATAGAACGCCCAAATACGTAAGACTGTAATAAAAGTTAAAAGAGAATTTTGAATGAGAAAAAATTATAAATGTTTCTAAGCATTAATCTGTAACAAATATTTTTATAGTCGAAAAGATAAAATTATATTGCTAAAATAAAAAAAATTACAAAAGAATGTTTCATTTAATTTTTAAGAGTGTTTGGCGGAATGTTAGTGTTAAAATGGAAATCCGAAGGAAGAATATGTGCGTTTACATTATCGATTTGACGACGGTAACGTAATAGAAAAATCACGTACATGCGATAGTGACACCGACGTATTCATGTGTTAGAAACAATGGTATTACACGCGTCACGCGTTTCTCGTTACAAATCTGCATTTCACACGTGCACGTACAATGCGAGACTAACGCAAACCGCATTAGATAATTTTTCAATTCAACAATAAAAAGATCCATCAATAGAACGAGGCATAAGGAGTCATACTTCTGACACATGCGTCGTATACGTAAGAAGAATGCATTTTTTATACCTTTTACAAACGTATAAAAACAAGAGCTTTTCTACTGATATGAAAAATATGATAATCAAGCAAGAGAATCGATAACAAATCCAATTTGTTCAAGTCGAACTTCCTCGTTACACCTACTGCTAATTGCGTAACAAACAACTTACGACGTAATTAGCACGCTTACGCAAGAGAAACTTGCAGTATGAATAGCCGACTCTGTAAGGATACGTGCAAGTCATTTTTCTTCTAATGTATTTCTGACGAGGAGGAAAGATAGGACGTCTGCCATGAAATTCTTTCGACAATAAATTTCGAGAAACAGTAATAAAATCGGCAGCCCATGCAGATAGAATTGGTTAAAAATGCAATTAATTATGCTTTGACATAGAAAACAATATCACATAAATTTAAAAACATTTCAATTGAAACGTTATAAAAAATTATTTCAAATGGGACTTGAGTCATTTGCCATTTGCCCTTCTTCCCGGATACCGTCCTCTTTTTTTAGGATGTCCAAGATAATTATCAGCATAATTATGTGCCCTACGCAGCAATATTATTCCAAATCTACAATAATCATGAGATTCCAATTAATACGCAATTTTTTTTACTGATTTATGATATGCAATTGCAAAGCAAAAATGTAATGTAAATTATTTTTCATCCATGTGAATTTTTTACCTTTTTATGTTTATGTATTTAATTATTTTATTGATATTTTTAAAATATCACTAAAAACACACGTAGGAACAATTCTAAATCTATAATAAAATCTATAATAAAACTTTTTAACCCTTATCCTACTAGATACAATTTGATATCTCATCCATAGTAACGGGGACATTAGAATCTGTCCGTTTTTTTCATCTATTCAGAATGATTCAAAAAAATCTCTAAAAATTCATCAAAATACTTTCAACTTTTTAGAATATTGGCACTTTATTTTGGAAAATAATAAAATGTAGTATAGTTTATAATTACCGAAAGACGCAAAGAAACTTGCACGAACAGGAATCGCTCGGTAACTAGTGACTCTCCTTAGTAGGATAAGGATTAAATAAAAACATTTTGTATTTATTTATTTTCCAGACTAAATTGTTTTTTGGTCTACTTGTAAGTGCTAATAAATAATTTAATACTTAATTAGTTAGGAAATGATTAAATTAAAATTATTGACTGTTCTGACCTATTTTAATCTACGCGCATATGCATTCGGGCTTACAAGCGAAATGTCTGGGATTATTGGCTTGTAAGTTCTAGTTTTGAAAATGTTGATGTGGTAACCTTAAATGAGATTCAATATGGGGAACAAGTTGAAACTCTGAGGGATTCAATAAAAGTCAATCGCTTTCACGCGAAAATAATATTTCATCATAAAACTGTCAATACGACGCGACGTTCAAGAGATAGATGTTGAGTTAAATAATAAATACCTCCAGTTTAAAATTTGTCAGAATTCGGTAACGAGAATCGTCGCACATTTAACAAAGCAGCGGGAAACGCTCGTGGACTCTGGCAGCAGGATTTTAATATAGCGGAACTCGTTTGCAAACCGATATTTTCGCCGAGAATTGTCCGGCTCGTTTAAATTATCGAAAGTACTTATCCTGCTTTTGTTCGAACTCGCGAAGGTAGGAATTAAGATCGATTTGAAAGTTAAATTTATCAAACTTCGCTGCACGTCGTGCGCGGCATGGATACGCCGTTCTTTGCAGCGTTCGTACAAAAGTGTACAAGTGTTTCTTTGGATATTTGGTACCCAGTCAATTCGCCACTTGTACGCTACGATCACGCGAGCAAGTGGCCGCGCGCAATGTCAATTAATGACTTCCTCGAAAAACAAGGTAGAAGAAATATCTGGGGACAAATGCGTGTAACCTGGATCCCCTTCCCTTCCCATCCTTTGTCCAGCAACGCTATAATGCGGATCTACGTCTGCAATAAATAATCTGTTTTCATCTTACCAGCAAATCGGATTGATCGAGTTTCGCGATGAGATTGGTGAAGGAAGTTCTGTCAGCGAAAAGCCAGATACCGACAGTCAATGCTGCTCCTCCGGCGATCTGTAAAAACATGAGGTTTTAATGTGTAGGTTTCCGTTCTGCTTCGTGGCAGAATCTCAAGGCTACCAAAGAAGACAGAGAGGCCTTAACACTCATGCTTCAAGACAGGCAGGCGATTCCTGCCTGCGATTTTTGCACAAAAAATTTCACTTTGTATGTCGTCTTTCTCGCAAGTTTTATGTTCAATCAGCCTTTTAATTTAAAATTGCTCTTAGTTTAAAATTGCTCCCTACACGGAAAGAACGATTTTGTTGAAATATTGAAAAAATTATTTAGTAGTTAGATACAGAAATGAAACTGAAAATAATTTTGTTGGATTATTAAAATAATTATGTAGGGCGACATAGGGCGTATCCAAAGAGGAATTGGGAGATTCAACTCTTTCTCTTTTCCGAAATTTATGATTAAAAATGTGTGACAAAACCTAATATTAATATTTTTTTTTATTCAAAATCAGGAACAAGAGAGACATTCCTAAGCTTTAAAATAAAAAAAATAATTCATTAACGCAAAAAATTACTATTTACGTGATAATAGAACTGATAACCTCCTTTCCCTTTGGAAGAAATCCTTGATACGCGTAATAGAACGTTCAAGCTGGTTGCTAAAATATCAAAACTTTTTACAACATTGCTTATCATGTTTGAATTTTATATACATAATTTTTATATACATAATTTTTATATACATAATTTAATGGCTTAACACAATTATTTTCAGCTCTGTCTAAATTTTTATATACTTGAGCAAAATCATCGTACACACTTTGGATTGTAACATTCGAGAAGCAACGTGAATTTTCTATAAGTATAAACTAAAATAGGTCAATTCTCTCTTACGTATCCGTCACTCGTGTTCGATAGATTAAATTCATGAAATGTACCGAATAATTCTCTTTTTGATTCAAGGATTATATACTAAATAATATCTTGATATCGAATGTCATAAGACCCTTTAAGAAATAAACATCATGCGAATTGAACATTACATTATATCTGCACTCGCTGATGAAAGAACTAAAGCTTTCGACACATTTTGCTAATATGTATTATCGAGCACAATAGTGGCTTGCAAAACGATCTTATTCTAGCGTTCATTTCTGTAATATAGTAATACATTTGAAAAATCAGGAGTTCTAACGGTATGAATCGAGAGATTATTTTATGAGAGAAGCTTTCGTATAATTCAACTATACACCTCACCGAGAAAGTTTACATATTTCTTCGATGGTGATTAATTCTTCTTAACTCTTTGATACTACACGTATAATTGGCTGAATTAAACGTATACAAAATGAGAAATGTTTCTCAATAACTTCAAAGTAAAGATTTGCGAGGAAATAAACGCCGAATTATTGCTAATTGCAATACTGCTGAATTATGATTACGTTCGCAAACGTAATGTTTCGATTCCTAAATTAGTGAAAACTTGTATACTTACAAAGAAAATAAAGTTGAAGAAGCAGAGAAAGTACTTGGCGCACTGCGACATGCAACTCATTTTCGGTAATTATTTCTCAACTGCACCTGTAATAAATCATCATGTTCATTGATTGTAGATACATGCAGGATTTAAAATTTTTTAGAAGCTAAATTTTAAAAAAAGCGAAACGTCAAATGTGTAAATTGTCTATTCTTTTTTTAAATTGAAGTAATTTTCTTTCATTTCATTTAAATTATAAATTATAAATAAAGATACAAATTATAAATAGAAAAAATATCTTAAATATCTTGAATATCATTATATAATTATAGATTATATAAAGAGATTATATATATATATATATATTTTTTTTTTAATATAACAAATCAACTAAATAATTTCTCTCAACATTTCAAGTAGACAAAAACGAACTTCAAATTGATTCAGGAATATTTATGAAATAAGTGGCCTGCCAAATTCAAAACGTCTTATAAACACACAATTTAATTAAAAATTCATGGTAACTGATAAAACATTTTTATATTAATATCATATTTTTGAAGTATAATAAAGAAGGGAAAGAAAAATAAAAAAAATAAAAAATTTGCGAATTGCAACTGTAGCTCGCGCTACTAAAGCGACTAAAGTGCGAAAAAAGCGCGTTAAGTCTACATTGTCGCGCTTGTACTCGAAGTATACTTTGATACGAAAGTGATTTTGTGACAGATAAATGACCAACGCCTGATTAATTAATGTAGGTGAGCGTGTCGTCACGTGGCGTGGGCAGAAAACAAAGCGAAGAGAATTATCCGAATTAGAGCAGGGAGCTTGTTGCCAATCGCTCTCAAGGATGTTATTTTCTTCGTAGACATTGACACGTAAATTAAAACGATTCCGACAATCTGGAAACGTCCTTGACTGTTTTATAATAACGAACGTGACTCCATCAGTCACAAAGTGTTCCTCGATCCTCGATATCGTACTTTGTACTTCGTACCTTGTGGGGAGGCAATAAAGGTAATTGCAGGCAATAAAGGTATCACTTAATTATCGCGCACGTTATTTCAACAATATGTCGGAAATTGAAACGATAAACAATAAAATTTCTCGGAATTCTATCTTCTCCAAAAAAAACAAACTATTTTTTTATATAATTTTTGTGTTTTAAAGCTAAGAATTTGTGTGATAATTCACCTTACATTAGAATCTGTCTAATCTTTTCAGTTTCGATTATTTTTAGTACATAGTATAAATTCATCCATTTAGTAAAGATTTAATAATCTCGATAATAAGTTCAATTACAATGACACACAATGAAATAGACACAATAAATTATTATAGGTATTAGTCATATTTAGGAGTGAAATCGGCTTTCGGAAAAGTCGGAAAAGTTATACTGGTAAATAAATAGGTAGGTTACACATTTTTCCCTGGTTGATTATATCATTGTTTAAAGTCGCAATAAAGATTTTTATCAAGGTAGTAAGAAAAAAAAACAAAAATTCGGAAAAGGCTCTATTCAATATCAAATAATTATCAAAGTTTGTATAACTGTTACTTTCATAATTGTTTTTTTTTTCCAAAACTTTAAACGCAACGATGTAATGTTATTACACCGTTGCATTGAGATTCTTTTCTGTGTTTCCAAATCTTAAATCTACTCAGCTTTGTTTCGGTGATTGACACTATGATTTAAACGCATTACGATCATTTCTATCATTCTTCTACCCTTTTTATTATTATCTATTATTATCTTCCATGTTTATTCTCTCCTTCGTATTTATCTTACCACGCTCCAACACTTGTATAATATCCTTTCTCCTTGTCTTATATCACTGCAAACTTGCTCTCATGATGAAACGAATAGGACAAGTAAACGTCTTCATTTCACATTTGATATTAAATATTCGAGTCATCGACAGTCACTTATGACTCTTCGGGTTCGGTTGTCCGCGAGTTGAGCGAAGATCAGTAATGCGAAACCGCGAGAGAGACTTGATCAAAGGACCCGATATCGAATATCCAGAGTACGGTTGTCATTATTCTCCAGCTATGAGAGTTCGGTTTATCCTCTCCCTGTCCGTCGCGCGCGTCCTCGTTTCGCGTTTCCTCGAGGCAGCAGCGATATCGACTGCGAGCTGCTGCTGCTGCTGCTGCTGCTGCTGCTGCTGCTGCTAGTCCAGCGGGAAGATTCCGCGACCTCACAATCCTAGATGCGACGTGGTACACACTTGAGGGAAGTCACGGCGAGTCACGGAGCCAAAAGAGAGACAAGAAAAAAAAGAGAGAGAGAGGGGTGGGGGGAGAGAGACGTACGTGAGATATTAGAGAGGAGAGCCGAGAGGAGAATCGAGAACGCGCGATTCGGCGCGCGGCTCATTGGGGCGCAGCTCCCATTCCTGGAAATCGATGACTACCAGGGACGAACGCATCCCTACGGCGCGTCCTGACGCAGGAACGAGTCAACGACACGCGGGAAAATTGGATCAACCGATAGCGCGAGATGCCAGGGTTCCAGGTCAGTGGGTCACCGCCGCTGCGCTGCGCTGCGCTGCGCGGGAATCGGGATCGAGCAGAGGCTCTTTCTCCCTCTACGTTGCAATCATAAAAACTTGTCTTCGCATTGACCTTATTAACATAAGCGTCAACTATCTCCCTTTACTCACGTAAAGACGTCGTTTTTCTCGAAAAGCCTCCCTCCCCTCCCGGTGATCTCAATATATATTCTGCGAAGCCAGAGATCACATAAGTTTCTCCCTGCACATCGAATTAAATTAGATTTCTCGTACGAGAACGCGTTCGCGACATGCGTCGAAATCCGAAATATCCTCGTTTCCTGATTGCCCTTCGATAACAATTCGATCTACGAGTGTCCCAGATGTCCAGTGAAATGAATGTTATCTGTAATATTTATTTCACGAATCGATCAAGGGGCTTACAGCTGTTTATTAATTTACAAAATGGCACAGAGAGGGGGAGATAGAGAGAGAGAGAGAGTTCTCGACACATTTCATAAATCTATTCTGACGAATACAAATTACAATATTACAAGCACGAATTAAGCTACCAATTTATTTCAATGCACACGAGAAAAATAGATATATATATATAGAGCTAAAATTTTCAAAAATAAATACTCGCTACGAGCCAAAGCTGTTCAATGCAGATAATATTTAATAAATTATATAATTCAAGTACAGAGATCGAACAAACGTTTCTTAGATTATTCTCAATGTTAATAAACAATAAAATATACCCAAACTAACAGAAAATATCGCAATAAGAATAGCCATTAAAATCTTGAATATTAATATACGGTAAAAGTTGCTTAAATTCGTCAAAAATTAATTCAAAATCTGTGAAGATAAAAACTTCTAAGTAATTTCTCTCTTCTAATAATAAATCGTTGTAACAATAAACTGCAGTTTTCAATTTTTTCTCAAATAACAGATAATATTACAATATGAAGAACAGCCAATTGCAATGACTAAATGCTTCTATCGCAATCATTTTATTGTATCAACTTTCAAAAGTGAATAATAAATAAATGTAACTCTTAACTCCCAACATTTTATTATTTCTTTCCTTTTTAGGTTTTTCCGACAAATATATGTGTAAACACAATTTTTTACGCGCGCGCATATGTGTGTGTATAAACAGAAGAGGATACTCAACTATTTTAAAAGAAGCAACATACAATATATAAGATACAAAATATGTCGTTCCTTTCTTTTAACCAGAACATAATCATACTGATTGGGAGAGTAATTTGGTAATTGTGATATAATTGCATGGTAAAATAATTAGGAATTCCTTTTTTATAGTTATTACTGCTATAATATTAGTAATAATAATTATATTTATAGTCCTAGCAAAAAATATATAATTGGCACTGAAGATGACTATAAATTATACATATTTAAATTACATCATTGTCAGTGCATCTGGGATGATTTTTACATCCCAGCCCCTGTATTCTATAACTCGTTGTGCAATCGTTATACATTGATAACGACAGTTGCGGAGTTTTTTTACTATATAAAATATCTGCGCAATATAACGATTACATAATGAATTAGAGAATTCCGCTGCTGGTGGCTTTCAACGATTTCCATGTCCCTCCCAGCTTTTCCGATAGAACAAGTGGTAGAAGGTACGAGACGACAAATCCGGAATTCATCTTGTAATGGCCGCTACGCACAGACACGCGACGCACCGCGATTACCGCACGTGTTTGACATCTCGCTAACTACGTCACGGAGATAATCTCAAGGCAAACCTATCCCGTCCGCGTGCATGCTAATGCGACCATCGGTAATGGCGTTGCGGACACATTATAGTTGCAATTATATTATCGCGTGCACGAGCACGTCCCGACGAGCATTGGAAAAACTCGGCGCGTTTCATTACATATGTATGTATATACATTCCTCGAGCAAAAACGGCCTTGTCTCTCCGAGAACGTGTTCGCTCTAAACACCGCGTGTTCTGCGCAAATCCGCGGTGGTATAGAATGCCACGAATCTACAACTCCCTATTAAATCCCTATTAAAAGTCTAAACACGCGTCTTTTTTTGACTGACTTTTGCTTGGCTCCGCTATGTTTGGGTTGAAATTAAAAGTATTCCAGTTAGGATGAATGTAAAAGTGATCAGCAGAGTAACAATAAGCATTTGCCAAGTTATATACAGTTTATAAAGTTTACGAAGGATGTTGAAAAAGAAGTTTGTGTTTCGTAGCGATTAACATCTTCCAAAAAATACATAAAAAATGCATAATGAAATTTATGCCAATGAATACAAATTTTTGACATATATGTGTAGATTACATTAATCTAGTTTCGACTGCATTGACATGCCTAGATATATAGTTAACACGAAGTTTGCGGAAATTTATCTATATAAGAATTTAAAATGTGTAATTTTCCGAAAGAAAACGAAATACGGATTGTGTGGATAAATAATATATATAAGTCCAAGAACTAGCAGCCTAAGAAAAATAAATAAATACTTTAATTTGTACTTATTTTAATAGTATTTGAATTTCGTGCCTTATGACTGTAAACTTCCAGTTCGAATCCATACATGGCCACTGGATTACAACATTGTTCAGACTCTTATTATAAGAACTCTGTTCGCAACTTGAGTTCGCTTGTCGATGGATCATCCTGGACTCGCTATTCCTCACGAGAAGAAAGTGAATCTCACGGTGAGTGAAAGTGCCATGGAAATAAATCATCCGCGGTGAGCGATGAGATCGATTTTCATTGTCAATCTCATATTAACATGAAATGAAGTTTACACAATATTTTTTCATTAGCAACTAACATGCTATGTTAGAAAAGTAGTTAAGAAATATGATTTTATATTAAGAGAAAAGTTTTTGATATACTTGTAACTATAATAATTACATGATATACATTAATTAATTTATGATATCATAATATGGTTACTACGTTATTACAACGTTAATAAAAAAATTATATTTGTTTAATTTTATCAAGAAACATATATTTATAATCATTTTCAATGCCAACTATACACTATAATAAAGAATTTTTCTAATCAATACTATGAGTTATGATACTTGAAAGTTACGCGCGCGCATTCACACACGATAAATGTATAAATACGATCGGCAATACCTCTACGCGATGTATCTACCTTATAGGTAACGATATAATATCAGTGGTCCTGTAACTTTCAAGTTTCGTAATTTGTTAAGTATTGATTACAAAAATATATACTTTATTATAGTGTCGCGACTTCAGCTGGAAGAATATAACAAAAAATCAGAATTTCCATTTGAGATTTTTATGTTAACTTTGACAGGACTTTCCAAAATTCAAATGTCACCATTTAATTTCTTTAAGTCTTACAGCTTAAAACATTTTTTTCAGAAATGCTTATTTTTTAAGATATTTAAGAGTCCGGGACTTTTTGTATCCTGTATATACTTATTGATAAAATCATTTATAATTATTGTTATTAATATTATAACTATAAATATGATATACCACGTAATTACAGTCGCAAGAACTTTTCTCTTTTCTAGAGTATAAATAATAGTTGAAAAAAATAGCTAACAATTATAATTTATATACTTGAAATTTGTATTAAAACTTAACAATTTTACGTGTCTTAAACCATTCAAATTTTTGTATTAATTCAACTACTTAATGTTTTATGATCGACGAATTAAGTGCAACGAATAATCGATCTCATAAATATTAAATTCTCTCGCTCCTTCTTGTTTCAGCATTACTATGTACGAGTATATATGTATACATCTGACGATCCGCAGTTTTGGAGTGGAGGCACATCTCAAGAAACGTCTTGATACATTCGGTTTTCTCGCTTTTTTTCGTTAATGGGTGCGTTCGAGTAGTAGACACTATTCGCGCTATGGACGCAAACGCTACCAACGGTGTTCTTGGAGCCAATAGATAGCGTTAGCAAGTTCTTGAACGATCCCAGCGTTGGTAGTGTTTAACCAGAGAGATATATTCGTCGAGGTTAAGTTAATGTAGGGGATTTTGTTTCCAATCATCAACCAAACTTTTCCCTATAATTAAAAGATTTTGTAAAGTATTTGTAACGTAAATTTTTAATTTTCTCATAGTGAATAATAGAACGCAATCTCAATTGCAATCTCTATGATAGCTTGCCATTAGGCCGAAGTGAATAATGTAAACTAGATCAAAAAATTAATAGTTACACTAAGTAAATTAATCAGATAAAAGGAAGACCCTTTGAGCATCCATTGTCGATTTCAGAAGAAGAAGCATTTACATCTTAATAAGGATATTAAGCATCTGCAGCGGAATATCTTGCCGCTACATCGCAATAGTAATTTTTTTGCCAGTAACAAGATATGTTACTCTGATTTTCATATTTATAATGAAATCAAATACACAAGTTGAACTTCGCAGAAACTTTGAAAAGTTAAAGATGATACACAAGCAAGAATTATGTTCACTCCAGCCTAGTGGCAAGCAAGCCATCAGCAGAGATTAAAATTGAGATTGCATTCATTATGACAAAATTTGAAATTCACATACGTACATTTACTCTACGAAATTCGAAGAGAGAAAAATTTGGTGCCACTCGAGAATAGAATCCCCTCAAACATTAATCTAACTTTGACGAACTTTAAACGCTACCAATACACTCAGAAGGAATAGCGTTTGTTGATAGTGCGCAGTTGTGACGTAACACGCTATTATTAGTGACGTCATGATCGTGTTTCTTAGCACTATCTGCAGCTCCGCGAATAGTTTTGTAGCGCTAAATAGCGCGAATAACGTCTCCCCGAACACACCCAATGTTCACCGTTCGGGATCTCTCTTCGTGAAAAAGTGATTTCTCGCTGATAATCTTCTGGGATCCTTGAAACAAGCCCCAGTCCCAACCGAACAACGGTACATGTCGTGTGACGCGCGTATGCGCGTTCATTCATGTATTTCCAAGGCTCGAAAAGTCTCTCCCGACGCGGTTGCTGCCTAACGCGCCACTTTCACCAATGCAACGACGAGCGGCGCAGCCTTTGGAATCGATAAAAATCACACTGCTCGATTGCAAGCATAATTTATGCAACAAGCGTCGAGATAACCGAATATGGATTAAATGAGATAGCCTGTGCATATATATATATATATATATATATATATATATATGCAAATTAATAATACGCGATTTAATTAACAACGCGCGAAGGAACGAGAAAGTGGAAATTTCACGTTCTTCGTTGGGGGAAGAGCTAGATCATACGCGGTAGTATCATCTAATTCATTTTATATCTCACTTTCATATTCTATTATGCGATAAAAATCTTTACAGGAAAAAAAAAACAGTGAAGTAACTATAGTAGAGTGTTTTTTGCAGAAATAGATATCTCATGTATCTTGTTAAGCATTTCGAACAGCGATAAATGATTTCAGCTATTAGATTGCGTTTTATCAGTCGGAGTCCTTGGAACGTGCTCCGAAAGGAAAATTAATCGCAGGCTATCAATCGCGATAATGATGATGAAGCAAAAAATATATATTTATAAGGCCAATTCAATCGTCTTTTTCAATCGTCAATTTCAATTCATCGGATGTAAAGGCTTAAAGGCAGCCCTCCTTCCCTTCACACAAGAGGAAAAGCAAGTTTCGACCGGAAAATTCTCACGAATATTACGATATTCGCAAGGGTGTGTGGGAGGTGGAGAGTAAAGGAGTTATTGTTACAACGCTGTCGCTCTCACGATATGACGGCGAATCATCGTAACATGTAATCAACACACAAAATATCACACGATGTTACGCTGCGCTACGTTGCCTATGAACAGCTTCATATTGTAACGTACAAATATCTTCGTAAATCTAAAATCAAGTATATAAACCGTTTATTTCTAACGTTCATTACTCCGGTACTGATGATACTCTGGTCTGTTTGCACATATATTGTACATTAACCCTTTAATCTTGATTTAGCTTACTTCTATTTTTTTTTAACTTCAAGAATTTGAAAAAAATAACGAGTAAATTAATCTACATTGATAAATATTTACATTGATAAATATTTATATTGAATTACAATATTAGAAATGGAAAATCATAAAAAAATTTTTTATTTGTGTACTATAATTGTGTACTATAATTATATGTTATCATAATTATAGTTATTATATATATTTTGGCTGCTTTCCGATATTCACTGCCAGTAATGAAAATCTAATATACATTACGTGTAGATTTTCAATTTTGGCAGTGGTCAAAATATATAAGCAGCCAAAATATATAATTATAGTTTAATAACTATATTAGTAACAAATACCAAACAGTTTTTCTCCTACACGATACGTAAAGAGACTATTCACACATGTCTTTTGCAGAATATCATTTCGATTTTTCCAATTTTTCCTCACGAAGAACTAGCCTAAAAATGTTTTTTCGATAACAGTCATTTTCGACAACACTCAAAAACAAAAAAATAAAATTTCATATTCAGATTAAAAATTCCTAATTAAAAGTTCAAATTAAAAATTCCATATTCAAATTAAATTAAAGATAAAACAATAATTTTCTGGTGCGTGATAATTGCACAGTTTCTCGATGGTCGATTCCAATATGCGTAATGCAATACATGTAGGTATTCTACAACTAGAGTTTCAAAAATCCAAAAATTATCAGTTAGTTTTTCTCTGCTTATAAATTATACATTCCATTATAGAATCGAAATTTCGTGTGTCCACATTTAAATTTTAAATTTTCGTTCTACGTGCTTCGTGGCGTGTCAATGGAAGATAAATATCAATCAACATAGTAGAAAATATCTCCATTTGTGATTCATTATCCGTGATTGTATCGTCGTTCCCCTTTCATATATTCACAATTGTTTAATTATAAAATCGATTGTCTTTCATGATGCTTCGTATAATTTCCGATCTAAATGGGAAAAACTTGTCGGGATAAAAAAGGGCTGTATGAACGATCAAATGAACGAACGAACAAGACATTCAGCCGCTTCGACTAGCCGATATAACAGCTTCCTGATTATTTCATGAGGCGCTCGGATTTCTATAGTGCGCGAGCTGCAGTGCGAATTGTCTCACAGACTGATTAAACTGCTCGATCGCAGTGACATTTTCGCTTGGAAATAAAAGGCCGGAATGTACTGTTTAGAAAATTATACAATTGGGAAAATTACACATTTGGTTAGTCTATCCAGCGTCAGACTGGCTCATCTTTGGATCTTCGGCGACAAAACGTCACGCCCCCCCCCCTCCTGTATAAAATTATATGTAACTGCATATTTATTTGTACCGGTAATATTTAATCAAATTTAATGCGATCTATATATATAATCTCTATTAGCAATATAAAGGTTATAATCAAAAGTAAACAGTGCGTAATGTTTCTTACAACTTATATTTCAGGCACTTATTAATATAATATGCAGTGAATAATGTTTAGGAACTCAGTAAAATTGAAATAAAAATAAAATAGACGTGTGTACAGGAATACTTTTTAATTATTATAAATAAATGTCTTTATACTGTGTACTTATGTATTCTCTACATATAAAAACAAATGTATAAATTATACATAATATCACATCCAGTCATATCTATTATAATTTCACAATATTATATCACAGAATTAAAATTAAACTTACAATTAGGCTTTATGTTACATTAAACTAACAATTTTCTTTTCTTTACTAGTTTCTGCTATTTCATCAATTATGTGATTTTTTCGACATTGTCGAATAAGTCTTTCTCAACGAACATCAATAGTAATGGAATTAAAATATTTTGACCCAATAGAGATCTCAATCTGTTTTTGAGATATATATCCATCATATTAATTTTTGAGTGAGACCAGATGAGAGAGAGAGAGAGAGAGAGAGATAACGCGTACAAAATACGCATATATGCACGATTTATTTTTAATATCAATTTGTATAAAATTTCATTTTATTTGATTAAAAGGCAAATGCATCAATTTTTTTTAATCTTGGGATTTTTTGTAATTTCTTTATGCCTTCCTAGAGTTCAAAGTCATTGGATAATTTCTGTGATTGATTTTTTTTTATCACTGGCCTTGTTTGTTGAACTCCTTTCAGGGCCAACTAATCGCCCTGGCCAGTCCGACGCTGAGTCTATTTACCCCTATTAGTCTACTATCTCTCTAATTTTTCTTAATTATAAATATACAGGGAATGGAAATAACTCGTTATTTGTAACGAAATTACAGTTACAGATTACTTTTTTTTGTTACTTCATTGATACCTGCGTTATTTATTTATTTATTTATTTTTTGATAACGAAAACGAATTTTACAATTACTTTGCACACGTACTTTGGACACAGTTCAATTGATCACTCATAGCATTGAGACTAGAAAACTTCTAGACACCCATTTGTTGTGATTGGTGGTCGATTTTTAAAAAATAACAGAAAAGAAACAAAAGTTACTTTCTCAAGTAACGGTAACTATAACGAATTATTTTTAAAAATCAGTAACTAGGAACGGTAACTCGTTACTTTTTCTATTCGGTAATGAATAATTGTAACTTGTTATTTTTAAAAAAGTAACTTTCCCTGTAAATATACAATTTTTATATGTAGAATTCATGCATACATACATAGTTGAAAAAACTATAATATATATTTTGCCAATAATTATAAAACGAGTATAAAATATTTATTCGACTATAGATATACAATATGTATATGTGAATTAATTCTACATATAAACCTGTATAGTCATTACAATTGTTGCCGCTGTGAAAAGAAAACTTTGTAATAAAAAAAATGTTTAAAAAAAAAATTTAAACTATTATTATAAAGTACTTTTAAAACCATTCAATTATTATTTTTTAAAAAATGTTTCCGTATCTTTATACATATATTATAGTTTCAATGCTATTTGCTTCAAAAGAAGCTAACCGAATGTATATTTTACCATTTAAAAGTGCGTATATAAGAATAGATACATATAAAAGAAAATGTATCCCTATTTAGATCAACATATTAAAAACTCATCAAAATCGCAGGCGAATACTTCCCTATGTTGTATGTAGTAAGTAGTAGTAGTATGAACTAAGAATAGGAACAGAATCGAGTTGATATAGGTAGTAATTTTCGTAAGACCATTATAAACTCAAGGGAGAAACAATAAAATACATGATGTTTCCTATGGATATAATGTACCGTTTAGAATTCATGAATTAAGTGGTGATCTGATCGAAACTGTCACTTCGTTTATTCTGTCATGTGCTATACGCACATATACATAAATTGTTATTTTATTCACGGAATAACACGCAAGACTTTACGGAAAATCTCCGGTCATAATTTCGTCGCGTTCGCCGAGGATAATTATCGTCCGCTACAGATTGGGTTGCTCATGTTTTCTCTCTCGCCGGCAAACATTCCCGCAATTTTATTTCTCATTCTCCCATGACGCAGCGCGGCAGGGTTTCTTCGTTCGGAGATCAGAACGATCAGATGGTATGAATGCAGCTCAACGGAGCAGATGCATCCCGAGTGTAAGCAGGTGCAACAGGAATGACATCGAGAGAGAGAGAGAGAGAGAGAGAGAGAGAGAGGAGGAGGGGGGGGGAGAAGGGAGAAGTATTAAAAAAGACGTAGGGCAGTCTCGACGATCGGAATGCGGTTTTTTTAGCATGGAGACGGTCATTTGAAAGAACGGGAAGGCATGAGCGAAGATTATTATTACAGTAGTAGTCCCTCTCTCCCTTCAGCCTTGTCTTCCTGCTTTCGCGCGTTCCTCGTCGAATTGCGTGTTGAGTGAAATAAATTACAACATCGAAATAAGCGGAATCAAGACTTTTCGGAAATTATACACTGGAACAGACTGCTTCGATGTTTTCCTCACAGAAAAGGAAAATAACTCGGTTTCAAAGACATTATTAGATATGTAACATCGAATGCACTTTCTTCGATCGTATACAAAAAGAAGATTGGTTTTGCTCAAGTATCTAAAAATTTAAACGAGAATAGATCGATTTTATAAAAATATCTAAAAATTTAGCTTTAGATACAGATCTGAAAATAATTTTATTCAAAATAATTACATAAAAATCTCAAGCATGATTAATGAAAAAAGATTTGACATTCTAATAATCACCAGCATGAACATCCTATGTGTTGTTATAATAATCCAACAAAATTATTTTCATCTGGATTCAGCTGAACTTTTAGATACTTGAACAAAGTCGTCCTTGTAGATATAAATTTGAAAATAATTTTGCTCAAAATAATTACATGAAATACTTAAGCATTTGATATTGCAAAAAGTTTTAACATTCTAGTAGCTAGCTTGAGTGTTTTACTTTCAAATCTAATTAAATTTTTAGATACTTGAACAAAACTATCTTCTTTCATATTCGTTCTTTCTAAATATCCACGCGGAGGAAGAATTTAAAAAACAGAATGAAAAGTAAATGAGGAAGGAATGGAAATCAATCATTAAATTGTCTTCGGAATCGAAGAGTGCTTTTAAGAAAGAAGGGCGAGAATTGTGTTTGTTCTCTCTAGGAAACACACAGATGATCTAAAATCCGAAAGGATCTAAGGATTCCAATAGCGAGTTCTTACGCACTATCGATTCGAGGCACTTATTTGAAGCAGAAAAGTTCATCTACTTCTCGCAAAACAAAACACACAGTTTGAAGATTCTGGCTCACTTACCAAAGCTTGTAACATACTCGATTTATCACAGTCTCAATTATCTCTTTCATTCGAGAATAGACAATTAGAAAATCGCGCCACTGTTTCCAATTTCATTAATTTTTCACTCGGACCTATCGGAGTTGATACATTATAAAAATGTCTGGAAATAATTTTGTTCAAATAGCATATAAAAATAAAATAACGACAAGCCAAAATTGTAATGTTGATATGTGAATTTATATATCATATATGTAGTCATTTGAATTGCGCGTCTAATTGATTTTCGAAGTTAGAAACACAATTGAACTACTGCAGTAATATCACAAATTAAATTGCAATGATAAGCAATTTAATGATTTCATGCTCAATTCAGACATTCTATTAGAGAAATGTTACCGAAAATCTCTCTGTAAATTTACCAATACACTAAAATACGTTTAGTGGTATATATATATATATATATATATATACTAGTCATATTATCAGTCTTTTTTTAATGCACTTCTGAATATATACGTGGGTCATTTGATAAGTTTGGTTTCCATGAAATTTGAAGCGAGATTGGCGCGCAAAAAAGTGCTCTTCCATCAAGACAACGTGCCGTCCCACAAGTCGACCAAGTCAACACAAGTTTTGCAATGACAAAACTACGAATTGGGCTATGAATTGATTCCTCATCCATCCTATTATCCGGATTTGGCCCCGTGTGACTTCTTTTTGTTCCCAAACTTAAAAACTTAGCTCGATGGGAAGAAATTCTTGTCAAATGAGGAAGTCATTGTCGCCGTCAATGAGTATTTTGCCGACTTTGAAACAGTAGGCTATGAAACAAATGACTACCAAACGTGAACTATGCGTCCTTTCTGGCTGAAATTTGGCCTGAAGGGGTTCGAAGAGTGGATCTTTCGAGATGTCGCGTCATCAAATGGACTGTAGCGCCATTTCATGGAAATTTACCAAACTTATCAAACGACTTATCTACATACTTTAAAGAATCTAAATCGTCAGTGAAATCTCTTCACTTGATTCTCCGCTAATCATTTTCCTCGAGCGAGTGAACAGCGAAGGAGGACTCCAGCGTGGGAGAGAAAGTAATTAAAAGCAGAAGATGCGCGCACGAGGGACGATGGATTATAGGGGAATATAGGGTAGAAACTGAGAGAAAAATATTTGATATTTGACTGTAATAGTAATTGCATGGTAAAATAATAATTATGGGTAAGAGCTCTATTTTTATAATTTATTATTGCTGTAATGTTAGTAGTAACTAATAAATGAAAATTGCCGATATATATTAACATATGTCTCCTAAAGAGACCATCATATTTATCGAAAACTATAATTATTGTACTTTATGAATACTGAATAAACATAATTTGTTTAGATAATAAAAGCAGTAAAAACTCATAATTCATATTTCGTTGTAGCTTATATCTATATAAAATCAGCTAAAAACGAATTTAACGAATGAAAAAATAAAAAATTCTTATTATTTTCTTTTGCAAATTAAGTAGTTTAAAAATAATAATGATCATATTATTAATAACATTACATCGTTTTACACATAGTTTTATTTTTACTTTGTTCTTTTTTATTTTTTTCATAATACATCATGATATGGTGAAAAAAAATATCATTTCATAATTTCATGATTTTAAATATAATAAATTAATTTTACAAAATTGCAAATAGTATTATAAAAACTACTATATTATTTGACAGAAGAGTTTCTTTTCTAGTTTATATTTATGTTTCTAAAGTTTATTTTTAGGTTTTGCTTAAAAAATTTTGTCCAAAAACAAAGTAGTGATACGTCAATATCAGGATGACTTTCCTCTAACAATAATATTTACATAACTCTTGAAAAAATATACATATAATTGGTATCGAAAATGAGTATGAATTATACTTAAATTATGATAATTACAACTATTTTTCTTCTCTGTATAATTTCTGCTGCGCTCGGAAATGGTATAAAGTGGCATCGCAATATTTTGTCGCAGCAACTTATAGTATATTGAAAAACGAGCATTAAACACGTAGGAGTGAAAAAAAAAGAGAGATGCGAGAGAAAGATGGGCGAGTGACTGGACAATGGAGAAAGAAAAGCGACTTATGTGATGGGCTGCGTTACCATAACGACAGATTACGGTGTAGCTCGCCATATCGTACGCGAAGCCATTGCCCCCGCGGTGTCTCTCTCTTCTCTCTCTCTCTCTCTCTCTCTCTCTCTCTCTCCCCCACGCGCAGTAGGGGGTGATTTGGATTGTGAGAGACTTCTATTAGAGTGCAGGCTGCCGTGCGACGGCACACCGTAGAAGGGTACGAATGTACTTGCCGTTCGCACGGCTGCATTTATGGTCGCACATAAACATTTTTGCTATCTGTATTCTCCACGCGACGAACACTTTGGCACCAAGCGTGAACGAGCGAACAGGTATCCCTCTTTAGATATACGTCTATCTTTTTCGGTCTTTGACCTTGATTTTCCCGAAACCTCATTTTACAGAAACTTCAGGTATAATCAGAACTTCTGTATCAATAAAGATCTCTTGAAAAGTTTCGAAGAAGCGTACAGATCAAATTATCCCTTACGACTAATCTCAAACAAACTATCCTCAAAGAATTTTAATTTGAGTCTCAAAGATATTATTAACCGGAGCCAAAATTTGTAATACAACTATCGATACTAGAGAGCTATTTAATTTATATTAAAAGGCGCTAATTATATTAAATTATATTAAATAAAAATTATACTAAATTATATTAAAAATTATATTATATTATATTATATTATATTAAAAGGCATTAGTTTCAAGAAACTCGTATAAAAAAGAATAAATACTACGTATATTTTAATAAGTATAATCAAATGTGCAAACATTAAAAAATTGAATTATTTGACAGATTTATTAATTATTTAATCAAGGGTTATCATTTAATAACTCATCGCTTCGAAATAGTCAGCTAACAGATACCGTTAATCGAAATACAATTTGTATTACGTGACTATTGACTAAAAAAATTTGAAACTACATTGTTACTGGTCAACTTAATATTGCAACAGGTATGTTTTTGTTTCCTGATTTTACGTTCAGTTTTTAAGCGCTTGTAAAATCGCAATATACAATTTTCCAAAAATGGATCTCGACTAAAAAATCCAGTGAATCTAACATGTATCCAAGTGCAGCCGGGTCGTACGAATAATAAAAGTGAAAAAATGAAAAATGAAACGAGGCGAAACGACGTTGCGCGAAGCACACGGAGGGCCTGCTAAGGTACCAACTGATCGATATAACCGATTTATCGCGATAAAATGGATTTCCGGATGGCGAAGGAGACTACAATTGAATTATCCTAGACTCCGAGGCGTTTCCGGACATGCTCGCGCCCGGAACACATCGACAGGTGCGCGTCAAACCGGTTCGAAGTCATTCGAAGTCATTGTGGCATGTACAATATGTAATTGGAACTGTTTTGACAGAAGCAATCTCTCTCTCTCTCTCTCTCTCTCTCTCTCTGTCTCTCTCTCTCTCTCTCTCTCTCTCTCCCCCCTTCTCTCTACAGTTTATATTGCGTCAGAATAGACTGTTTCCGTTAAATTAATAACCACTAATAATCGGCGGGTTTTGATCTCTTCCGAACATTGATGCTCATAGTAGCTCAAATGTAATTACTACTATACAGAAAATATTAGGACATTTCGCGCACAAATTTATGTATATGTATACAGAAAAAATATTTTTTTTTTGAAAATCCATGTAAAAATTTAATTAGATATATAGATCTGAAAATAATTTTTTGGATTTATCAAAATAATTACGTAGGGCGCTCAAGTATACATATTATATAATGAGCAATGCTGCAAAAGGTTTTAACCCTCCGTTGGTAAAGTTGGGGTAAAAATGACTCCACGATGCATTTATTTTTGTATTTTTATATTGTACTGTTTATCTTACGGTTATATGGTCTTGGCTATTTTTCAACCTATTTTTCAACTCGATTAAATGTCTTAGCGGTCAAAATCGTTTAGATAAGTGACATATCCCTTCAATTCAAAGCTTGTTTATGCCCGCTGCTTTTATAATATAAATTTAGATAAAATTTTACATTTTATAATGATATTATTATTTGTTTATTATTTTGAGATAATAAGCTAAAGATTTTTTTTTATTACTGTTGTGCAATGTCTTTCTAGTTATTTTAATTACATACAATATATAAAATATTTCGACATTAAAAAAATTTATTTATGTAGTACTAGCGTTTTTGTTTAATTTAAAGTATAATATGCATAAAACTATATTTTTATCTATAAATAAACAGGAGATAAAGTTTCATATTATTTACTTCTTTTATTTATTTTGTACAATAATTAGATGAAAAATGAGTATGGGATCGGATCGATCTCACCTTGCTAGATATGTCCTGAAAGTACACCTTGCCAATGGAGGAGAATATTCTAGCAACCATAGCTTGAGTATCCTAAACAATTACTTTCAGAATTAGGAAGTATCGTAATTCATTATTTGTAATAAAATTACAGTTACTTTTTTCAGTAACTTAACTTTGTTTCTTTCTTTTTATCCATAATTGCAACTTGATTACATTTTGGTGATTAGAAAGTAATTTAATACTAATTATTTTTATAGTTATACTCATTTTATATATTTCAAACTTATTCGTCAACATAGCTGACCAAAATGAAATGCTTAATGTGAATAATCAGTAATTTTTTGTGATTGGAATATATTGGATAATCATTACACTCTGTAAATGAATGTCTGTATTAAGAATTAAGTTAGAAGTCTTTTAGCATGTAAACATGTTTGATCCCATAATTTGGATTCCAAAAGTAGATATTATATATATATATATATATATATATATATATATATATATATAT
>Ga0157363_1000650_pt1 | contig 27027 bp, 27 predicted proteins | sample AttsexASBM1_FD_111477 | JGI IMG/M metagenome (GOLD analysis project Ga0157363, IMG submission 111477) | Fungus gardens microbial communities from leaf cutter ant in Ribeirão Preto, State of São Paulo, Brazil - Atta sexdens ASBM1 | ecosystem: Host-associated > Fungi > Mycelium > Unclassified ... | reverse complement strand
TGTCAGTGAGGGGTAAGAAGGTTTCGACATGAAGAGCTACGCCGCACAGCAGCGCAAGCCGACAGACTACATTGTCGCGATCGTCGTGGCCGTGCTGGCTATGGGCGCTGTGATCTATGCGCTTATGAGTGGTGCTGTGAGCAAGCTGGTCCAGGAAAAGCCGCCTATCAAGACGGAAGTGATCAAGGAACAGCCCAAGCCACCGCCGCCACCGCCGCCGCCGCCGCCGCCGCAGATGGAGCAGCCGCCGCCGCCGTATATTCCGCCGCCGAAGATTTCCGTGCCGCCGCCGCCCAAGGCGATCCAGCGTGTCACTCACGCCAAGCCGCCGCATCCGGTACCGCCCAGCCCGACGCCCTCGCCGGAGCCCGTTCCGTCTCCGCCGCAGGGACCGCCAGCTGACGCAGTGCCAGATCATCAGGCAGGCGCGCGGCCGATCAACGGTGCACAGGCTGTCTATCCGGACGAGGCGATGGAAGAAAACCGCGAAGGTCATGTGACCGCATCGTGTGACATTCTTCCGACAGGCAAGACGGCGAACTGTACCATTACCAGTTCGAGCGGTGGCCATGAGTTCGTGGAAAGTGCGCTCGACTTCCTTCGTCGGGCCCGTTACCAGCCCGCCGTTGTCAATGGCGTTCCGGTAACAGAGCATCACCACGTCCTGCACATCGACTTTACGATGGGCGACGACTGATCTTTCGACTGCCGTCAAACAGAATTGCCCTGTCAGGATTTCCAGTCCCTGACAGGGCTCAGAAAAGGGCCGGTCTCCATATGGCCGACACCCCATTAAAAGCTCCGGAAACGGGCATCGATAACGAGGATATGGAGTTCATGACCAGACTGTTCCGCCTTCCTGCCCTTGCCGTTCCGACGAAGGCGCGTGCCGTCCGGGCCAGCGCGCTGGCTCTGACGCTGGCCCTGGCTTCCGGTGCAGTTGCACCGGCCGTCGCTTTCGCCCAGCCGGCTCCTGCCGACCAGAGCGCTCCTGCAGCCGCTCCGGTTGACCCCTCTACCAACCCGGCACCCCCGGCAACGTCCGCCGATCCGGCTGGCGCTCCTGGGGCAGCTGCTCCGAATGATGCGGGTGCACCTGCTGCGCCAGCTGACAGTGCCGCTCCGGCAACGGCTCCGGCCGACCAGTCTCCCGCAGCGGCTGCAACGCCGGGCGAGAGCGCAACCGCGACGCCGGAAGCTCCTGCTCCGCAGGGTAACCCGTATGGCCTCGGCGCTCTGTGGGCCAATGGCGATGCGATTGCCCGTGGCGTTCTGATCATCATGGTGATCATGTCCGCTGGTACCTGGATCATCATGGTCATGAAATTCCTGGAGCAGGGCCGTCTGTTTGCCGCCTCTAAGGAAGCTGCCCGCGAGTTCTGGACCAAGCCGTCCGTTCAGCAGGGTGCTGCTGCCCTGAAGGCGTCTTCTCCGTTCCGCTACATCGCAGAAACGGGCATCGTTGCCGCCGAGCACCACGAAGGCTCCATGCGTGACTCGATCGACCTGCCGTCCTGGACCGAAATGTCCATCTCGCGCTCGGTCGACACCATCAACACCCGTATGCAGGGCGGCCTCGCCTTCCTTGGTACGGTGGGTTCCACGTCACCGTTCGTCGGTCTGTTCGGTACGGTCTGGGGTATCTATCACGCCCTGACGGCCATCGGCATCTCCGGTCAGGCGTCCATCGACAAGGTTGCAGGCCCGGTTGGTGAGTCCCTCATCATGACGGCCATCGGTCTTGCCACTGCTGTTCCGGCCGTGCTGGGTTACAACCTGCTCGTTCGTCGCAACAAGGGTGCCATGGATCGCGTTCGCAACTTCGCGGCCGACATCCAGTCCGTCCTGATCGGCGGCTTCCGTCACGGCGTCAGCCCGGAACAGGGCAGCATGGCCGTTCCGACCACCATCACCACCAGCGAGCGGATCTGATCCTATGGGAATGAACGTCGGAGGAGGCGGCGGTGACGACGAGGTGGTGTCGGCAATCAACACCACCCCCCTCGTCGACGTCATGCTGGTGTTGCTGATCATCTTTCTGATCACCATCCCGGTCGCCACACACTCGGTGAAGGTCAAGCTGCCGGTCGATGCGAATACGCCTACCCAAACCAGGAAGGGCAACATCGTTCTGGCAGTGAATTCAAACGGCCAGGTGTTCTGGGACACGACGCCGGTTGCGAACCACACTGACCTGCTGAACCGTCTCGTTGAGGTGGCAAAGCAGAAGCCGCAGCCGCAGATCCAGATCCGCGGTGATCAGGCTGCCAAGTATCTGGCAGTCGGCCAGGTGGTCGCAACCTGCCAGGAAGCTGGTATCGCCCACGTGGACTTCATTACCGAGCAGCCTCACTCGAACTGAGGTCGTGTCGGGTCGTTCCGGACAGGGCGGCCCGACAAAGCTTTCACGTCACCTTTTTGGAGAACCGCCGTCATGGGCATGAGCGTCGGATCTGACAGCACGCACGAAGACGAAGGCATTGTCGATATCAACACCACGCCGTTGATCGACGTGATGCTGGTGTTGCTGATCATGCTGATCATCACCATTCCGCTTCAGACACACTCGGTGGCGATCGATCTGCCTCAGGGCAATCCTCCCCCATCGACCGAACAACCCAAACTCGTGACCGTCAGCATCGGCTACGACAACAGCATTTCCTGGAACAACGAGCCGATTACGTCCGAGGCGTCTCTTCAGGCTCATTTTCAGGCCGCGGCCGCAATGCCGGACCAGCCTGAAATGCATATCCACCCGGATCGTCTTGCGGACTACAAGACCGTGGCCCATGTTATGGCAGACGCACAGCGTCTTGGTATGACCAAGCTTGGAATTGTTGGTCTGGATCAGTTCATGGAAGGACAGTAATTCGTGTCTTTGTCCCTTTACCGCCGTCTGAGCGCCCGTAATCTTCTGCTGGCCGGTGTCTTTGGTATCGCCGCGTTTGCTGGCTCCGCCCATGCCGATGACGTTCTCGGTCAGGCTGTTGGCAAGGATCTGCAGCAGGCCCAGAGTGCTCTGGCATCCAAAAATTATGCCAAGGCCATGGAAGCCGTCGATGCCGCAGACGCGGTCAAGGGCAAGACCGATTACGAAACCTACACCACGGCCCAGATGCGCGCCGCGATTGCCGCACAGTCAGGCAACACGGACGCCGCGATCAAGGCCTATGACGTTCTGATCAACAGTTCGCGTACGCCGAAGGCCGCGAAGGGCCAGATGCTGATGGCACAGGCCACCATGGCCTACGGTGCCAAGCAGTACGCCCGCGCCATTCCCGCGACCGAACGTTATCTGAAGGAATATGGCGCCGACCCGCGCATGCAGACCATGCTGATCCAGTGCTACTATCTGCAGCAGGACTGGAAAGGCACGGCCAAGGCCGCGCAGGAGCAGGTGGACGCCACGATCAAGGCTGGCAAGGTGCCGGCCGAAAACCAGCTTCAGATGCTGGCGACGGCCTACACGAACCTGAAGGATGCGGACGCCAAGACGCATGCCTATGTTCTGCTGGCCAAGTATTATTCGAAGCCTGATTACTGGTCGATGCTGATCCATGATCTGGTCGCGAATCCGAACCTCTCGCCGCCGCTCATTTTCTATGTCGAGCGCCTGCGTCTGGCGACGGGTGTGCTGAAGGATCCGTCCGATTATCAGGACATGGCCGAGCGTGCAGTGCAGATGGGCCTGCCCCAGCTTGCGCTGAACCTGCTCAATCAGGGTTATGCGAATCACTCGCTTGGTAACGGCCCCACCGCCGCTGCTGATGCGAAGTTCCATGCGTTCGTTGCCCAGCAGGCTGCCACGAACCGGAGCCAGCTTGCTGCTGCTGTGACGCAGGCGGCCTCTGCGCCGAATGCAGGACCGGCTCTGACCGCTGGCTACAATCAGGTGCTGAACGGACAGGTTGATGCCGGTCTGGCCCTGATGAAGACGGGTCTGGGGAAGAATCCGCGTTACCCCGATCTGGCTCAGGTTGAATACGGTATGGCGCAGATGGATGGTGGCCAGAAGGCCGAAGCCATCAAGACGTTTGAGGCCGTTTCTGGAAACGGGGCGGCTCGTGACGTGGCGGAGCTCTGGTCTCTGCTGCTCTCGCGTCCTGCGAAGTAAGACAGTCTTTCGACTCGAAAAAAAGCCGGGGTTTTCCCCGGCTTTTTTTGTGTTCAGAACGGCAGGACCGTATCCATGAATTGCTGCCCGTAGCGTGGTGTCTGAAGCTGCGTGAGGGTTCCGCGCCCACCGTAGGAGATTCGTGCTTCGGCCATCCGGTCATGTGTGACGGTATTATCTGCCGTGATGTCCTGCGGGCGGACAATGCCGCTCACGCCCAGTTCGCGTAGCTCGCTGTTGACCCGGACCTCCTGTTTTCCCATCACGACAAAATTGCCGTTGGGCAGGACCTGAGTGATGGTTCCGGCCAGACGCAGGGTAACAGTTTCGTTGCGGGTGATTTTCCCAGTCGCGCTGGAATCGCTGCTACTGGCCGTATTCAGGCTGTTTGCACCGGTGATCGAGCTGATGATCTTGCCCTTGATGCCGAAAAGGTTGGGAATGCCGAACTTTTCGTCAGCGGCCCTGTCAGCCGTCGTTCCGTTGTTGAAAGCGGCGTTGTCGGTGATGTCCACGATGATCGTGACGAGATCCCCGACCTGAGAGGCGCGCTGATCTTTGAAGAAGGCCTTGCTGCCGGATCGCCACAGGCTGGCGGCCTCGTCAGGCGGTGGCTGAAGGGGAGGCATCGGCATGCTGACCGGACGATAGGAGGCGGCCAGCGTCGGGTTGGTGATGGAGGTCATGCGGGGTGGCCGCCCGATTTCGGACATCTGGGCGAGAGAATTGCAGGCTGACAGGACCGGCAAAAGGCCAAGCAGCCCCAGAGTACGCACAGAATGTCGAAAAAGGTGCCGCATGGAGAAGTTGAAATCCGTCAGTTTCGTATAATCTCAAGCAAACACGATAGCGGTAAAAAACCTGTTAAGACGCCGGGATTGTCGTGCATTGAAAAGAGCTGATGGACGTCGGATCGTCAGCCGTAGCGGACCTGCTTCCGATGCGGCCTTGCCCTGTTAGCGGATGTGGCCGAAAAGAGTCCGGTCTGGGATGGCATTTGGTCAGTCTGGGCCATTCTGCCGGGAGAACGCCCCATGCCGACTGTTTCTGTCTTTTCTGTTGCGGGCCGTTCGTTCGCTTATGGCTCCTGACATGGGGCTGCGGGTTCTGCTGACGGGTGGGCAGGGGTTTGTCGGGCAGCATCTCAAGGCCCGGCTTCTGGACCGTCTGCCTGGGCATGTGCTGCTGGAAGATTCGATGGATATCCGGGATCCGGCTGCCGTCGAGCGTTTTGTCCGCAGCGAAAAGCCCGATGCCTGTCTGCATCTGGCTGCCGTCTCGTCTGCTGCCCGTGCCGAGGCTGATGACGCATGGACTGTCAATCTGGACGGAACGCTCATTCTCGCCGAGACTTTTGAGGCTTATGCCCCCCAGGCCAGTTTTGTGTTCGTCTCAACGGCCGAGATCTATGGCGCGAGTTTTTCGTCAGGGCAGCCGCTCGATGAAACAGCCGTTATCGCGCCGGTCAATGCCTATGCGTCCAGCAAGGCGGCGGCGGATCTGGCGATTGGTAATCTGAGTCAGGAGGGGTTGCACGGCGTGCGTCTGCGCTCCTTCACGCAGGCCGGAACGGCGCAGGATGAAGAGGCGATTCTGCCATTTCTTGCGGCACAGGTTGCGCGGATCGAGGCTGGCCAGCAGGCTCCGGTCATTACCGTGGGCCAACTGGATGCCGGATTTGACGTCACCGATGTGCGCGATGCGTGTGATGCTTATATTGCGGCGCTCGTTCCGCCTCGTCCGCTGCCCAATGGCACCGTTCTGAACATCTGCTCCGGCGTGACGCGTACCGTTCGTTCTATGGCGGAGGATCTGCTTGAGGTGGCGGGTATTTCGGCCACGCTCAGGGTGGATCCGGCCTTGGCGTCGCCATCCGGTCTTGCCTCCATGCAGGGCAATCCGGCAGCGGCGCGTGAGGCACTGGATTGGTCCGCACGGATTCCGTGGAGGGAGACGCTGGTAACGGTTCTCAATGACTGGCGTTATCGTATCACGACCTGAAGCCTTGCGGCGTAATCGGCAATTATCATTTTCTTCGCAAAACGGAGTTCGTATGATGACAGATCCCCATGACACTGAAATCACGGTGCTCGCCACCGCGAACGGGCTGGTCATTCCGGTCGAGTTTCATGCAGGCGTGCGGAGCAATCTGGATCTTCTGCGCAATTATGGTGCGCTGATCGAAGGGCTGGAACTGCCTGATCGCCTCGAACCTGCATTCCGGTACGAGCCATGAGCGGCCTTCAACTGCGCACCGTTGCGCTCGCCGCCAGCGTTCGCAAGGGCGAAATTTCTGCCCATGAACTCGCGGTGAAGGTTCTGGCCGATATCGAAAGCCGGGACGGAGCCTATGGCTGCGTCACGCGCCTTCTGATGCAGCGTGCGTTGGAAGCTGCCGAGCGGGTGGACCGTCTGGTGCTTCAGGGGCAGGACCCCGGACCGCTCGCGGGTGTGCCTTTCGGTATCAAGGATCTGTTCGATGTCCGCGGAGAGATTACGACGGCGGGGTCTAAGGTTCTCGCCAATGATCCGCCCGCCACGCAGGATGCGGTTCTGGTCGCGCATATGATCGCGGCCGGGGCCATCCCCGTTGCCCTGACGAACATGGATGAATTCGCCTACGGGTTCGCCACGGTCAACGCGCATTATGGCAAGACCCGCAATCCGCATGCGCCCGACCGTCTGGCGGGAGGCTCTTCTGGCGGGTCGGCGGCGGGTGTGGCGGCGCGACTGTTTTCCATCGGGCTGGGGTCCGACACGAATGGCTCGATCCGCGTTCCGTCCTCGCTCTGCGGTATCTGGGGCCTGCGCGCGACGCAGGGGCGTCTCTCGACCGAGGGCAGTTACCCGTTCGTGCCGAGTCTCGATACGGTCGGGCCGTTTGCGGACAGTGCAGGCGGGCTGAAGGCCTGTTTTGAGGCCCTCAGCGCCAAGGCGCTTCCGGTTGTGGAAGCGGGCAGACTGCGGATTGCCCGGCTTGGCGGCTGGTTCGGCGAAAACATGTCTCCCCCGATGCAGACGGCCATCGACAAACTCTCGATGGCGCTGGGGGCGACGGACGTGGTCGAACTGCCGGAGGTGGCGCGGGCGCGGGCGGCGGCTTTTGTCATCAGTGCGTCCGAAGGAGCGGGGCAGCATCTTACCCGGTTGCGGACACGGGCTGCGGAATACGATCCCGCCGTGCGTGACCGCCTGCTGGCCGGTGCGCTTTTGCCCTCCACGCTCGTTTTTCAGGCGCATCGTTTGCGGCACTGGTTCCGGGACCGGATGCACGAAGCGTTTGCAAAGACCGACATCCTGCTGGCTCCGGCGCTTGTCGGAGAAGCGCCGCGCTTCGATCAGCCTGAAATCAAGATCGGGGGCAGGATGGTCTCCGCCCGCGCCAATCTGGGGCTGTATACGCAGCCGCTGACGCTGGCTGGTTTCCCGGTTCTGACGGTTCCGATGGCGGTTCCGGGCCTGCCGCTCGGCGCGCAGTTCATCGCGAGTCCGGGGCGGGAAGACCAGCTTTTTGCACTGGCGGAGAGGCTGGAAACGGACGGGCTGGCTGAAGCCCGTCTGATCTGACTCAGGGCTGTTTCAGCGCCTCGGCCATTCTTGCGTGGTCGAGGCGCTTTTCCCACGCAGCGATCAGGACCGGGGCCATGTAGTTACCGGCGAAATTGCCGACAGCCAGGGCGATTCCCACGAACCAGTCCACGGCCAGAAGCATCACGAGGCTGCCGGGTGGAATGGAGGGAACGCTGGCCAGCGTTGCCGCCAGAACGACGATCGCAAAACCCGGAATGCCATGCGCGCCTTTGGACGTGATCAGTGCCGTCACTAGCAGGGTTACGATCTGCCAGAATGTCAGATGCGTCCCGGTGGCATTGGCCAGAAAAATGACCGCCAGACCCAGATAAATCGACAGCGCATCCAGATTGAGCGAATACCCCGCAGGCACCACGATTCCGACGACCTGACGCTCGACGCCCAGCTTTTCGAGCTTGGTCATGAGGCTGGGCAGAACCGCATCGGACGCCGTGGTGGTGGTGGCGATCAGCAGTTCTTCACGGAAATACCGTGCCAATCGCAGCGGGTTTACACCTGCGATCCGCAGGGCTCCCCCGAGCGCGCAGACGACAAATGCGCCGACCAGCAGGAAATACAGGACCGTAAATCCGGCCAGATGCCCGATCGTTCCGAGGCCATATCGTGCCGTCGTCGTCACCATTGCTCCGAAGACGCCGAGTGGAGCCACGCGGATGATGAGGCCCATCATGCGTGAAAACAGGTCGGACACGCTTTCGATCAGTCGGACCAGCGGCAGGCCCCGGCTTCCCATGCCGCTCAGGCAGCATCCGACAAGAATTGCAAAGACCAGGATCTGGAGCACGTTGCCCTGCGCAAACGCATCGGCCGGGGTGTGGGAGATGAGTGAGAGCAGGAAGCCGCTAAAGCCTTCCGCACGCAGATTTTGGGCATGACCTCCATAGGAGGCGATCATCCGGGCGTCGCTCGCTGTGGGAACGAAGCCCACGCCCTGTCCGATTCCCAGCCCCACTGCCACCATGACCGCCACGACAAGCGCCACTGTGGTCATGAGTTCGAAATAGAGCATCGCGCATCCGCCCAGCCGCCCCACCGTCTTGAGGGAGCCTGCGCCCAGAATGCCGAGCGTCACGATACAGAACAGCAGCGGCCCGACCGCCATGATGATGAGGCGCATGAACAGCGCTGTCATCCAGCCCACGTCATCTGCCAGAAAAGGGTAGAACAGTCCGGCGCCAAGCCCCAGAACGGTCGCCAGAACGACCTGCGCGAACAGGCTTTCCGTAGAAGACTTCACCATGCTGCGACGGCTCCGTCGCTCCGGGGGTCAGTTGCGCCTTCGAGCCGTCCGTTCTCGTGACGGACTAATGCACCAGCATGGCCCATGATGATGGACTGTTCTTCAAGCGCCTCGACGACATGCCCGGCCGTTTCAAGCTGCGACATCACATTCGGGCTGAAGCCCGGCTCCACCTTGAGCGACAGGCTCTCTTCCCCCCATGTTCGTCCCAGCAGCCAGCGCGGACGACGGATGGCCTCCTGAAGCGGAACGCCGTGGCGGACGTGGCGGCTGAAGACTGCGGCCTGTGTCTGGGGCTGTCCTTCGCCGCCCATGGTGCCGTACACCATCGTGCGTCCGTCGCGGAGCCGGGCCGCGGCGGGATTGAGCGTATGAAACGGCTTGGCGCCGGGGCGCAGGATGTTCCAGCCCGAATGGGCCAGACGGAAGGACGAGCCCCGGTTCTGCCAGAACAGTCCGCTCTGTGGCAGCATCACGCCGGAGCCGAACTCGAAATACAGGCTCTGGATCATGCTGACGGCCACGCCATTGCGGTCGATCGCGCCCATCCAGGTCGTGTCGCCCCACTGCGTCTGTTCCGTCCAAGGCATGGCATGGGTCATGGATATCCGGGCTGTCATCGCCTCCAGCCGTGCTGGGCCGGCAAGAAGGCTCCGTGCCAGCGCTTCGGAATGCTCGCTGCCATCCGTGTGACTGTTGCGATAGAGAAACGCCTGTTTGGTCGCCTCGACCAACCCGTGGATGTGCGAAAAGCTCTCCGGCCCGTCGTCGCGGCTCAGATGATCCGAGAGCGCAAGGATCAGAAGCGACGCCACGCCCTGGGTGGGAGGCGCGGTGTTGTAGAGGGTGCCATCGCTCGTCTGGGCCTGAAGGGGTTCCTTGACTTCCGCGCGATGCGCCAGCAGGTCCAGCGACCGGACCGGGCTGCCCGCCGCCGCCAGATCCGCCGCCAGACTGCGGGCGAGCGGGCCGTTATAGAAGCTCCGCAAGCCGTCCCGGTTGAGCATCCGCAGCGTCTGGGCCAGTTCCGGCGATTTGCGGATGCTTCCTGCCGTCCAGGGTTTGCCTTCGGGAAAGCAGACCCGCGCCAGTGTCGGGTCTGACATCAGTTCGTGCTGTTTCTGCGCGAGCAGGGCGCCCTCGCTTTCGGAAACCACCCGGCCATGTTCGGCGTAATGGATGGCGTCGCGCAGCAGCCGGTCCAGCGGCAGGGGATCGCGCAGATCGGCGCTCAGTTCCAGCGCGGTTTCCCAGCCCGAGACTGTACCCGCAACCGTATTGGCCGCAAGGCCGCCGCGCCAGGGAATGACGGTGTGCCCGGCTTCGGTATAGATCGTATGTTCGGCGCCCATCGCCAGTGCTCCGCAGGCGTCAATCGCCACGGTGCGGCCGTCCGGATGGCAGATCAGCCAGAACGCGTCGCCGCCCAGCCCCGTCATGTGCGGATACACCACGGCCAGCGTGGATGCCGTGGCGACGACGGCCTCAATGGCCGTACCGCCTTCGCGCAGGACATCCAGCCCCGCCTGACTGGCCAGATGGTGCGGCGACGTCACCATTCCGCCAAGAGCGTTGGGTGTGAGCATGGTCTTGTCCTTAAAGCGGAAGGAGTTCGGGCTGAAGGCGCGGGACATGCGCGCATAGTGTCCGGATCAGCAGGTCTTCGGGGCCCTGCGCGGTTTGATGGCGGGTGGAGGCGATGAATTCCACCTGAGGCATGTCCGGCAGAAGGCCTGGCGCGCAATGCGGCAGATGCTCCACATTTCGCAGAAAAGCGGGTTGTGGGGTGACGCCATATCCTGCGCGGACAGCGGCCAGAAGTGCCCCGAGACTGCCGCTGGTAAAGGCCAGATGCCACGCTCTTCCGCTCTTGTTGAGCGTCTCGATCGCCAGTCTGCGCGTTACGCTGCCATCAGGAAATGTGACGAGCGGAATGGATTGTTCTGCCGGAAATTCCGTGCCTGTGGGCGCGTACCAGCGCATGTCTTCGGTCCAGAGTTTTTGTCCGCGCGTCTCGCTTGTGCGCCGCATCCCGCACCAGACATCCAGCTCCCCCTGTTCCAGAAGATGCGCCAGATGAGCCGACAACCCCACGGTCAGCGTGATCTGGAGGGAGGGGTGGGAGGCGCGGAAGGTGCCGAGAATTTCAGGAAAGCGCGTCAGGAGCAGGTCTTCCGTCACGCCCAGCCGGATTGTCCCGCGCGGCGCGTCCTGCCGGAAGCGGGACAGGATGCTGTCCTCGCATTGCAGAAGCTGCCGGGCCAGACCGATCAGCGCCATGCCGTCTGCGGTCAGACGCACGCTTTTGGTGCTGCGGGCCAGCAGGCGCGTGCCAAGCTGCTCCTCCAGCCGACTGACATGCTGGCTGATGGTGGACTGGCTCACCCCCTGACTCTGCGCGGCTGACGTGAAATGCAGTGTCTCCGCGACGGCGAGAAAGGATTGCAGATGGAACGGATCAAGATGCATCTGATCTTTCATGCCAATATGTGGGGCCATATTTATTGGCAGGTCAACTTGATCTGATTCCGTTATGAGCGCAAAGTTCCCCCGCTTGACCCCATCATCCCGGACAGGAGCCCTCATGACAGCCCACGGAGCCCGCGCCGTAGAGCGGTGCCGTATTCTCGCGGATGGTCCTTTCAGCGAGACGCCGGGCAGTCTGTTCCGATTCTGGCTCGGCCCCGCCTATCAGCGCACCCTCACACAGGTCGCAGAATGGATGGAAGAGGCTGGTCTCAGCACCCGTCTGGATGCCGCCGGGAGCCTTGTTGGCCGTTACGAGGGTCTTGTGTCCGGCGCTCCGGCCCTGATGATCGGTTCGCATCTTGATACCGTCCGCAATGGCGGCGCGTTTGATGGTAATCTGGGCGTCATGTTGGGGATCGAGCTTGTCTCCGCCCTGAAGGAAGAGGGCACTCGCCTGCCATTCGCCATCGAGGTCATGGGGTTCGGAGACGAGGAGGGGTCCCGTTTTGCAGCCCCCATGATCTGTTCCCGCGCCATGGCGGGGCTGATTGGCTCCATTCCCGAAGGCATGACGGATTCGTCCGGCGTGACCATGGCCGAAGCCATGATCCGTTATGGTCTTGACCCGGCGCGCCTGAGTGAAGCCGCCCGTCGGCCGGATGAGCTGATCGCTTATATTGAGCCTCATATCGAACAGGGTCCGGCGATCGAAAGCGTGGACGGTGAGATCGGCGTCGTCACGGCCATCGCCGCCCAAACCCGCCACCGGGTGACCGTCACCGGCCAGTCCGATCATGCGGGTACGACGCCCATGACCATGCGTCGGGACGCCCTGACGGCGGTGGCCGAAATGATTCTTGCCGTTGAACGCAATGGCCGCTCCGGAGGAGCCACGCAGGTCGCCACGGTCGGGCAGGTTGAGGTCGTGCCCAATACCTCGAATGTTATTCCGGGCGAAGTTCGCTTCTCGCTCGACATGCGGGCTGAAACCGACGCCGCTCGGGATGCGATGGTGGAGGCCATCCGCGCGGATCTGCACGCCATTGCCGCCAGCCGGGGTGTCGGCATCACGTTCGACACGCCGCAGGTCCTGCCTGCCGCTGCCTGCGCACCCGAACTGGTGGAGCGCCTGTCCCGGGCCGTGACGACCGTGACCGGCCGTCCGGCCCAGCGCGTTCTCAGCGGTGCGGGGCATGATGCCATGGCCATGGTCGATTTGTGCCCGATGGGCATGCTGTTCATCCGCAGCCCCGGCGGCCTCAGCCATCACCCCGATGAAACCGTTCGTGTGGGAGACGTTGAGCTCGCCCACCGCGCCCTGCTTGCCTTCGTCAAGGAGTTTCAGTCATGAGCCAGCTTGCATCTTACGCACAGCTTGATCCGCCGTCCCGTCTGCTGATGGGGGCGGGGCCGACCAACGTCCATCCGCGCATCCTGCATGCCATGTCCTATGACGTGATTGGCCAGATGGATCCGGAAATGACCGCTTATATGGACGAGGTCATGGCCCTGTATCGCGAGGTCTTCCGCACGAAGAACCACTGGACGCTGCTTGTGAACGGCTCGGCCCGGTCGGCTATTGAAGCCGCTCTGGTGTCGCTGGTCTCGCCGGGCATGAAGGTCGTCATTCCGCGTTTTGGTCGTTTTGGCCTGCTGCTGACGGAAATCGTCCATCGCTGCGGCGGTATCCCGTGTACGGTGGATGTGGAATGGGGGGAGGTCGTCGATCCGGCTCGCATTGAGGCCGCCATCATTGAGCATAACCCGGGTCTGGTCGCCTGTGTGCATGGCGACACGTCCACCACGACCGCCCAGCCGCTCGAAGAGATCGGCCGGATTTGCCGCAAGCATGACGTGCTGTTCTATGTGGATGCCACCGCGACCCTCGGCGGCATGACGTTCGAGACCGACGCCTGGAACATCGACGTCGCCACGGCAGGACTTCAGAAATGCCTGAACGGTCCTCCGGGTTCCGCGCCGATCACGCTGTCGGATCGTGCCGTCGCCGCGATTCTCAAGCGCCGTCACGATGAAGCCGGGATCGCGACCGGTCAGGAACAGGGAAATGGCCCGGTCATCCAGTCGAACTATTTCGATCTGGCGATGCTGATGAATTACTGGTCTCCGGCCCGGATGAACCATCATACCGAAGCGACCTCCATGCTTTATGCCGCTCGTGAGACGGCGCGTCTGGTTGTGGAAGAGGGCGTGGAGGCCCGTGTTGCGCGTCATGTCAGGGCAGGGCGCGCCATGGTTGCCGGTCTGCGCGCCATGGGACTGAAGGTCTATGGCGACGATACAACCCGCATGAGCAATGTTACCGGCGTCTGGGTGCCGGACGGTGTGGACAATGCCCGCATCCGTGAACTGATGCGCGACGATTTTGGCATCGAGATCGTCTCGTCCTTTGGACCGCTGACCGGGAAGATCTGGCGCATCGGGGCCATGGGTCTCAACGCCCGCAAGGACAAGGTACTCCTTACGCTGGCGGCACTCGACTCCGTTCTGTCTGGCGAAGGCGTGACGCTGAATCGCGGTGCGGGGGTGGATGCTGCCCGTACTGCCTGGGACGCGGCCTGAGCAGTTTTCGGGCCGGGAACTCTATCCGGAAGCTCTATTTCGGATGGTTCTTCCGGCCTGAACCACTTTTCTTCCCGCCACCGTCTTCCTTATTGACCGTGGCCCAGGCGCGGCGCTCCGCTTCCTTTTCGGAGATGCCGCGCTTTTCGTAGCTCTCCTCGATATGCTCCGCTTTGCGCTTCTGTTTGTCGGTATAGGCTGACTTGTCCCCACGAGGCATGATCCTGCCCTCCTGCATGAGATCCAGCCTCCTCTACGTCCGAACCCGACCCGCGTTCCCCGGCGCTTTGTCCCTACACAAACAGGTGTAAGGGCAGGAGTGCGGGCTTGATCCGAAGCCCTCATGGCGCGAGCATCTCCGGACTTCATTGCCGCCCGGAGAACATGCAGAATGTCGCTCGTCTTTCATCATACGCCCGAACGTGCCGCAGTCTGGCGAGAGAAATTCGCTCGTGCCCGGCCGGATATCCCGTTTCATGTCTGGCCTGAAACCGGCCCGAAAGAAGATGTCCGCTATCTTGCAGCCTGGCAGACGCCGGACGATCTCGGCGCGCTTTTTCCCAATCTGGAAGTCCTGTTCTCGCTGGGCGCAGGGATCGATCAGCTCAATCTGGCCAATATTCCCCCTGGCGTGCAGATCATCCGCATGGTGGAGAACAGTCTGGTTGAGGGCATGATCGAATATGTTCTGTGGGCGGTGTTTTCCTTCCATCGGGACATGTTCCGCTACGCGCGCCAGCAGCGCGAGCATGTCTGGAACGGTTCGCACAACCGTCCTGCACGGCTCTACCGCGTTGGCGTCATGGGGATGGGAGAACTGGGGAGCCCGGTTCTGGAGAAGCTCGTCTCTTTCGGATATGAATGCCGGGGCTGGAGCCGCAGCCGCCGGGAAGTCGCGGGCGTGACATCCTTTGCGGGAGAGGCGGAACTGGACGATTTTCTGGCGCAGACCGACATTCTGGTCTGCCTTGTCCCGCTGACGGAGGCCACGCGTGGCATCCTCAACCGCGACCTTTTTGAAAAACTGCCGAAAGGCGCGTGCGTCATCAACTGCGGACGCGGTGGTCATCTGGTACAGGACGATCTGATCCCGGCGCTCGATAGCGGACAACTGTCACAGGCGGTTCTCGATGTCGCCACGCCCGAACCGCTGCCGCCCGAACATCCGTTCTGGGATCATCCGCGTATTTTCCTGACCCCCCATATCGCCAGCGCCGCGCAGTCGGACAGCGCGGCCGAGGTCGTTCTGGCCAATCTGCGACGCTACGAAGCGGGCGAGTCCATGACCGGCGTTATCGACACAGGACGGGGTTACTGAAGATGCGGGCCGGTTTTTGCATTTTCCGGCTTGCCAACCCTCAAGGGCTCGGTTAGAACGCGTCCACCTTGATGGGTGCGCCGGTGTAGCTCAGCTGGTAGAGCACGTCATTCGTAATGATGGGGTCGGGAGTTCGAATCTCTTCACCGGCACCATCAAGGTCTTCTTAAAATCCGACTATGATGTTCCGTGTCCTGTCTGTCGGACACGGTGCGGCCTCATGGTCCGGATCTTCACATTTTTTCAAAACATTGCCGATAAAATCCGCGTCCTCTGGGCAATATGCCTGTAATGGGACTACGGTGAGTGTCGATATCCCGATGCAGAGGACTGTCCGGAGGAGGGCAGACTGTCAAAAGACGGCTCCCTGCGCTAGGTTAGGAGCCCGATGTCTGACCGTTTCCATAAACGGCTGTGGCGCAACGCCGTCAGCTTCTCCCGCAGTCAGGAGCCTCACGCCTCCATCCACGCGGTGGAGGGGCTGCGCGAATGCCCGACCTGCGGCCTTTTTCAGCATGTCCCGCGTCTCAAGCCCGGCCATCTGGCGGAGTGCCTGCGCTGTGGCTGTCAGCTTGCCCGCCGCCGCAAGACGTCCCTGATCGGCGCTCCGGCGGCTTTCTGCCTCACCTCCGCCGCACTCTATGCCGCTCTTCTCATCAGCCCTCTCATGACGCTGAATGTTTATGGGCGGGAAAATACCGTTTCCCTCATGAGCGGGCCGATCGAACTCGGACATCAGGGCTATGGTATGATCGGCGTGCTCGTCGCCCTTGTGACGGTGATCATGCCCGGGGTCATTATCGCCCTGATGGCGGCCATCCTGTATGGAGCCTCCCGCCCGCAGATGCCTGACTGGACCCCGCGTCTGCTCACCTGGTACGACCGCCTGCGCGGCTGGTCGATGGTGGAAGTCTATGTGCTTGGCGTGCTCGTGGCCTACACGAAGCTCGTTGACCTCGCGCTCGTCATTCTTCAGCCCGGCGTCTATCTTCTGGGGGGGCTGATGCTGAGTATGGCTGCTGTGGATTCGACGTTCGATGCCGAACGGATCTGGCGCAGCCGGGACATCCGTCCCACCGTTGAAGGCCATCACGGGCATCGTCTGAACGTCGCGCATCTGGATGCCCGCAACGGCGTTATTCCGCCCGTGGAAAACATGCTCTCCTGCCATGCCTGCGATCTGGTTCTGGCGTTCGATCACGCTGTGCCGCAGGAGCAGGACATGGGCGACTGTCCGCGTTGCGGACAGATCCTGCGTCGCCGCAAACCGCAGAGCCTCATCTCTGGCACATGCCTGCTGGTGGCGGGGATCGTGTTCTACCTGCCCGCCAATATCCTGCCGGTCATGACTTACACAAAGGTAGGGCAGGGCGCGCCCAGCACCATCATCAGCGGTGTGATCGAGCTGTGGCAGGCGGGAATGATCCCGTTGTCACTATTGGTGCTCTTTGCCAGTATCACTGTGCCGGTTCTCAAGATCGTCGCCCTGACCATCATGATCATCGGCACCCGGTTTCGCTCCCGCTGGCATTTGCGGAATCTCTCGAAGCTCTACCGGCTCGTCGTCATCATCGGTCGCTGGTCGATGATCGACGTTTTCATGATTTCCATCCTCGTCGCCGTCGTGCATTTTGGCTTTCTCGCCAATGTCACGGCCGATCCGGGGATGGTGTGCTTTGCTCTGGTCGTGATCCTGACCATTTTCGCAGCAGAGCTTTTCGATCCCCGCAATATGTGGGATGCAGCCGGTCTCAACGGTGTGGTCGCACCCCCTCTGGCGAATGAAAAGTCCCCGGAGACAGACTCTTCGACCGAGTCCGTTCCGCAACTGCCTTCTTCTGACCCAAACGACATGGAGCCTGAACGCGCGTGAGCGATTCCCGAAACAACCGGGGGGAGCAGCCGGTCTCGCCCAAGGAAGCCCCGGTGCGCCGCACCCGCTTCTCTCTCATTCTGCTGATTCCCGTGGTGGCCATTCTCATCGCCGGATGGCTGGCGTGGGAGCATTTTGCCACGCGCGGCCCCGAAATCACCATCACGTTTGAAACGGCGGATGGCCTGACACCCGGCCAGACGCAGGTAAAGAACAAGGCCGTAACACTCGGCACGGTGCAGGACATTACCTTGAGCGACGACATGAAGCATGTCGACGTGACGGTGCAGATGAACGCCAACAGCGCCCATATCCTCACCGATCACACCCGTTTCTGGGTCGTGCGTCCGCGGATCAACGGTGCCAGCATCACCGGCCTCGATACGCTGTTCTCCGGTGCCTATATTGCTCTGGACCCTGGAACGGATGATGGCCACTACCAGAAGTTCTTCAAAGGACTGGAATCACCGCCCGGCGTCCGATCCGACCAGCCGGGTGAGACGTTCTGGCTGGTGTCGCCTTCGCTGGGCTCGCTTGGTCCGGGCTCGCCGGTCTTCTTCCGTGATCTTCAGGTAGGTGAGGTGCTCGGCTACACGATGCCGCCGGGTGGCAGGGGGCCGATCGTCATTCAGGCTTTCGTCAAAGCGCCCTATGATCACTATCTACGGACGGACAGCCGTTTCTGGAACGTCTCGGGCGTTCAGGTGGGCCTTGGTGCGGGCGGGTTGAAGGTCCAGCTCAAATCGCTTCAGGCTCTGTTCTCTGGCGGCATTGCCTTTGGTCTGCCGGAACAACGCCTTGCCATTGATCTGCCCACTGCCCCCGCCAATTCCGTCTTCAAGCTCTATGCCAGCGAAGCCGATGCGGATAACGCCCGTTATCACAAGCGTCTGCGGGTCGTGACGTATATCAACTCTTCCGTCAAAGGTCTGACGAACGGCAGTCAGGTAACGATGTTTGGCCTCCAGATCGGCACGGTTACGGATGTCCGACTCCTCCTGCAGGGACCGACAAAGCTGCCCCGCGTCCGCGTGGATATGGAGCTTGAGCCCGAGCGCATGCTGTCGAACTGGGATGAGCGGCTTGAGAACAGCAGGGATGCGCCTGTTGAAAAATATCTTCAGGCTTTCGTAGCCGAAGGGATGCGCGCCTCGGTCCAGAGCGCCAGCTTCCTGACTGGCGAATCGATGATCGCCCTGCAATTCGTCAAGAGTGCGCCCGTTACCACCCTGACCTATGAAGGGGATGTCGCCGTTCTCCCCAGTCAGGCGGGCGGTATGGACGGGATCATGGAATCCGTCTCCACCATTACCGACAAGATCGCGGCAATGCCGCTGACCGAAATCGGTGGGCACGTAAACGATCTTCTGGCGCATGCGGATGGTCGTCTGAACAGTCCTGAAGTCACGCAGTCCCTCGCGGCCCTGCGCGATTCGCTTCAGAACCTGAACAAGCTGACGAAAACCGCCAACCAGAACCTGCCGGAACTGATGAAGAGCCTTCAGACCACAATGAACAGTGCGCAATCGGTTCTGGGGTCTTATGGCGGCGACACGGATTTCCACCGCAGCCTTCAGGGCATGATCGTCCAGCTGACCCAGATGTCACGGTCCCTGCGTTTCCTTACGGATTATCTGGATCACCACCCCTCTGCTCTCATTACCGGCCGCAGGAACTGAGCCATGACACAGTCTTTGACGCCCCGCCTTCGTTTCCTGTCCCTGATGGGTGCTCTGGGGATGAGTGGCTTTCTTGCAGCCTGCAGCAGCGACCCGACGCTCTATACGCTCGCACCCGTGCCGGGAGTGGCGCAGGCGGGCGGTCCTGTCGTGGTCGAGGTCCGGACGCCTGTTGTGAGCACACGGCTAGATCGTGACACGATCGTCAGAGCCAATGAGGATTACCAGACGCGTCTCGCAACCGATACAAGCTGGAGCGAGCCGCTTTCGGATATGGTCGGTCAGACGCTGACAAGTGATCTGGCCCAGCGTCTGCCGGGCACGACTGTTTTTGCCGAGAATGATGCGGTGAGCACGACTCCGTCAGCCTATGTCGAACTGACCGTTCGTAATTTCGAAGCCGATTCGGCAGGACATGCGCTCGTGACGGGCACGCTGTCAGTTCATCCGGCAGGGAAGATGATTGGTCCTGTGCTGACATCGCCTGTCGTCTGGCAATCGCAGGATGCGGTGGCGTCCAGTACGACAAAGCTGACCGCAGCCCTGAGTCAGGGAGTTGCCGCGATTGCCGATCAGGCCGCCGAAAAGCTGCGTCTCCTTCCGCCCCTCGTCACGAACTGACGGGGCTCAGCAGAAGGCACAAACAAAAAAGGCTCCCGGAACGGGAGCCTTTTTTGTTGGAAGAACCGACAGACTGAAAAGCGTTAGAGCTTTTCAACCTGCGTGAAGTCGAGGTCCACAGGGGTCGAGCGACCGAAGATGGACACGCTGACTTTGAGGCGCTGACGCTCGTCGTCGACGTCTTCGATCATGCCGGTGAAGGACGTAAACGGACCATCGGCCACGCGGATCTGCTCGCCAATCTCGAAAGACAGGCTGGAACGGGGGCGCTCGACGCCTTCCTGAGCCTGCTTCATGATCCGGTCGGCTTCGGCAGCCGTGATGGGGGTCGGACGGTTGCGGGTTCCGAGGAAGCCCGTGACCTTGGGGGTATCCTTGACGAGATGCCAGGCTTCGTCCGTCAGTTCCATCTTGACGAGGACATAGCCCGGAAAGAACTTGCGCTCCGCATTGACCTTACGGCCACGGCGCATTTCCGTCACGTCTTCGGAAGGGACGAGGATCTGTTCGAAATGGTCCGAAAGGCCCTTTTGTGCCGCCTGTTCCTGAATGTGACTCGCGATTTTTTTCTCGAATCCGGAATAGACGTGAACAACATACCAACGCTTCGCCATGGTGCGAACCTAGCCTCCGACGCCAAAAAGTCCGCGGACGCCAAGGCCGATCAGCTGGTCCACGATGAAGAAGAAGATGCAGGTCACGGTGACCATGACCAGCACGGCACCTGACGTGATCAGGGTGTTGCGACGGGTCGGCCACGTGACACGCTTCGCTTCGGCGCGGACGTCACGGACGTAAGCGACCAGATTGAAGCCGGATCCGTTCTTTTGAGGCGCTGTTTTCCGCGACTCGTCTTTCGGGGTACTGACCGACACCATCGTCCTCGAATCAAGTGAAAGTCCCGCTCCCGGTGTCGGGGGGGACATCCGGCGAGAAGGAGTGGCAGGGGCGGAGGGTCTCGAACTCTCAACCTCCGGTTTTGGAGACCGGCGCTCTAGCCAATTGAGCTACACCCCTATCGTCGTGCAAGGCGTCTTGTGAACGTCATGCCAGCGACAGTGGTCGCAAAAGAGAATGTTCAGGATTGAAAGTCAAGTGCCCTGAAGATCTTTGTTGTGGAATTTCCATTTTGGATTTTCCCCTCTTGCGGGCTCGACAGGAGATGGAGTAAGGACACTCCCAATCCGAGCGGGCGTAGCATAGTGGTAATGCAGTAGCCTTCCAAGCTTCTTAGGAGGGTTCGATTCCCTTCGCCCGCTCCAGATCCAGAAAATTCAGTTCCTGCCCTCACTGCCACTGGCAGGGAGTATGCGACGGTGTTGCGTCTCCGAACTGGAGAACCTGAAGCGCCACGGCGGCATCACCGACATTTCCGGACAGATGGCCTTTGGGGTCCGAGCCGTGAGCAATCGGCGCCACGTCCTCATTGAGCAGGATGTCTCCCGGATTCAGCTCGACGCTGGTCCCGTCCATGGCCTTGACGAAATAGATCCCTGAAAGCGGCACGATCCACTGCACCCGATGACTTTCGCTCCATCCTCCCTTCCAGTGCGGAGGCTGAACGCGCAGCGTCACGGTTGCCGGTCCGTCATGGGGACTGCTGAGCATGATCTTGTCGCCATCAGGCGTGAGAGAATCTTCATGGAAGGTCGACATCTTGCATTTGGTCAGATGCGTGGTTCCCTGCGGATCGGTCCAGTTGTCCCAATAGGAGATGGTGGGGAAGGAGGGTTTGTCCTCGATGGGGGTCGCATGAGCCACTGGACCCAGGACGGGGACGGACAGGGCGCCGAGCAGGAGAAAAAGGCGCTTCTGGATAGACATCGAATCTCCATATGTTTTTTGTTGGGGAGGGTGTGACGAGGCAGAAGAAAATCTGCCGGAAAGCCGCTGTGAAACGCCCGTCATGCCAGTTCGGCAGCATAAAACGCAAACCCGCGTCACGATCCTTCAGTCTGAGGGGGCTATTTGCGATCCTCTTGGTTGCGCAGGGCTGGGACAGCGTGCTAGAGGCGGCGCCAAGTGGAGGACCGGGTTTCAGACGAATCCTGCGCAGGGACGTCTATGCCCGGTCCGGACAGTTTTGATGCAAGGGACCGGATAAGCCGGTTCCGGCCGCACTCTGCGGCGGATTTAGTGAGACGGAACACGCGTGTGACGGTGACACAGGTGCCGCAGGTTGGACAGACAGGGGGCTTGGCCCAGCGCTACGCCCGTGCGCTTTATGATCTCGCTTCGGAGCAGGGAAATCTTCCCGATGTTCTGGGTGAAGTGAAGGCGCTGCGTACCGCCATTTCCGAAAGCGACGACCTGCGGAAATTCCTGGCTGACGCCCGGATGGACATCCGCCAGGGTCAGACGGTTTCGAATGTCCTGATGTCGAAGCTCGGCTTTGGAGACGTCCTGCGCCGGTTCGTCGGCGTCATCGCCGAAAACCGCCGTCTGCCTGATCTCGCATCCATTCTGGACGGTGTTCTGGCGCTCGATTCCGCCCTGCGCGGCGAAGTCGTGGCCGAAGTCCGCTCCGCACAGCCTCTTAACGACACGCAGCGCAGCCAGCTTCAGGCCCGACTGGCCGAAGCCGGTTACAGCCGCGTGGCCATGACCGAACATACGGACGCTGCCCTCCTTGGTGGCATGACCGTACGGATCGGTTCCACACTCTTTGACACTTCGATCGCCGGGCGCCTGACCCGCCTGCAGAACGCCATGAAGGGAGCCGCGTGATGGATATCCGTCCCGCCGAGATTTCGGACATCCTCAAGCAGCAGATCGCGTCTTTCGACCAGGTCGAGACCGTTTCCGAAACGGGAACGGTGCTGTCCATCGGCGACGGCATCGCCCGCGTCTACGGCCTGAACAACGTCATGGCCGGTGAAATGGTCGAGTTCGAAGGAACCGGCCTCAAGGGCATGGCTCTGAACCTCGAAGCCGACAATGTCGGTGTGGTTCTGTTCGGCGACGGTGACGGCATCCGCGAGGGCGACACCGTCCTGCGTACGAAGTCCGTGGTTGAAGTTCCGGTCGGCAAGGGCCTGCTCGGACGCGTGGTTGACGGTCTGGGTAACCCGATCGACGGCCGTGGCCCGCTGACGGACGTTGAATACCGCCGCGCCGAAGTGAAGGCTCCGGGCATCATGCCGCGCCAGTCGGTCAGCGAGCCGATGCAGACGGGCATTAAGGCCATCGACGCTCTCGTCCCCATCGGACGTGGCCAGCGTGAGCTGATCATCGGTGACCGCCAGACGGGCAAGACCGCGATCCTGATCGACACCATTGTCGCCCAGAAGCCGGTCAATGCCGAAGGTGATCCGAAGAAGTCTCTGTACTGCATCTATGTCGCTATCGGCCAGAAGCGTTCCACGGTGGCCAATCTGGTCCGCACGCTGACCGAGCATGGCGCGATGGAATACTCCATTGTTGTTGCCGCTACGGCCTCCGATGCGGCTCCGATGCAGTATCTCGCACCGTACACGGCCTGCGCCATGGGTGAGTACTTCCGTGACAACGGCATGCACGCTCTTGTCTGCTACGACGATCTGTCCAAGCAGGCTGTGGCTTACCGTCAGATGTCCCTGCTGCTGCGTCGTCCGCCGGCACGTGAAGCGTTCCCGGGTGACGTGTTCTACCTGCACTCCCGTCTTCTGGAGCGTGCGGCCAAGATGTCCGACGCCAATGGCGGCGGCTCCCTGACGGCTCTGCCGGTCATTGAGACACAGGCTGGCGATACGGCTGCCTACATCCCGACCAACGTGATCTCCATCACCGACGGTCAGATCTTCCTTGAGACGGATCTGTTCTATAAGGGCATCCGTCCGGCCGTGAACGTGGGTGGCTCCGTGTCCCGCGTGGGTTCCGCAGCCCAGATCAAAGCGATGAAGCAGGTTGCCGGCAAGATCAAGCTGGAGCTGGCACAGTATCGTGAAATGGCTGCGTTCTCGCAGTTCGCTTCCGACCTGGACGCCGCAACCCGCAAGCAGCTTGATCGTGGTGCCCGTCTGGTCGAGCTGCTGAAGCAGCCCGAGACGTCCCCGCTGCCCGTCGAAGAGCAGGTTGTTGTTCTATACGCCGGTACGCGTGGCTACGTTGATCCGATCGCCGTGGACAAGGTTGTGGCCTACGAAGCTGCCCTCCTGTCCGAGCTGCGCGGTGCGGGCTCTGACATCCTGACGGCCATTCGCAATGACCGCCAGATCAAGCCGGAGACGGAAGGCAAGCTCAAGGAGCTGCTCGAAGCATTCGGCAAGCGCTTTTCGGCCTGAGGATAGCCCATGGCTTCGCTGAAGGAACTGCGTGGACGGATCACGGGCGTCAAATCGACGCGCAAGATAACGAACGCGATGAAAATGGTCGCAGCCTCCAAGCTGCGGCGCGCCCAGATGCAGGCCGAAGCGGCTCGCCCCTATGCCGACGCCATGCGTCGCATGATGGCAGAGCTGGCGACGGCAACCCGGGGTGAGGACGCGACAAGCCTGCCGCGCCTTCTCGCGGGAACGGGCAAGGACCAGACCCATCTCGTGGTGGTGCTGACCTCTGACCGTGGCCTTGCTGGCGGCTTCAACGCCAATATCGTCCGCAGTGCCCGTCAGCTGGTCGATACGCTGGTATCGGAAGGCAAGACGGTCCGCATCCTGCCGGTCGGTCGCAAGGGGGCAGATATCCTCGTGCGTCACTATCCGGACATGATCGTTGATCGCCTGGTCGGAACCGAAGGCAAGGATGTCGGGTTCGACAAGGCGACCGACATTGGAAGCCGGATCGTGACCCTTCTGGAAGCGGGCGACATCGACCGCTGCACGCTGGTCTATAACCGCTTCCTCAATGCCATGACGCAGGTTCCGGTCCAGGCACCTCTGGTTCCGCTCGCGGTTCCCGAGAACGACAATGCTGCTCTGGATGCCGACACAGCCCAGTACGAATTCGAGCCGGACGAGACGACGCTTCTGACGCAGCTTCTGCCGCGCAACCTTCAGGTCCAGATCTTCTCGGCCCTGCTGGAAAGTGCTGCTGGCGAGCAGGGTGCGCGCATGACCGCGATGGACAATGCCAGCCGCAATGCCAGCAAGGCCATCGACCGTCTGTCGCAGAAGTACAATCGTACGCGTCAGGCCAACATCACCAACGATCTGATCGAAATCATCTCCGGCGCAGAAGCCGTTTGAGATCACGCAGGAGACGAATCCGATGTCCGAAACCCTTACCCCTTCTGCCGGAGCTGCCAACAACGTGGTCGGCCGCGTCACTCAGGTGCGTGGCCCCGTCGTGGACGTGCAGTTCGAAGGCGATCTTCCCTTCATCCTGAACGCCCTGCACGTCCAGAACGGCGATTACACGCTGGTTCTGGAAGTTGCACAGGAAATCGGCGAGCGTCAGGTCCGCTGCATCGCCATGGACACGACCGACGGTCTGGTCCGTGGCGCCGAAGTCCGTGACACGGGCACGCAGATCATGGTGCCGGTTGGCCCGGCAACGCTCGGCCGTATCCTGAACGTGGTTGGCGAGCCCATCGACGAGCGCGGCCCGATCAGCAGCGAACTGCGCTTCCCGATCCACCGCCCGGCTCCGGCTTTCGAAGATCAGGCCGCTGCGTCCGAGATCCTCGTGACCGGCATCAAGGTCGTCGATCTGCTCTGCCCGTACCTCAAGGGTGGTAAGATCGGTCTGTTCGGTGGCGCCGGCGTTGGCAAGACGGTCATCATTCAGGAACTCATCAACAACATCGCGAAAGCCCATGGCGGCGTGTCCGTCTTCGCCGGTGTCGGTGAGCGTACCCGTGAGGGTAACGACCTTTATTTCGAAATGCAGGACGCAGGCGTCATCAAGATCGCCGAAGACGGTTCGACCGAAGGTTCCAAGGTTGCGCTGGTCTATGGCCAGATGAACGAGCCGCCGGGAGCCCGTTCGCGCGTCGCCCTGACGGGTCTGTCGCTTGCCGAATATTTCCGTGACGAAGAAGGCCAGGACGTCCTGTTCTTCGTGGACAACATCTTCCGCTTCACGCAGGCCGGTTCTGAAGTTTCCGCACTTCTGGGCCGTATCCCCTCCGCAGTGGGTTACCAGCCGACGCTGGCCACCGAGATGGGCGCCCTGCAGGAGCGTATTACCTCCACGAAGAAGGGCTCCATCACGTCCGTTCAGGCCGTGTATGTCCCTGCTGACGATCTGACCGATCCCGCACCTGCCGCGACCTTCGCCCATCTTGATGCCACGACGGTTCTGAACCGTTCGATCGCGGAAATGGGCATCTATCCGGCTGTTGATCCGCTGGATTCGACGTCCCGTTCGCTCGATCCGAAGATCGTTGGTGAAGAGCACTATCAGGTCGCCCGTCAGGTCCAGCAGACCCTCCAGACCTACAAGGGTCTGCAGGATATTATTGCGATCCTTGGCATGGACGAACTGTCCGAAGACGACAAGAAGATCGTTGGTCGCGCCCGTCGCATCCAGCGCTTCCTGTCCCAGCCGTTCCATGTGGCCGAAGTCTTCACGGGCGCCCCGGGCAAGCTGGTGTCGCTGGAAGATACGATCCGTTCCTTCAAGGCTGTCGTGGCTGGTGAGTACGATCACCTGCCGGAAGGTGCTTTCTACATGGTCGGTGACATCGACGAGGCCATCGCGAAGGCCGAGAAGATGAAGCAGGAGGCCTGATCCGATGCCGCTTCGCATCGAGATCGTCAGCCCGGAAAAGCGCCTTGTCGAACGTGATGTCGACATGGCCGTGGTCCCGGGCATGGAAGGCGATATTGCAGCCATGCCGGACCGCGCACCGCTGATGCTTCAGCTGCGGGGCGGCGTTGTGGCCCTTTATCAGGGTGACAAGATCGTTGACCGTTACTTCGTGACGGGCGGTTTTGCCGATATGGGCGCTGATCACTGCACCATTCTGGCCGATTCCGCACAGCTCATGAGTGAGCTGTCCGTGGATGAGGCCAAAGCCCGTCTGCGGGATCTGGAAAGCCGATGGGCCGAAATCGGTCCGAACGACGTGGACATGCACGATCAGATCAGCCGTGAACTGCAATCGGTTCGCGCTGAACTGGAAGCTGTTCAGGAACATGGCCCGACCTGAACGGTCTTTTCAGATCAGGTTTGCAAAAACCCGCTTCATCGTAAGGTGAAGCGGGTTTTTCTTTGCCATTTCTCCAGGGCTTTTCTTTTGCAGGCTTGCCCCCATGCCTGAAATGACTCCGTGCTCAAATATCAGACGTATTATCTTGGCGTATATAGAACCTCTTGGAAGGTGGGAAACTGGCTGCCTATCCTCAGAAGCCTCGTAACTTTGCCTAAGGGTCTATTCCGCAGGCAGGAAAAGGCTTTTTCCCCAACAGCGCTATACGAAGTGTAAGACGCGATAGGACGCACCTCGGGGCCCCGACAGATGTTGAACGGGCGCCAAACTGGGTAATTCAAAGAAAACGACGAAAAAAGCGCCGTAAAGGCGCTTTTTTCATGTTTTCTTCATTTCGGATTATCAATGGATTATGGGGATAAGTGTGATTTGTGAGGGGATTCAGGGTGTTGGATGTGTGAGTAAGTATGAGT
>Ga0157363_1000649_pt1 | contig 27044 bp, 21 predicted proteins | sample AttsexASBM1_FD_111477 | JGI IMG/M metagenome (GOLD analysis project Ga0157363, IMG submission 111477) | Fungus gardens microbial communities from leaf cutter ant in Ribeirão Preto, State of São Paulo, Brazil - Atta sexdens ASBM1 | ecosystem: Host-associated > Fungi > Mycelium > Unclassified ... | reverse complement strand
TGATGTACGTGATTAATTACATGATTTCATCATGTAAAGTTATAACATGATTTTTTTCAGTAGGGTATTGTTTCGTTCGATCTATGATCAATAACATGTGTTTAATGAGATTTTCTCAATCTGCAATTAATATGTAATGGTTCTTCATTATTATCTTATCATTATTTGATCTAATATTTTAGAACGATTTCCTTTCTTTTTTAAGACAAATCATTGTTTTTTTTTTTTGGTTTTTATTATTAACCCAGAGCCAACGTCTTGTTGCTAGCATGTTGCTTATTAAGTATACATTGCTAAATATGTGTTGCTAAGTATGTGTTACTACTACAATTATACCAACTGATCAGCAGAATGTTTTGTAATTGTTGAAAGTTTTCTTCGCATTGATTGAATTATGCTTTTAGATCGAGAAGTTCTATCTCAGCAAAGAATCATAAAACGGTTGTGTTTTACTGAACGCAGCCAATATGCAGCATTATACCAGAGAAACCTGATGGCTCCTGCACACTGGACGCAGAAACGCTTACGGTAACCACATCTCATTTTGCCGCGCGACAAGCGTTTCTGCGTCCAGTGTGCAGGAGTCATGAGGGTGCGATTATATGGAGCGCAGTACACGATACGCAGTTTAGTAGCTAATAGTAACTAACTAGGCAATCGCGTATCACGTACCACCTATTTCTTTCGCTAATATTAAGGGCCATCTACATACACAAACGCAGAACGCAATTTGCGACAACCAATCAAAAGCTGTTAATACTATTGGCACTTCTGATTGGTACTTCTGATTGCTGTCGCAAATGCGTCTACGAATTGTGTTCTCCGTTTGCGACTTATGTAGACGATTCTTTATATAGAGCGGTTTTCGGCATGAGCTAGTAACAAACTTATATTACTATACACCGCTATGCATTTTTTAATGGAATTAATTGATTTAAACGCAATTATTAAGTAAATCTGTTAAAAAAGTAAGAGTATCAATAAAGTGTACATAAAAATAAATTAATATATTTAAAAAAATTCATACTAATGTGAGTTTGTCACTTATTTGTTGTGACTCATGCTGTAAACCGCGCTCCATGTAATATCAGCGAAAGAAATAGACGATACGTGGTACGTGGTTTTCTAATTGCCTAGTTAGTTACTATTAGTTAGGGACTCCGCACAATAAAAGAAACAGAGAACAGAGAATAAGAATTTCAACCTATCATCAGAAATCATATATTGTGGAATACACAGTTTCTGATAGATTGAAATTTTTATTTGTTCTCTGTTCCTTATTCCTTTTATTGTACGGAACCCTTTACTGTACCGCGTATCGTCATGTAATCGCACCTTGAAAGCGGCCATGCCCGGGATTTAGCTATTACTTTATTTTGAAGAACCTCTATGTGGCCATTGAACTGTATAGCCAATGTCCGTAATCCGGTAATGTGTTCGATTTTTGGTTGTATTCTTCGCTATATCCACGAATTTCGGTCCGTTTGACAAAGACGAATAATCAATCTGTCGGCACTAGTAATAAGTCTTGTTACAAGACAACTTACAATTTTGTCTATCTAACAAACTGAAATTCGTAGACATAGCGAAGAATTCAAAAAATCGTGGACATTACCGACCGGATCATGGACATTGGCTATATAGTTCAAGGTCCACATTTTGTAGACATAGAGACGTTTCAAAATAAAGTAACAGCTAAATCCCGGACCGCTCTTCTTTCTGATCATACAATGCTATCATATTGGCTGCGTTCAGTAGAATATTTATTTTGCTGTTGGAAGTTTTCTTCGCGCTGATTGGATTATGATCAAGAGGAATAATCCTATCTCAGCAGAAAATGGTTGCAAAACTGTTCTGCTGAACGTAGCCATTGCCGACATAACATTGGCCTATTTTCCACCGAGAGTTTAAACCGGATCAGGATATAAGAATCAACCAACTACAGTCGTATTCTCCTGTTACAGTCAAACAACAGGGGAATTCTCGATTAGTTGATTCATACATTCTGATTCAGTTTAAATCCTCGGTGGAAACTAGGCCATTGATACAAAATAAAATTTTGCTTTCTGATTGGTTGCAGAACGTTGTATGACGCATGTCGGATCCAATGTAAATCCAGCAATTGGCCTAAACCTTATGTCCACTTATAACTAAATTTGATGTAAAGACAAAACTAAATTTTTGGAAATTTTAAAAAATAATCGAGGGAAAGAATTGAAGTCCTTGAGTACAACCTGTTAAAATATTAAACAAGGTGATAGAAAATATTTTCCGATAGCAAAATGTTTCAACAAAATCGTACAAATCTGTGATGCTAACAACTTGATTGCCGTAGATCTATCTTCAACGATTTCGTATATATCAATATTGTAGTAACATGCAGACAACAATGTGAATTTGTATTGCCAGCAGTTTAACAGTAAGACTAACTGCGTCAACTACAATCGAATATTCCCCTGTTACAATTAAACGACAGGGGAATGCTCGATTAATTGGTAATTAGTCTTGAAAAATTTGTCATACAATAAAAAACGGATATATTATTAGCCTGTTTTCGTGTCATTAATCGCGCACGGACTATGAGCATTGATGTAGAAAAGAAATTATTTTTGAATTTATGAAAATTTCCTAGAGAAAAAAATCAGTCTTTGGATATATCTACATTCGAATCATTGGGTGCATCAATACTACGACCGTTCAGTGAGTGGTCAGTGAGCTCTTGTATCTGTTTGATCTATATTTTTAATTGTAATGGAATATGCCAATCAAATGCAAAAACTCATTGAACGCTTAGGGAGCGGTTATAGTACTGAATACACCCATTTTCAAAATAGATCAAAAAGTGTGATTAAAATTGACACTTAAGAGTGTTTACATCTTAACAGAAAAGCAAAAAAGCAATGGGATAATCAGAACTCGCGCTGGTAAGTAAATAATAGAGTCCTATATATGAGAGAAGTGACATCAGCGCGATTTCTGATTGGTATTACCTCCCATCTAATTAATGCAACCATATTGTGCTCGTAGTGGAGAACTGTTTCCTTTCTACAGCTGAATTGATACACATATATCTAAAATAAGTATGCATAGGTATCTATGTGTATTTGCGAAATACTTCCTGACAAAATAGAAACATAATCTTGTTACAAAAATACATACGTTATTGCAATAATGCATTCAATAAAATTATATAAAACTAATTGTATACAATATGCCGTTTACCTTTTTGTGTAACATTTTTTGTGCTCTGATATTCGTCAATTTCTATCACGTGATTTATTTTGACACCGGAAATAAGCGTCAAACGTCGGCATGAAAAGACACCTTGACTCGTGACCCTCAACTGATGCGCATGAAAAAGCACCTTGAGAATCCGAATTTAATGCGCTGTCGGAGAGTCGGAGTCGGATTTCAAAATACGTTGTAGTATTCTTCGTACATTATCATCGTTATCAATAAGAAATTGCGCAAAATCTGTGCTAACCTTGGTCGAGAGGAGTCCACGAAATGTCAGATGGTGAGGACGATTTCATGTGCGAGGAAGAGGAGGATTATGGACTGGTAAGTTTCCCTGCGGAGACCCACAGAAATCGTCATTTCATAGAACGTTTTTTCCGGCCCCATAGCAAGATTACAATTTCAAGAGCTCTCGCGTACGGTATTTAAAAATTATTAAAAATAGCTCGAGAGATATCACGAGAGAATGGACTCACTATTCAATTCTTCACTGACAATTCTTCCGTTATATTTTTGCGTAAACATCTCCAATCTTTTGTCGGGTTAGGTTATGTTAGCAACTTGAATTAAACATTATAATACTTATTGGGTGCAATAAATGTTATTATAACAACTTGTTAGCATAACAACAGATGCATTTTGTTTCACACATGATGTATATTTTATATATTTTTTATCCTTGTTTAACATTCAGTGAACAAGGATAAATGATGCTTCATACATATCATACATCTGTATTATGTATTTCTACTGACTCTACATCCCTAATCGCTAATTTGTTTTAGGAGTATTCTGAAGATTCCAACTCTGAACCAGACGTTGATTTAGAAAATCAATATTATAATAGTAAAGCACTCAAAGAAGATGATCCAAAAGCTGCTTTACAAAGTTTTCAGAAAGTACTGGATCTAGAAGGTGGCGAAAAGGGAGAATGGGGTTTTAAGGCTTTAAAACAGATGATCAAAATTAATTTTAAACTGGTAGAGGAGATATCAGATCAGTAATATTTGTAGCTTTTGTCTCATATAAAAATAAAATATATATTTTCTTTTCAGTCCAATTATAAAGAGATGATGTCAAGGTATAAGCAATTGTTAACATACATTAAAAGTGCAGTTACTAGAAATCACTCAGAAAAGTCAATAAATTCCATATTGGACTACATTAGTACATCAAAAAATGTGAGTATATTTAATAAGCATGTTATGTATTTAGTATTTCAATAAATTATTTTATCCTTCATTAATCTTTTATATACAAAAAAATTGTCTACATTTAAAAAAAGTAACAGATATTTTCTTTAAGATGGAATTATTGCAAGATTTCTATGAAACCACATTAGACGCCTTAAAAGATGCAAAGAATGATAGATTATGGTTTAAAACAAATACAAAATTGGGAAAATTATATTACGACCGTTCAGATTTTAATAAATTGGCAAAAATACTGAAACAACTTCATCAAAGTTGTCAGGTGTGTATATAAGTAACATTGAATATATTTATGTATTATTTAATTTATATATATATATATATATATATATATGTATATATATATATTTTAGACTGATGATGGAGAAGATGATCTGAAAAAAGGAACACAATTATTAGAAATTTATGCCTTAGAAATACAGATGTATACAGCGCAAAAAAATAATAAAAAATTAAAAACACTTTATGAACAAAGTCTTCATATTAAAAGTGCTATTCCTCATCCATTAATTATGGGTGTTATCAGAGGTAATAATGTTTTCTAGAAACAATATTTACTGTTATATATTGTCCCAATAACTTTTGGATTATATGTATATATTTAGAAAAGCAAAGTGACAAAGTGCTATTTTTTTCAGAATGTGGAGGTAAGATGCACTTAAGGGAAGGTGAATTTGAAAGAGCTCATACCGATTTTTTCGAAGCCTTTAAAAATTATGACGAATCTGGTTCGCCAAGACGTACAACGTGTTTAAAGTACTTAGTTTTGGCTAATATGTAAGTATGATTATTTATTTTTCATTATTATGATTATCACCTGCATTATATTTATTACAATTAATATATATTTGTAATATCATTTTAGGTTAATGAAATCTGGTATAAATCCATTTGATTCACAAGAGGCAAAACCATACAAGAATGACCCTGAAATTTTAGCAATGACAAATTTAGTTAATAGTTACCAGAATAATGATATTAATCAGTTTGAATTAATTCTAAAACAAAATAGAAACAATATCATGGATGATCCCTTTATTAGAGAACATATTGAGGATTTATTACGTAACATACGTACACAGGTATATCTTTTTACATTTTTTTTTACATTTTCAGCTTACATTAATACTAATAAAATTTTTATCTTATAATTTACTAAAGTATTGAGATAAAACAAATTGATATGTCTTATTTATACATAGTGATATTTTATTAATGCATATAATTTTTTTTCAGGTTCTAATCAAGCTGATAAGACCATATACTAGAATTTATATTCCTTTTATAAGTAAGGAATTGAACATTGACGTTTCAGAAGTGGAAAGTCTCTTAGTATCTTGTATTTTGGACAATACTATTCATGGTCGTATAGATCAGGTGATAGTTTTTATAATCTTAATTATTTATGAGCATTTTCTGATCATACATTCTCAAATACATTCTTTACATTCTTTCCAGGTAAATCAAGTTCTTGAATTAGATAAGAAATCAGTATGTGCCGCGCGTTATAATGCTCTCGATAAATGGGCAGGTCAGTTGCAATCCTTGCATACAGCCATTGTGAACAAAATGTCTTAAACGACATAGTGCATATGATCCTGCAATAAATATAATCTAATTTTCACTTTGTGTATAGTATTTCGTAAAAGTCCTATTCAGAAAGAAATGAAATCTATTGTGATATAATAAATTTAGCATTTTAGTACAGGAGTTATTTTTATTTTCATTAAATAAATTCTATCCTAAATAAATCAAAATGAGAATCGAAGCAAAAATAAAATGCAGATGTCAGGAAATTTTTAGATCAATAGATAATATACTAATAACTTTCTGATTTATTAAATTTTGCTTATATTGTTAGCTTTATTATACATTGTTTTAAACATGATAAAAACAATGTCTTACAGCATACAATATTTTAGTATTGATATTAATCAAATCGTAACAATCTATCAACAATATATAATCTAACTGCTCTTGTATATGTATAGGACTAGTGTTTTAAGTCTAAGAAAATAATTTTTTTTTAATTTATATAAGAACTGAATCTTTGCACAAGTCAATTTTGTAAATTACATTGTGATACTGAGTTAGAATCGCAAATTTTTTACAAGGATGGATATAAAATAAAATATTCGACTAAAATTTAGAACTTATTTATCTCCTTATAATTGATGAGATTATTTATATCTTTAAAATTATATTAACATATAATGTAATGAATGCAATTGATAAAAATTAATTTCTTCAAAGGCATTATTATTGGATGTTGTGTCAGATTCTTGGATCATATGAATCTGTTTCAACCATAAATTCCCCTATTCCATGAATGAATTATTATGTACAGTTTTATGTTAAATTAACATTTAAATCTTTTATTTATGACTCAAGAAAAGTTTCAGATTTACTACAAAACATATTTTGTCTTAAAACTTTAAACAATATTAAAATAAAATTAAAAAAAAATTCAATGTATTAACATTTTAACAGTATTATCGTCTTTCCATGAAGCAATTCCTAAAGTATAATATTAAATATAATATAAAGATTATATATATATATATATATATATATATATTTGTATATAAAGTATGTACTTAAAAGATATGTTATTAATGTATTACTTTCAATGCAACTATTCTTTTGAATCATTTTGAATTTTTGAATTTTGTGTTGCATGAAATAACATTGCTATTATTCCTACTTCCTCCAGATTGTTTTCTTTCTTCAATGCTTTTAGATCCTTAAAAGGTAAATTGAAAAATTCAAGTACTTTTATATTAAGTAATATAAGAAACATCATTTTATCTATAAAGAAAAGAGTATTCTACAGATTTACAGTTTATATAATTTTAATATATAGCCTATATGCAGTGTGCATATATATTAATTAAAGAATATATAATTATTATCATCCATTAAATAATTAAAGAATATATAATTATAAAATTATCATTATATTTATATAACTTTGAGGTTATATCACTCATATGCAACAATAACGTAAACAATAACTCAAAATTTTAATATTTTTGTAATACAGAAAGGTTTTGGCTTGTACTATTTAACTTTTCTGAGAAAATCATTATTTTTAAGTCATTGTTACAGCAAATAAGTAATGTTATGTTTAACATAAAATAATCTACATTACAACAAAGTTAATTTATATAAATATAATAGTAACCTTAAAGTTGTACATTCTTTAATATATATTGATATAAAGAAATAAAAAAAATTATTTAATATTTATTTATATATTTTTTCTCATATTATGTTTTTCATTTTTTCATTTTTTCATTTTTATTTTGTCTATTAAAAGATTTCTGTATCTACTAAAATTTCTACTAAAAGACTTCGATTTTTATTTATTTTTTGTGTCCCAAAGCATTGTCCCAGCTGCATTGTTTATCATTTTTTATTATTTCGCCGTTTTGAGTTGTAGTACATAAAATGTGCTGATCTTTTATTAGATTCATCATTTTGGTTTTTGGCGCGATATGCCTGTCATCACTCAATCTACTCTACAAAAAAGTAAAGTGGAAATTTGACTCGATCATCCAATTGAGTACTCTCCAAATATTTTCGAACCCTTCATTCTAGTGACATAGGGAAATTCTTAAACATTTTCAAACATAAAATGGGAGATAAAGTGCATCCGAGTGGCATTTTCGAACGCAGGTCAGGCATATAAAAGATGTGATATTAATAATGCGCTAAATTAAGAAATGAATTTGTATGAATTTGTATGAAAATATTAAACATTACAAAAGGTGTGTATCAATACAAAATTTACCCTTTTGAAAAATGATAGAAAAAGTCAGTATAGCATCTTTTTTCTTGGAATACACTGGTGCAGCCTCACACCGCACTAGGGGATCAATTCTGTATCTTGAAACAAGGAGATCGATTTTGTATCTTGAAATGAGATGAAAATTATAAAAGTGAGTGAATTTACTAGAATATTGATTATTTCATTGGTCAACACCTAGCAAATTTGCTCGCTTTTATAATTTTCACCTTGTTTGAAGATACAGAAGATCGATTCTGTATTTTCAAATAAGGTAAAAATTACAAAAGCGAGCAAATTTAGTAATGTTTTCTCTTGGCTGTACTATCGCTCACCAGTGCAATACTCAGACAATTGCGTGTTTCCTTGATTATAGTGTAGTGCAAATTTTATGCACGAAGTGGGGTTTTGCTACACGACCGTTTCAAAGAGACGGTGTAGAGCCAGTGTAATTAAAAATTTGAAAATGAAAGTCAACCGGCAGCAGAATTAAACATGATAGCATGAAGTAGTGTACACCATGGTGTATGTACACTTGTGTAGTGCAGCACTGATGCACCACTTACACGCAACTGATGTACTGCGAGTTACATTCAGTGTATCTCAAGAAAAAACACTATAAGAGTGCGTATTCTTCAGAAAAAAATGTGTAAATTGATTTATTCATATATTGTTTAAGAAGACTACAAAATGCACGAGATATCAATACATTTACCTTTTTAAAAAAAGATAAAAAAGCATTGTTGATACGTGCTCTGTAAAAAAAATTTATTAACTTAAAATATAAGATGAAACCTAAATGATATGTATTTTATATCTATTAAAGACCCATAAAAACCAATAAAAATTCTACTTAATTTGAACAATACATATGAGGTACATAAAAGATCTGATATCAATAATTGGCGCTACATTATAATCTTTAAAAATTATAATTAAATGTAAGTGATATGTCGAAAAAAAGTTATATTCATTAAAAATAAAAAGTAAAATTCTAGTAGTATTTTATTATGTGATATGTATCTTTAGATTCTCAATGAAAGTCTTCTTATTTCAACGTCTCAAAAATAGTAATAGTAACCTTAATTCTTCTTCAAAAATATTTTCATTCAAAGTCTTCCTATTCCAACACAAGAAATAATAGCTTTAATTTTCTTCAAACAACATATAAAAATTATCATAAAATTTACTTGCACAAGTATACTTCACAAATTATTTGAATGTGTATAGTTAGTCTAACAAAATTGTTGCATCAAAAAAAATCTAATGAAATCTAAGTAGCATGTATTTGTATCGATTCGAGACTCTTTTTATCTATCACAAATGATAACAGATTATTCAATTTTCATTCAAAATATTACATCAAAAAATTATGATATCTTATTTGATTAAAGTGTTATAAAGAATTTAAAGAAATAACAAAACAAAAAAATTTTAATTTAAATAAAAAATTTTTCATGTAAAAACATTTAACGCTGCTTGATCGAATATTGAAAATAATAAAGAATATGTATAATTTAATTTAAGTGGTGCACCGAATAAAAACAAATTTTACTGTTTAGCATCTGTACTTCTGTAAGAAGTACATATGTACACGCAATCAAATTTATATCAAGTAAATATCAAGTAAATATCAAAATTCTATTTTACATTGAGATATACCTTATATATATATTTGAAATATGCACATTTGTATAATGTACATATACACACATATATATATGTGTTATCAGAAAATATTGTGTTGGTTACTTCCTCAAATGTACACACATTGATTATTTTTATTTTCGCCTCATCATTTGTATCAGGAGATGCGATAGCGGTTCCTATCAAGCATATTTTTATAGTACATAATATAATATCATATAATATCAAAATATAATATCATATGAAAGAGATGCAGCGTATCTTTTACAGGAAGGAACTCGCTTATATAATTAAAAATTATTGTTTTGTTTAAACAAATTGATTAAATTAAAAAAATTGATTGAATTATAAAAAATGCATATATTGGGGAAGAATATAGATTTTTACAATTAAAATGAGATAACAATCACATCCGTGATTAGTACTTGCGTAGATGTATGTACACAAAAAATTTTTCAAATTATGTCATTTTCCAATTTATGTCATTTATTCATTCAGATACGTCGTCATCGTCGCAAAATCTTTTTCCTTTTTACTATACCTTTTCTGAGAACTTTTTATATTTTTTCTGAATCGGTTCTACACCTTTTCTGCACTTTTTTATACTTATTTTCTGCATTTTTTCATCCTACATTTTTTTTTTAACTTCTACTGCACTTCTTTTACATTTTTCCGTACCTCTCTTATACTTTTCCGGCATCTCTTCCGCATTTTTCATGTACTTTTCTGTACTTTTTCTACAACTGTATCGCATCTCTGTCATACCTCCCACATTAATTTCACATTTTTTCTGCACCTCTCCTCCAGCATATCTCCTTATCCGCAACTCTTTTGCACTTCTTCCGCGTATACATCTCTTTTGCATCTCTTCTGCATTTATTCTGCAGTTCGCATCGTTTTATATAATCGTTTTATATTCATTTAAGTATGAATATAAAGTGTATTATTATTAATAACAAGAACTTAATAAAGATTCACGAAATCAACCGGAAAAAATATTAAAAATGTAAAAAAATGTATCAAGTATATTTTGGAATATCTTTACATTTTGTTAATACATGACAATAATAATGAAAATAATAATAATAATAATAATAATAATAATAATAAAAATAATGAAAATAATAAAAATAGTAATAAAAAAATAATAATAAAATAATAATAAAATAATAAAATAATGAAAATAATAATGAAAATAATAAAAAATAACATTACAAAAAAGATGTGAAATTAAAATGCAATATTTTTTTGCAAATATATGAAAAAGATATTCAAAATCCTAATAAAAAATAAAAAACTAATAATGTCATAAACTATAATGTCATGAAAAGGAAATAAAATCAAAATACATGAAAATAATAAAAAAAATAATAATACAAAAATAAAAATAATAAAGATATAATAATAAAATAATGAAAATAATTGATATAATAATAAAATAATGAAAATAATTGCTAAAGACTCTAACTTCGCAGTGGCACCTAGAAAGATTCCAAAGGAAGAGATTACCAAATAGAGTCAACCATCTACCGACTCCCATCAGAACAAGCAAATAATATCCGCAGATAATCAATATCCTTTCCAAAGCCAAACCTCCTTCACCAAACATCACTAGACAAGAGCGATTGGCCCTTCAAGATCTGAACAGAGACACAGATATCATCGTACTTCTAGCCGACAAAGGCAACACAGTAATCATGTACACATCAGACTATAAGAAAAAAATGAAGAACTTTTTCTCAGACAAAGCATACAAAAAGACAAAGATCCAACTAATACAATCGCGCAGAATACTAAGATTCTGATGGAAAAAAGCAACATTCCCAATAAAACCAAATCAACATTAAAATCTACAAATCCTTTCCCACCGAGACTATACGGATTACCAAAAGTACACAAACAAAACATCCCACTCAGACCAATTGTTAGCGTCATACACTCCCCGACATACAACTTATCCCGCTTTTTAGCATAAACACTACAACTCCTCACTGGAAAGTCCGAATCACACATAACTAACTCAATGGACTTCATACAAAGATCCAAAAAATTCGACTACGTCCCACAGATCTGCTTGTAAGTTTCGATGTAGAATCTCTTTTCACACAAATCCTAATAAAAGATACATTAAACATAATAAAGGTCTCACATGAAGTCCCCTCCGATCCCGCTCATCCCACTAATAGAGCACTGCTTAACAACTATTTACTTCTCCTATAACAATTAATTATATGAACAAACTTCAGGAGCGGCAATGGACTCTTCTATTTCTCCTGTAATCGCCAACATCTTCATGGAGCATTTTGAGAAAGAGGCCCTCAGAAAAACACTCAAAAAAGAAGTTTGGTTTCGTTAGACGACATTCATGATATGGAGATACAACAAAGCCGAACTCCATAAATTCCTTATTTTCCTCAATAATCACTTCCAAATATTCATTTCATATTCAATATAAACATAGAAGAAAATGGAAAATTCCCCTTCCTAGATGTTCTTGTCTCTGATGGTATCCATCAAGTGTACAAAAAAACCAACACACACAGATAGATACCTACATGCCGAGTCACACTACCACCCAGCACAAAAACAGTCAGCAATTCACTTGTACATAGAGTTTTCATCAAAGATGAACATCTACATCTCTGACAAAGAACATCTACAGATAAAACTCAATCACTTAAAAATAACCTTACAGAAAAATGGACACGACAAAAAACACATAATCAAAATAATCAATAAACATGCAAGACAATGGTCTCTGACATACAATCAGACGAAAGGATCCTCCATCTTCATTGGAGATATTAAACAAACACAATTATCTTTAAACCACCCAAAAAGATAAGACAAATCTTAAGAAATCCTAAAGATCAAAGACCTCCTCTCAGCTCCGCAGTAGTATACTTTGTTTTATAAAATACCTTGTTTCTGCGGGCAAGTACATTGGAGAAACTGGGAGAATGGTCAACCTACGGATAAAAGAACACCAATGCGATATCAGATTAAAACACGTCATGCAATCAGCATTATCAGAACATAACATCGAAATAAGACATCAAATATTATTTGACAAAACGATCACATAGTCAACATCATATTTTCCAAGAAAGTATAGAAAAGCTATAGAGATACAAAAACATCCTAACAATCTAAATAGAGATAATGACTACAATATAAATAAAATATGGAAAACTATTCTCCCAGTTATTGAAGACTGACCAATTTCTCCCACCTTTCCCCTCTCTCCCCACCCACAATTCTCTTCTTTCCTTTCTTCACTCCATCACTCCAATAAGTAGCGGAATATAAAAAAGGAACCGGAGGAACAGCTCAGAATCAGACTGCTCCTCATCTTGTGGACTGCAAGGTTCACGAAACGTTGGCATTCCAAGAATGGATCTGGACACGGAGGAAATCCGCGAAACGCATAATCTTTATATAGAAAGCACCCGTGGAAATCTCAAGAATATTAATGAAAATAATTATCAAAAATAACATCACAAAAAAGATGCGAAATTAAAATGCAATATTTTTTTCGGAAATATATGAAAAAGATTAATAACATAATGAAAAAACAAAAAAATAATATAAAAAAAAATATTACTTCAGGATTCGAACCTGGGACTTCTCAACTTTCCGGGAAGAGTGTCTTAACCAGCTCAACCACTGAGACTTCGGAAATATTCTTCACAATAACTGATATGTATAGAGAGAACGCCGGATTGTATGACCGGAAAATTGAGAGATCCTAGATTCGAATCCTAGCTGAGGATATTTTTCGCAGTAAATTTCTTATTTTCTTTCTTTCTTTCTTTCTAATTTCATCTAGGAAATTATTAGCGTTTCAGAATAATTGTGTGGAATCCGAATATTAGCTCGCAATTGTGTCTGAAATAAATTAATTTAATAAAAGAATATATAATGTATTATTTATAACATCCAAAAATGTGGTCGATCTTGACTTTCTTTATCGTATTTGACGTATTCATATACGGTCATACTTAAAATTATTAAGAGGATTATTGTGCTATTTTACAGCACGATTCGGAATCCACAGAGGATTTCAGAGAGGAGGTCGATTAGTACTTGTAGTTTTAAAATATAATATATTTAACTTTACACCTAACAAAGTGGTTATTTCGTTATATTTAGCACTTTCCACGTCGCGGTAGGTACTATTACAAATTCATTTAAACGATGAGCAGAGTAACATGACAAGTTTTTTAAATTTCTGATCGATTGTGTCCGCGGTCGTGCTTATATTCAAGATTTTTCAGGTCATCCTTGAGCGTTTCGTGTTGGCCCGTCCACATATCGGGCGATCACAGCTTCTGCGCCTTAAGTTTACAATTTATATTCGCTCAGGGTCTTGTTTTATATTAATTATTTAAAAGTAACTTTGAATATATTTAATAAATCGGTTTCGGCAATCATTTATTTAATCGTTTATATTTATCGCACGTTCATGGTGCAATTGTCATTTATGCAATTAGTACTCGTGACAGGATGTTGGAGTTTTTTGTTTTACAATTAAAGCAAGCGTGTGTTCCTGGTGATTATTTTCGAATTAATTGCATAGAATAAAAATTCCTTCTCCACGATTAAAATAAATCCGTGCCAATGTATCTGTTGCTGGTGTATTTTGTGTCCAAAGCTGGAAAAATAATAAATTACAGATTTCTATATCCATTTTTATCTCAGCATGGCGATTAGTGCTGTCAGCTCATCAAACATTTACTTTGAGAAAAAATTATGCATGTTATGTGCTCGAAATTAAGGCAAGAGCACATGTAGAATATAAAGACGAATATAATATCTTTAGAATTAAGTTTAGACGTCTAAATAAAAAGATATTCGCTAAGAACAAAGTTGTATGTCTAGTGCGTGAGAAATCGACGACAGTATTTATAGTAACAAATTAGTTCCTGAATATTACTCCAGATGGTGCTGTGAATGAATAATAAATTTAGAGTGAATGAATAGTAGATTAAGGAAAACGCGGCTGTTGTCAGCTGGTGTAACAAGGTTATGACTCTCGTATGTCGGCGTTATGTCGCTCATCATGTTTTGTCATGGTATTTTCGGGTTATCGATCTTATGGATCCAAATCCACTACGCTCAAAAACGCTACAATACGACTATATAAGTGCATTCAACTCATGTGTACGTATAACCGGAATAACGTACGTATTCGGACGATATATACATGAGGATAAAAATGCTTGACTATCCGAAGCATGCGTATTGGAGAAAGCATAAAAAGGAATTAGAAGGCTTGAAAAAGCATAGTCAAGCCTTCGTGTCGCCGTACGTACATATATTGTATAATACTAAAAAAAAGTTTATGTAACGTTCAGTTAGTGAGTGAGATCTATGTGAGTTGTTAGTGCGTGTTTCTTCATATTCCGATTAAATCCAATATACACTGACAAAAAATTTAAAGCTCACGTTACAGATTTTTAGTATTGACAATATATGTACGCATGAGGATACTTGGCCATGCTTTTTCAAACCTTCTCATGTTTTTCCAAGTGCAACTTGGTCAGGTATTTCTATCGCCGAAGTATGGATCATGGTTAATGAATGAATGCACTAAACATATGAAATTTTTTCGACTGTAATGGATTTGGATTCACCTGAAAATGATTATCCGAAAATATTATGACCTCATCTAATCAGAAAAAAAATGAAACATATTTAAGGTCGACTTTGATATATATATATATATATATATATATATATATATATATATATATATATATCAAATACACTGGCCAATAAAATTAACGCAACTGTTTCACTCTGTAAAAGTAAACAAATTTCAAGATAGAATACTTTGTCAAAAATCGTCATATCGGGATGTTTAAAAAAGCATTTTAGTAGAGGTTTCAACCTTCAAATCACTGCTTTAAAAAATGATCTCATGAAGATTTTATGAAGTTACACAACATAAATGAAGATATAGATCAGATTTTAAAATTTTTTACGAAATTTGTAAAATTCCACGGAGTGGACTAAAAATTGTACACAAATGCGATTCATTCGAAAGAGCGAATCTTTACCTTTAATTTTTATTTTTTTACGAAGTTCCGCACGATTTTTTTTCATCGAGTTATTCAACATTGAAGCAAAAAAGTTATTTATTTTTATCTACTGTAATTTTAACCATTGACTTTTACACGTCCCTTAATTTTTTCATTGTTTTAAATCTCAAGAGTCCTTTATTATTTATTTTCTAAATTTTTATGAATAATTTCCTAATTTTATGTATCGTTAGATGTACGATTATTCGAAAATATCTATGATTTCTTGTTAATTTTGTGTTGTTCTAATAAGAAGCTGTCTGTAAAAATATTGTATAAAGATATAAGCATTTAAAAATTCTTACAAAAATATGTTATAAGCCTTGCGATTTTGCTTAATTTAGACATCAATTTACGACAAAAAAGGGGCTATTTATACGGGGACACCCAATCTCATTATCTAATACAATATATATAAAAGATGTACAATTTAAAAGAATGATAATTAAAAGAATGATAATTAAAAGATACAAAAGTACAATTATTTGAGTTATTTGCGATGATGCAGTATTATTTTATAAAGTATTGTAATTTTATAAAGTAGTGTAAAAAGTTTAACTATTTGATACGAAAAGATATCTCAACCCATCTATATATCCTTTGGAAACCAACAGTGGATTTATCTGTAAAAATAAAAAAGAAATTAGTAGAAATCATGTTAAATAATTATTTTAAATTAATTCAGCCGTTGAATTTATATGTAAAATCTGAAAAGGAAAAGAGATAATTAAAGCTCACCAAATGATCTGTTGAGAATGTCCAAGGTCACCTGAAACAGAGAAAGTATACATTATAATTAAACATACACAGGATCAATTTAAGATTAAGTTAAGTTTAAGATTAAGAATTAATTATAAAAACATGTGTTTTATCTTCTAAGAGTTATGATAGAATTATTTGAGTTATTTTTGAATTAATTTAGCCGTAGAAATGTATAACGAGAACATGTATTAGAAAAGGACAGATAATAAGTCATATGAGTTAATGAAGATAGCATAATAAGAATAGAGGAAATAATTTTCTAATCGTTAAAATAATTAAATAACTGTTTAAGTAATTTAGAAATAAGAAGGAATGATTGAACCGTTCAAATATTTAATTAATGAAACATTAGGATCAGAATCCGTTATGATTGGTTGATACTATGTATAGACCTAAACATAATTAAGTAGATGGCAATGTATATAATTATGGGATCCAAATGTTAATTTTCGAGACCTAGAAAAGGTATTTATTCTATTTATTTGATGTTATTCATCAGTTTGATTAGAATCATCAAGCCTAGTAAATTTCACTAGAATTATCTATAGTTGCGTATACATAGTTCACATGAAAGTGGAATAATAACGTTCGTGAAATAATAACAAGCATTAGATTAAGTTTTTTAATTTGTTTTGTAACAGTAATATGTATTTGCAAATAAGCAAAGGCCATGAATGCGTGAGAATCGAGCGGAGAATGAATATTATTAGACATAACACCTACGCGACACTATCGATCGGGAATGTCTCGACAGCTAGATTGGGCAAGGAAGTGTGAATCAAGAAGAAAAAAGAAGCGGCTATCGGAGATAGTCGTTGCGGAATCCCCAAGAGAGGCAGAAGAAACGCGCGATTCGTAACAAAGGTCCGATCGACGTTTCGTGTGCAAAATCACACGAAGAAGTTCACGACATCGAGCGCGATCGTGAAGTATATTTTGAAGGTATTAGAAGCGTGATAAAGCGCAGATCGTTGCGGAACTGCAAAGAGAGGTCGAAAGAACACGCGGCTTATTAAGAGTAACGGATTTGTATGACGTCACATAACCACGCATCAGGATACGCAGCTTCGTGCGTGCATTCCGATTTTTATATTATTATTAACACGCGGAATACGCGAATTCATAGTTATAAATCTGATAATCTGAAGTATAACGTAAGACCCAATAAAGAGGTGTGAAATCAACGCGAAATCAACAGTTTGGACGTTACGAAGTTAAGTAAAGTGTTAGGATTTCCGAAAAGGAAGACACGTTTGAGCGAGCGAAGTTCATAATTAAAACCTGTAGATGAAATCAGATTGAAGAATAATTGCATCATCCTAAAAGTGGCCATCTTGGAAGCCGCCATTACGCATGTCGCATACGTGCAAGTTAAGAAGCGCGAATGAATGTGTGTGTGAATGTTTGTGAGGCCAACTGTTAAGTTTAATAAATTCTATTTTTGATATGAATGGCTGAAGTGATTTCGTGTACCACATCACACAGCACGCATACACATTTATATAGTGGCGACAAGATTCAACAATGATTCAGATACATCTGGAACAAGCCAACCAATCCATTAGAAGGAAGGAAGGAACTGATCAATTAGGGCTCAGATCTAACGGAACTCAATCTTCTCAGTTGGAGGATAAATTGAGTGGCGACCAAAAATAATAAGTGCTTATGTTTGATGTTCGGTACCACTATCATTTACAGTGTCTAGTCATATTGTCTAATCACATCGAAAAAAAAAATCGATCAAACCACGAGATGTTGATTGTTAAGTGATGTATGCATCGCGCGTAATCGATCAGAAACACTCAGATCATCATGGCTACTTTAACTATCTCGTCGACAGCATGCGTCTCGCCTCGTGGTGAATAAGTTTTTACCGCGCTACCGCACCGATGAGATCTTTTTCGCATCTACTATAAAACACGTTTGCCCGCATTTGAGGTTTGTTTAAATAAAATTTGGAAAGCAGGGAAAATCTCATTTTTCTCGACCAAGTGTCCTCGAAGCAATCATACCGCGGGAAACGCTTGGATGATGATCGCATGGCCGTGCCACCACAAATCCATTCTGCATGCAGCAAGATCGTCAATATTTCTTTGATCCTTCGAGTCGGATTTTGTCAAGTATTTGACCTCAGTGAAGTGGCGAGCAGCAATTTGGCAATCAGACAAGGTTATCTCATCGAAACGAGACAAGCATCGCAATAGCAGCAATCAATGCAAGCGTCGCAGCGGCAGCACATAATTCAATAAAAGCAGTCGCAAGGCCTACGTCTAAGCATCAGAATCACAGCCTGGCTCATATTACGTCATATCCTGACGCAATATTAATGTTTTGCGAGCGGAATCCTGTCGACGGCGAAAAACAAGGCCCAATCCAGACAACGTGCAACGGAAGCCATCTCTCAATCGCAACATCTGCGAGAGGAACGTTTCTGTCCAATAACGCTCGACTGGAAGGCATCTAGCATCTATCGCATCCCCTTCTAGGATTAATTGCGTGCACAATAAGATAAGGAAGACCATTGCCTCCATTGCCAACCAAGTTCTCTTCGCTGCGTCCGTTGCGTACACGCGTTCGTATTTGCATTCAAGATGATCGACCAATCAGAAGCGACGATACTTAAGCGACAGCGCGCGACCATAAAGGCATCATGTATATAGAGTTAATCGCCGCCATTAATCCGTCGATAGTGGCTCATCTCGAAGAGCGAAAGGCGAAACTCGAACACTATTGGGCGGAATATAACGAGGTGTAATCGCGTCTAGAATCATTAGATTAGTCCGAAGGCGGCGATCGAGACGGTTTCGAGGAAGCGTTCTATGCGTTATCCGTTAAGATCCGCGAGCTCATTTCCCTTTCGCCCACATTGCGTACATCCATCTTTTCTCCGTCCTCTTGAAGCGTTCGCGACTCAGATGCGTAGTGCGCATGTTCGGTTGCCTAAGTTAAATTTATCAACATTTTCTGGCAAATATGATGAATGGTTTCTGTTTTTCGATACATTCAACTCGGTTATCTATTCCAACACCTCGTTCTCAAATACACAAAAATTTCAGTATCTACGGGCGTCACTCACCGGCGGTGCAAACGCTATAATTAGTTCATTAGAATTGTCGGACGCTAATTACGATGTCGCGTGATCAATTCTCAAGGACCGATATGATAATAAGCGCGTGAATGTTCAAACTTACGTCAAGGCTATATAATGGATTTGCCAGTTATGGAAAATTCAATCGATCTCAGAAGAATCTCTGACGGCGTCGCGAAACATTTGCATCCTTCAGGCATTCCACGATGAATTGGGACGATCTTCTCGTCCTCATTCTAACTTCTAAACTTGACTCACTCACGTTACGCGAGTGGGAAACTTCCTTAATGAGCTGCTGTCGATTAAACAGCTATTAGATTTTTCGCTCATCGATGTCAGGTATTCGAGGCTATCACAAGGGCTAGCACCACTTTCGCAAAGAAGCTCGAGGCAAAATCGCAAATGTTAAGCGGTTATCGTCGTGTGCGGCTACCGTTAAATCTAAATGCCACTTCTCAAGGAGACGCGTCATTTATTATTGCAAAAACTTCGTGACTCTTCCAGTATCGCAAAGGGTCGCGGAAATTCGCAGTCGCAAACTTTGCGTCAATTGTTTGCGCTTCTCTTCTCATGCATCAAGTAAATGCACTTCCGGTCAATGCAAGGTCTGCCAGGCAAAGCACAATACGCTGCTTCATATATCCTCAGCCGCGGACCCATTGACTAACAATATCGATAAGGAAGTTGCATCTAAGGCAACTCCTCCCCTCTCCTAGCGACTCATGCTTCAGGATCATTTAATAGCGAACAAGTCATGCTTTCGACTGCGATTGTGCTCGTCTGCGACAGTGACAGCTCGCGCAGGGCGGGTCGAGCTTTGTTGGATTGCGGATCGCAAGCGAACTTCGTATCCAAGAAATTTGTAGAAGCTCTTTAAAAACGCCATTAAATGTCTCTCTTCCGGCGTCAATCTCCTGGCATGGTAATCTCGTCCAATCACGTGTTTAGAATCAAATTATAATCGCGACTCAACTCGTACACCGCGGCTATCGAATGCATCGTTATTGATCAGGTTATTGATAAAATTCCGGCGGTTTCTTCGAGGCGGGACAAATTTGATTTTCCGCGCAACATTCGTTTAGCTAATCCGCGATTTCACGTATCGTCAGATATTGGTCTTTTAATCGGAGCGGAGTTGTTTTGGAATCTGATATGCGTTGGTTAAGTCAAATCTTCAGATAAGTACCCAACTCTCCAGAAAACACGATTGGGCTGGATTTGGCGGATTGTTTAGGCAGCACCATATCGACCGCCTCAAAGGTTCGCTTGTTTCACGCGTCTGTAACCAATGCAGAATTACACAAATATATCAGTCGTGCCTGGCAAATAGACGACATCTCTGCGCAATCGAACAATTACACAATGGAGGAAAATATTTGTGAGCATCCGTTTTTAGGCAACGTATCTCAAAATCAATCCTCAGAGTAGATATACAGTTAAGTTTCGATCAGAGAGCAAATATTAAATAACATTGGCGATTCGCGTGAGGCAGCTCTCAAGCGATTGAGGGGCATCGAGAGGCGTTTCAAGTGCGATCTTACGCTTAAAATTCAATACGCTGCCTTTCTCGACGAATATATATAATATTTATCGCTGGGACATATGCGGCGCCTAGAACCACCTATTGCGGAAGAACCAATATCGTTTTATCTTTCCTACCATTGCGTCTTCAAAACGGTCGAGCAAACAAATGGTCGAAAATTCGTATTGTATTCGATGCATCTTGCCGTAGCAGTTCCGATGTATCATTAAACGCTTTCTAGTAGGACCAATCGTTCATAGAATTGATCTCAATTTTGATGCGCTTCCGTTTTTTCACTTATATCACCGCTGACATAAAAATGTATCGGCAGATTTTAGTGCATCCGTCCTAGACGCGTCTGCAAAGAATTCTCTGACGTGACGATCTCTCTGCTAATGTCAATACGTACGAATTACCGTCACTTATGGTACAGCTTCCGCGTCATTTCTGGCCACTAGGTGCCTTAAGCATTTGGCTGAGCAGCACATTCGTCAATTCATGGTTCAGCATGCGTTCTTCAGGATTTTTATGTCGATGACATGCCCACCGGAGATACAGTTGACGAATTAAAACTAATTCGCGATGAAACCATTCAGCTGTTAAAATTAGGAGCATTCGAGTTAAGCAAAGTTGAGTCTCGAACTGCCCTGAACTTATTAGAAATAGACAATCATGACCGTGTGCTAGTTATTATCAGAGATAATGCTGCGGATTCATGTATTCTGGGCATGCAGTGGAATCAGTGCCAGGATATGTTCCAATTTCTCTGCAAACTTAATACAGAAGCCCACGTTGTGTCAAACGAATACTTTTCGAGGTCGCTAAATTGTTCGATCCTCTGGTCCTTCTGGGTTCGGTCATTGTGTAAACTCATCTTGCAAGATTTGTGACAATTGGCCATCCAATGGGACGAGTCCGTTCCTCAGGACATTCACACTCGTTGGATAACTTTCAGAACACAGATAAGTGATTTGAATCAATTAAGAATTCCTCAATGCGTTAAACTCAATGCCCATCAACTAATCATGGAAGTGCACGGATTTTGCGACGCCAGCGCGCATTCGGAGCCTGCATATACCAAATTCGGCTTCAATAATCATCACTCCAAATTACTGTGCTCAAAGTCTTGTGTCGCGCCGTTCAAGACCGTTTCGTTACCGCGATTAGAGCTATCGGCCACCTTACTATTGGCGCGCTTAATCAACAAGGTTAGAGAGTCCTTGGAACTCTCGCAATGCCCGATTTATCTATGATCGGACTCAACGATTGCATTAAACTGGATAACCTCCCTCGCGGCGGTAATCAGTTTTTATGGCAAATAGGGTGGATGAAATTCAGCGCCTAATAGAAATCAAACACTGGTATCATGTCGCATCCTCCGACAACTCTGCCGATACATTGTCGCGAGGGCTAAATCCTTGTGACTTGATCAATGCTGAGAGATGATGGAATAACCCCGAATTTCTAAAATGGGATGAAAAAACACTCGGCCGCCCTCTTTACGCGTTTAGACAATGATTTTCCCGAACAAAGGAAAGTCCGCGTAGCCGCTTTCATTTTCCATCCTTGCATCGTCAACGATTTGCTTAATAAGCATTTCAATTTAAATAAAATATGTCGCATCATAGCGTATTATTTATCCAAAGCGCATCGAGAGCACGCAGTATCTGATTTCATGTCCTTCATTGAAATCTACCGCTTTAAATTTTGCAGAACAGTGCAACAGCGAGCGTTCTATCGCGAATATCAAGCACTAGTCTAGAATGAAATTGTAAACGCTTCTAGTAATATCTTATCGCTATCTCCTTTCTTAGATGAAAGTGGACTAATGCGAGTTGACAGGAGGTTGAAAAATTCAAATCTCGCGTTCAATGCGTGCCATCCAATTCTCTTGCCACGCAAACACATATTAACTCAGCGTATTATAGAGCGTGAACACACTCGAAATTTACATGCAAGTTTGCAAGCCATGATGGCTTTCGTGCGTCAGTGCTTTGGCCGCTATCATTGCGGTCCGTACGTGGAATAATACAAAAATATATAACCTGTTTTAGGGCTAAACCTAATCAATCAGAGGCCTTAATGGGCTCATTACCGGCCAGCCGAGTTAACGTCTCTAGACCTTTCTCTCGTTGCGGTGTAGATTATGCCGAGCCGCTCTTGTTACGTGAAGGAAAGCGTTGAAATGCACGGAGTCACAAGGCATACATTTCGCTTTTTGTGTGCTTCGCCACGAAGGCGGTCCACCTAGAATTAGTAAGTGATCTTACGTCCGAAGCCTTTATTGCCGCTTTTAAACGATTCGTTTCGCGTAGAAGTAGATCCGCGCATGTATTCGGATAACGGGACCACCTTCGTGGGCGCTCACAGATAAATTCAAGAATTATACGACATATATAATGATCAACAAATTCAGTCCGAGATTAAGGATTTTCTGCGCGAGTTGGAAATTTCATGGAGCTTCATCCCGTCTAATGCACTCCATTTTGGAGATTTATGGGAGGCAACCGTAAAAATACACATTCTGCCAAATACACATGATTCGGATCGTGGGCAAGGTATTTGACCTATGAGAAAATGCAAACAACCTTCTGTGAAATAGAGGCGATCCTCAATTCGCGTCCCCTCTTATCGTTAAGTGTCAACCCTAACGACCTAAGTTCGGTTTTTGATTGGCACGACTTTGAATGGTCTTCCTTGTGTTGACTTGAGCGACATCAACGAAAATAGGCTGTTGCGGTGGCAACGCGTAAGGCAAATCCGATAGTATTTTTGGCGCAGGTGGAGTAATGAATATCTTCACTCTCTACGAACCAAATGGATGGCTAACAAGGCAACTCAGCAGTCAACTAATCAACTTGTGCTCATAAGGCAACTGAACCTCACTTCAGTGGGAAATGGGGCAGGTTCAGGACGTTCATCCCGGTCCCGACGGCATCGCGTGCACCGCAACTGTGAAGACTGCCACTTCCTACGTGAGGCCACTGTCTAAACTATCAATATTACCAATTGAAGCCTAGTCCATATTCTATCAAATATTAAATGTCTTCAACTGTTCCTTCTAATTATATCGTGTCTCACGCAAGGTTCTCTTTACCTTTGAATAAGAATGAATTTATTATATTGCATTTCCGCTTGCGTACTTAGATGTTAATCTTTGATTTTCAGTGCAATGACTAGATGCGATATTGAGTCGCATCAGAGCAATTTTTTGTTACGCTAACGAGCTCATGCTTGTATGTCACATTGAAAGTTAAGCCTTTCAAGATGGGCGGCGCGTTCATACCCCTATCGTTTACGTCGTCTAGTCATATCGTCTAATCACATCGATAAAGAATCGAAATCAATCCATGAGATGTCGATTGTTAAGCGACGCATGCGTCGCGCATAATCGATCAGAAACACTCAGATCATGCCCGCTCTAACTGTCTCGTCGTAGTGTCTCGCCTCGTGATGAATAAGTTTTTATCACGCTATCGCACCGTTCAGATCCTTTCTGCATCTACTGTAAAATACATTCGCCCGCATTCGAGGTCTGTTTAAATAAAATTTGGAGAGCAGGGAAAATCTCATTTTTCTCGACCAAGTGCCTTCAGCAATCATATCGCGGGAAACGCTTGAACGCATGGCTGTGCCACCACAAATCCATTCTACACGCAGCAAGCCAACATTAGACAAGCTAATTAACACAAGCATGAAAACACTTTTAACCGGAGATTCATTTAATTGATTAGAAAGTCTGGTCACACCCTAACCCTTGCAACCGCAAGGAAAATCTCACTGCCGTAGAATTAATTATGATATGATACAATTAATTACAATTAATTACAGATCATTATGAACAACAAAGATATGCCGATCCACAAAACACCAGCAAAAAAAAAATATAATGCCGGTGCAAGATCAGCCGTTATCATCAAGTCAGCTAACGATGAAGGTAACAACGGAACCGCACATCATCGAATCAAGCAAGGAACGAAGAAACGAAGCGAAGAAAAGATTTTTTAACATTTAGATGTTATTTATTTTATTTTTATTATTTCTTTTATTTGTTTGATACAAGATTTAGAAGTTTGTAACTTTGTGTTATATTCGATAATTTTATTTTATACAGAATTTATTGTATCATTTAAGTTAGAATTAATTATTAGATGATAGGACATAAACGGTCATGGTCTCATCGATCGATATAAAGTCGACCCAAGATATAATAGATATAATTATTAATATATATATATATATATTATTAATATATGTTATTCATTCCATTCAATAAATTTCAATATATAAGAAAGATGTATAAATAAAAAGGAAATTAGTAGAAGTTATGTTAAATAATTATTTAAAGTTAATTCAGCCGTTGAATTTATATGTAGAACCTGAAAAAGGAAATTAACAATAAAATATAATTAAAGCTTACTAAATGATCCGTTGAGAATGTTCAAGGTCCTAAAACAGAAAAGTACACATTACAATTAAATACACAGGATACATCAATGTTTAGTTAAGGTTAATAATTAATTATAATAATTAATAATTAATTATAATAACGGGTGATTTATTGTAAAAGTTATAATAGGTTTATTTGAATTACTTTTGAATTAATTTAGCCATAGAAATCAAGTACAACGAGAACATGTGTTAGAAAAGAAAATAGAAGATAGGTCATATGAGACAAAGATAGAATAATTAAATCAATAAAAATAAGGAAAATAATTTTGTAACCGTTCAAATAATTAATTGAATTAGGATCAGAATTCGTTATGATTGATTAATACGATACTATAGACTTAAACATAATTAAGTGGAGCAATGTATATGGCAATTGTGGGATCCAAATGTTAATTTTAGAGATCTAGAGAAGGTATTTCATGTTATTCATTAATTTTATTAAAATCATCAATCTTAGTGAATTTCACTAGAATTACCTATAGTTGCATATGAGAATAAAATACGAAACAATTCGTGGAATAATATTAAGCATTAAGTTAAGTTCTTTAACATGTTTTATAACAATAACAAATATTTACGAGTAAGCAAAAGCTATGAATGCGTGAAAATCGGGCGGAGAATGAACTTACTAGAGATCATCAGATCTAACTTGCGCAACTAGCGATACAATTATCAATCCTCGATCGGGAATATCTCGACAACCATCTTGGACAAGCAAGTGGGGATTGAGAAGGAAGAAGTGGTCATTGCGAATCCTTTGCAAATGGTGGGAGAAAAGAACGCGCGGCTTATTAAGAGGAACGGATTTGTATGTCGCATAATCACGCGTCAAGATACACGGCTTCGTGCGTGCTTTCCGATTTTTTAAAACGCGGAATATGGATTGCGGATAGATATAAGTCCCGATAACCTGAAGCGTAACGTAAGACGCAAGAAAGGCGCGAACGCGAAATTAACAGGTTGGGTGTCACGAATTAATATAAAGCATCGGGATTTCTACAAAGAAAGAACGCGAGCGAGCGAAGCTCATAATTAAAGACTGTAGATGAAATCAGGTTGAAGAGTAATTGCATCATCCAAGAAGTGGCCATCTTGGAAGCCGCCATTAATAACGCGATACGCGTTACGCATGTCGGATACGTGCAAGCTAAGAAGTAAGAGGCGGGAATGAATGTGTGTGTGTGTGTGTGTGTGTGTGTGTGTGTGTGTGTGTGTGTGTGTGTGTGTGTGTGTGTGTGTGTGTGTGTATAGAGAG